>ENA-UOOI01000166-UOOI01000166.1-fermentation-metagenome-genome-assembly--contig:-NODE-166-length-84409-cov-89.628850_pt1 | contig 84409 bp, 71 predicted proteins | sample MGYA00245779_ERZ724027 | MGnify/ENA primary metagenome ERZ724027 (study PRJEB28704, sample SAMN03018318) | fermentation metagenome | biome: anthropogenic terrestrial biome; feature: soil; material...
TATTGTAACGGGAATACAGTTTGTATTGTAACAGGAATACAGTCTATATTGTAACAGGAATACAGTCTGTATTGCAGAAGCGTTGCCGTACAACCGGTTCTGAAGAGTGAGGACGGCATAACAACAGTAAAACTGTAGAAGAGAGATACAAATTTTATAATGCGTTTGCCCCGGCAGCAGGTCCGGACGTTATTCGTGCGGAGGGTTTAATACCCCGCCCCCAGGGGCGTATGAGGGGTATTAAATCCCGACTGCAATACCTTTAGAGAACTCCATACACCGACGCTTGCGTCGGGGGGTGGTGATTGCGTAAAACGCATTTTTCAGGTACCGTTTCTGCGGAAAATACACATATGAAAAAACACACTATTATTGTCGACTATCCGCTCAACGTTGCCCCTGACCGGATCAAACTGCAGAATTGCGCGCCTGACGCTGAACTGATATACCTTGAAGACGGAAAAGAACTGACTGAATCACAGCTTGCCGCAGCCGATGCAGTTATCGGAGTACCGCCGGAACCGGACGTTCTGGAGCATATGAAGCAGCTGAAATGGCTCCAGCTTTTGAGTGCCGGTGCCGAGCAGTATGCGAAACCAGGCGCTTTACCGGAACGTACGATTCTCACCTGTGCGACCGGCGCGTTCGGAAAATCAATGAGCGAATACATGATTTGCGCGGTACTGAGCCTCATGCTCGACTTTCCCCGGTACCGGGATAATCAGAAGAATCATGCATGGGAAAAAGGCGGACGCATACGGCATATAGCCGGAACGACGGCGCTCGTCGTGGGATTGGGCGACATCGGAAGCGAATTTGCCGCGCGGTACAAGGCGCTCGGCGGCTATGTCGTGGGAATAAAACGGACACCTGCAGCCCGGAAGCCCGACTACGCAGATGAACTGTATACGACGGAAGAACTAGACAGGCATATTCCGCGGGCCGACGTCGTCGCCCTGAGTCTGCCGTCGACGAAAGAAACAGTGCGTCTGTTCGGAGCGGAAAGAATCGCACTGATGAAGCGGGACGCGCTTCTTATCAACGTCGGACGGGGAACGGCTGTAGACACGGACGCACTTTCGGACGCGCTGTATTCGGAAAAAATCGGAGGCGCCGCACTCGACGTTACCGATCCCGAACCGCTTCCTCCTGATCATCCGCTCTGGGACGCACCCAACACGATTATTACGCCGCACGTATCGGGCGGCTGGGAAGCTCCCGAAAATACGGAACGGGTGCTCGACATCGTCTACGACAACCTGCGGCGGTTCGCAGACGGTCTGCCGCTTCGGAACATCGTTGACCGGAAAACCGGATACCGCACGCACTGACCGGACAATGTGCTGTCGGTAAATTTACACCAGAACGATTTATTTAATCAGATCCGGAAACCACCTGATGAAAAGAAAAACGTTACGGATATTGAACAGCTGATTCAATTTGATACCAGTACGAATCACATACTGTTCGAATATTATATTAACGAAATGATTACCGCTATCAGGAAGCGGATTTCATCATATCGAACGCCGGTCAAAGACCTTTTACGATTGATTTATTCAATTATTGATAAAAATTTTCGGTTGCAGCTTGGTTAAACACAGGGTACCGGGATATCTGTCGGTTTGACAATACACATCCGGGTACAGAAGATTTTATTCACTAAAGACTACTGTTCAGGCTGAACAACATCGAAATATTCTATCACAAATTTTTATTGTATGATATACTGATACCTGTCGGGAATCACGGTGATTCCCGATACTCCCCTTAAAAGCAGCAGTTTTTTAGAGGACCTTTCTATTCTATATACTATGATGGAAAGAAAGAAATGTTTATTTTAAAACCCAGGCAGAAAAAATTACTGGCATATTTTATTTTATTTTCTGGTGCCACACTATTGTTATTGTTGCTGTTCGATGTTGTTTTGGACAAACCTGTCAGTAAAAGACATCTTCCGAAGAAATTCGGGGCAACATATATGACTATGGATAATCAGTTTTTTGAGATATTAAATACATCAATCCAGGATGTCATTATCTCAAACGGCGATCAACTGATTACAAGAGATCCTGCACAGAATCAGGAAAAACAGAATGAGCAGATATCGGATATGCTGTCCCTGAAAGTGGATTTAATTTTTATAAATCCCGTTGACTGGAACAAAATAACTCCCGCACTGGATGCATGCAGAAAAGCAGGCGTCCCCTACATTTTTGTCGACTCGGATGCACCTGCGGATACTTGCGCAGTGAGCGTCGTCATGTCGGATAATTATAAAGCCGGGGTACAGACTGCGGAAGATATTATTTCGAAAAGGAAAAAGGCCTCAATTGCGCTGCTGTATGATCGGAACATCCGTTCAATGTACGAGCGCACACAGGGCCTGCTCGATACGCTGAACGCTGCGTCGTTTGATTACACGATCGTGTACGACTGTACGTATACTTCCATGATGATTCAATCTATGGCCGCAATGCAGCAGTATCTGGACACAAGTGCGCATACGAACGTCGACGTCGTGTTCGGAGCAAACGATCCTACCGCATTAGGCGCGCTGGCTGCCCTTCAGAAGGTACATCGTTCTTCAGGAATTCTGGTATACGGCGTCGACGGCTCTCCGTCCTGCAAAACCATGATACATGAAGGATACATGGAAGGAACTGCGGCCCAATTTCCTCAGATAATGGGAAGAACTGCAGCCGAGACCGCCTATGCATATCTGTCCGGCAGGCGGATAGATAAAAAAATTATTATTCCTGTCAAATTTATAACCAAAGAAAACGTTGAAGATTTTGACATACTGGGCTGGCAGTAATGAATAATATAACTATAAACAAAATCAGAGACAGCATGCTGTGCATAAACATTGCCGCGTGTTTATTTACCATGCTGGTCATATTGAAAACGTCCAGAACGATTTGTGTTTTTCAGAAAGCCGTCGATTTTTTCAATTCTACGGAAAGAATACCTGTAAAACCTGACAGTGCGTTCCTTTGCAGTGTTCTGCTTTGTTCCTGCTTTGTTATAACGCATTCCGCCCGGCAGTTTGTATTCGCAGATAGTAAGGTTCCCGTATATATTACGCTCGGCATCGATATGGTTCTTAACATAGCGCTGCTGAAAGTCACGGACTGCAATTATAACGGCTTCATTTTATGGCTGCTGGCAAACTGCATTTATTATATCGACAATAAATGGAAATACTTTGCAATGACCGCGGGGATATTTCTGTTTATATTCTCAAATTATGATTTTATAACTATTTATTATCCTCTTTTTTCAATCAGAAGTTATATACTTTTTTATTTAAAGAATACCCAGAATTTACTGCTTTTCATTTACTACGGTTTTTCTTCGCTGAATTTAATATGCTTTCTGGTGTTCTGTATGCACGTCATTCAGAGACAGCGGGGCATAATCGGTGTCATCCACCGCCTGTATCAAAAACTCAGAACGGCGAATACGGAACTGCGGGAATACGCGGACATGAAGGAAAAAATGGGACAGATGAAGGAACGCAATCGTCTGACAATGGAGATACACGATACGCTCGGACATTCGCTTACGGGGATTTCGGTGGGCGTCGACACATGTATCGCCATTATGGATACGTCTCCGGAAAAAGCCAGAGCACAGCTGCAGGTGATATCGGGCGTCGCAAAAAACGGTTTGGAAGAGCTCCGGCGTTCGGTAAGCATGCTGAAGACAGACGGACTCGACGGCGTGAATTTTGAAGATGCCGTTCGGAATATGCTTGACCGAATAAAGGAAGCTACCGGGATTTCAATCAGGTTCAGCTGTACTGTCAGGCTGAATCTTACAAAGGAAGAACAGAATGCGGTTTTCCGCATCATTCAGGAAAGCGTCACGAATGCCATACGCCACGGAAAAGCAACCTGTATCGGAATCATGCTGGCGGAACGAAACGGCAATCTGGACATAACGATTTCCGATAACGGCAAAGGGTGTTCCCATTTAGAGTACGGCTTCGGGTTAAGTCATATGCAGGAGCGGATAGACCAGCTCAAGGGCAGCATAGAATTCAATACAACCGGCGGATTCACCGTACATGCACAGATTCCTTTGCAGGGGAGAAGTTTAGAATGATAAAAATATTAATCGCAGATGACCAGCAATTAATCAGGGAAAGTCTGAAGTTATGGCTCGAAAGCAAGCAGGAATTTCTGATTACAGGTACGACGGGCGACGGTTTGGGCGTTCTCGACAGCATCAGACAGTCTGTTCCTGATATTATCCTTATGGATATACGGATGCCGAAACTCGACGGCGTACAATGCACAAAACTGATAAAACAGAAGTATCCTGAAATACGAATAATTATTTTAACAACGTTCAACGACGACGAATACGTGTATAATGCACTGAAGTACGGAGCGAGCGGTTATCTGCTGAAAGGGATAGCGTTGGAAGAATTGTGCAGCGCTATAAAGACCGTATACGGCGGTCAGGCGATGATAAATCCCGACATAGCTTCGATCGTTCTGAAATTGTTCTATAAAATGGCAAACAAAGAATTCTCCCTGCCTGTCAATAGAGAAAAATCAGGTGAACTGACAGCTACAGAGTGGAAAATAGTCCGCGAAGTCGGGAAAGGCGAATCGAACAGGGAGATTTCTCAGAGACTGAACTTTTCCGAAGGAACTGTCAGGAATTATCTGAGCACCATACTCGACAAACTTGACCTGCGGGACAGAACCCAGCTGGCCATCTGGGCCGTGCAGACGTCGCTGGAGTCGTAAACAGCATGAACCGTATATGTTTTTTCTTATTCTGCTGCATAGTTCCCGCTTTTTTTTTCTCCGGGTGTAAAACAAAAAAAAACGTCACTCTTGAGCTGGGCGTTTTTACGGGGAGCAACTGGGGTGTGGCGGACAGCAATAGTTATTTTTTAATCGATAAGGCTGTGGAAAAATTTGAGAGGACTCATCCGGGAGTTTCCGTCCATTATTATTCAGGCATACAAAAAAATGATTACGAAGAATGGTTTTCCGAACAAGTACTGCAGGGAAAAATGCCGGATGTTGCGATCATTCCCGATGAACAATTTACAAAACTTGCATCGATGGGTGTTTTAAAAAACTTAACGCCGCTGCTGTATCCGAACGGTAAAATAAAAAGCTGGGAATATTTCCCCTGTGCATGGAGCTCAGGAACGTACGGGGAAAAACAGTACGCCCTTCCCTATCAGGCGGATTTTATGCTGATGGCCGTAAATAAAACGCTGCTGGATAAACACGGTATTGCAATGCCCGGCAGGAACTGGACCTGGGATGATTTTTATTCACTATGTACAAAATTAACGGCAGATGAAAACGGAGACTCCGTCATTGATACCGCGGGCGTCTGTAATTATACATGGCAGGAGGCAGTCTATTCGAACGGCGGGCGGATATTCAACGATGACGGACGGCGCGCCTTTTTTTCCGATCCGAAAGTAATAGAGGCAGTCCGGTTCATGCAGCGGTTATCCGCACTTACCGGCGACACTATTTTTACGCGGGCCGATTTCGATTCGGGGAAAGTCGCCTTTATGCCGCTGTCGTTTACAAAATATCAGCCATATGTATGTTATCCGTATAAAATAAACAAAGATTTGAATTATGAATGGCGTTGTGCGACAATGCCCGCCGGATATTCCGGGAACAACATTTCGGAAATAGACACGCTGCTGATGGGAATCAGCTCATATACGAAGCATGAAAAACTTGCATACGATCTTCTTGAAACATTCACTCACGATACTGAAATTCAGGCGAATCTGTTTCAATTGCAGCAGGGGGCATCGGCACTGCGGATAGTATCCGCCCCCGATGAAGTTATAAATATTCTTGAAGATACCTCCGACAAAAACGACAGGCAGTATTCCGGCGGTCTTTTAGCAGACATAATGGTGAAGGGAATTCTTCCACCGAAATTTCACGACTATGCAGACGACATGGTGCTCGCCGACAGTGCAATAAATAAAATAATAATCGATAAAAAAGATGCTGAAAATTCGTTGAAGGTTCTGCAGCGTACGCTTCAGGTCAGAATGGAAAAGTGACATTTGTCACCAAAAAATTATGACAAACCTCACTTGCGGCCTCCTGTGGAAAACTTATACTTATTGCCATAAGTATATAGGAGGACGCGTATGAAAAAAATAATAAGCGTTTTATTGGTATCGGTTCTTGCCGCGGGCACGATGTTCGCGGCACCGAAAAAGCACTACAAATTCGGTTTTACCTGCATGGATCAGTCAAATCCTTTCTTTGTCCTGATTGAAAAAACAATCAGAGAGGAAGTTGAGGCGCGCGGAGATCAGCTCATCTCCGTTGATCCCGCAAACAACGTCACACGGCAGATTCAGCAGGTGGAAGACGTCATCGCACAGAAAATCGACGGCATTTTCCTTAATCCGGCTGAGGCGGAAGGAATTATTCCCGCACTGGACGAGTTGAAAGCCGCAAAAATTCCGATTGTCAATTTTGACACGGAAGTTGCGGACATGAGTTACGCTGCAACATTTACAGGCTCCGACAATTACAATGCCGGAAAAGTCTGCGGTCTTGATCTTATTAAGAAATGTCCGAAAGGCGGAAATATTATAGTTCTTGACTCTCCGACGATGAATTCAATCGTCGACCGCACGAACGGATTCCTCGACACAATAAAGGGACACAATTTCAAAATCGTAGCGCAGCAGGATGCAAAGGGAAATCTGCAGGTTTCCATGGGAGTTGCAGAGGATCTTCTGCAGGCACATCCTGATGTCGTAGCAATCTTCGGCGGAAACGACCCTACAGCGCTCGGCGCACTTGCGGCGGCAAATGCCTCCGGCATTAAAAATGCAAAAATTTACGGTGTCGACGGATCTCCCGATATTAAGAAGGAACTTGCGAGCGGTTCGTCTTTAGTCGAAGGCACCGGCGCTCAATCTCCGATCAGCATTGCAAAAAAATCAGTTGAGCTCATGTATAAAATTATGAACGGAGAAAAGGTGGAATCCCGCTATCCGGTTCAGACATTCCTCATCACGAAGGACAATGTAAGCAAATACGGAACGACAAACTGGCAATAATATTGATTCATACATGAAGCTGAATCTTTTTGTGTAAGAAAGCGTACAGGCCGTAAAAGGCCTGTACTGTAACCCACAGAACCGCAGGCTTACCGGATGAATGAAAATATATTACTTACAATGAAAAATGTGCATAAGCGCTTTCCGGGTGTTTATGCGCTGAATAATGTCGATTTTGAACTGCATGAAGGGGAAGTTCATGCACTGCTCGGTGAAAACGGGGCCGGGAAATCAACATTGATCAAAATTCTCGGCGGTATTTACAAAGCCGACGAGGGAGACATTTACATTAACGGGAAAAAAACGGAAATCAACAATGTCTTCAACGCACAGGAAAACGGAATAGCGATTATCCATCAGGAACTCGTTCTTGTTCCGCATATGACTGTCGCAGAAAATATTTATCTCGGACGAGAACCGGTGAAAGGTAAATTCGTCGACAAAGAAAAGATGAATACGGAAACGGCGGAACTGCTGAAAGCATACAACATGAATTTCACTCCCGAAACATTGATCGCCGATCTGACAATCGCACAGCAGCAGATGGTGGAAATAGTAAAGGCCGTTTCGAGCAATGCAAAAATTCTTGTAATGGACGAACCGACTTCTTCGATTTCCGACAAAGAAGTGAATTTTCTGTTCGGCATAATAAAAACTCTGACCGCAAAGAAAGCAGGCATAATTTATATTTCACATAAAATGAGCGAACTGTGGGAAATCTGCGATCGTGTTACAGTACTCCGCGACGGACATCTGGTCGGAACAAAAATCGTAAACGACATATCTAAAGACGAACTTATTTCCATGATGGTCGGACGCAGACTTGAACAGTATTACACACGGGATTTTCACTCGGACGGAGAAGTCATTCTCAGGACGGAGCACCTCTGCGACGACGGAATGGTAAAGGACGTTTCATTCGAACTGCATAAAGGAGAAATTCTCGGATTTGCAGGTCTTATAGGCGCGGGAAGAAGCGAAACGATGCAGTGTATATTCGGGCTGAGAAAAAAGTATACCGGAGCCGTAAATCTGCACGGCGAGGACGTGCATTTTACCTCCGCAACAGGCGCTGTGAAAAAAGGGCTTGCACTTGTTCCCGAAGACCGCAAGATGGAAGGGCTTTACCATACGCAGAGCGTTAAATACAACGCGACGATCGAAGTTCTAAAACAATTTATTAAGGGCATATTTTTTAATAAAAAAACCGAAACGGGTATTGCGGATAAATACGTAAGCATGATGAATACGAAGACGCCGACGCTCGATCAGCCGGTAGGTCATCTTTCCGGCGGCAATCAGCAGAAAGTCATGATAGGACGATGGCTTGCGACGAATCCGTCCGTGCTTATCCTCGACGAACCGACGCGCGGCGTCGACGTCGGGGCAAAAGCCGAAATCTATTCAATCATGAATTATCTTGCAAAGCAGGGACTTTCAATTATTATGATTTCCTCGGAGCTGCCGGAAATTATAAACATGAGCGACCGTGTATATGTTATGGCAAACGGAACCATAAGGGGATGCCTGTCTCACACGGATGTAACGCAGGAAGCCGTAATGAAACTGGCCGCCGAATAAAACAGAGGAGACAGAAAATGGCTAATAAAAGAATAACTGCCTTGAAAACGAACCGGAGTGTGTATCTCTATTTCAAAGAGAACCTGGGTATAATAGTAGCGTTCATAGTGCTGTTCGGCTTCCTGTCAGTCAATCCGATTACGACGAAGGCGTTTCTCACGTCCCAGAACATGTTCAACGTTCTGCGGCAGATTTCGACTAACATGTACCTTGCATGCGCCATGACGATGGTTATTATTCTCGGCGGTATCGACCTGTCGGTTGGGTCGATAATAGCGCTTTCCGGATGCGTCGCCGCAGCGTGTGTTGCCCGGCACGGTATGCCGATTCCGGCTGCACTCATAACGGGAGTTTTAGTCGGCATGCTCTTCGGGATGATCAACGGATTCATCATCGCAAAAACGACAATCCCCGCGTTCATCGTCACGCTGGCGACGATGGATATTGCCCGCGGCTTCGCCTACGTGTACACGGGAGGCTCGCCCGTCCGTGTCGTTTCGAAAGCATGGCAGTTCATCGGTGCGGGATATATCGGCATATTTCCGGTACCCGTTCTCATTATGATTGTCGTAGTAATTGTTACGGGACTGCTCATGAACAACACGCGCCTCGGCCGCCATATATATGCTGTCGGCGGCAACGTTCAGGCTGCGACTTTTTCGGGTATTTCCGTCACATCAGTAAAATTCTGGGTCTATACCTATTCGGGGCTGATGGCCGGAATAGCGGGAGTCGTTCTCTCCTCCCGCATGTATTCGGGACAGCCTACCGCGGGAAACGGCGCAGAAATGGACGCAATCGCTGCCGTCGTTGTCGGCGGCACATCGATGGCCGGAGGAGCCGGTAAAATCGGCGGTACCATAATCGGCGCGCTTATCATCGGATTTCTTAACAACGGCCTCAATCTTATGAATGTCAACTCTTTCTGGCAGTATGTCGTAAAGGGAGTCGTCATTCTTCTTGCAGTTTTTCTTGATTTCATACGCACTACTAAAAAATAGGAGATACGACAATATGATAGTTACTTTAAGTACTGTTTTAAACATAGCGGAAAAAAACAAATGGGCAGTCGGCGCATTCAACGTGCCGAACTGGGAATCGGCTGAAGCGATAATCGGAGCGGCTGAAGAGACAAACAAACCGGTTATACTTAATTACGCTCCTGTACATGCGCCTTTTATGAACATGGAGGATGCCGCAGAAATAATGAAGTATTTTGCGAATAAAGCGAAAGTTCCGGTCTGCGTGCATCTTGACCACGGCGGAAGCTTTGAAACGTGTATAAAAGCCATACGGTTAGGTTTTACTTCCGTGATGATCGACGCGTCTGCAAAACCGTACGAAGAAAACATCCGGATTACGGCGGAAGTTGTTAAAGCGGCTCATGCCGTCGGAGTTTCCGTTGAAGCTGAACTCGGGCATATTCTCGCTTCAGTTACCGGCGTCGGAAAGGCACCCGTAAAAATCGAAACGAAAGATTCTTTCGCCGATGTAAACGACGTGTATACCAGGCCCGAAATGGCGAAAGAATTCGCGGGGCTGACGAACGTCGACGCACTTGCAATTGCGTTCGGCACGGCTCACGGTATTTACGTTACAAAACCCGTCCTTGATCTGGAACGCATCAGCCGGATAAAAGAAGCAGTCGACATGCCGTTCGTCATGCACGGCGGCTCCGGATTAAGCAAGGAAGAGTTCCAGACGGCAATACGGAACGGCATCAGGAAAATTAATTATTATACGTATATGACACTGAGCGGCGGCAGGGCGGTAAAAGCTGCAATGGATAAACAGTCTTCAACCGATACTGTCTTTTTCCATGATATACCCTTCATTGCGGTAAACGCAATGAAGGAAGACGTAAAGCAGGCAATACGTATTTTCAGCGACGAAATATAAAAGGACGTGTCATGAAAAACGGTATTGTAGTAGCCGGCTCGCTTATTCTCGACAGACATTACGCCGTAACTTCCTATCCCGAAGAAGGCAGGCTCGTCGAAATTCACGACATGCACGATGACGCGGGCGGCGCGGGAAATCTCATCATAAGTCTTGCAAAGCTTGATGCGGAACTTCCGGTACGCGTAAGCGCCCTTCTCGGCGGAGGAAGTTCCGGAAAAACGGTTATGAAGAAACTGAAACAGTATGCCAATATCGACACGAACGGAATTACCCAGTACGGATACACTCCCGTTACTATCGTGATTGATGCGGACGACACACATCAGCGTACTTTTTTTTATTATCCCGGTGCGGGCGATTGTTACAGCGAAAAATACATCGACTGGGATGTTCTTCGCGGCGATATTTTCCAGATCGAATATCTGCTTCTTATGAAATGTCTTGACGCGGACGATCCGGAATACGGCACCCATGCGGCCCGCATTCTGGCTGAAGCACAGAGACGAGGAATGAAAACCTCCGTCGATATGGTCTCGAAAAACGGTCCCCGTGTACGGAAGATTGTCCGCGCTGCACTGAAGCATACGGATTTCTGCACGGTAAACGAGCTTGAAGCGCAGGAAGCTGCCGGCATTCCCCTTATTGCCGGCGGAGCGCTCATCGAAAAAAACATGCGTCCGGTGCTGGAAAAACTTGCGGAATACGGAGTCTCCGAATGGGTCATTGTTCATGCGTCGTCGTGCAGCTTCGGTCTCGATTGCCGTACCGGAACATGCTGCAAAGTTCCGAATATTCCGCTTCCTGACGGATACATAAAAGGAAAAACGGGAGCGGGAGACGCATACAGCGCCGGCATTCTTTATGCGGCATATAAAGAAATGCCGATCACCGATGCGATGAAACTGGGAACAGCATGCGCTTCCTGTTCACTTTCGGAAATCAACGGAACCGACGGAATGCGTCCGTATAAGGACGTCTGCGCTCTGTATGATCAATACAAAGGAGTTGTTGAATATGAAAAGATCTGAAATAAACAGCATCATAAAAGAGATGGAAGCGCTGCTCCGGGCGCACTCGGTATATCTTCCGCCGTTCTGCAGCTGGACACCCGAAGAATGGAAAACAAAAAATCATGAATACGACGAAATACGTGACAACATGCTCGGCTGGGATATAACCGATTTCGGTCTGGGTAATTTCGACAGGACAGGTTTCGCGCTGATAACCCTGCGGAACGGCAATCAGCATAATCCGAAATATAAGAAAGTATACGCTGAAAAATTTATTATGCTCAGGGACGGACAGACCGCTCCGATGCATTACCACTGGACGAAGAGCGAAGATATTATTAACCGCGGAGGCGGAACGCTCCGTATCTCGGTCCGAAACGGACTAAAGGACAGAACGATCGACGATTCCGACGTGCTCGTCAATTCCGACGGAAGATCATATTACGTAAAATCAGGATCAGGAATACTGCTGAATCCCGGAGAGAGCATTACATTGTGGCCGTATCAGTATCACGATTTTTCAATTGTTAAAGGAACAGGTTCCGTTCTTATAGGGGAGGTTTCACAGTGCAACGACGACACGACCGACAACTGTTTCCATGAAAAGGTGGGACGCTTTCCGGAAATAGAAAACGACGAAGCACCGTACAGACTGCTGTGCAATGAATATCCCGCAGCAGTATAAATTATTAAATACAAAAAAATACAAAATATTTCATTCTCAGGAGTTTTATATGAAAGAGTATTCTTCAGGCGTAAAACCTGCAGATCAGAAACGCAGAAGCATCATCATGGAGTTTTCCGTATGGCTCGGCATTGAGATAGCGGCGCTGTTCGTCATTCTGAGCATACTGTCGAATCTGACGGTAAAGAAAGGATCTGTCAAAAGTTTTTCAAGTACCATGTCCGGCATACTTCCCGTCTATGCCGATACGGTCGATTCATGGAATCAGCAGCTTATCAACGAAATGAATTCGTATACAAAATCGTATTTTGTCGCAGTCGGAGATACGGACGGACTGGTCAACTGGCTGCGGCAGAATAAACAGCGCCGCTCGTCGTCTTTTATCACTATATCTTTCTGCGGAACTGATAAAATCGCTCACACCGACGACGGACAGGATTTCGATATATCGGACCGTCCGTACTACAAGGAAATGATGAATGATGAAACCGATATTTACGTCAGCAATATGACTCAGTCCGAAACCGACAAGACGCCGGTATATCAGGTATGCGTCGCGGCATACAACACACACCATGAAAAAATAGGATTTTTCAGCGGCAGCGTTTCATTTGCCAAGCTGCAGGAATATACGAAAGCCATCAAAGTAGGTTCCAACGGCAATCTCGGAATATTCGACGGAAACGGCATCTGCATCGCACATCACGACACAGCATCGTACATGGCTGACATGAACAAGAGTACCGACCGCGGCTGGCGCACCGTTATAAAAAAAATGATGAAAAAAGAGTCGGGTGCCGGTCAGCTCGCGGACGGTTCCTACGCTTTCTTCGAACCGATCAAGAACACGCCGTGGTCGATGGCCGCAGTCCTGCCGGCAGTTGAAGTAAACGCCACCGCAAACAGCCTCGGAAAGACGATGATAGTTCTTTTCCTGCTGTCAATTATTATTCTCATCGTCCTTGCAGGTTTAACAATCCGTCACTTCATTAAACCGCTGGAAAATGTCGAAAAATCGATCGAGAATATCGCTTCCGGCAATGCGGACCTTACCAAGCGTCTTGACCAAACCGTTAATAATGAAATAGGTTCCGTCGTAACAGGATTCAACACCTTCGTAGGCAAGTTACAGGCAATTATGACGAATCTCAAAAAATCAAAGGAAGCGCTTGCCTCAAACGGCGAGATGCTGCGCGCGAGCATTGAAGACACGTCGAGCGCCATAACGCAGATACTGTCCGATATGGACGGCGTGAAAGAGGAAATAACGAATCAGTCGGCGAGTGTCGAAGAAACGGCCGGAGCAGTGACGCAGATTTCACAGAACATCGTGTCCCTCGAAAAAATGATAGAAAATCAGGCAAGCGGCATTACCGAAGCGTCTGCCGCCGTGGAACAAATGATCGGAAACATAGGCAGCGTGAATAAATCGGTCGAGCAGATGGTGAAGTCGTTCTCATCTCTTGAAGAACGTTCGAAAGACGGCATTGCAAAACAGAACAGAGTAAGCGAACAGATAAAGCTTATTTCCGGTCAGTCGGAAATGCTCGAGGATGCAAACGCCGCAATCGCATCGATTGCAAATCAGACGAACCTGCTGTCGATGAACGCCGCAATAGAAGCGGCGCATGCGGGAGACGCAGGGAAAGGATTCAGCGTCGTCGCCGATGAAATCAGAAAACTCTCCGAAACATCATCGGCGCAGTCTAAGACAATCGGCGAAGAACTCAAGAAAATACAGGAATCGATCGGTACCGTCGTGACCGTTTCCGCAGAAAGCACGACTTCGTTCGGTTACGTCTCCGAAAGCATCAGAGAAACAAACACGATTGTCTCTCAGATAAAAAACGCGATGACGGAACAGTTGTCCGGTTCTCAGCAGATAGGTGAAGCACTGCACCTCATGAACGACAGTACGGCGGAAGTACGGACAGCGTCATCGGAAATGAGCGCAGGCCAGAAAGCAATCCTCGACGAAGTGAAACGGCTTCAGGACGCGACTGCAATAATGCAGGAAAAAGTTAATGAAATGAAAACGGGGGCCACGAAGATAAACGAAACGGGAACCGCACTCGGCAGCATATCGAGGGGCACGACCGATACGATTGAACAGATCGGCGGACAGATCGATCAGTTTAAAGTGTGAGGCCACGCTTCCTGAAGGGGCTGTCCAAAAAGAATCGGGCAACCCCAGTCATTTAAAAATGTACAAGCAAGCCGCTATAATCCGGTCATGCTTCTGAAAATCATGATATACTGCTAGATGACGGGCATTTATTCTTCCCGCCAGACAGCGAAGCTGTGCCGCGGGAATATCACCGTGATGTGGCTGGCGGAAAACCAGAAACCGGATTTCAGGACAATCAATCATTTCCGCGGGGAAAACTCAGGGAAACAATCGAAGAGATTTTTGTCGCGACTGTCAGGCTCCTGAACCAGAACGGCTATGTAAGCTTTGAAAAATATTTTGTGGACGGAACAAAAATCGAGAGCGCGGCGAACAAATACACATTCGTGTGGAAAAAGGCCGTCGAGAAGAACGAATGGAAGCTGGATGAAAAACTCCGCGTATTTTTAAGAGAAGTCAATGAAATCTGCGGGCGTGATGACGAAGACTCGAAGGATGTAAAAAAACTGAAGAAAGCAAAGCGGCAGATTGAGAAGGATTTCCTTCCGGGAAAAGAAAAATACGAAAAGGCGAACGCTACATTCGACGACCGGAACTGCTACTCAAAGACGGATGAGGAGGCGACATTCATGCGCATGGCAGAAGAAAAACAAATCAGGATACCTTCAGACATATGAAGTCTATCAGTGCGACAACTGCGAAGGCTGTCCGTTCAGAGAGCTTTGTACAAAATCAGAATATGGTCGGCTGGCCCAGAGAAACGGGCACTGGCTTGAACAGAAATCGAAGGTCAGGGAAATTCTCGCATCTGATGAAAATAAAAGACTCATGAAAAGATGCTCACAGAATGTGAGACCGTCTTCGGCCGGATAAAAGCCAGCCAGAGTTTCAGGAGATTTCATCTTTGCGGGACAAAAAAAGTCGGGACAGAATGGGGGCTGTTGATGACAGGCTATGATTTTAAGCAAATTGCAAGACTTATGAATGCTTAAAAAAAATAATAACATTTCAAGAAAAGAAAATAAGACAAAAAAAGCGGTCCCCTTTTTTTCAAGGGTTTTTGAAACTTCCCGGACAGCCCCTTTTTTTGTCCGCCTGTTTAAGCAGAAGAGGCCCGACAAAAGCGCCGTAGACCGTCCCTGCACTCAGAAGTCCGGTAAGCTTCCTGTCGATATTCCTTACTTTAAGATGCGTGACAAAACCGGTAACAGCGATACCGAACAGCACAAGAACAGATGTCCCCACCGTTTCAAGAGCCCGACAACCGAGAATCATCAGCCCCGCGATTATGCCCCTCCGTCGCTCAATCCGACAAGTCCCGACATGATTCCGACGAGCAGCTCGAAACAGATAGCCTTCACCGTTCCTGATTTTTTACAGGCCTATCCGGTACCGGAAATACCGCTCTTCGCGCGAGGTTTCCTTACATGCAAAACAAGTATCTGTACGGCAAGAAGCAGCAGAATAGCCTCGGTCACCTTATTGTACAGATTCTCCGGAAGAAAATCGAAACACAACGAACAGATAACTGCTCCTGCAGCTCCACCGGCAAGCATCGTAAGTCCGAAATGCCAATTCACATTTCCCTCTTTCCAGTGGCTCAAAATTCCCACAGCAGTAGTGGAAATAGTCGTTGCGAGCGACGTGAAAGCCGCAATTCCGGGGATATGTGGAAGATAACAGTAAGTATTCCCACATAAACGGCACTGCCGCCGAGCAAAACAATCAGGAGTCCGATCACAAATCCCGCAAGAGGCAGTGCAATTGTAATTTATAGCATGATATGAGAATTCTTGAATGCAGTGCTTGCTGGAACTAACTTCCTATGATGTAAAGAATTACATGCTATACCGAAGAAAACGCCCATGATAAATATTTCCTGCTAAAACCCTGTAAAAACCCCATTTTAATACCAAAAAGAAGCCGATTTTATACCTTTTCGTTACCCTGTTTGTTTACCTGTTTATTCAGACTATATCCGGCATGAAAAAGATATTCTGCGGCACTGTCGACTGCAGGTAATACGACAGTTTGCATATCTCTGTTATGTACCCATTGTTCGGCGGCTGCATTCAACATTTTGAAACGATAGCTGTGTGCATCATCCCGTTTCCAGGTTTCAAACAGTATTCTCTCTGTTTCATCGGTTATAAAATCCATAAAAAACCTCTTGCAAAATCAGTATTTTAGTGCGATATTATAAGAAGTGGAGGCTACCACGTCATGTTGCGTGTGAAGCCCCCGCTTCCCGAAGAGCGCTCAATAGCGCTCTTTTTTTATATAGTTTCTGTCGAAATTTTTCCCTTGTATAACAGTAAAACAGACATTTTCCGGTTATGCTTTTCTCCTTTCCATCGCAAAAAACTTCGTACAATTTCATCATTAGGCATTGTATCCGGGATGTTCAAAACAACATGTGACAGACCTTGTTCATAAGCGCTTTTTATCCGGCCTTTTATGGCATTTGATGTCAGCTTTTCCGGTGTCTTAATATCGGATAAAGTACCATTGAGTATAATATCAGGGTTAGACCATGAGATTTTATAATTGGTTTGTATATTTTCAAATACCGGAATTACTTTGATTTTGTACCCAGACTTGATAAGTTTTTCAACGACAGGCTTGTTGGCTGTTTCCCAGTCATTCGGTGGATTATCACACAAATCGTACCATCCACCGTTCTGTCCTTCCGTCCGTGTATATCCCTTCCAGATAGATTCGTAATCCGCGAATACATTTTCCTCCCGGTTAAATTCGCCGAGAATGCCAAATTTCATGGCTTGCATCGCCTGCGACGGAAGCATCATCCACCAGTTGCCGTTATCAAGAGGATTCCCTCCGAACCCGTCGAGCGGTTTAAACTTTGTGAGTGATTTCATGCTCGGGTTATCCGTGTTTATTCCGTCTTTTCCGATTTGCGATGCGTATATTGCACGGAACGAAGTGCGGCACTGATAGTGATACGGCGGAAATCCGTATGTTTTCCAGAACTGATGATTCACGGGCAAAATCATTCCGCGACCGGATTCTGTCAGCAAATGTCTGCATATATTACTCGTCCTGCTGTCTTCGATGACAAAAAGCTGATACGCGGCAGGATTAGTTTTATCGTACTGCATGAGCTTTCCTGCTGTGTAAGCTGTTTCCGTATTCGTCCGGTATACGATCTCCCAGTAACCCGGAAGGAAATTTTCCGCTTGATCCGCGTCTGCCCAGGCCTTTGCATTTTTCCATGTTTCAGCGAATCCCGTACCGTTTTCAATCGCATCAATAAGGAGTCCTTTTACAGCTTCTATGTATGAGCATTCGGATAAGCGTGAAACTGTGAACGCACGGAACTGTACTTTCGGTCCCAGTTTGTCCCATTCCGTTTTGGTAACCGGTATCTGTCCTTTTAGAAATTTAACCGCATCGGAAAAAGCGACCTTTGGAATATCGGTATCGTCATCGGCAGCATTGATTTTTGCGGCAGCGTGTTCCATTCCAAGCAGCAGAGCACCGGAAATCAGCTGCTCGCTGTTTTTTAATAATTTATTATTATTTGGGATGTCATACCGTGCATTGAGCCTTGTTTTTGACGGCACAGACCCATCCGGTGAAAGCCATTTTAAATAGTTTTTTATATCTTGTGAAATAAATGAAAAAGAACCTTTTTGCGCAGCATCGGTAAGACTGTCGAGTTCGTCGAGTTTGCGTTTCTCTGCGGCAAACTCGGCATCACTCAGATTGAAAATCTTACCGTTTTTCTGCTGCTCTGAATTTTTTTTTACGGTTATACGGATCACTGAGCGTCATACCGTTTTCAGAATTCTGACTGAGTGCAACAAATGTGTCGTCATCGTCCTGCGGCGCTTCGATTCCGTAGTTGTCATACATCCATTGTTTTGAAACAGGAACGCCGAGTTCCAGTGCTTTCATGAGTTGTTCGAAGGTTGCCAGATTTTTTATATTGAAACGATACTGCGGGGCGGCAATCCCCGGACCGAAATTAAGCTCGACAGTCCAGTCAATAAGCTTCTGAATTGCAGACTGCACCTCGAGCGCGATCCCTTTGCAGTCCTCATACAGCATGTCAGCCTGGACTTCGCCGAGTGCAAGCGACCCCCCGTCTGTTTTGCTTGTTGCGATCGACTGTCCCGTCAATCCGTAACTTATCTGCACATCGCACGCATCTACGAGTATATTGAAATCGGCAAGACTTCCCGCCATACCGATTTCTTTTAAATCTTTGACATTTCCTGTTGCTGCCGCTGAACCGGATTCCAGTCCTAACAGCATCTGTGCAATACTGTTCGCACGCTTCTGGATATCTTCGTCGGTCCCCTCCATCTCAAAGAGAGCGACAATTGATTTTACTGAAAATTTTTCTGTCGCCTGCAGCCAGAACTCATATCCAGCCGTTTTGAACATCCACGGCCAGTACACTGACCGCAACTCCGACGTGCCGTATGGATTTTCGTCGTCCGGATCGTGCTGCATCTGCAGAAATTTATATGACTGGTCAAGCAGTTGCCTGGTGCCGAGTGATACGTGATACAACTTCCAGTCAGAGTCGAAGCAGAACCGCTCAGGTTTGCGCGTAATGATATTTTGAGGCACCCATTTGCCGTTATTTTTTGCCGGATCTGCCCAGACAATTTCAGAAACTGAAAATCCGTAGTTGAGCGCGGACAGCATGCGCTTTTCTTTGCGGTACAAATTATCGAATATTGGGATGCTTTTAATAAATTTGAATACGTCGTCAGGACATTCTCCCTGTGTGAACCCGGCCGGGAATATCAGAGATGATGTCTTTTTTTTGTTAATAAGTGATTTGATACGCGGGTCCGTCATCATTTTCCGGTACGTCTGATATGACTCGAGCGTACCGGAAACGATATCATCAGGATTCGGCATAAAATTGAGAAAACTTCCGAGCAGATTATCGGTTATAACCTGTGTAGTCATTGTTTTTTTATCAGGCGGTGTAGTTTTCTTCATAATAATCCTCTTATTTTACTGATGATTGATTTTGCTGTGCTTTGTATATGTTTCGTCGCGGCTTTTGAAACCGCAACACTGTTATTACCTTTTTCAACGGAATTGACAGCATGAACGAGGGCGTCACACAGGTCGTCGAATGCCCCCATCGGAAACTCCGTTAACTCCTGAATAATATTTTCCGCTCCGTGCTCGGGAAAACGGATAATCCCGTTTTCGATTAGCATTGAGATAGACCGTACACGTGCTTCTTTTGACATTCCGCCGACAGTAAGTTTTTTTATCGGCAGATAAATGTGTTCTTCCGCCGCCATTTTCTGCACGTAATTTCCGTATATTCCCGAGAAGACAACGTCTTCCCAGCCGATGAGGCGGAAGTGATACATACGGAAATACAGGACAAGCTGCCGTACAGTTTCCGTTTCGGAACAGGTTTTTGCAAACGGCGGCAGGACATAAATAATTCCGGTTGATTTGTGTACTGCAATCGGCACAATGGCTGTTCTGTCGTGTTTTCCGGTTGCGGGGTCTACACCGCCGAAGAAAGCTAGTTCTGTATGAGGCGGAAGTTCATTGTTCTGATATTTGTAACTCTCGATCCATTCCGGATGGATAATCCTTTCTTCGTCTGACAAGGGCTCATTCATGTATTCCGTCGAGAATGCTGCAATCCCGATCGTCTGCTTCTTTTCGAGCAGATCATCTATAGACCAGTATTCGGGCCAGAGCGGAGTTCCGTCGGGTTTGATGCATGATAGACGGACTGCAATCCACCGTTTCAGATCACCGTTTGCACATTCCCGGCACAGACGGCTTATTGGGTCGTCGTTATGAAATATGGTGTTTACCCAGATGATAAACGCCTTTTTCCCGAGGTTTAAGACAACCCGTTTCAGCCACCGGTAAATTTTATTACGCAGTGTGTATGAATCGACTGCGTCATCCTTGAGTACATCGTCAAGGATAATGAGGTCAGGGCGGTACTGGCGGAAGCGGGTACCACGCATCGAAGCACCGGCACCTTTCGACTGTACGCAGGTTCCGTTTGAAAGTTCCAGTCTGGTATTGGTCCATACCTTCCCTTTCAACTCTCCGTAATCGGCAAGCAGTTCTTCGTTCTCTTCAATTTCTGTTTTTATATTCTGTAAGTTTTCGCTCGCCGCGTCTCCGGATGCGCCGATAAGCAGTACGTATTTTGACCGGCCGGTGAGTACCCGCCAGAGAACGTACGCGAAAGACCAGCGGACTGTTTTACCGTGTTCGCGCGGCTCGATAAACATCGCACCTGCAAGTTTTTCCGTCGGCGGTTCATCCCCACGCATGTGGGGAACAGTATATGGAATACTGTCATTTCTTTCAGGCAATCGGTTCATCCCCACGCATGTGGGGAACAGGGAAAGAATCGTGGCTTATCGACCATCGTGTACGGTTCATCCCCACGCATGTGGGGAACAGAGTTCCGTCGCCGACAAGCGCCGTTGCTGCGGCGGTTCATCCCCACGCATGTGGGGAACAGGAAGATAGCATAAATATAACGCATTATAATTCCGGTTCATCCCCACGCATGTGGGGAACAGAAATCCGGCAGAAGCAGACACACCACGGCCGGCGGTTCATCCCCACGCATGTGGGGAACAGAGATACTTATGGGAAAACGGATTGTACAGCCGCGGTTCATCCCCACGCATGTGGGGAACAGGCAACGGTTTTACATATATTGCATGGCAGCCACGGTTCATCCCCACGCATGTGGGGAACAGTTGACACGGCGCTTGCTCTCGGCAGCGGTGCGCGGTTCATCCCCACGCATGTGGGGAACAGCTGTCGTATATGGAAAAATAGCAAGCATACAGCGGTTCATCCCCACGCATGTGGGGAACAGTTTCTCACCTCTGTCTTGTTTTGGTGCAACAACGGTTCATCCCCACGCATGTGGGGAACAGGATTATTTGCTTCTGGATAACGCCAAATAACAAGGTTCATCCCCACGCATGTGGGGAACAGACGATACAAATACCGTGGTAGAGGTCGGGCGTCGGTTCATCCCCACGCATGTGGGGAACAGTACACAACTCTAGCATCGTCAGCATGCATTTGCGGTTCATCCCCACGCATGTGGGGAACAGGCTGCATGTTGACTACGGAAAAGCGAGCACTACGGTTCATCCCCACGCATGTGGGGAACAGGAAGTTCTGAGCATTATAGGACCGTCCGGTTCGGGTTCATCCCCACGCATGTGGGGAACAGCATCCATATTTTTTGTCTCGATCTTTTTCATACGGTTCATCCCCACGCATGTGGGGAACAGAGTTTGAAAGTAGCGTCCGTAGAATATATAGTCGGTTCATCCCCACGCATGTGGGGAACAGATCATATATAAATACGTCATTGTGATACAATCCGGTTCATCCCCACGCATGTGGGGAACAGGGTATCCTGCATAGTCACACCGTACAGGGTGTCGGTTCATCCCCACGCATGTGGGGAACAGGGGAGGAAATTATTTTTCAGAAGTGTTGCCATCGGTTCATCCCCACGCATGTGGGGAACAGATGACTGACAACTACACACCTGACAGCGGAAACGGTTCATCCCCACGCATGTGGGGAACAGTTCCCTGCTTTCTTCCGGTGTACTCGGTCCGCCGGTTCATCCCCACGCATGTGGGGAACAGTGCTGCAGAATTCCGGCCGGCCGTTAACGAAACGGTTCATCCCCACGCATGTGGGGAACAGAGAGGTCACGCATGAAAACAACAGGAGATAATCGGTTCATCCCCACGCATGTGGGGAACAGATAATCAGTCCGTCGTTCGGAGGAGTTGCTGTCGGTTCATCCCCACGCATGTGGGGAACAGACATTCTATCATGTCGTGACAGGCCGTTCCTGCGGTTCATCCCCACGCATGTGGGGAACAGGTCAGCAGGGCATGGCAAGCAGATAGATTTTACGGTTCATCCCCACGCATGTGGGGAACAGAACTATAAGATGTCCGCTGAAAGACAGCATCGCGGTTCATCCCCACGCATGTGGGGAACAGTACTTGATAATACTGCATTGCATGATAACCGACGGTTCATCCCCACGCATGTGGGGAACAGCCTGCCTGCGCGAGTGCCTGAAGCTGTTGCAGCGGTTCATCCCCACGCATGTGGGGAACAGATAAAGAACATCGGAATACGCAATATAAAAAGCGGTTCATCCCCACGCATGTGGGGAACAGATCGAGCAGAAGACATGGCAGAACGGCTGAAACGGTTCATCCCCACGCATGTGGGGAACAGCATTACGGATGAACCGTTTTTATACAGCGTTCCGGTTCATCCCCACGCATGTGGGGAACAGGAAAAAAAATGAATGAAGAACTGAAAAGCTGGCGGTTCATTCCCACGCATGTGGGGAACAGAGGATGCATATAACCGTGCGTCACCAAAAAACCGGTTCATCCCCACGCATGTGGGGAACAGTACACCGGGGCGCGTAGCCGCATGAACAAGACCGGTTCATCCCCACGCATGTGGGGAACAGCTTTCCTTGTCTCCCGTACTGCTTGAGTCTGGCGGTTCATCCCCACGCATGTGGGGAACAGGTCCCTTTCCGATTTTGAATTTGGGATCATGTCGGTTCATCCCCACGCATGTGGGGAACAGTATAATTGATTTAGGCGCAGTTTATACGATTTCGGTTCATCCCCACGCATGTGGGGAACAGGGATGTTGACTGATTCGGATATTCCATCCGCGCGGTTCATCCCCACGCATGTGGGGAACAGTCCTCGACATACGCTGTACCTGTACCGTCTGACGGTTCATCCCCACGCATGTGGGGAACAGCTACGCGTCCACATGAAATACCATCGAAAAGACGGTTCATCCCCACGCATGTGGGGAACAGGCGTACCGGCCGTTTCTTTTTCACTTCACCGTCGGTTCATCCCCACGCATGTGGGGAACAGATATGCAATAGGAATGGTTCCTGCTGCAACAGCGGTTCATCCCCACGCATGTGGGGAACAGTTTTACAACGGTTCCTGTCGTTGTTACAGCGTCGGTTCATCCCCACGCATGTGGGGAACAGCTCTTAAAATGATTAATGCGCAGCATGAAGTACGGTTCATCCCCACGCATGTGGGGAACAGTTCTCCGTCAGATTTTCCGCCGAGCAGTTGTACGGTTCATCCCCACGCATGTGGGGAACAGGAGCAGGTAATATCACGAACGTAATTTATCAGCGGTTCATCCCCACGCATGTGGGGAACAGGTGCCGCCGTTGCCGACCATGTGCAGAAAAAACGGTTCATCCCCACGCATGTGGGGAACAGCCAAATAAATCAGTAGCCATAAATCACACATCCGGTTCATCCCCACGCATGTGGGGAACAGGGGGACATCAATAGATATGTCACCGGACCGACCGGTTCATCCCCACGCATGTGGGGAACAGTGGTTAGGTGACAGAGACGAAGCCACAGACAACGGTTCATCCCCACGCATGTGGGGAACAGCTTATAATAGAGAATGTAACGGTAAAATAACGCGGTTCATCCCCACGCATGTGGGGAACAGGTCATGTTGTTAATTTGGTTCGTACGGATGCGCGGTTCATCCCCACGCATGTGGGGAACAGCTTAGCAGCTTCTTCGGCTGCGACCAAGTCAGCGGTTCATCCCCACGCATGTGGGGAACAGGAGAGTGCCAGTCAAAGAGGCGCTCACCGTAGCGGTTCATCCCCACGCATGTGGGGAACAGAAGAGGCATAGGACGTAACACATTGTGCTTAGCGGTTCATCCCCACGCATGTGGGGAACAGGCGTCATCGGCATGCATCTGTTTATCCAAATACGGTTCATCCCCACGCATGTGGGGAACAGTCAATTTGAGCAGATAAGACAGGATTAGAACCCGGTTCATCCCCACGCATGTGGGGAACAGCGTCAATTCAAGGGTGACTATTTCAATACTGCCGGTTCATCCCCACGCATGTGGGGAACAGACCGGCTGGTAAAAAACGAAATCTTTAATAATCGGTTCATCCCCACGCATGTGGGGAACAGCGCTATTTCTGCCGCGCGTGTCGTAGCGTCGTCGGTTCATCCCCACGCATGTGGGGAACAGTGCGAAAGTACCAGTTGATGTTCTGTCAAAATCGGTTCATCCCCACGCATGTGGGGAACAGAAAGCCAGCAGACGCAGAGACACCACGACCAGCGGTTCATCCCCACGCATGTGGGGAACAGTTATTATCCTGCACCAAATTCTTATTCATGTACGGTTCATCCCCACGCATGTGGGGAACAGTACGCCGCGCCGCGTCGCATCGTGCCGTGTCACGGTTCATCCCCACGCATGTGGGGAACAGACCCTCCGTCAAAACGTCACTGGTCATATCAGCGGTTCATCCCCACGCATGTGGGGAACAGCGGCGGTACAAATTCGCGCTAAGCTTCTCAAACGGTTCATCCCCACGCATGTGGGGAACAGGATACGCGGCCTATGCTTTTATGAATACAGTCCGGTTCATCCCCACGCATGTGGGGAACAGCTGTGTGTCAGAGGGTTGCCATGCAATGAATTCGGTTCATCCCCACGCATGTGGGGAACAGTAAAAGAGTACAATCCGCAGGTATCTACCCTGCGGTTCATCCCCACGCATGTGGGGAACAGCCCCGTGCAGACAGTAGGTCTGTCTGTGTGCCCGGTTCATCCCCACGCATGTGGGGAACAGGGCCATTATCATCGGCCTCAACGCCGGAAACAAGGTTCATCCCCACGCATGTGGGGAACAGGGGAGTATCCGCTTATTATCCTGTACCAAGTTCGGTTCATCCCCACGCATGTGGGGAACAGGTTATCATCATAGGTAAGAGTAACAAAAGCACCGGTTCATCCCCACGCATGTGGGGAACAGGTGGTCAGATGTACCTGAATGAGGATCGCCGTCGGTTCATCCCCACGCATGTGGGGAACAGCTAGCTTTTGTTCGCTTTCAGTTCTTTTCATACGGTTCATCCCCACGCATGTGGGGAACAGGCCGCTCTAAGCGCGGCGCATGCGGTGTCTAGCGGTTCATCCCCACGCATGTGGGGAACAGCTAGTTCTTGTTCACTTTCAATTCTTTTCATACGGTTCATCCCCACGCATGTGGGGAACAGGCAATCAGCTTGTTCATTTCCGGCTCGGGCAGCGGTTCATCCCCACGCATGTGGGGAACAGGCTTGTTTTGGACACCTTTTTTACAGTCATTGCGGTTCATCCCCACGCATGTGGGGAACAGTACTCCGTGCAGACAGTAGGTCTGTGTGTGCCCGGTTCATCCCCACGCATGTGGGGAACAGAACCTCGATGATTCCACCGAGTTCCTGAAGGTCGGTTCATCCCCACGCATGTGGGGAACAGCTAATTTCTGTTCGCTTTCGATTCTTTTCATACGGTTCATCCCCACGCATGTGGGGAACAGGCGATCAGAGCGGGACGGACACCCACGCGTGACGGTTCATCCCCACGCATGTGGGGAACAGATCATCGAGGTTGGTGAGGATAAAGCACGTGCCGGTTCATCCCCACGCATGTGGGGAACAGCTCCGTGCAGACAGTAGGTCTGTGTGTGTGCCCGGTTCATCCCCACGCATGTGGGGAACAGTCAGCAATATCAGACGACCTACCATTGCGAAACGGTTCATCCCCACGCATGTGGGGAACAGGGATAATTTTCTGTCGAGATTGTTTTCAAGGTCGGTTCATCCCCACGCATGTGGGGAACAGGACGTTGCCGCATTGTTAATTGCGATATACGTCGGTTCATCCCCACGCATGTGGGGAACAGGCAGTAGCGATATTTCCAATGAATTCCCCGAACGGTTCATCCCCACGCATGTGGGGAACAGGTACAGGAGCAGTGTTATCAACACGGGAAAACCGGTTCATCCCCACGCATGTGGGGAACAGAGACATGTCGGTAAGAGATATTTTTTCCAGCACGGTTCATCCCCACGCATGTGGGGAACAGTGCTCGACGCAAGATTTTTTTCCCGCTGGATGCGGTTCATCCCCACGCATGTGGGGAACAGTCAAAAGCCGTAGACACAAGCAACCTGTCAGACGGTTCATCCCCACGCATGTGGGGAACAGTCATTGCCGACAACGTCGTACAGACGATTGACCGGTTCATCCCCACGCATGTGGGGAACAGTTATTGTCGGCAAGCAGCAGTTTAAGTTTCTGCGGTTCATCCCCACGCATGTGGGGAACAGTTCATGTGCCTGTTGAGTAAAATATCCTAGCTCGGTTCATCCCCACGCATGTGGGGAACAGTCACCCGTTCTTCCCATTTTTTCTGGAAGTACCGGTTCATCCCCACGCATGTGGGGAACAGTATGTCATACCGACAAAGGAATTTGCCAGTGACGGTTCATCCCCACGCATGTGGGGAACAGCACATCTGTTGCCGAGAGCGCGCAAGGCCGCACGGTTCATCCCCACGCATGTGGGGAACAGCCATGCATATTCTACCGGCGCAAGGGTAAAACCGGTTCATCCCCACGCATGTGGGGAACAGTAGTTTGAAATAGCGCCTGACGAATATATAGTCGGTTCATCCCCACGCATGTGGGGAACAGGCTCACCGGAAGAGGTTGCACAAGCAAGACTGCGGTTCATCCCCACGCATGTGGGGAACAGTACACTATCCCTGTCTGTACCCGTGTCTGATTCGGTTCATCCCCACGCATGTGGGGAACAGTGTCATTCAAGTTCTCACCCGCGACGAATGAACGGTTCATCCCCACGCATGTGGGGAACAGTACACTATCCCTGTCTGTACCCGTGTCTGACTCGGTTCATCCCCACGCATGTGGGGAACAGTTTCCGTCAGAAACAGTCATCGGCTTGTGTGCCGGTTCATCCCCACGCATGTGGGGAACAGGTTTGTCTGATCTGTCGGACACTGCGTCAAATCGGTTCATCCCCACGCATGTGGGGAACAGCATATGGCTGCATTTTTGGAACTCCTGTAGGGCGGTTCATCCCCACGCATGTGGGGAACAGAAGATACGTTCGCATTTTTGACGTCATGGGGACGGTTCATCCCCACGCATGTGGGGAACAGATGTGTTTAAGGACTGCGCCGCGTCCGACGAGCGGTTCATCCCCACGCATGTGGGGAACAGCTCCGTGGTCAAGTCAGGACGTTGGCGGACGACGGTTCATCCCCACGCATGTGGGGAACAGCACGGGGTGGAAAAACATTTGTTGCGGTACCTCGGTTCATCCCCACGCATGTGGGGAACAGACAGTGCATCACTCGCATTGTACAGTGCGACGCGGTTCATCCCCACGCATGTGGGGAACAGTCGATATCAAGGGTGCGTTGTACGGAGAAAGCCGGTTCATCCCCACGCATGTGGGGAACAGAAAACGCTGACTGATTTCATGTGGGAGAACCGCGGTTCATCCCCACGCATGTGGGGAACAGTGGTTGTTTTCTTTTTTGACTATTCGTTTATCCGGTTCATCCCCACGCATGTGGGGAACAGAGGACGCGGCTACCGCATATAATGAAAATGCCCGGTTCATCCCCACGCATGTGGGGAACAGTCCATGTTACTGGTGCTTACACATCACATGTCCGGTTCATCCCCACGCATGTGGGGAACAGGTAAAGAGTCGGCAGAAGAAATAGTTGCCGACCGGTTCATCCCCACGCATGTGGGGAACAGGTGTACGTGTCAAGTGATCCGTCAGGTTTTTGCGGTTCATCCCCACGCATGTGGGGAACAGGTAACGTTCAGGGTACCGGACTGAGTGTGTTTCGGTTCATCCCCACGCATGTGGGGAACAGTTACTCTGATGCGGCGTTTACGTGCGCACATACGGTTCATCCCCACGCATGTGGGGAACAGCCTTCAGCTCAAAACGTATTTCCGGTGTGTGTCGGTTCATCCCCACGCATGTGGGGAACAGTGGAAGTTATGCCCAGTGATGTTTTTGTTATCCGGTTCATCCCCACGCATGTGGGGAACAGACCAAAGAATAATTCTTTAGTAAATATACAATTATAATCTTAAAATAATGTTACCAAACAAAATCCTTCCCTGAACATTTCAAAGAACAAAGCAAAGGATTATTCCTGAATTTCTATTTTCTCAGGTAAAAAAGAGACCAATTTCATGCCTTCAAAAGATACGGGAATACGACGGTTTTTGCCGATTGTTTCAAAATCGAAGCCGCTTTCATTATTTGTCGACCAAGCAATAACAACATTGCCCTCTTCGATATTTTCCGTTATTGTTTTCACAAGCATGTCTCGCACACGTACAGAGTATTGTCCAAGAAATACTCCCGCTCTGACTTCGAGCAGCCAGCGGCTAAGATACCCACGCAGCCGGTCAGGTATTGCTTCAGCTACGATGACCAGCATCGCCGATTCCCTCCTTTTCCGGTATTGCTACTGGAACCGATTCTGGGCTTGCTGCAGGTTTTTCAATTCCTCCTGCAGCAAGAATCATTTCGATAGTCGGAATAATCTCTTTCAGTATACGGGAATCCCTGAAACTGTCGCGACATTTGAGACGTACATCACGTACTGGATTCGAACTTCCGCCGGCGATAATTTGAAAGGCCATCGGCACAACCGTATCGAATTTAAACAGATCGGCTATATCGTATACGAAGGACCTTGGCTTTCCGGTATGAATAAAACCGATGGCCGGGGCATATCCGGCTGCAAGGATCGCTGCTTCGCAGATGCCATAAAGTGCATGATTTGCAGCACTCAGTGTTTTATTAATAGGATCTGCTTTATCCCAGTTATCCGGATCATATTTTCTATTGTCCCATTGAACCCGGTATTTTTTTGCAAGCATGCCATATAAAGCACGGACACGGGCACCTTCTATGCCCCGTAATTGTTGAATACTTCGTTTTGTTGGTGGTGTATCTTTAAAACGGTATGCATACATGGCACGTACAACTTTTATCCTAAGTTCGTCATCAAGAGCGAGTTTTGCCTGATACAATAACCTGTCGGAGCGTGCACCACCGGGCTGACCGGCAGCATACAGCCGTACCCCTCCTTCACCGACCCAGACAAGCAAAGTACCGACATCGGCGGCAAGACTTACAGCCGCATGCGTTATCGTTATCCCCGGCTCAAGAAATAGACAGGCTATTCCTCCTACGGGAATATGCATGCGCACACCTTTCTCATCGACAAGAACAAAGGCTCCGTCTTGTACGTCAACCATACCATACTGCAGAAAAAGCATGGAATTCCGTTCTTTTATAGAAATCGGAGATGAAGGTATCCTCATTGTTCTTCCTTCCGTATCGGTTGATGGACAGAAATTCTTCTCGGAGAAAAATGCCTGTCCTCAGCAGCAAATGAAACGGCGATATCAGGAATTGAGTCTTTCCCATCCATAAAAGATTCAGCTTCAGATTGATATACGAAATCCGTGAGAGAAGCATCACCGAGAATTAATTGAAGTGCATCAGATTGATAATTGAATATGATTCCGGCTTTGTGCGCTGTTCCTGCGAGGATGGGTGCTGCAGGGATACAGGATTTCCTCCCAAGCCACAATCCCCAGGCAGGATCTTTCAAGGATGTACTGATCTGCTCTAGCAAGGATCTGTTTCCAGAAAGTACTATTCCAAAGGAGGCATCGTTTAGATACTGCCGATAGGTAAGCACACAGTCTTTATTTACGGCCCCACTTGCCCGCATAGTATTCTGAACCGTATGATAATCCTGAATCCGTCTGACTTCAAGTTGTTTCTTTTTTGTCTGACCTGCTCTTCCGTAATCACGAAAACGGGGAATTGCAACAGATAACATATTTATGTGGATAAATTTGTCAAGAAAATCTTTCTCCTGATGACTACCTCTCGAATAACCAGCAGCAGCACAACATATCCCGGCAACAGCGCTCTTTGTCGGAAATAGAGATGTATTGCGCCGATTGTACTGACTATCGAATCCCCAAGCCTGCATCGGACCTATAAACTGTAATGCAAGATAACCGGTATCAGACGACATATGAAGTCACCTCATCCAGAAACTGTTTCAGGGAAATATCGGGAATTGCTTTTTCAAAAACAGCTTCTGTTCCCCAAATTTCTTTCTGCCGGGCATATTCATCTTTTAACTGCTGTATTGAAGGTGTAAGATATCCGTGTTCCGGGCGTACGGGATTTTCAAAAGCATTTACGAGCTGAACAGGATGCCCCTTTTCACGTACGATTCCGAGTACGTACGCCGGCAGCGTATTTCCGTTCATTGAATTCTGTCGTGCGGACGGAACAGCACAGATCGTCGCTTGAATAAATGTTTTTACTACATCTTTTCGTTCTTCAAGACTTAACGATCCCAAATGCTCATTATCCGCCAGCATGTCAAGGTTCAGTGCAGCAAAACGGTAATATGTTGCCGAATTGAACTCCAGCGTACTGGTCATTCCGGCACCCGACTCTTCCTTCGGCTGCAAATCATCGACAGCAGAAAAGAAATCAATTTCATTATCTACACGATGGGTAGACAGCGCATGGGAAAACATTGCAGCTCCTTCTATTTTTAGGGATGGATCATTTGCAACCATCCGTCCGAATAATGAAATATCAGCGGCATTTTTTAACGATTCTGCCTTTACAGTTTTTAGGGATTTTTTAACATCTTTTGTTTCTTTATATGCTTTTGCAATTGTTTCCAGCTCCAACGGCGACATAAAATATAGTGTTTTAGATTTTACTTTATCCTTCGACTTTTCATCGATATTGACGAGAGTATCAACAACAGCTTTCGCACCATTTTCAGAATCTGTGTCCGATAATCCGGCGGCTTTCATCGCTTTATAAAGCGGTTCATATATAAGTCGTGTCCGTTCTCCCTGAAAATAGTTCGGAGTAATTTCCTTTGCAAGTTCACGTATTGCCCGTTTCCACGACTGGCTCGACACACGTGCCCTCTGAACACCTCCGAAAACCGCTGTTTTTGGAGAATTGAGATCATCCCGGTTAAGGCAGGCAACCGGTACCGACTGAATAATGTGTAATTCAAGATGTTTCATAGTAAAACTCCTTATTGAAACTGATTTATTTGTCGTTCACCGGCACAAGCAGCAGTAATCCGAACCCGAATCCTTTTGCTCCTCCGATTCCCGTATAATACGTTTTCTCGAACAGACTGTGATCTGTTACTTCCAGCATACCCCGGAATCTGACAGACCCGTGCCATGCTTTATTTCTTTTCTGTGAAAAATAATCTTCCGTCATCCGCTCAATTTCCAGCGGATAGGCATCGCTTATCCGGAATCCCCCTGAAGAAGCTTTCCTCTCAAGCCAGATTTGCAGTTCCTCTTCTTTTACGATCGGAATTCGTTTGCTGCTTTTTCGTTTCCCGTTTAAATTCAAGACAGGCCTACCATTTTCATCATGTCTGACCAGTGCTCGCGTCGGATTTACCCGAAGATCGAATGAATAAAGCTGATGGGAAAGAAATGCTGGGGCAATTTTTTTACTATCATACTTCGTTTCCGGGCACCATTCCGGACGGACAGGTTCCGACTGTGCTACAATCCAGACCGTAAAATATCCCTGATGCTCATCAATGCGGGTAAGAAAGTTCCGTTTTTTATCAGGCTGATCGGGAAAACAGTCCCACAGGGCTTTATGCCAGGCATAACTGTCAAAAAATCCCTGTTTATATGCAAGTTCTGTTGGAATCGTCATGCGGACAAGCCAGCTCATATATTTTCTCCCCCATCGTCAGACGGAATACCGGGAATCCAGAACTCACTGGCCCATTCTGTTTTAACACGATCACCCCACCGGGAGATATCCTTTCTGAGCTGTTCATAATTCACAGGAATACCAGCACTCTTAGCAGCAAGAATAAACCGGGTAATCCGTGCCGGAAGCTCTCTTTTTTCAGATGCGAGCAGCTGCTGAAAACGCCGTTCAGTAGGCGAAAGCTTATCATCACTTCCTTTGTTCTCATTACGGCTTTTACCGATACAACGACAAACAGTTCCGAAATTTCCTGAAAGAGATTCTTCCGGATACGTCGCATACCACGCGGCAGTAAATGCCGAATCGGTATCATCTATAGCTACATTCAGGTGATTCAATACCGGCCACGCCTTCTGCCGTTTGGAAGGAACCAGATAACAGCGAAGATTGGCAAACACTCCTCTGTCATTTTTTTCTTTATAGCTTCGTAAATTTTCAAACAGATAACTCATTCGTCATCATCCTCCTTATTCGTTTCATCATGTTCCTTCTGCTCTTTTTTTGCAGTCAGTTTCTGCCAGCCTGCTGCAAAGGCTTTTATCTCCCGAGGCGTTTCCTGTCCGCACGCCGTACGGTATGCATCACATGCTGCCGAAAAGAGCATATTGTGCCAGACTTTTTCCGTCTGCTCAAATTCGTTACTTCCAAGTTTTTCTATACATGAAAAAAGTAGTGAAAGATTTTTTTCTACCGCTGTCCAATAATATGTCAAAGCCACTATACCAATTCCTGTATTCTCCGAAGGATCTAATTTCGTACGGTATATATAAACACTTAAATCTAGTTTCTTTGAAAGAATATATGCTGATTCAGTGCCTGCAGTATAAGCAGAACACCCCTCTTGAGAACGTAATTTATTTGAAACATGAAAACGGGACTCTACAGTATCAAGAATATCCTGTTTCCCCGGATTCCGCACTAATGTACCCACCCATATATCAATTGGTTCATCACGACAATGACCTAAATTGATAGCTGCACGTGCCTCAAGAGAATCTTTAAGATCATACTGAAGTATTCCATTAAGTTGGCGCCATGGACGAATTCCCAATTTTGCGCCGACTAAAACATTTATTTCTTTTTTCTTTATTGTTCTTTTTATTTCTGATGTATTAAACTCTCGAGGGAAGGCAGGAAATGAGGGATATTTTAAAGCCTCTCCATATAACATAAAGGGACTTCCTTCTTTTAGTAATATTGCACGAGATAAAGGAACCAATCGTCCTAAAAAAGTCTTTGTAATAAAATCATCTTTTCTAGAAATTGTTGAATACTCCCAGATCGGCTTTCCTTGAAAATCTATTTTATTCCCATACAAAAAGGACAATTCATGAAAATCACAAATATTGACACATATCGTTTCATATAGATTTTCCCTAATTATGAAAACATGATACACAGAAGAAGAAATACATGGAGCATCATTTGCAGATTTTGCAGTTTGGCTGTTTTCCCATATAGGCATAGAAAGTAATCCACAAGTCGAAAAATTCTGTAAAGTTAGAATTCCAAGAGCCAATTGTGCATTTGAAAACATTTTCACAACATTATTTTGAAAATGATTTGTAAGAGATACTCCTAATGAAAAATCAAGTTTACTGACAGGTGTATATTTATCTGGCCCTTCTCCAGAAGGTTTTAAATTTTCTACCTGCAGCCATGGTTTTGTCGGATGAAAAAGTTCAAAGGAATCTTTCCACTTTTCAAGATATTCTGCGGCAGCCTTATCCAGCTGATCAGGTACCGCTTTCCATTCATCAAAATCTTTCGGCCCATTCAGAGCTGCATGTGCAACACACAGAAACAAACGCATCAGCGATACCCGTTCGTGAGGACGGACAGAAAGGTCTGAAAACCGCTTTCCTTCTGTAAATATGCTGCACAGACTGACAAGACGGTTTTCACCCTTTTCAGTTACTACCGGTATCCATGGATCAAACGCAACATTCATACAAACTCCTCTTTGTTATTTTCGATCAGGTTTTTCAATAACCAGTCCCAGTTCATCCGTATAGGTAAGAATATACTTTTTTGAAACGCCGTCAGCTTCTACTGCTCCGTCGGCCGACATGATACCGATTGCATTCTCTCCGTATACATACCCGGCAAGCAGTTCATCTGATACGGTCGTATTTTCCCAGTTAAAACAGTACCGCGGAATTTTCACTATGTTTTTACTGATTGCCCGCGCTGTTTTTATTGAAAATTTATCCTTAACTACAGCAACCGTGCTGCCGTCGGAAAATGAGAGTTTATTTCCATCACGTATACTGCACAATACAAGCGATACAGTCGGATTCTCGTTCAGCCTGGTCTGGATTCCTTCCTCATCGTGTAACTGCACATTCCACAAATTTGAAGCCATATCCGCACTGTCTTTTTCAGCGTAATTTTTACCGAACCACTCGTCATTCAGTGCAATCCAGCTTTCAGGTTCATCTTCCAGCTCCTTATAGGTCGATTCAAGACAGAAACGGATTTCACTGGGGATGTTGATTGCTTCTAATGAGTTCCACAAATTCAAGGTACGCAAAAGTATATACGGAGCATACACGTATGCCTTTCTGCCAAGTGCCGATTTTATGGCTTCCGCATCAAGTTTTTTGAATTCATTGATAGAGCGTGTTTCTTTTATAATACAAAACTCTGGTTCCGCTAAAGGTCTGCTGCTGCGGTTATGTCTCCATAATCGTCCCATACGCTGCAGGAGCATATCGGTCGGTGCCAGCTCCGTTATCATCAGATCGGCATCAAGGTCGACACTCTGTTCAACAATCTGCGTTGAAACAAGAATACAGCCGCAGCGGGTAGTACTGCCTTTTCCCAGCCGTTCCATCCATTCATTTTCAAGAGCCTCGCGTCGTTGGAATGGAAAACGCGAATGGAGTAAACCGATTTTCATATCACCATCGCATAGAGATTTCAATTTCTGATATTCTTTTTGTGCATTGTCAACCGTATCGCAGATCCAGAGCACAGCACCTCCTTTCTTTGCCAGTGCTACAGCCTTACTCTCGGCATCTGAAGGAGTAATGAACCGTATGTTAACGGTTCGCGAGGACGGAGGTTCCGGAGCAACAGGGACTATTTCTGCCCCTTCACAAAATCCCGAAATCTGCGGATACGGTATCTTTTCCGGTTCCATTTCTTCTGCAGTGTCACATACAGATAAAAGTTCCGAGCGCCGCCGGGCAGTTAACGTCGCGGAAAGAATAATAACCGTACAGTCGAGTCGTTCAAGTATCTTAATAAGAGTATCTATAAGAGTACCGGTATAACAGTCGTAAGAATGAACTTCGTCGAGAATAACGATTTTCCCCGCAAGTGCGAAATGCCTCACAAAAAAATGCTTAGCGGCAACGATGCCCAGCAGTGCCTGATCAACGGTACCTACACCAAACGGCGCAACGAGTGCCTTCTTTGCAGAAGCAAACCAGTTCCGTCCGTATTCTTCCCCGATTTTTTCCGCCGTATCACTATCTGAAGTCAGTAGCCATGAATTACCGTGTATTAATTTTGTAGATGGTGAATCCGGACTGATTTTACCGATAAACGATTCCATTCTCAGATGGATTCTGTTGCTGGTTACCTGCGTCGGTAATGCAAAATAAATCCCACGAGCCTGCCCAGAAGCAAGCAACTGATAGGCAACCCCCAATGCAGCTTCAGTTTTTCCCATACCCATGGGAGCTTCTATCACATATACGCCGGGTTTTGTTATAACCGTCAACGCCTTCTTCTGCATATCATTGGGACTAAAGCCGAATATATCCGAAAATGAAAGTCCCGTATGAATCACCGGACGTTGAAGTCCGATAGCAGTAATACACTTTTCCGCTACAGAAGCAGCATCAAATTCAGGAGATTCTTTTTCCGGAGGAAAGAATTCTTCGTCCGAACCGATCCAGTCTGCAATTGTCGTAAGTCCCGCAAGCCACCAGTATGCAGGGGAATCTTCATCGAATTCAAGTTTTGTTTTATCCGCACCAAAAACATTCCATACCCGTTCTGCGGTATTCTGCCGTTCCTGTTCCCACGGTATTCCACTGTAATTTTCAGTAATTGCTTTTTGAGGCTTGTATCCGCGTTCATCAGGCGGAATAAGCCGTCCGTGATGAGCACCGAGCAGACAGGCAAGATAAGAAGCTGTCTGCCGCGGAACACCGATGCTGTTTAAATACAGTTGGATTACCGCATGTGAAACTTTACCGTGATTACCTTCCATGACGTTTTTCCAGCTGTGGTTCACATCAATTTTCGTCAGGCCGTTTTCTTCAAGCCACTTTTCTGATTTCCGTTCAAATCCGGGAGACAGTTTCCCTAAATCATGCAAAGCAACGAGCGCTCCAATTTCTTCTCTCCGAAGATTAAACCTTTTTATTAATTCAGGATTCGTTTCTGCAAGGATTTGTGCCACTCGTCCAACATTAATCAGATGCTGATAAACAGAGATTCCCGGTTCTCCCGTTACTGTCGTTTTACCCCAGAAAAAATAGTGTTTGTTTTGCGAAGGTTCTTCTTCAGAATTTCTCACACTTTGCATATTTAATTCCTTTTTTCTTATACAGGCTAATTATATCAAACCAAAATCAAACTTCAAATTTTGTTTTTACTCTTTTATATTATACACCCTCCGGTGTGTCATTGAGTGCTACACTCTGAAAAAAAATTGAATTTTATCCTGATTTTCAGTTTTAGAGGTCAAATTTCGAGTTTTTGACACAGGAGAAAAGCACGTACGACAACAAGAAAGAATATGAAATACCAGATGAAAGGGTCGGAAGCTGTGATTCCCATGCGTCGCCTGACCGATGGTATGGTACGCTGCAACGTTTCCGCTGGCTGCCGCGTATTATAATAATTAAGATGATTCGCTAAGCTTGCGAAGCACGTAAACGTCAATACGTTAGGAGGGATAAAGAGATATACCAGAAAAGGAGAGACTGCCAGTGAAGAGGAGAAGAAATAAAGGGAATCTGCGAAAAAACTTTGATAAGATAATCATATGGCTTAATGCCGGCTCGTTTTGTACACTCCGTGAGAGAAAAGGGAGAGCAGGATGACTAGAACCTTCGGTACAGCCGGCAAACAGCCTATTCTTCCGCCCGAGGACAAACGTCCTTACCGTATTTTTGCATTCATTGTTGTCAGGTGTAAGGTCTTCACAATCAAGGTAAGCGATCAGATCATTCCAGTTACCGCGCTCTGTACTTCTCCGCCACCCGTTCCGCTTCTTCCTTTACGCGGGCAGCCAGTTCCGGCGGATTAATCACTGTAACTGCGGAACCGAAACTCATAACCCAGTGCAGAATTTCTTCCATCTGATTCGACGTGAACGTCAGCTGCACGGAGCCGTCTTCATTCTGATGCAGTTCCTGCGACTCGTGCCACGTGCGTTCAAGGATGAGCGTGTTTATACTTGCATCGAACAGCAGTTCTATCTTCTCGGGTTTATTGTTTGTGTTCCACACGCCGAACGACGGGTCAAAATATGTTTCGGGACAGAAATCTTCCGGTATAGTAAAATAGCTGTTCGTACAGAAAACATCCTTCATGCGCGACAGGGCGAACATGCGCACTTCGCTGTGTTCCCGGCAGAACGCAAGTACATACCAGCTTCCTTTCTGACAGATTACATGATACGGGTCGGCAGTATGAGTCCGGTACTCAAGTCTGCTCAGCGAACGGTACGAAAACGTAATGGTGCAGTGCTGTCTGAGCGCATGGAATACGGTCGTAAAGACGCTCTCCGCTATCTGCGGGAGCGGGTCGCTTATAAAGCTGATGTTTTTTCCGACGAAAGACGGATCGACGGAAACTTCGGCCGGCATCATGGCAAGAAGTCTGGTAAACAGCTGTTTTATTGAAGCTTCTATCGGCGTGTTCCGGTACTGTTCAAGCAGCGGCATTGCGGCGGACAGCGTGAGCAGTTCCCCCTCGCTGAGCATGACGCTTTTTATAAAAAATGTGGGGTCGGTGTAGTAATAGCCGTTCTTCCGGCTGTCGTACGCAAGCGGCGCGCGGTACCTGTCGCGAAGAAAATCTATGTCGCGTGCAATCGTGCTGCGCGACACACAGAACGCTTTTGCAAGCGTCGTTGCGTTCGGATACGTTCCGTCCCTGATACGCTCGTCAATCTGCAGCAGCCGGAGCCTTCCCGCTTTTTCTTCACGCCTTTCCGTCATTTTCTGAATCTCCCTGCCGTCTACTATAGCATATGCGGCATGTTATCTGCACCATCAAAAGGGTACACTCTTGAGGATGCAGATCATTCATTCCCAGAGAAGCTGCAGCCCGATGTCGGCATATTGAGGATATCTATATGATCACAAGTATTGAAAAACGTTACGAAACGGAGGTATCCCTATGCTGAAACGCAAAATATACCATGATCTTGTAGTATGGAAGAACGAAGGGGTAAAAAAGGCTTTACTTATTGACGGTGCGCGTCAGACGGGGAAGACGTTTATTGTACGCGAGTTTGCTGCACGGAATTATTCCTGTTTTCTTGAAATCAATTTCGTTACAATGCCGCCTGCCGCCGCGATGTTCGACGGCGACCTGAACGCCGACACGATTATTACAGCGCTTACTGCTTTTTTCCGGCAGAAACTTGATCCGCATAAGACGCTTGTGTTTCTGGATGAGATCCAGGAGTGTCCCCGTGCGAGGACTGCAATAAAATTTCTTGTGGAAGACGGACGATTCGACTACATCGAATCGGGATCTCTTCTCGGCGTACGATATAAAACAGTACCGTCGTATCCGGTCGGCTACGAGACACAGCTCAGAATGTTTCCTCTTGATTTTGAGGAATTTCTTGCAGCAAACAACGTACAGAAAGGAACACTCTCATATCTTCGTACCTGCTTCGAAAAAGACGAACCGGTAAACGACGCCGTACATACGACAATCATACAGTTGTTCCGGTATTACGTGATAACCGGAGGTATGCCGGATGCGGTTCAGCGATTTGTCGACACGCACGACATCGCACAGGTTGTTCAAATTCAGAACGACATACTTGCACTGTATCGGCAGGATATTTCCAAATATGCTGTTCAGGACAGGCAGCGTATACGGGATATCTTCGACCGTCTGCCGTCGGAGCTGAATACAAAGTCTTCATGAATGATACGGGATTGCTCTGTGCAGCTTCAATTGAAAATGTCCAGTATGAAATACTGAAAGGAAATCTCAATGTAAATATGGGCGGCATTATTGAAAATACGATTGCCGAACTGCTTGCTGTAAACGGTTTCGACCTCCGTTATTTTGATCGCAAGAATTTCGGTGAAGTTGATTTTCTGCTGCAGCAGGGCGGTACAGTACTGCCGATTGAAGTAAAGCCCGGTGCATCATATAAAAAACATGCAGGTCTTGATCACCTCATGCAGTCTGAAAAATGGAATATAGAAAAGGCGTATGTGCTTTGTTCCGGTAATGTGGAACAGACGGACAAAGTGACATATGAACCGTGGTATATGGCGATGTTCATTCGGCAGGAGAAACTCCCCGTACAGATGAAAGTAGATGTAGACTTACATCTGCTCGAAAAATAAGTGTTTATTTTCAATAAATCGGCCTCACCCTTTCATTAACCGCCCGAATCGTCTATACTTTCCTATATGGCCGATATTCACGTATTTCCCGACGCGCCGGAAGGCACGCCTGTTTCCAATTTCGTTCATCTCCACGTCCACTCGGACTATTCGCTGCTCGACGGTGCGTCGAAGCTCGACACGCTCGTTGCGCGTGCAAAGCAGCTGAACATGAAGGCGCTTGCGCTTACCGACCACGGCAACATGTTCGGGGCGCTCAACTTCGAACATATCTGCCATGCGAACGGAATCAATCCTATTATAGGAGAGGAATTCTACGTCGCCGAAAAAGATCACACCGTGCAGGAAAGAAACCGGTACGGCGGAAAATACTATCATCTTATTCTTCTGTGCGAAAACGAAACGGGATACAAAAACATGTCGTGGCTTTCAAGCCGCGGATTCACTGAAGGTCTGTATTACGGCAAGCCGCGCATCGATTTTGAAATGCTCAGGCAGTATCACGAAGGTATTATCTGTCTTTCCGCGTGTATTCAGGGCGAACTTCCGCAGATGCTTCTGCACGGCGACGAAGCTGACGCGGAAGCGCTCATTAAGCAGTACTCTGAGCTGTTCGGACCGGATCATTACTATGTCGAGCTTCAGGACCACGGCATTCCCGAACAAAGGGAAGTCGCGCCGAAGCTTATTGCGATAGCGAAAAAACTCAACATTCCGATGGTCGTCACGAACGACGTCCATTACTGTTTCCGCGAAGATGCCGAAGCGCAGGACGTGCTGCGCTGCATCGGCTTCAAAAAACTGCTCTCGGAGCAGCACCAGACTATGGGCGACGGCCGCACGGAATGGTACCTGAAGAGCGAGCAGGAAATGACGCAGCTCTTCCCTGACTATCCGGAAATGATGGCCAACACGGTGAAAATCGCAGCCATGTGCAATCTCACCATTCCGCAGTACAAAACGCAGCAGCTCAAGGACTGCCTTCCGCGCTTCACAATTCCGAAGCAGTTCCCGACGCAGGATTCGTACGTGCTCCATCTTGTGGAAACGGGACTCCGCAAGCGCTACAAAGTCATCACAAAGGAAATTCTCGACCGGGCCATGTACGAGCTCGGCATCATCTTCAACATGGGATTTTCGGGTTACTTCCTCGTCGTATGGGAGTTCATCAACTGGTCCAAGGAACACAATATCCCCATAGGCCCCGGACGAGGTTCGGGCGCAGGTTCGCTCGTCGCGTATGCGATGGCTATAACGGACATCGATCCGTTCCGTTTCAAACTGATTTTCGAGCGGTTCCTGAATCCTGAACGCGTTTCAATGCCTGATTTCGACGTGGATATGGACTACGATTTTCGTCAGGACATCATCCAGCACACGCGAGACCTCTACGGCGACCCGCAGGTGGGACATATCGTCACGTTCGGTTCGCTCAAGGCAAAGGCGGTCATCGCCGACGTCGGACGCGTTCTGGGTATTCCGCTCGCTGAAGTGAACGTCCTCAAAAAATGCATCCCCGACGACCCGAAGGCCAAGCTCAAAGATGCGTTCTCGCCTCCCAATGAAAAGCACGGCGACTGGGGTCAGCTTATTCCGTACCGGGACGATCCGCGGTACAAAAAACTGTTCGATTTGTGCTTCAAGCTCGAGAACATCAACCGAAACACCGGTCTTCACGCGTCGGGCATGGTTATTGCGCTTACTCCGCTCCCCGACTGGGCTCCCATTTTCAAGGATCCGAAGACGGGCGAAGTGGGCGTGCAGTATACGATGGACATCATTGAGCCGTGCGGTCTTGTTAAAATGGACTACCTCGGTCTCAAAACGCTGTCGCTTATCCGTTATGCGGAGAATATCATCAACAAGCACCGCAAACCGGGAGAGCCGGAGTTCAGCACCGAACAGGTGAGCGAAACGGACAAGGAGACGTTCGATTTGTTCTCCCGCGGAGACACCGTCGCCGTGTTCCAGTTCGAGTCGCCGGGCATGCAGAAAATTCTGCGCCAGGCACAGCCGCGGAAACTTGAAGACCTTGTCGCTTTGAACGCGCTGTACCGCCCCGGTCCTATGGACTACATTCCCAAATATATAGAAGGAAAACTTCATCCGGAGACTGTCACGTACCCCGATCCGTGCCTCAAGGACATTCTTGAGGAAACGTACGGCGTTATGGTCTACCAGGAGCAGGTTATGCAGGTTGCCCAGCGCATTGCGGGATTTTCGCTCGGCGGTGCTGATATGCTTCGCCGCGCCATGGGAAAAAAGAAAATCGAAGTCCTCATGGGAAAGAAAAAGGAGTTCATCGAGGGCGCCGTCAAAAGCGGATTCACCGAGCAGCACGCGGGCGATATTTTCGAAATCATGGTCCCGTTCGCGGGCTACGGGTTCAACAAGTCGCACGCGGCCGCGTACACTGTCGTCGCGTACCGCACCGGCTGGCTCAAATGCCACAAACCTGCCGAATTCATGGCTGCGAACCTCACGAACGAAATCACTTCGACGGACGGACTGCCCGCATATATTGCCGAAGCGCGCCGTATGGGAATCGCGGTTGATGCCCCCGATGTCAACCGCTCGGACACGATTTTCGACGTCGTCGACGGACGCATCGTGTTCGGCCTGAAAGGCATCAAGGGAATGGGTGAAGCGGCGGCGACAGGCATCGTGGAGGAACGGGAAAAGAACGGTCCGTACAAGGACTTTATGGATTTCCTCGACCGCGTCGATCTGAAGACGGTAAACAAGCACGCAATTGAAGTGCTCATCAAAACGGGAGCGTTCGACAAGCTTGGAAAGAACAGACCGACGCTTATAAAGAGTCTTGACCGCGCGTACGATTACGCCTCTGCAAAAAAAGCAGGCAACGAATACGGGCAGGAAGATTTGTTCGGCGGTACGGATGAAAAAGTATTCGCCGATTTTGTCTTCGACGAACTCGAGGACATGCCACGAATGGAAAAGCTCAACGAGGAAAAAGAACTCATCGGAAGCTACATCAGCGGGCATCCGCTCGACGACTACAAACTCGCCATACAGAACGCGGTCACGCTCAATTCCCAGAACATCGACCGCGAGGCGAAATTCGCGAAAGCGGAGAAGGATGCGCTTGCGGCAAGCGGCACGAATTCCTGGCAGAGCAGGAACACCGGACGCGAATATATTGCGCTCGGCATGCTCACGGAGCTGCGCTCGATCCGCACGAAAAAAGGAACTGAAATGGCATTCGGGAAGCTTCAGGATTACACCGGCTCAATCGACGTGACGTTCTTTCCGAAAACGTGGGAAATTATGCGGATGCAGGTACACAGCGACGGTATTTACGCAATCAAAGGCAAAGTTGACGGAAGCCGCGACGCTCCGTCTCTCATCGCCGATTCGATCGAGGATCCGAATCAGCTCCAGGCGCGTTCTGTTCAGGAAGTGCACGTGGAACTTGAAAATACGTACGGCAACGCGGCAGATATCATCAAATTAAAGGATTTTTTATTTGGCAAAACGGGCAAATGCTGTGTATATTTTCATATAGATACGTCCTGCGGTCCCTACATCGTCAAGGCAAACGAACAGCTTACAATTCCTTCCGATTCCGGCACAATCGGAGAGCTGAAGGATTTGCCGTATGTAAAGGATGTCTGGACCGCATAAAAACAGACAATAGTTACGGAAGGTTTTACGATGGCATATTTATTTCAGACGCTCGCTTCAATCATCAATATTTACTCTTTCCTGTGCTTTATCCGAATCATACTCACATGGATACCGGGCGCTTCCTATTCCGGATTCGGCCGCTTTCTCTCGGGTATCTGCGACCCGTTCCTCAATATGTTCCGCGGTGTCAGGTGGATGCAGATAGGCAATCTTGATTTTTCTCCGGCGGTCTCAATCGGTCTGCTGTACGCGCTCTCGTCGATTCTGAGCAACATAGCGATGACGGGCCGTATCTATTTCGGCGGGATTCTCGCAATCGTCATAAGCATGTTCTGGTCGATCATCGCGTCGCTCGTCGGATTTCTGCTTATTCTGCTCATAATCAGATTCATCGCGGTACTCACGCAGAAGCGGCAGAATTATTACGGTTCGTTCTGGTCTCAGCTCGACTATGCGCTTGAACCGTTCGTCTACCGCGTTTCGAAATTCTTCTCAAGCGGGAAATTCATCAGCTATAAGAATGCGATGCTCGTCACTATTATTATTCTGAGCCTGCTGCTCATAGGCGGACAGCTGCTTATTACGTACCTTATTCATATTGTCCAGCGGCTGCCGTTCTGACGAGGGCGTGTGAAACTTGCCGATATAAAAAACCCGGTCAGTACGCTTCCCGGCATCGGACCGGCAGCAGCAAAACTTTTCGCAAAGCTCAACGTTTTCACCGTCGCTGATCTGCTCACGTTCTATCCGAAAGATTACGAAGACCGTACACACCGCGTTGCGTTCTCTCAATTCAGGCAGGCTAAAGTGCACTGCGCCGCGGTCGTAACCGGCCACGACTGGTTCGGATACGGCCGCATGAAAACGCTTAAGTTGCTTGTTTCCGACGGCACGATGGACGCGGAACTTGTCGCGTTCAACAGGCCGTTCCTCGAAAAACAGTTTCCGCCGGATACGCTGATTTCGGTCACGGGACAGTTCGAAATAAAATACGGCAGGCTGCAGAGTACGTCGTTCGAAATCAGCAGGCTCGACGACGGTACTTCCGGCAGAACCCTGGCCGACTACGAAAACGCGGCGCTTCCCGATTCCGGCGTGCTGCCCGTCTATCCGCTCACCGAAGGCCTTAATCAGAAAAACGTACGGAAGACGATTGCGGCCGCGCTCCGCGAATACGGCATAGGCATAGAAAACGAACTTCCCGAATACATCATCCAATCCCGCCGGCTGCTTGCAAAAAAAGACGCCGTCCGCCTGATTCACGAACCGAAGTCAATCGCCGAAGCACAGGAAGCGCGGCGTACGCTCATCTACGAAGAACTGTTCCGGTTCCAGTGTGTTATTGCCCGGCGCGCGTGGGAACATAAAGGTGCCGTTCCCGAACCGGCGCTTACCGTCACCGTACCGCAGGGCAGTATGCAGCCGGAACAGTCGGTGCGGGAAACATTTGCCGCGTCCCTTTCTCCGCGCCAGAAAGAACTGCTTGCGCGTCTGCCCTTCCCGCTCACCGTCGATCAGCAGAAAGTCGTTATGGAAATGGACGCGGACCTCGACCGCGGATATACGGAACGGGCGGCTCTGATAAAAAACATTGCCGGGGGAAAACGCGATGCCGGACAGAAACCGGTGTTCACTATGGCTCGTCTGCTGCAGGGAGACGTCGGTTCGGGCAAGACGCTCGCCGCGTTCTTCGTCTGTCTTCGCGTCGTCGACTGGAAGGGCCAGTGCGCGATTATGGCGCCGACGGAGCTGCTCGCCCGGCAGCATGCGGAAAGCGCGGCACGCATGCTCGAGCCGCTCGGCATTCGCGTCGCTTTTCTTACCGGAAACGTAAAGGCGTCGGGACGGTCGCAGCTTCTCAAACAGCTTAAAGACGGAAACGTAGACATAGTGATTGGAACGCATGCGCTTTTTTCGCAGCAGGTGCAGTACAACGACCTGCAGCTCGCCGTCATAGACGAGCAGCACCGGTTCGGCGTTCTGCAGCGTCAGGCTATCATCGAAAAAGGGCGGAAGATTGAAGGCACGTCGTCATACACGCTTCATCTGCTTATGATGAGCGCGACGCCCATTCCGCAGACGCTTGCGCTCACCGTTTTCGGCGACCTCGACGTTTCCGTTCTCCGCACAATGCCCGCGGGAAGGAAGCCCGTACAGACGTACCTCGTTGCGGAAGGCCACGAGCCGAATGCGTACGAAGCCGTACGGAAGGAGCTGCAGGCGGGCCGTCAGGCGTATTTTGTGTATCCCGCGATCGAAGCGGACGAGCGCACGTACGGCAGTGAGAACGACGGTTCGGACGCGGAAGAAGCTGACGGCCGTACGTCTCCGCTGCGGACGGCGGAGAAAGCGCCGGCGGCGAAATCGGCAGAGGAAATGTTCACGTATCTTTCGGAAAAAGTATATCCCGAATTCAGATGTGCGCTCGTCCACTCCCGCGTAGGTGAGGACGAACAGGTACAAATCCTGAATGAATTCCGGGAAGGAAAAATACAAGTGCTTGCCGCGACAACTGTAATAGAGGTGGGAGTCGACATTCCGAACGCGACGTGCATCGTCATAGAACAGGCCGACAGGTTCGGGCTTGCGCAGCTCCATCAGCTGCGCGGACGCGTCGGACGGGGAAGCGCACAGTCGTACTGTTTCCTTATTTACAGCAAAAACATCACGGAAACGGGCATACAGCGCATGAAAGCGCTCCGCGGAAGTACCGACGGATTCGTCATCGCGGAGCAGGATCTGAAGCTGCGCGGCCCCGGCGAAATGACCGGCACCGTGCAGGCCGGAGACCTCCAGCTCGGCATCGCCGACATAGAGCGGGACAGGGACATCCTCGTGCAGGCCCGCACGGACGCATTCGAGTATATGCGGAAAACGCTGTCTGTTTAGTAAGGGTATCCGGTATTCCTGATACCCTTACTGACCGATGGTTTGTTTTTCTTATTCTGCGATCATTTTACCGGTACAACGGTCCGTAAAATTTACATGCCGCATAGTCGGCAGCCTGCGTGTCTTCGGTTCCGAAGCTTCCCCAGCTGTGCGGTCTGTATACTTTGTCTTCGGGAACATTGTGCATAGTAACCGGGATACGCAGCATGGAAGCAAGCGTAATCAGATCTGCTCCGACATGACCGTATACCGTCACTCCGTGATTTGCACCCCAATTCGCCATAACGCTGTAGACATCGGTAAAGGCACCGTGTCCGGTAAGACGCGGTGCAAACCAGATTGTCGGCCACGTCGGATCGGTACGCTTGTCGATGACATTGTGAATTTCATCAGGCAGATCGCAGGTAAACCCTTCTGCAATCTGAAGCACCGGTCCGATTCCGTCTACAATATTAAAACGGAGCATTGTAACGGGCATCTCCGCTCTGCACCGGAAATGGCTTGAAAATCCGCCGCCGCGGAAATATTCATAATCCGCACGGCACCAGTCAGTCGCCTTGAGACACGCATTGATATCCGTCTCTGTCATTTTCCAGAACGGTTTCATCACGTGTTCACCTTTTTCGCCGACACTCACACCCGTTTCGTCGAGCGCGGTCGCACCTGAATTAATAAGATGGAGAAAACCGGCGGCGGCAACGCCTGTCGGCTTATGACCGGTTACGCGCTCGACCGCGGCGGGACTCCAATACGTGCGCACGTCGTGAAAGCACGGAGCCGAATATGAAACGAGCGTACCGAGCATCATCGCGATGCCGTTACATGTATCGTTCTCCGTAGCAAACGGAGTCGGCTGTTTCGGACCGTTCCAGTCGAACGTGGAAGCAAGGATCGATTCCGTAAAGTCGGCATTCGGCAGCCAGTCCGTCCACTGGCGCTGTCCCTGGAAACCGCCGGCTACCGCATTGCGGCCGAGCGCTTCCTCGTGCCAACCCGAATCATCAAGCTTCGGGTTGCCAAACAGAATATCGCGGACAATAAGCGTCATCTTAACAATAAATTCCCAGTCCCTGTCCGCCGGAATATATTTTGATTTTGTAATCACCTCCGGAAATTTCTTTCCGGCGTTTTTGTCGAATCCTTCCGGACAGTTCTTTCTTACCCACGCAAGCGCTTTCTCATACTCTGAGGGATCATAAATCCCAAGTGAAATACGACGCATGATTTCAATCTCGTCAACCCACTCCGCGCGGATACCGAAATACTTCTGCAGTATATCCGCATCGCAGAAGCTGCCGGCAATGCCCATAGTAATGGCGCCGATATTAACGTACGCCCTGCCTTTCATCCAGCCTGCCGCAATCGCTCCGCGTGCAAAACGGATTATCTTTTCAGCGACATCCGGCGGAATTGCTGCATCGTCCTTTTCCTGCACGTCGCGTCCGTAAATGGAAAAAGCGGGCAGCCCCCGCTGCGCGTGGGCCGCAAGTGCTGCCGCCAGATAGACCGCACCAGGACGCTCCGTTCCGTTGAATCCCCAGACGGCCTTAATGGTGTTCGGATCGATGTCAAATGTTTCCGTTCCGTAACACCAGCACGGTGTTACGGACAGTGTTGCGGCGATATTTTCTTTTGAAAACTGCTCCGCAACCCTGGCGGCTTCCGCCCCGCCGCCGATCGTCGTACAACCGATAACGCATTGTACCGGCGTACCGTCCGGATACCGCAGGTTTTTACTGATAAGTTCGGCGGCGTGCTGCGCCATGCCCATAGTCTGTTTCTCAAGACTTTCGCGAACTCCACCCCAGCGTCCGTCGATAATCGGACGAATTCCAATCTTCGGATACAGCATTGTCTACTCCTTGTTTTGTGATGAAAGTAACGACATATATCGTTTAAATCCGCTCTCCCAATCAACAGAGGGAGCCGGTATATACGTTTTGAGTGATTCCGTTCCGGCGATCAGCTTTCTGCCTTCGTCGATATCTGCAATATCACCGAGCGCGGAAAGCTGAATAATAATATTGCCGAGCGCAGTTGCCTCTACAGGCCCCGCGATTACCGTAATGCCGCAGCAGTCCGCAGTAAACTGACATAAACTCCGATCTTTGACGCCTCCGCCGAGCATATGAAATTCGGTGAATTTTCTGCCCGTCATATTTTCCAGCTGCTCTACCGTAAGCCGGTATTTCAACACAAGGCTTTCGTAGATGCAGCGCATAATCTCGCCCGGCGCCTGAGGCACGTACTGTCCTGTCCTGCGGCAGTAATCAATAACCCGTCCGGGAATGTTTCCGGGTTGTGTAAACGACGGATCGTCAGGATCTATAAAACACTGAAGAGCCTTTGCCTCTCCTGCAGACTTTTCCAAATCGTCGAATGAATAGTCTCTGCCCTCCCGTTTCCATTCCCTGCGGCTCTCCTGAATCAGCCACAACCCTATAATATTTTTCAGATAATTAATTTTCTTATTTGCGCCTAATTCGTTTGAAAGTCCGGCATACATGCTTTCTGCTGAAAGGACAGGAGCATCCAGTTCCGTCCCGAGCAGACTCCACGTGCCGCACGACAGAAATACAGACTCCCCGGTCGATTCGGACACACGCGGCATCGCTGCTACCGCACATTGAGTATCGTGCCCGGCAATTGCGATTATCTTTGCGTTTTTATATATTCCCGTTATTGTTCCGCTCTGTGCGAACGGGGCGAACAATTTTCTCGGAATTCCGAAAGCAGTAAGCACCGGTATACTCCACGTGCGGGCAGATGCATTAAACATCTGACTTGTAGATGCGATTGTGTACTCACATACAGGTCTGGCACCGAGGGAATAAGCAAAAAGATCAGGCATAAAAAGCAGATGCCCGGCTTTTTCAAACAGACCGGGATTTTTTCCCCTGAGTGCTGACAGCTGGAACAAGGTGTTAATATCCATAATCTGATTACCCGTCTCTCTGTACAGTTCTTCCGGCTCCAGAACTGCTGCCGCTTTCTTTGAAATACCGTTCGTCCGTACGTCGCGGTAATGTACCGGCAGACCGATCAGGCGGCCGTTTTTATCAAGCAGGCCGAAATCAACACCCCATGTATCAAATCCGATGCCGTCGAACTTTCCTGCTTTCTCAATACCTGCATGTACTTCCGCAATCAGTGTCTGAAAATCCCAGTATAATGTACCGTTCTTTTCCACAGGTACATTATTAAACCGGTGCACTTCTTCGTAATGAAGACTGCCGTCCGAAAAAACCGCTTTTATCGCGCGGCCGCCCGACGCACCGAGATCGAATGCCAGTACCGTACTCATCCGCGTCTCCTATTTGTCCGTCGGCGTATCATGCCGCTCAGGGAATTTCCTGTAACCGGGATGACGGCCGGACACCTTGTAGAACCCCCGCAGATTAATCAGTTTGTCGATGTTCTCTCTGCTTATATCGCAGCTTCCTCCGAGGATGATCGCATTGATAGTTATTTTTGCCCAAAGCTCAAGGCTTTCCATCCGGTAATAAGCCGTAATAATATCGGCACCCATGGTCAGCGCTCCGTGATTTTCAAGCAGCATAACATCGTGATCCTTCAGATACGGTTCAATCGCGTCGGGAACTTCGGCTGTCGACGGCGTACTGTAGGGCGTCAGCGGAACGGCTCCGATGACAGCGACATCCTCAATCATGTTGTACATATCCATCGGACGGTGCGCGACGGCGAATCCCGTTGCTGCAGGCGGATGGGCATGGACGACGCTGTTAACGTCTCCGCGTTTTTCATAACAGCGCATATGCATTTTTATTTCGCTTGACGGGCGGAAACCGGGAGCCGCGTCCAGAATTTCCAGATTATTGTTAATTCTGATGAGCTTTTCCGGAGTAATAAAACTTTTACTTATTCCCGTTGGCGTTACAATGAATGTTCCGTCATCGAGCTTTGCCGAAACGTTGCCGTCATTTGCCGCGACCCAGCCGAGCTGCCACATCTTATGACAGACGTCGCAAATCTGTTCTTTTGCTTCATTAATTTCCATAAATCAGAGCAACCTCCTTCAAAATTATTTATTTTGTATTTCATGCGGATTCATTTCAATTCTTCGTCGAAACAGACCGCCACCTTTCCGCACTTTCCTGAGGCCATGAGGGAATACGCTTCACCGGCCTTATCAAGACTGAACCGGTTCGTCACGAGCTTCTCAGGATGTACATTCCAGCGCACAAGCCGCTCAACCAGATCTTCCATGCGCCATAACGATGTCACCCATGATCCGTAAATCGTTTTCTGGCCGTGGATGATATCAGGACTCGGAAGGAACGTCACTGTATTGCCTTCGCCGACCATCGCGATTTTTCCCCATTCGCGCGTTGCCCTGATTGCAAGTTCGCGGCCTGCAGGATTTGCACTGCAGTCGACAGCGCGTTCCGGTCCGTATCCGCCTGTTACTTCCCTGATTTTTTCGAGCGCCTCATCTCCTGGAGCAAACACATAATCGGCGAGTCCCAGTTTTTCCGCGACTTCGGCACGTTCCGGAATTCCTTCCACGCCTATAAGCCTGTTCGCCCCCAGCGCCCTGGCAAGCATCAATGCGGCAAGACCGACAGGCCCCAGTCCCACGACAAGAACGGCATCGTCACCGCTTACACCGATTTTTTCAAGACCCTCATAAACCGTTCCGAATCCGCAAGCAACCTGAGCGCCGTCCGTATATGTAAGCTGGTCCGGAAGAGCCACCAGATCCTTTTCATCGGCGAGAATATACGGCGCCATACCTCCGTTGCGCTGCCATCCGTATGCGGCCCGGTACGGACTTTTGCAGGAAATCTGATATCCCATCCGGCAGTCATGACATACGCCGCAGCCCGAAATATGATAAATAATGACGCGGTCTCCTTTTTTAAACCGTCTCAAACCATCACCGGTTTCTTCAATGATGCCGCACGGCTCGTGTCCCGCAATAACTCCCTGATACGCTTCAGGACCTTTTCCCAGATGTTCCCGGTAAATGCAGCGGATATCGCTTCCGCAGATCGTAGACGATTTAGTCCGTACAAGAACCTGTCCATACCCGGGGACAGGAACATCATACTCTTTTAATTCAACGGAACTGTTTCCCGGCAATACCGCACCGGTCATCTTTCTGCCGTTAATAAATTCACTCATTTTTTCCTCCTGATTTCCTGATGTCCAAAACTAATTCTTCCGATCATTTATTTCCATAAATCATGCCAGTCTGCTGCGTCTTTCCACAGAAAGACCTGACCTTTTATGAGGCGGCAGTTCCTGTCCACCTTTTCCATTTCCGCCATTTCTTCTTCGGACAACGGATCCTCCATTACAGATTTGAAATTGGAATCAATGTTTTTCGGATTTGTTGAGAACGGAATCGGGACGGCACCGCAGCCTGATTCCCATTTAAGACAAACGGATGCGGGATGTATGCCGTGTTTCTCCGCAATTTTCTTCACTATCGGTTCTTCCATATCTGCTACGTCTTCCGGGGTTTTATCGCGTTCGGGACGTCCCGGAGATCCGAGCGGACAATACGCTACCGGTACAATGCCGTTTTTCTTAACAAACTCAAGCAGTTCCTTCTGCTGAAACGCAGGATGAAGTTCCATTTCGTTTACGTACGGCTTTATGCGCGCGTCACGCAATACCCCTGACAGTTTCGATACGGTCATGTTGGATGTACCGATGTGACGGACAAGCCCCATATCGATAAGTTTTTCCATCATGCGCCAGGTCCGCATGTATTCCTCATGAACGAACGGGCGGGCATTCGGGCTGCGGGATGTCACATCGCACTTCGGCGGATGATAATTTGGAAACGGCCAGTGCACGAGATACAAATCAAAATAATCAATCTGTAAATCCTTCAGGGACTGCCTGCATGATTTTATTACGTCTTCTCCGGAGTGCATGTCGTTCCAAAGCTTGGAAGTTATCCATACTTCTTCACGCGAAACGACTTTTTCGTCAAATGCTTTCTTCAGTACAGTTCCTATCTGCGCTTCATTTCCGTATACGGATGCGCAGTCGACATGACGGTATCCGTGACGCAGTGCATACTCCACCGCTTTTGAAACGCTTTCCGCATCCACACGATCCGAACCGAATGTTCCTATTCCTATTTTCGGTATATCAGTTATTTTCATCTCTTACTCCCGGAACAGCTGCCGTCTGTTTACAGTTTCTATAATGCGCCTGTTTTATCCTGAGTACAATTCCCTTTTTGCGTACAATCTATGTCGTTTTACGCAATCACTTTTTAATTAATAATTTCACACGGGCTGCGGATGTGTCCGCCGAATAATCTGAATGCCGCCGGACACATTCATTCAAGCCATAAAGCGCCTTTACCCCTCGCGCGCATGTTTGCGCATATCAAAAAATACGGCAACGATTATAATCGTTCCTTTCATAAGCAATTGATAATACGAATCGATGCCGAGATACGTCATACCGTAGTTAATAATACCGATCGTGAGAATACCAATCACCATGCCGCCCATGGTGCCGACACCGCCCGTCTGCGAAACACCGCCGACAGTTACGGCCGCTATCGCATCAAGTTCCATACCGTTACCGGTAAGAGAATTCGCGAGCCCCAGACGGGAAGCCATAAGCGCTCCGCCGATACCGTACAAAAAGCCTGCAAATGTGTACACAAATACAAGATCCTTTTCCACATTTATTCCTGCGACACGGGCAGCCTGGGGATTGCCCCCGATTGCATATAAATTTTCACCAAGCCTGGTATGATTTAATAATATCCAGACAACAAATGCGGCGATAATAACATAAATAACCAGATTGGGAATCGGTCCGACAAATCCCTGCGCAATGCGCTTATAAGAATCCTTCAGACTGCCGACGACCTTCGCCTGTGTATAAATCAATTGTACTCCGCGCGCGAGCGACAATGTACCGAGTGTTGCAATGAACGGCGGCAGTTTCGCATATGCCACAAGAACGCCGTTGAAAGCCCCGACGAGCATGCCGACAGCCACCGCCGCGACAACAGGGAGCCATATCGGAAAATCTGCTCCCGGATACATGGCGGATGAATAATCGATATTCTGCGCTAAGGAGGCAGCCACACTTGTCGTAAGGCAGATAACATACCCAATGGAAAGGTCAATACCTCGTGTAATGATAATCATACCGACACCGAGTGCGGTAAAAGCACGTACGGCCTCTGCAATCATCAGATTCTGTATTGAATCATATTTCAATCCCTGCCCTTTCGTCAGAATTCCCAGAACGATGGCAAGCACGACAAAAGTCAAATAACTTGTATACCTGCTGCCGATATTTCTGATTACCTGCCCCGGATACAAATGTGTTTTTTCTTTCAAATCAGACATCTTACTACTCCTTAATTTATGAAAACTGAGTTGCCAGACGCATCACGGCAGTCTGTGTTGCATCTTCCTTTTTGATAATGTCGGTAAGACATCCGTTGCACAAAACCGCTATGCGGCTCGACATACCTATCAGTTCCGGCATTTCGGAAGAAACCATTATTATGGATTTTCCCTGTTTTACAAGTTCGGCCATAATCGTGTAGATTTCATATTTTGCACCGACATCTATTCCCCGTGTCGGTTCATCCATTATCAGAATATCAGGCTGCGTCATAAGCCAGCGGCTCACAATTACTTTCTGCTGATTTCCTCCCGATAAATTTTTTATCAGTGCAGTCATCGACGGAGTTTTCGTCGACAGCATCTTGTTAAGCTCAACTGATTTATTCTGAATTTTTTTATGATCGATGAGATGAAGCTTATTCAGGTACCGCTCGATCGATGCAATGCAGGTATTCGTCGTGATGGAAAGCAATGGGAATATGCCGGTTCCCCTCCTGTCTTCGGTTATCAATCCGATACCGTCTTTTATTGCATCATGAGGTGTATGTATTTCTATTTTATTACCATTCAATTCTATCCGTCCGGTTTTTATTTTACGCAATCCGAAAATAGATTCCACAAGTTCCGTACGCTGTGCACCTACCAATCCGCCGATACCAAGTATCTCCGATTTTCTGAGATCAAAACTTATGTCTTTAAAAGAAAAAGGATTCGCCGACGTCAAATGTTCGACACGCAGACAGACATCGCCCGGAGTTACTTCAACCTTCGGGAAGCGCTGGGTTGTCACACGTCCTATCATTAAATTTATCAGTTTGTCTCCATTCAACCCTGATGCCGGATATGTACCTATTTTCACGCCATCGCGCATGACGGTTACTTCGTCCGCTATCTGGAATATTTCACTTATACGGTGCGAAATATAAATAATGGCGACCCCTTTGGAACGCAGATCTTTTATTATTTTAAAAAGATGGTCGACCTCCCGTTCAGACAGGGACGAAGTCGGTTCATCCATTACGACCACGGACGCACCGTATGAAACGGCCTTTGCGATTTCACAACACTGCTGTTCCGCAATCGACAATGTACCAATAATATCCTGCGGTTTTATTTTTATGTCCAGTTGTTTGAACAACAGTTCCGTATCCGCCAGCATTTTCCTATGGTCGATAAGCGGAATGCCGGTGCGCTTTCTCAAAGGTTCCCGTCCCAGCCATATATTCTGTGCAACAGTACGTTCGGGAATGTTCGACAGCTCCTGATGAATCATCGAGATTCCTGATTCAAGGGCATCTTTTGTATCCCGGAATTTTACATTCTCTCCCCTGAATAATATATTCCCGGAATTAGGATGATATATTCCAAAAAGGCATTTCATTAATGTCGATTTTCCGGCACCGTTCTCCCCCATAAGCGCATGAACAGTACCGGGCCGCACATTCAAGGAAACATCATTCAGTGCAATAACACCTGGAAACATTTTGGTGATATTTTTCATTTCCAAAATATAGTCTTCACTCATGTTATATCCTTACTTATCAGCCGGAAAACCGGCACAGAAAGAAAGAGGGAAGGAACGGTTCCTTCCCTGAATAATTATTTGCCTAGCGCGTTATCGGTTTGAACGGCACGAGAAAGCACTGCGGCAGGATGGAGGCATCGGTAACAGGAGCTTCATCGGTAACTTCTGTCGCGGCCGATATACCCGCCTTAGTCGTATAGCCGATTGCGCTCCCGTTTTTCGCGCATTGATAAACAAGTTCGAATGCGGTTGTAGACTGTCCCACGGAATCCTGAAGAACGGTTGCATACATTTTATTTTCCCTCATCGAACGGCGTCCGGTTTCCGTGGCATCTATGCCGAGTACCGGAACTTTCAGAACAGTACCGTCTCCGTTTGTGTCTTTCGTTACGTCTTTCGGATCATCCGTGTATTTATTCGTCAACATCGACTCAATTGCTCCAAGAGCCATATCATCGTTCTGCGCGACAACCGCATTGAATTTTCCCGCAAAAGCCGCAAGCCATGCATCCATTTTCGCCTGCGCCTCCGCAGCACCCCAGTTTGCGGTATCCTCTGCAATAATATTTACCGTATATCCCCGGTTTTTGAGACCATTTATAACACCCGCTTTCCGGCTGATCTGCGCAGGATGTCCGAGCTGACCGTTCAGTAAAATCATGTTCACAGCTTTACCCGGTGCCCTATCAGGATATTTTTTGAAATACTCGTCGATAATTTGCGCCTGATAATCGCCTGCGACCGTTTCCGGCGAAGATGCAAAGTAGAAATTTTTTCCTACTTTCAGTGCCGCGACGGACGGCTGTATGTTTGAAAACGCAGCGGCCCCCTTCTTTGCATTAATAAGTTGTGCCATCTGTTCTGTGGCGCCCGTATCCTGCGGAATTATAACAAAATATTTTACTCCCTGCGAAAGCAATATCTTAAGCTGATCAAGCTGCGTGGCTACATCGCTGTTGCCGTCAAGAAGTTTAAGCTGAATATTATTTTCTTTGGCAAGTTTTTTGAGATTATCCGCATAATCCCGAACGAATGTCTCATTCAAATTGCGGATCAAGGCACCCATTACAATCGGTTTGGCCTTTTTCGTGCTTTTTGCCGAAATCATTCCCGCACATACGGCAAGAACCATAAGAACCGTTACGGTCTTTTTCATACACATCCTCCTCTGAGCGGTTTTCTTTTTAGAAAGCCGTCTGCTTTTATCAGACAGCTCTCCAAAAAGAAAACCGTCTGCCGATATAAAATCAGGAAAGGAACTCCTTCCCTTTTTTTCTATCTGAATTGGAATTCCGGAGAAACAGGAACCACCCCTTTTTTTAAAATAATATTTCCGTATGAAACAGTCTCACCGGTCATTACGACAGCGAAAGCTGATTTGGCGCGTTCATAAAACACGAAACGCTCTATTCTCTCTACAGCCGGAGTTCCGGGCCATCGTTTGTCAATAACTTCCCGATATGATGCTTCGACGGCAGGGTCAAGTCTGTCGCCGGGAGTCGGGGCCATCATTATGACAGGTGACTTTACATACGGATCAAGGTTAATCAGGCGAAGTATCCCGTCAAGCAGCAGCGGAATACGGATACCATCGGCGCGTATGACCCGTGAATTACACGTGTCGCCCGGGAAAAAAGCATCGGCAAGAATGATTTCGTCACCGTGCCCCATTTTATCAATTGCGGTCAGCAGTTCCGGACTTATAGCCGGTGAAATATTTATTAACATCACAACTCCTTTTCATCGAATTTTATCTACGGCTTAATCTCACTCAACGATTCTATGATGTATCTGTTTTTTTCATCTCACAATTCTTATTTTGCGTTTCATGTGTTCCATTTTGCGCAAAACGGGTTTATACTTTTTGGTATGTCAGAAACGAAAAACATCGGCTTGTACATCACTATCGATGACGCGTATGCACGCGGAATTGTACGCGGAATAATAAAATATGCCCGGCAGAAAAAAAACTGGAATCTGCTGGGATACGACTGGATGTTTACATCCCATCTTAACCAGGGAAGAAACCTTGACGGAATTATTGCGCGTATAAAAACTCCCTCCGACGGTCAAAAACTTACCAAGTTTGGTGCCCCGGTAATTGACGTTGCAGGCGTTAATGCGGGACTCGGTTGTTTTGAAGTACGTAACGATGATTATGCAACCGGAATAAGAGCTGCATATTATCTTTCCCAGCTGGGGCACACGTACTTTGCGTGGGCGGGAGTAAGCGATGCGCAGTGGTCGCGTTACAGATGCGCAGGATTTATGAAAAACATACGAAATGTATATCAGTTTGAAAAAAATATTTTCTGGTGGGAACAACTCGAATTCGAAACCGCAGAGCTCCGAACGTGGCTTCTTTCACTGCCAAAACCGATAGCACTTTTTGCATCAAATGATGCAATCGGTCTCAAAATCATCAAGGTCTGCAGGAATTCCGATATAGGGGATAAACTTTCACTGCCATCGGATATAGCCGTTCTCGGCGTCGACAATGAGGACATTCTCTGCGAGCTAGCCACTCCGCCGCTTTCCAGCATTTCATTAAACTGCGAGCAGATAGGATTTTCCGCCGCAGAACTTCTTGAGCAGCTGATGAACGGACAGCAAACGAAAATAACAAGTACAACAATACCGCCGCTCGACATATACGAACGGGAATCAACCAGAATTCTTATTACTCAGGACGAGCTTGTAAGCATAGCGCTGAATTTTATTATTAATAGCGCGCATACCGGAATAACGGTCGACGACGTACTTGCCAGAGTTCCCGCCTCACGGAGAAATCTTGAACAGCGGTTCAAGAAAATAACAGGTAAAACACTCCACGATGAAATTATAGAAGAAAAAGTTCAGCACAGTAAAAAGTTGATGCTTTCCACAGAGGCATCGCTTGATGTCATCGCGGAACAAAGCGGATTCGGCTCGGTGCAGCGTTTTTACAAACAGTTCAAAGAGGCCGCGGGATGTACACCTTCCTTATGGAAGAAAAGTAACAAAAAAACATCCGAATAAAATGCATAGTTTTTTATTAAAAAAGGGCCGCCCCGGAAGTTTTTCCGGGACAGCCCTTTTGGTCTGTTCACCGTATCGTCATGCGACGTACGCTTCAAGCTGCTTCATGCGTGTCGGATGCTGCATGCGGACAATCGCGTGTTTCTCAATCTGGCGGATGCGCTCCTTTGTCAGGTTGCATTCGTCGCCGACTTCCTTAAGGGACATGGGCTTTGCGCCGCTTAAACCGTAGCGCAGACGGAGCACTTTCGCTTCGTTCGGTTTGAGCGAACGAAGAACGTTGTCTATGTCATGTTTCATGGCGCTCGTCATGACAGCTTCATCAGGATCGTCATACCGGCTGTCTTCGATGAAGTCGCCGACCGCCGTGTTGTCGTTCTCTGCGGAACGAACCTGCGCGTCAAGAGAAATCATCTCGCGGGAAATGTTCACCATTTCGCGTACATGCTCCTTGTCCATATTAAGCATCTTTGCGACTTCCTCGAATTCCTCTTCCTCTGTTTTACCGCCGGAAACCGCTTTACGCGCGTGTTCTATCTGGACAAGCTCATTCGCGCGGTTGAGCGGCAGACGGATTGCACGGCTCTTCTCGCAGATGGCCTTGAGAATCGACTGGCGTATCCACCATACGGCGTAGGAAATGAAGTGGTATCCTTTGTCGACGTCGAAACGGTCGATCGCCGTCAGCAGTCCGATGTTTCCCTCGCTTATAAGGTCGGAAAGATCAAGGCCGTGATTCTGATATTTCTTTGCAACGTTTACAACGAAACGGAGATTAGCGTTTACAATTTTATTTTTTGCGGCAGCATCGCCGTTTTTTGCCTTCAGTGCAAGTTCAGTCTCTTCCTCCCGGGAGAGAAGCGGGATCTTATTGATGTCTTTTAAATACATAGCCAGAATGTTTTCATCGTTTGTCATAATTTACACCCCTTATGCTTTAACTATAGCAAATATCGTGCCAATTTATAAGAAAACAACCGGAAAAATCAGTTTTTCATTTATTTTTCTGTATTACAAGAAAATAATTGCATGAATTATTCCCAAAAACAGTTTCTTCCGTGCGATTTTTCTTGACTTTCATGCGGGATTTTAGTACCGCGGGGACTTTTTTACGCAGATACCCGGAATCTTCAGTAAAATGGGTGTTTTTGACCCATTTTTTATCACCTTTTTTATTGACGACAGGAGGGTAAAATTTGTATATTATGAGTGTGAAGTCATTTTGACTTCATATTTTTCGTATTAAATCATAATTTGTAGGAGCAAACATAATGAAAATTAAACCGTTGGCAGACAGAGTTCTTGTAAAGAACGAAAAAGCTGAGACAAAAACAGCATCGGGAATCATTATTCCTGAAGCAGCTCAGGAAAAGACACAGACAGCAACAGTTATCGCTGTCGGCCCGGGAACAGAAGAAGACAAAATCACCGTAAAGGCCGGCGATACTATCATGTACGACAAATATGCCGGAACACAGATTAAAATCAACAACGAGGACCATCTCATTCTCAAAATGAGCGACATCATCGCCGTTATTGAAAAATAACTGACGGATTTTGTCGATACGACCGGTGCTTTCCGCACCGGTTTTTTTATTTTGAAGACAACTTGTCTCTGAGCAGTTTTGCCCGTGCATTCGAGGGATCAAGAGCAAGCGCGTACCCGGCGGAACGAAGCGCCTCCCTGTTTTTCTGCTGTGCGGCGTAAATAACCGCCATACGGTACATGATTTCCCCTTTCTGCTTTGTGTCGACCGCACGGGAAGCGGCCGCACCGTACAAATCGAGCGCCTGCGGTACGGCCCCGAGGCTGCTGTATATCATCGCAAGATTCATGCATGACGACGTCGAGACGAACGCGGCAATTTTTTTGTTCTCTCCGCCGTCTTCCGGAATTCCGCTGCTCTCATATACGCAGTATTCGTAAAGCCGTTCCGCCGTGTCAGCATAGCGCTGATACGCGGCAAACCATGCGGCATACTCCGCTTCCGGAAGAGTGAACTCTTTTTCGTGCGATACGGCCTGTTCCCAGAAATCGCGGCCGGCATCAAACTTGTATTTTGAAATGATGTATCTGCTGTACAGCGTCCATGCGTCTTCCGTCTGTTCGTACGACAGAAGTTTGTTCACGGCAAATTCCAGAAGCGTCGCCGGATAGAGGTCGGTGCCGCTTGCGCTGTTCTCAAGTTCATTCCACACGTCCGCAATCCTGTCGTTTACAGTAAGCGATTTGTCGGTCTTATACTTCAGGTCGAGCCGCGCAATATACAGCTGCGGATCGTTCTTTCCTGCAAGGCTTTTATCCATCCTGAATTCCGCGTCGCTCACGGGAATCGCCGCGCGGTTATCGTATTTTTCCATACGCAGCGTCGCAAGCCCCTTGTCGCGCAGCGTCTGTTCCTGAGGAGTTTCTTCAAGCGGCAGGCTCGTACGGTACGCAAAGTCGGCATATGCGATAAGTCCCGGTACGTAATCGGGCCATGTGTCGGCCGCGTACGTAAGAAGACTGCTGCATTTCCCGTCGTCGCCGTTTGCTTCCGCATACAATGCGCTGTCGACATAGATCGACGGCATCATCGTCATGTAAGCCTCGTCGTAATCCGTTCCTGCGGCAGGGTCGGCGGCAAGCCGGGCAAGCAGCGAACGGCGGACGTTTTCCGCTTCGTCAGTCTCGGAAAGCGAGACATACGCATCGGAAAGCATCGATGCAATCTCTATGGGCGATACGCTGTGCATGGAGTGGATTGAAACGTCAGGATACAGCGCCTGCGCCTTTTCTGCGAACGCGGCGGCGCTTCCGTACTGTTTGTCGTCGTATGCGACGAGCGACCAGAAATACGCGTCCTCCGGTTCCGTACTGTCGGGGGGCTGAAGGGAAAGCGCTTTATCGTAGTCGCCGGCAGTCATGCTTATGACGGCACAGTTGCGCAGCCAGTATGAATCGTGCGTTCCTCCGTAAGCGTCGAGGTATACGGGATAAAATTTCATGTCGGTGAACGATATTTCTCCGCCGGCGCTGTCCGCGGAAGAAAGCACTTCGTTCAAATACGCTTCCGAATAGATTGAACCGTAACGCGTGCCGCGAAGGCATCCTGCGGCCTTCTCCGCTTCATCGTACCGGCCGTTCCGCAGCAGAAAATGCGCGTACACGGCCGACAGCTCGGGATTCTTCGGATTTTTCCGGAGTCCGTTCCGAAGCACGCGCTCTGCAAGTTCCGTTTCTCCAAGCTCATTGTACCGCCGGAAAATACCTATGCGGGACCACGAGTCGTACGTTTTTTTTTCGATTTTTTTTAGTTCGGACAGAGCGTCGGCATCCTGTCCCTGCTCGATGAGCGCATCGATCTCGTCGAGTTTTCCCGTAAAAGACTTACGGGAAGCACTCATGCTGCATGATGCAGCCGAGACAACAATGCCCGCGGTGAAAAGCACTGGAAGCAGGAACCGGTGTAAAGCCCGCATCCTGGTCATATTATCCTTCCTGAGAAGCTGCCTTGCTGATTTTGTCGAGCACGGCGTTGATGAATTTGAATGAATCATCCGCGCCGAAATCCTTGGCCATATTTACTGCCTCGTCGATGACAATTGAAGCACTTGTCTCCTTCTGATAAAGCAGCGAATAAACGCTCATACGGAGAATGGAAAGCGATACTTTGTTCAGCCGGTCAAAATTCCAGTTTACCGCAAGGTGGTTTTTTATAAGCCCGTCTATTTCGTCAAGATGTTCCATGGTACCGGTAACGAGAAGACGCGCAAACAGGTATTCTTCTTTGTCCGTATCTGTTCCCGGGGAACCGTCTTCCTTAGCCCATGAAAAAGTCAGCAGATCGTCGACGGGTACTCCGCCGACATCATGAGAATAAAGCGCCTGGAACGCAAGAACTCTGCCCTTTCTGCGCGACACTTATTATTTTCCTTCCCAATTGAGCAGCTTGTCAAGATCGGCGCCTTTCTTTTTGCGGTCGACGTTGTCGGACGTATCAAGCGATTTTGAAATTTCAGTAGCGGCATTCTGCAGATATTCCATCTGCTTCTGCTGTGCAAGGTTCTGTTTGATATAGTCGTACACGGTGACCGTCGTTCCCGGCTGTACGACGTCGCTCAAAGAAAGCATCTTTGCGGCATATTTGTCTATGACGGCGTAGAACTGACAGTTCGTCGGATTGTCCTGGAGGTTGGAAATAAAGCCCGTATCCTTGGTAAAAAGATCAATCAGGTCTTTAAATGCAACTCCAAGCTGGGATGCGCTGCTTTCAGTTTTGTTGATAAGCATTTCACCGGCCTGATAACCGGAACCGTCGGCTTTCGACTTTACGGTAATCTGATCGCGCGTCATCTTCTTGTCTTTATACGCATTGAGCAGTTCATTCGCCTTCGCTTTTGCATCCTCGGGCTTCGCGTTTTTCGGAACGTACACGAGGAAGATCTTGATCATATCGCTCCAGACGAACGACGCTTTGTGCAGTTCGTAGAACGAACGGATCTCATCGTCTGAAGGCGCAACGGCCTTAAGTTCATTCTGACGCTGTGAAACAATATACTGCTGGGCAGTAAGCTGGGCCTTGAGATATTCTTTATATTCGGCGACGGTCATCCCCGCCTGCTGTTTCATATAGTCGTCGAGAGACATCTTCGTCTGCTGCTGAACGAGCGTGTTCAGTTCCTGTTCGGTGACGTTCTTGCCGACCTGCTGAGACATAGTCTGCAGAAAATACTGATCCACAGAACTGTCCGGAACGGAAATTCCGGCCTTCTGGGCGGCCTGCATGACAAGCTTCTCGTCGATGAGTGCATCAAGAATCTGCTTCTTCTCGTCGACAGTAAAGACTTTCCCGGTCTGCTTCTGATATGCTTCCACGCGGGTTTTCAGCTGTTTAACGGTAATTGATTCGTTTTTATTCAGCTTTATGACAGCAAGAACCTGCAGGTCCGACTGCGCAAAAGCCGCGGCCGCGGCCGCTATCAATACTGTACAAACAAGGGCTAAACGTTTCATCTTTTATTCCTTTAATAAGTCTGTTTTAATTATAACAAATATCCCGTTGTTGTGTTACAGCAGGATACGGTCGATTTTCATTTCTGATTTTCGAGCGGAAGACCGCCTTCTATTTCTGCACGGATACGGCGTATGCCCGCAGAAGACGACTGTTCCTTTGTAATTTTAAAGCGGCCGATCTGCGCGGTATGCTGCACGTGCGGACCGGCGCACACTTCCCTGCTGAAATCGCCGATGGAGTACACCTTTACGCGCTCGCCGTATTTGTCGCTGAACAGAGCGCGTGCACCGGCTTTCCGCGCATCGGCAAGACTCATTTCTTCCATAGTAACGGGCAGGTCGCGCTTAATCTGTTCGTTCACCATATCCTCCACTTTCTGAATCTCTTCCTTTGTCATAGGCCGGGAGAAAGAGAAATCGAAACGGAGACGTTCCGGCGTAATATTGGAACCGCGCTGAGCAACTTCGCCGCCGAGCACGTTCACGAGCGCCTGCTGGAGCAGATGCGTCGCCGTATGATATTTCGTCGAAATTTCGCTGTGGTCGCCGAGTCCGCTCTTGAACGCGCCCGCACTCAGCGTACGCGATTCTTCCTGATGCTTCTTTTCTTCCGCTTTGAATCCTTCGACGTCGACAGTCATGCTGTTCTCGCGGCCGAGTTCTTCGGTGAGCTCGATCGGAAAGCCGAATGTATCGTACAGGCGGAACGCGACGCGCCCCGGAATAATTTTCTGCGGATTTTTCTGCAGATTCGGCAGGAGTTTTGCAAACTCGGCTTCGCCTTTTTTAAGCGTCTCGAGGAATTTATCCTCCTCGCCGGTAAGCTGTTCGAATATGAAATCAGTTTTTCCCTGAAATTCAGGATACGCTTTGATATATTCGCCGATTATGATGCCCGCCGGTTTGGCGAGAAAAGCTCCCTCAATGCCGGTTTTTCGACCGTGGCGTACGGCACGGCGGATAATGCGGCGCAGAATGTAGCCTGCACCGACGTTGCTCGGGGTGACGGCCTGTTCGTCGCCGAGTATGAACGTTGCGGTACGCACGTGGTCCGCAATAATGCGGATTGATGTGTCGACCTGCTCGTCGTCGCCGTACCGTTTGCCTGAAAGCTGTTCAATGCAGCCGATAACCGGTGTAAAGACGTCCGTTTCGTAAACAGTCTTCATACCGTTGAGCATGGCGACAGTGCGTTCCGCACCCATGCCCGTGTCGACGCATTTACGTTCAAGCGGAATATATCTGCCTTCAGCGTTCTTGTTGTACTGCATGAAGACGTTGTTCCATATTTCTACATATTTACCGCAGCGGCAGCCGGGACGGCAGTCGGGTCCGCACTTCGGCTTACCGGTGTCGTAGAAAATTTCCGTATCGGGGCCGCACGGACCGGTTGCGCCTGCAGGCCCCCACCAGTTGTCCTCACGCGGCAGATAGAAAATACGCTCTTTCGGAATGCCGTGACTTTCCCAGATGGCAGCGGCTTCATCGTCGCGGGGAATACCTTCTTCGCCTGCAAAAACAGTGACGGAAATTTTTTCGTTCGGAATACCGAGATATTCTTTGCCTGTAAGGAATTCATAACTGAAGCCGATGGATTCTTTTTTGAAGTAATCGCCGAGAGACCAGTTGCCGAGCATTTCGAAAAATGTAAGATGAGAAGGATCCCCGACCGAATCGATGTCGCCGGTACGCACGCACTTCTGATAGTCGGTAAGGCGCGTGCCCGACGGATGCTTTTCACCTGAAAGATACGGAACAAGCGGCTGCATACCGGCAGTCGTGAACAGAACAGTCGGATCGTTGTTCGGAATGAGCGATTTTCCGCTGATTTCCACATGACCCTTGCTTTTAAAAAAGCTGATGTATTTAGAGCGAAGTTCGTTTACAGTCATAATAATCCATACTATAGAACGAAAGTGTTTATGTCAAGAACGGGGTGTATCATGTTCCGCGTCGCGCGTAAGCGTGAGCGTCCGTCCTTCAACGGGAAAGCACGTATCGGGAGAAAGCCTCACCGGAGTAAGACGCATCGTATTGTAATCGACACGGACTTCCTCCTTCCGTTTTTTGGTGGCGGGAATCGTCACCGAATCGAACAGCATCTGATATGACTCGGCAAGTATCTGCTGCGCGGACGCAGAGCGGAACTGAATCACAAAGCTGCCGGCTACAGTGTCGGTGACGAAATAACCGTCATCCTTGAGCGACTCGCCGGTAAGCGCATACGTGTTGTCTTTAAACGTAATATGCATGCCGTTATCAGTCGTCCACGAAGGACCTTTCCGAAGTTCACCGGCGTAATCGGCATCAGTCGTCGCTTTCGTTTCCGTGCTGAACGTACTCTGCGTCGTCATCTTGCGGTAACCGCCGTCCCATAAGTTGTTTTCCTTTATTATCATGCGCACGTCGTCGATAATATGCACGCGCACTTCGTCGACGCCGGTAAGCGAAATATCGCAGCGGCGCTGCATGTTCGTAATCGATTCGTTCGTCGTCGAAAGATAGATTCCGCTCCGCCGAAGATTGCTGTCTTCCCATGAATACACTTCCTCCGTATCCCCATACAGAAAAATGATTTCCTTGTCGGGATAATCGAAGAACAGATAGCGGATACCGTCGTCCTCGTTCGAAGTTTTGTACCACAATCCGTTGAGAAAGTCCGCAAAAGTTTCGACAGTTCCGTCCTGTATGCGCGCGAGCTCTTTTGCCGCAATACGGCTGCCCGTTACGCGCACCTGCTTTATCTGCATGTATTTCTGCTCTTTCTCGTCCCACTGGTATTCGGTCTGGATCTGACTCAGGTTCGCATTATCGGAACCGCTTTCGTCCTTCGCGGAACTGTACACCCACACGGGAAAGCTTTCGCCCTTCGACTGGGAAAGCTCGTACGATTCGGACCTGTCGTCCTGCTGGATAAAAATGGTGCCGTCTGATTCAAAATCGCCTATCTGCACAAGCTCGAATCTATTCAGTTTGCGGCGGCTCATGTAGATGCACATGATGCTGTCTCCGTTGTCGCGCACGCCCTGATACACAAGTTCAGTCTTGTGGTCGCCCGTCATATCGATGCCGGTGTACGAGAACGTACGCACGCGCGAAATATTCGTGGTAATTTCCGCAGCACGGACATAGGAGTTGCTTTCCGCATCGTACATACCGACAAGCAGCACAAGATACGGAACGCTCTCTTTGCGTACGGCGACAACCTGGTCGTCAAGATTATCGCCGTTTAAATCAATCGAAAGAGTACTGATGAGCGTCTCCGTCGGCAGCAGCGGCACAAACGTCGTCATCGATGCATTATCCTGCGTCTGCGCGTCGGCAGTCTCTTTTTCCTCTTTTTCCGTTCCGGAAGTCGGAATAACAACTTTGGCGCGCGGTACCGAACGCTGTTCGCTCCAGTACACAACACGCACGACGAAAAGAACAGCAAGGACGCCGCCTATGATAAGAAAGACAGCAGGAATAACTTTATTTGTACGCTTTGACTTCATATGCAGAAAATATACTACAACGGAGAAAATAAAAAAAGATGACCACTTTCAAAAGTGAGTAAATTACACTTTGTCACCTCATACAGAAAAGCAGTCCGCTTACCCGGAAAATAATCCCGCTTGCTCCGGCTCGCAGTAGCGAGAGTCGCCAGCAGGATTATTTTCCGCTCCGCTCCCTGCTTTTCTGTATAATACGCAACCGGCTGAAACACTTTTGATAGTAGTCAGTCTAGTAACGAAAATACCGGGCTCAAAGTCAGGACTATGTCTCAAGAACAGTGCAGAAATTTTCTGCCCTGTTAAATAAAACAGCCTGCCACGGATGGCAGGCCTTGTGTTGCACCATTCTGCTGTGCAGAATGGTGCCATGTATTAAAAATACATGGATGTATTTTTAATACATCCCTCCCATGTCTCCGCCTGCAGGAGCTGCGGCCGGAGTTTTCGGTTCAGGAATGTCGGTAATTGCGCACTCTGTCGTAATGAGGGTACCGGCAATCGAAACAGCGTTTGTGAGAGCCGAGCAGGCGACTTTTGCTGGATCGATAATACCTGCATCCATCATGTTCTTCCACTCGTTCTTCGCAGCGTCGTAACCGACGCCTTTCTTCTCTGATTTCGCCTTATCGGCAATAACGGCACCGTCGACACCTGCGTTGTCTGCAATCTGGCGGATAGGCTCCTCACATGCGCGGCGTACAATCTTGAAACCGACTTTCTCGTCTTCGGTAAGATCTGCCGGAATCGGTTCGAGGACTTTTGATGCTTCGAGCAGTGCAAGACCGCCGCCGGAAACGACACCGCCTTCGAGAGCTGCGCGCGTAGCCGCAATCGTATCTTCGACGCGGAACTTCTTCTCTTTCATCTCTGTCTCGGTCGTAGCACCGACGTTGATGACTGCGACGCCGCCTGAAAGTTTTGCAAGGCGCTTCTGGAGCTGTTCCTTGTCGTAGCTCGACGTCGTCTTTTCAATCTGAGTCTTGATTTCCTCGACGCGCTCGGAAATAGCTTTTTTTGTACCGGCACCGCCGACGATAGTCGTATTATCCTTGTCGATTTTTACAGTTCTGGCTTTTCCGAGCATGCTTACGTCGGCACTTTCAAGTTTAAGTCCGACTTCTTCGGAAATGACCTGACCGCCCGTAAGTATGGCGATATCCTGCAGCATATCCTTTCTGCGGTCGCCGAATCCCGGAGCTTTGACCGCACAGCATTTGATTGTGCCGCGGATTGTGTTGAGAACGAGCGTCGTGAGCGCTTCGCCGTCCACATCCTCAGCGATGATGATGAGCGCTTTACCTTCGTTCGCGACTTTCTCGAGAATCGGAAGGAGGTCTTTCATTGCGGAGATTTTCTTGTCGTAAATCAGAACGTACGCATCGTCGTAATCGGCTTCCATGCGCTCGCGGTCCGTAACGAAATATGACGAAATATATCCGCGGTCGAACTGCATACCTTCGACCGTGTCGACTGTTGTGTCCATGTTCTTCGATTCTTCAACAGTGATGACGCCGTCTTTTCCGACTTTGGAAATAGCGTCTGCAAGCATTTTACCGATTTCAATATCGTTATTTGCGGAGATTGTTGCAATGTTGGTAATATCATCCGCATTTTTGACAGGTTTTGCACTCTTTTTTACTTCGTCGACAACAAGCTTTACAGCCTTGTCCATACCGCGCTTAATCTCAATCGGAGTCATTCCCGCCGCGACTGATTTTACGCCTTCACGGACCATCGCATACGCAAGAACCGTTGCCGTCGTCGTACCGTCGCCCGCATCGTCGTTTGTCTTCGACGCAACTTCACGTACGAACTGGGCACCCATGTTCTCATACGGATCCTTAAGTTCGATTTCCTTTGCAACTGATACGCCGTCTTTCGTAATAGTCGGCGAGCCGTACTTTTTGTCGAGCATAACCATGCGTCCGCACGGTCCGAGCGTAACTTTTACCGCCTTGGAAATCTGTTCAACACCTGAAAGCAGCTTTCTGCGGGCTTCTTCATTAAATAACAACTGTTTAGCCATAGTAATGCAACTCCTTCTATCACTGACTTTACTTTTTAGAGACTACAGTAAAGCATTTTTATTGTTTACCATAAAAGATATAAAAAAAAAGGCGTTATGGCAACTTTTTTCAGCAAAAAACGCATAAATTTGTCCTTTTAATGCGAATTCTATTGTATGAAAAGTATACGTTCTATAATACCGGCCGCGGCATGGCTTATTCTTTCCACCGCCCTCCCGTCGTGTTCCGCTGATGCGGGATTTCCGCTCCGGACTGAATCCGTCCTATTCACACTTCCCTCTTGGCCGCCGGAAAACGACGTGTCGTATCCGCCCGTTTCGTACTGGGACGTGCGGTACTGTGCAGGAAACTCTTCAGGCACGCTCACGCTCGGTGCAGAGGACGCGGCGGATGTGTCGTTCACACTTCAACTGGCTGCAGATACTCCGTGTGCGGTTTGTGCGCAGCCCGTCACTCTGCACGGAAGTACGGAATCGGCATTTTTCAGACCAGCAGGATGTGTGTACCCGGCGGAGAGCAGCATTACATGGGAAAACGGATTTCCCGCATCAGTCTGCATGCAGCTGTACCGCGCGTCGGAAAACAGCGGAGAAGATACGGCGGAATACCTTGCACAATTCAACTGGAAAAAGTTCTGCAGCGCGCTGGCAGAAAAGGCCGCGGCGGACGGTCCCGGGTGGAATCCGTGGATGCTCGACAGGACGGCAGTGTGCAGCGCCGTAGCCGCCCGTTCGTTCAGCTCGACGTTCCTTACAGCGAAAGACTGCTTCACTGTAGAAACAACGATTCTCTCCGACATGGCATCCGAGGTTTCCTCAGGAACGGACGGAGAACCGCTGTTAATTCCGCGGTACGTACCTTCGTACAGGGAACAGCGCGAAACAGGAACCGCCGTTCTTAAAACGGGAACGGCGAACAGCTATCTCTATACCATGCGAACAATTGCAGTAATTACCGGCTCCGACGCGGACAGCGTGACACTTGAAATTACGGCTGTCCCGCTATACACTGGAAAACAATGAAACACCGTTATTTTGCAGCGGTTCTGCCGCTTTTCATACTTTTTTCGTGCAGCAAGGCAAAGCAGCCGGACACTGAATCTTCCGATGTGCTTCTTACGGCGGACGATCACGCATGGTACAGCTTTTCGGACGGCTCACTCGTAAAAACGACTGCGCCTCAGGACGCCCCTTTACAGCCCGAAAGACCGTGGACGGAAGCCGTACGGATTTCGTCCGCATCGAGCGCGACAGGAGACGGCAGTACGATTCCGGCTGCGTACGCGCTTGTAAACAGGACGGGCGTGCTTGTTTTCAACGGCGATAAAATGCATCTGTATGCCGACACGGCCCTTTTTGCGGACAGAAGCGCGGATAATATCGTCTTTCAGAACGACACACCGCTTTTCTCACTATATAAGAGCACATTCTTCAACACAACCGTGAAAACAAATCAGCAGGAAGACAAACTGCATCCTTTTCTTGCACAGTTCGATCCGTCATCCCGTATTGTCTATCCCGTCATAAGCTGTGCGAATCTGGGACTTGGAGCCGAATCCGAAGTGACTGATTTTATCTGGGACGGAAATACGTTCATCTGTTCCGTGAAGACAGAAACGGATGCAAAAACCGATTTCCGGTATCTTTCCGTACAGCCGAAAGCGCCGCTTCTTTCGCTCACGCCTGTCAGCGCGGGAAAAAATCTGCTGATATCGCCGACCGACAGGGAATCGTTCCGCTCGCAGAAAACACCGAAGCCGTTCGGAACTGCGCCCGACCGGTTGAAAAAGATGCTTTCGGTTCTGCCGGCAGAGACTGCCTTCTATATTACCTGCAGTACGACAGGAGGTCATTCTCCCCGCCAGTACCTGAAACAGCAGCCCGACGACGATTCAGTCCCTCTCAATGCCCAGGCACTTCTTGCAGACACGTATGTCTGCGCCATGTTCAGCGACGGAACAACGTATATCAGCGGCGCACTATTCGGCAGGCATATCATACAGAACGGAAAAACGAGCGCATTCAGACTACCGAAACTTCCCTCAGGTTACGAATATTCGGTATTCACGATTTCAGGCACAACACTGTATGCGGCGTGGGAAGAAACTTCTTTCTATAAGACTGGCAGGAGCGGCTTTATTTCGGTAGATCTCGACAGGATTCTCTATAACAAGTCCGGAGACAACTGATGAAACGGTTTCTTCTGCCTGCAGTTTTAGTTCTCTGTGCCGCGGCAGTATCTCTGCATGCAGAAGAAAAAATCAGTATGCCTCTACCTGTTATAAACACGCAGTTTGTCGGCCCGGCGTCGTTTAAAGATTTCCTTCACCAGATAGACGTGTTCACTTCTTTTGCGCCGATGTTCATATTGAACACGGAAGCCGGAACAAAAAGCGCGCCGTCGCCCGTCGTGTATCCGGTCACCATCGGTGCTTCCTGGCCGAACTACTACTTCGTCTCATTTCAGCCGAGACTCTCTTTCTATTATAACTACTACCTGTGGAACGACGACGAGCAGATTGCGCTCCCCGCCGAAGTCGAAAACAGAACAGCTACAGCCCTGTCGTTCCTGCTTACGCTGCCGGCAGTCTTTTCGTTCCACTTTACGGAGAATACAACTCTTGAAGCAGAGGCGGGTATTTCGCTGCTTCTGCGGGCGGGAATTCTTTCAAACGACGTATCGGCGTCCGACAGCGGCACAAGCGGTTCCGCCGAAAGCGACACGGAGCGTATAAACGAATGGTTCTGGTCGAATGCCCGTTTTTTATACGCCGAAACAGGGGCGTCCTGGCTCTATGACGTCACCGGCACAATCAAGGCCGGTCCCGAGCTGCATTTCTATCTTCCCCTCGGTTCCCTCTTTTCCGGCCGCGGTATGGACGCCATGATGCTGTCAACAGGAATAAAACTGATATTCTAGCCCGGCGTTTGTTTCAATCACCCCTCCCCGCCGCATGTATAAATGCCGGTAATTATTTCACCCGTAACAATTCCCCGTAACAGTTGCTTATTCAGTATACAGAAAAGCAGTTCGCGCAGCTGAAAAAATCCACGCGCGACTCTTGCCTATTCTGGCAAGCCGGAACACATGGATTTTTTCAGCGTAAGCGAACTGCTTTCCTGTATGAGGTAACTAATCCAATGTATTTGTAACCAGGAAAATGTCCGTGTATAATTACCGTTCATTTAAAGTAGATTTTTACGAGGAAAACAGCGATAATAAAGATATGAGTGACGGACAAAATTTTACCAACGAACTGGAAAGTGCGCTTACCGCGAAAACAGAATGGTTTAACACTGTATCATTCCCCGATATGCTTGATAATTACAGGCTCCTTCATACCTGTGTCAAGAATTTATACGAACTTCTTGTCGAGCGCTCACTTATAAAACCTGATCCGTACAAACTTGACAAAAAAATTTCCAAAATCACCGTTCCTGATGATTCACCGTTCATAGAAACCGAACGCGCGACGGTCATGGGGGCACGTTTCTCCGATTATGAAACCATGCTCGATTTCGTCTGCACCTATTTCAAATTTTCCGTGGATCATATCGACATTATGCAGATCCGCAAACTTGTGGAATTGAACAACTGCATCGACTGGACACATTTTTCCGCGAATAATTCGAAAACAAACACGCGCAGCCTTGCAGAACTTATAAACGAGGCGCGCAGTCATTCAGAACAGATGGCTTTGAGCCTTATAAACGACTCCATCAATAAGAGTGCCCAGGCTGTCACCTCAATAAATGCGCTGCTCAAAGAGCTTACTGATTTTCAGCGCGAAGTATACAAGGGACAGCTGCGCAAAGATCTGTTCGAACACCCTTCGTTCAACAAAGTTCAGGCGTTCAGATCGACGGCCGATGAAGCAAACGAAATCAAACGTCTGTACCCTGAAGTCATGGGGAAAAAGCCGTTCTATAACGATCTCATCCAGGAAATAATCAGGGAGGACCAGGCGCCGAACAAACAGCAGCTGCAGCAGGCACTTCTTCAGAAACTGCAGGTAAAGGAGCAGCAGTCCAAAACATCCAAAAAGAAAATCAATACGAAAGGAATGCTTCTGGAAACAGTATTCGTCATTTCGGCGCTGGGTCCGCAGCTGGATGCCGTTATTGCAAAAATTCAGGCAAATCACGATATTCTTGCAAGCGAACACAATTCCTTTTTCGACAAATTCATAAAAAACCTGCGTAAGGCTTTCAATATTCCCGAACCGAAAGAGGAATACGATCTTGTTATAATAAACCAGAAGACGGATACAAAAAACATCCAGACAATCGAATACAACACGTTTCTTACAAACCTGGAACGAAAGAAACGGTTCTTCCTTTCGTTCTCAGGAAAGCAGACTGCCGAATACCGGAAAATCGAGTCGTCGACGGAAGCTTCCATCCTTGAGTTTGTCAACAAACAGATAAGCGATATGCAGGAAATTCTCGTACTGCTCAATGCGCTCGACGAATATTTCAAAGCAAATTCCGGAAATCAGGACAAAGACAAAATCAAAGGCCTGAAGATTGAACTTGTCACGATGAAAAACACCCTTATAAAAGCAAATCAAAAACGGGCTGATTATACGTCCTTCATAGAAGAAGAAGCACAAATGAAAAAACTGGGAATAAAAGATGTCGATTAACACACTTAAAAAACTGACAGCGCTTGCAGCTGTCGCCGCAGTATGTCTGATTCCGCTCTCCGCGGATCCGGCTGATCCTGAACTTCCCGAAGAGGAACAATCTCAGGAGCAGAACAACGAAACGCCGCCAATCAATCCTGAGCTGCAGCAGAATTTTACGATTATCGACGCCGTTCATGCATACGATCTGAACCCGCATACGGCGGCGTACAGCTCGGAAGCGCAGATACTTACGGGACTGTACGAAGGACTTTTCTCGTATGATCCCGTGTCGCTCGAACCGCAGTATGCGATTGCGACGAACTACCGCATTTCGCGCGACAAGCTCAGGTGGTCGTTTACGCTGCGCGATAATGCGAAATTCAGCGACGGCTCGCCGATTACCGCGCAGGACGTCCGCGAAGCATGGCTCGATCTGCTCGCGGAGCCCGGCGCGTCGTATTCCTCGCTTCTGGACGTCATTCAGGGGGCGTACGAATACCGCACGGGAAACGGAAAACGCGAAGACGTTGCAATCAAAGCGGTAAACGACACGACGCTTACGATTCATCTTGTACGGCCGGCCAGCTACCTTCCGCGCATTTTATGTCACAGCGCGTTCGCCGTATGCAAAAAGGATCTTTCGGTATTCAGCGGTCCGTTCAGCGTTGAAAGTTATAAAAACAATACGCTTGTCCTGAAAAAAAACGGCAGCTACTGGGACGCGGCGAACACACATCTCAATCAGATAACAATTCTGCAGTCCGACAACACCGCCGAAAACGCATACAGTTTTAACACCGGCAGCGCCGACTGGGTGACGGGAAACGCCGACGTTCAGAAACTTCTTAACAAAAATGTTATCCAGCTGAACGCCGAATTCGCGACGGAATATCTGTTTTTCAAATGCCGGAATGACAGCATATGGAACAATCCCGCTTTCCGTACGGCGCTGCTTGAAGCCGTACCCTGGGACAAACTCCGCGAAAAATCGTTCGTAAAAGCCACGACGCTCGTTTACCCGCTCTCGGGTTATCCGCAGGTCGAAGGATATTCGTATACAGACGCGGACGAAGCTGCGTCGCTTATGAAAGATGCGCGGGAAAAGGCCGGCATTTCCGCCGATGAAAAGATTCCGCTCGTATTTGCCATAACGGACACTGATTTTATGAAAGAGCGCGCGCAGCTGTTCATCGACGCGTGGACGCCGCTCGGAATCGACGTGCAGATTCAGAAGACTCCGGTCGAACGCTACCTTTCGAGCATTCCGTCGTGGAACGCGGATTTATTCAGCTACACGTGGATCGGAGATTTTGCGGATCCGCTCGCATTTCTTGAGCTGTTTCAGGGAAATTCCACGCTCAACGTGACCGGCTGGTCGAACGGCGATTACGACAAGCTTCTCGACGATGCGGCGCTGTACACCGACGAAAACCGTCCGAAGCTGCTCAGTCAGGCCGAACAGCTGCTGCTCGACAGCGGAATGATCATCCCGATTTCCCATCCGGTAAGCCTTAACATTATTAATCCTGAAGCCGTGGGCGGATGGACCGCGAACGCGTTCGATATGCATCCGTTAAAGTATCTGTATAAAAAACAGGTAAAACGGAACATACCGAACATGGTCATGCGCTAAAGTTCACCTTTCGTGGGCTTTACTCACGAAACACGCAATTCCTTCCGTTACGTACTTTTTACGCATGTCGGCGACGATTTTTTCTATCTTCGCTTCGTCGTCGTCGCTGCAGTAGACAATCATCATCGCGTTGAGCTGCGGCCAGATTTCGTCGCCGAGCTTCGGCGTGCTGAATCCCTGTCCCTTTACGGCCGGCAGCTCGGTGAATCTCTGTATCATATTCTGGCGGAAGGCTTCCGCAAAATCCTCTTCAAGCGCCTGCGAAAATATTAATTCTACACGGTTCATTTGTTTCCTCCGACGGCGTTCGCCTCTTCAATCCGCTTCTGTTCGGCGACTTTGCGTTCCTCGTCCTTTTTGTTAAACAGCGTGTACACAATCGGCATAAGGAACAGCGTCATGAGGGTGCCGAACGTCATACCGCCGAAGAAGGTAAGACCTATCGGCTGCATCGCTTCCGTCCCTTCTCCGGGGAAGAACGCCATAGGCACGAGCGAAATGATGGTTGTGAGCGTACTCATGAGAATAGGACGCAGACGGTTTCCGGCGGCTTCAACGCACGCGTTTTCAAGCGTCATGCCGCGCTTGCGCAAGAGGTTCGTCTGGTCTACGAGAACAATGCCGTTGTTTACGATGACGCCGACAAGCATGAGCAGACCGACGACTGTGAAAATATTAAACCGAGAGCCGGAAAGTACGTAAATAACGGCAACGCCGATGACCGACAACGGAATCGTGAACAGAATAATAAACGGACTCTTGAGCGACTCGAACTGGCTTGCCATAACAGCGAAGACGAGAACGATTGCCATAACGATAATGAGCGCAAAATTTTTGACGGCTTCAATCATGTCGGCGTAATCGCCCGAGAACGAAATGTTCAAATCCTCCTCCAAGGGGACGTTCGCGTCGATTATGTTCTTTATGCCGTTCTGTACTTTGTCGAGCGAGAGTCCGCTCAAAGGTTTGCACGTCACGTGCGCAATACGGGCCTGATCCTCGCGGAAAATCGTCACGGGGGAAGTCGTTTCGACCGTATGAGCGAAATTCGACAACGGTACGCGCACTCCCTGTACGTTCTTCACGTAAATCTGGTCGAGATCCGAAATCTTCCGTCTGTCTTCCTCGGACAGTTTCACGATCACGTCGATGTCGTTTCCTGCATCCTGATACCGGCTTGCCGTCTTTCCGTTGATTGCGCTGCTTATTTCACTGCCGATTGTCGCCACGTTCAGACCGAGCTCATACATACGCGCGCGGTCGAGCACGATTTCAATCTGCGGAAGTCCTTCCTCTATGTCGGACGCCGGCTCCGTGACGAATTCGCTTCCCTGTTCCTTGAGCAGCTTAACTATGTTGTCTGACGTGCTGCGGACCAGCTCAAGATCGTTGCTGCGGATGTCGATGCTGAGCCCGCTGTTGCCGAGCGACATCATGCCGCTGCTGAAGCTCACCTCAGTTCCCGGAAATTTATTAAAATATTTGCGCAGCTTCGCCTTCGCCGTTCTGTCGGTATCCCATCCGCGTTTGCGTTCCTTCTCGGGATAGAAGCTTAAAGTGAGCGTACCTTTGTTCGTGTCCGCGCTCGAAGCGAGCATCGAAGTTCCTCCGACGGAAACGATTGAATATTTTACCCCTTTCAAGACCTGACGCGCCATCGATTCCATCTCCTGAACAGTCGCTTCCGTTACGTCGATTTTCGTTCCTTTCGGAAGTTCAAAGTCGATCGTGACGGAATCGCCCGCCGTTTCCGGCATGAACACGAAGCCGATAATCGGAACGGAGGCAATTGCAAGAACGAACAGACCGAACAGCGAGAACACGACGGCTTTCTTATGGTGGAGCAGTCTGCGCACCGTATTTGCGTACCCGCGGTCCATTTTGTAAAAGAGCATGCCTATTCCGTAACTGATTTTTCCCCAGCGCGACGTTCTCTGCCGCTCGTTCACCTTTTCAATCGGTAGTATGCTCGAAGAAAGGACCGGAACAAGAACGATTGCCGTAAAAAGAGAACAGATAAGCGAGAGACAAATCGTAAACGCAAGATCGTTGAACAGCTGTCCCATCATGCCGAGCTTACTGTTGAACAGGATCATAGGCAGGAAAATACACACCGACGTAAGCGTACTGGCGACAACAGGGTTCACCATTTCCGCCGTTCCGAGGACCGCCGCGACTTTCAGCTTTGCGTCCCGTTCCCTGTACGAATATATATTTTCCAGTACGACGATCGAGTTGTCCACAAGCATACCGGAACCGAGCAGCAGTCCGCTCAGAGAAACCATGTTGATTGTCATGCCGCGGAAATACATGAACGCGAGCGTTATGAACACGGACACCGGAATCGAAAGACCTATGATGATCGTACTCCTGAAGCTGCGCAGAAATATGAACAGCACGAGTATTGCAAGCAGCGAGCCTTGTATGATGGAATTAATAACTTCGTGAATGGTGCTTTCAATCGTATCCGTCGTGTTGTAAACTTCGACGAGTTTCACGTCCGACGGAAGCGAGTGTTCGATCGTTTTCATCTGCGCCCGCACGCTGTGCGCCGCCTTTACGGAATTTTTGCCGCTCTGCTTCTGCAGCATAAGCATGACCGTCGGCTTTCCGTCAAGAACGGACAGAGTCGTCTGATCCTTATATCCGTCGTATACGTCGGCGATATCCCTGAGCAGAATCGTGTGCATCTGCGGCGGATTTACGCCGTCGGGCGCCGTTGCAGCGTATGAAATGACGGTGTTGCGGACGTCATCGAGGTTCTTATATTTTCCCGACGTTTTGATCGTATAGTTCTTGTCGCCTGCGGTGATTGAACCGCCGGCCGCCTGAATGTTCTGCGCACCGATCATCTGCGCAACCTGCGTAATCGTAAGCGAATACGCTTCGAGCCGGTCGCGCGGTATGTCGATGTTTATTGACCGCTCCCGCCCGCCGGTAACTGTCGCAGACGCAATGCCCTCAATCTGTTCGAGGCGCGGTTTGACGATGTCCTCCGCATACTTCCGCAGTTCTTCCGGAGAGCGGTTGCCCTGCATCGCGATTTCCATTATCGGCATCATGGAAGGATCCATGCGCACCGTAATCGGAGTGTCCGAGTCGTCGGGCAGATACGAGCGCACAAGATCTATCTTGTCCCGTATATCGTTCGCCGCCCCGTCCATGTTCGTTCCGTAATTCATCTCCAGAATGATGAGGCTCAAACCCGTCGACGACTGCGACTGCATTTTCTTAAGGCCGTTCAGTCCCGAAAGGGAGCTTTCGAGCGTGCGCGTAAGGTTCTGTTCCACTTCTTCCGGTCCGGCGTTCGGATACGCCGTGTACACGACCATGTACGGAATTTCCATGTTCGGGAACATGTCGACCGACAGGTTGAACGCGCAGTAGATGCCGAGTACGACCGCTACGACGAAAACAATAAGCGACGTTACCGGTTTATTAACCGCTTTCTCACTAATAGACATATGATACCTCTGTTACTCCGCCGTCATGACGTTCACTTTCGAACCGTCGTTCAGAAGCGACTGACCGCGCACGACGATCTCGTCGCCGGTTTTCAATCCTGCGCTTATCTCAAGTTTGTCGTCGACGTGGATGCCCGGCGTCACTTCACGCAGATGAACTACCGCAGGCGTTCCCGTCTGTGCGTTCCCTTCCGCGTTTTCTGCGTCCGAAGCAGTGCGCTCGACGGCAAACACGTACGATTTATCGCCGCGGGCTACGAGCGCGTCGTACGGAATAACAATGACGTTGCTGAGCTTTTCCGTTATGAGCCTGACGCGTGCGTACATGCCCGCCCGTAAGCGCGGATCGGGCTGCTCGAGCATAAGCTTTACTCTGAGCGTGCGCGTTGACGTGTCGAGCGCGGGACTTATCTCGAACACGCGCGCGGAAAATTTTTCTCCCGGATACGCGTCGAGCGTTATGACCGCAGACTGATTGCCTTTTATGCGCGAAACAAACCGCTCCGACACGTTCACCTGTATCTCAAGGCGTCCCGTGCTGCTTATCTGGCCGAGCGGTGCCGCGGGACTGACTGTCGCGCCGACGGAAAGCGGGAACGACGTCACCGTTCCTTCAACGGGAGCTTTCACGGGATTCTCGCTGTACGTCATGCCCGGTCTGCTCGGATCGATATATGCGAGTATCTGATCTTTCTTAACAAAATCGCCGACGGTCACGAGCTTTCTTGAAACTTTCCCCGCCGTATCCGGCAGAATATTAACAACCGACGAAGCCACCACGTCGCCGCCGAATTCCAGATAATCGTCGAGACTCCCCGCAGAAGTCTTATACGTATTGACGGCGAACCTTGCTTCCGCTTCCCCGCTGTCCGAATTCTTAGTTTTGCATCCGCCGAGCACCACAGCAAAGACGGCAGCTGCGGCAGCAGCCCTTTTTATATTCCGCATGTTCATTTTCCTTCTCCTAATGCCGTATTCAGCATATACTCCAGATCGAGCATATATGACATATAATTATACTGCTCGTTGAGCAGTCCTATTTTTGCAAGATTCAGCTGATTTTCCGTATCGCGCAGATCGAGCAGCTCCGTCGTACCGTTGCGGTACGCGACGGCAGTCATGTCGTACGAACGCTGCGCGAGCGTGATATTGCGGCTGCTTGAAAGAATCGCCTGATGCGACTGTTCCAGGGAATCAACCGTTTTGCGTATCTGCATCTCGTTGTTCTGTTCGACAGTCTCGAGCGAAATCTCGAGCTTCCTGATATTGTCCTGCAGATCGCGAGCCTGCTGTCTGTTCGCGGAAAACCACAACATGTCCGACAGCGTCCACGCCACGGTGAGATGCAGATTGCCGCCGTCGTACCAGTTGTCCTTATCGCCCCAGTCGTACGTAACGTCGCTGAGAACCGGCTGCGTTGTCCAGCCGAGCGCAAGCGCCGGCGTGTACGACTTGAAATTGAGCGCGCTGAGCTGCATTTTCAGTATGTCGATATTTTTCCGCAGCGACAAAACGTCGGGATTGCCGCTGCCGTACCGTTCATACAGGTCATCCGCGTTCAGACTGATGAACTGCGGCTCGATTTTTCCGTCCAGTCTGATTTTCGTTCCGACAGGCATGCCCAGCAGGAATGCGAACGTGTCGAGCTGCTGCGACACAGTCTGTTCCATTTTATCTATGTTCGGACGCATGTTCTCATAACTCACCTGCGCCTGCAGCATGGAAATTTCAGGAACAATGCCGTTTTTAAAGTTGATCTGCGCCTGCGCCGCGCGCTGCCGCGCATTTTCCAGCGACGTTTCCTGTACTTTGAGGCTTTCCTGCTGAAAAAGAAGTCCGTAGAACAGTTTGCGTATGTTCAGTTCAGTCTGCTTCTTCGTCTGATCCCACGTGAGCTTTCCCGCTTCGTACGCAGCGCGAGTCGCACGGATGCTGTCTATGTACGCAAGACTCAGATTGAGCGACACTCCGAGGCTTCCTACGGCCGACCAGCGGTCGCCTTCGGAACTGTAGTCGGTCGGCAGTTGAACCGTGCCGCCGGTCACCGCCGCGTACAGCGGATTGAGCAGCTCCGCATACACCGTCGAATACTGGTTCGCACGCGACATCGTTCCGCTCGCCGTCACGGACGGAACAAGCACATTCCAGGAATACAATGCCGCACGTCTTTTCATCTCAAGATCGATCTGCGCACTCTTCAGCGTACGGCTGTTGCTGTCCGCATATTCGACAGCCTGCTCCACAGTAAGCGTCGTCACCTGCGGCTCCGGCATTTGAGATTGTGTCTTTTCTTCCGAATAGACAGAAACCGCCATACACAGAAGCACACCGGCAGCAACCGTTATGCTATGTTTCTTCATCTTTATACACTCCTTGCTGGATATATTTATAATACGTGCTTATTGCGTCGGTGCAGTCGTCGAGCGACAGACCGTTTATACGCGACTGACAGAATATCGTCGTAACAAGAACATGAAGCCATCCGTAAAACAGCTTCATTGTCATAGGAAAGTTCGTAACAGTTTCTTTCGGTTTCTCAAATTCCGTCTCGTCGATTTTTATTTTGCCCATTATCGAATCGAACATAAAAGAGCCCCGCATGCGGAGCCATGCAGCCACAGAGACAACAGACGGACGCATCAGATAATACTCGAGCATCGTCCGCATCATGACGTATCCGCGTTCATCCTCGGACGCAGCCGCATCCGTTTTCAGCTTCACCACATTCACCAGAGACAGCAGTTCTCTTTCGACAAGGGTAACAATCAGTTCGTCTTTATTCCTGAAATAGGTATACAGACTGCTTTTTGCAAGCCCGAGCTCGTCCGCAATGCTTTCCACCGTCGTTCCCGGGAATCCTTTTCTGCTTATAACTTCCGAAAGCGCATCGAAAAAAGGATTTGACTGCGGCATATCTTCCGCTTTAATGCTGCACCACGAATCAATTTCCTTCTTCCTTTTATCGCTGAACAGATGTTCGCTGCCGCTTATACCGTGTTCGAACATTTTATTCAGAGATGAGGAAAATTCACCGGCCGGACACGATTCGTTATTACAGAACCTGCTGCTCAGGAAAAAAAACGTCGTCGCAATTTCATACAGAAGTTTGTAATACTTTTTCAGATTTTTAATAATAATGCGGGTTTCGTTCTCCGATACTCCGCTGCATATTCCGTACGATCGTAAATCCACGCCGCGCTTCTCAAGTTCGACGAACATACGGGCCTCAAAACTCGTATCGGATATGTACTGATACAGTGTATAGAACAGATATTCCTTATGATCGTTTATCAGCGCGACGATGCGTTCGAGCAGCGACGGATATTCCACCGCCGAGTCGGGAAGGGCCGCACGTATGTCGTCGAAATACCGCGAACGCATCGAGTCGAAAAGCGCTTCCTTGCTTTTGAAATGACGGAAAATCGCGGCTTTCGTAATACCTGCCCGGCCGGCAATCCCGCTCAGCGGGACATTCATAAACTGCGGTTCGTTATAAAACGAAAACGCGGCTTCGAGTATACTGTTTCTTGTGTTCTTTTCCTGAATTACGGACATATTTATCAGTGCCGAACATTCGGTTACTAATCCGAACAATCGGTAACTGTAATATAGTAAAAACGGATATGCATGTCAATGTTTTTTTAATACTTTATGAGTCAACTTGAAGTAATGTCATAATATACATATAATGGAAATCACTTTTAATCTATTCGAAGGACGAATCAAATGGTCATTCTTACACTCAACTGCGGCTCTTCTTCCGCAAAATACCAGGTTTACGACTGGGACAACAAAACCGTACTCTGCACAGGCGTCGTAGAACGCGTCACACAATCGGGCTCCGTCATTACCCACAAAGTCGGCGGCGAAAAATATACACTCGAAAGCCCGTGTCCCACCCACAAAGAAGCAATCGAGCTTATCATGAAAGAAATCACCGATCCGAAGGCCGGTGTCATAAAGGATATGAGCGCAGTCGGTGCTGTCGGACACCGTGTTCTGCACGGCGGTGAAAAATTTACAAAATCGGTCATCATCACACCGGACGTGCTCAAGACGTTCCGCGAAGTACAGGATCTGGGGCCGCTCCATAACCCGGCGAACATCATGGGTATTGAGGCCGCGCAGAAAGTGCTCCCGAACGTTCCGCACTGCGCCGTCATGGATACGGCATGGCATCAGACAATGCCGGAATTCGCATATATGTACGCAATTCCGCGCGAGTGGTACGAAAAGTATCACGCACGCCGCTACGGATTTCACGGCACGTCGTTCATGTACACGTCAAAGCGCGCCGCAGTTCTGCTTCACCAGAAACCGGCCGACACGAATCTGATCATATGCCACCTCGGAAACGGTGCGTCCGTCTGCGCGGTAAAGAACGGCGTCTGTTTCGACACATCGATGGGCATTACCCCGCTCGAAGGACTCGTCATGGGTACCCGCTGCGGAGACCTTGATCCGGCGCTTCCGTTCTACATCATGCGCAAAACAGGCATGAGCGCGGATGAAATGGACAGAGCGCTCAACAAAAAATGCGGCCTTCTCGGAATTACAGGAAAATACACGGACGGACGCGATATTGAGGACGCGGCTGCGAACGGCGATAAACTCGCTCAGCTTTCAATCGATATGTTCTCGTACCGCCTTAAAAAATACATCGGTTCATACAAGGCGGCTCTCGGCCGTGTAGACGCAGTTGTTTTCACCGCAGGAATCGGCGAACGCTCACCCATCGTGCGCGGTCAGTGTCTTGACGGGATGGAAGATCTCGGCATTAAGATAGACAAACAGAAAAACGAATGGTCGTTCACAGGCAACGCAGAGACGTGCATCAGCGCGGACGACAGCAAAACGAAAGTATTCGTTATTCCGACGGACGAAGAGCTCGTCATGACGGAGGATGCGTACGCGCTTATGAAAGGAACCTATGACGTCCATACGAATTTCACATACAGTTTCCAGGATCCGAAATACGTAAACAAAGCCCGCGAAGAAGGTCTCAAGAAAGATCTGGTAAAACGGCCCCACATAGCGGACGTAATCGCAAAACCGTAAGCATAAACAGTATACCTGTGATATACTGTTAGTATGGCAGACAGAAAAGAATGGTTTGAAAACGAAGCATTCTGGCGGAATTACGGTCCCATCATGTTCGACAGCCAGCGGTGGGCGGAAGCTCCCGCTGTTGCCGACGATGTATGCAGAATTGCGGGACTCTCAAAAGGCGCCCGCATTCTCGACGCGGGATGCGGTCCCGGACGGATTTCGCTTGAACTTGCGCTGAGGGGGCTCGACGTCACCGGCGTCGACATCATCCAGTCGGAACTCGATGCGGCGAAGGAATCGGCCGAAGACGAAAACGTCAAAATAAACTACATAAAGGCGGACCTCCGCTCATATACGACGGAAACGAAATTCGACGCGGCGGTCAGCCTGTACACGTCGTTCGGCTACTGCGATACTATAGAAGAAGATATGCAGATTCTCAGGCATATCGCAGGCGCGGTAAAGGACGACGGCTGGTTCATTCTCGAATCGACGAGCCGCGAAACGGCAATCCTCTATTTTACTCCGGGCGAATGGTTTGAGCGTGCCGGCATGACTGTACTTACGCAGTTCACCATTGAAGGCGCATGGGAGGGACTGCGTTCAAAATGGATACTGATCGGCAAAGACGGAAGCCGCATCGAGCACGAATTCGTCCAGCGCCTCTACTCCGCAATCGAACTTAAACGCATGATGCTTGCCTCCGGCTTCCGAAGCGCGGAAATATACGGCGACTTCGATTTTTCTCCATACAACGAAAAAGCGCGCACAATGGTCATTGTTGCACGGAAATGAACGTCCTGAATTAGATGCAATTAATACATCATTATTTTGTAATTATTTCACTTTACGCAACAATAGAACAGGTTTATACTTCGTTCATACATAAGTACAACAATGCTGAACTTGTATAAAGGGAACCTCTAAAAACTTCAGTTTTTAGAGGTAACTCTGAAAGTGCGATGTTTT
>ENA-UOOI01000168-UOOI01000168.1-fermentation-metagenome-genome-assembly--contig:-NODE-168-length-83646-cov-32.354847_pt1 | contig 83646 bp, 90 predicted proteins | sample MGYA00245779_ERZ724027 | MGnify/ENA primary metagenome ERZ724027 (study PRJEB28704, sample SAMN03018318) | fermentation metagenome | biome: anthropogenic terrestrial biome; feature: soil; material...
GAGCCGCGTGTCTCAAAACAGTGGTTCGTCAAAATGAAGCCGCTGGCTGAACCGGCTATCCAGGCCGTCCGGGAAGGAAAAGTTAAATTTGTGCCCGACCGGTTTTCCAAAATCTATTTTCATTGGATGGAAAATATCAAGGATTGGTGTATTTCCCGCCAGCTCTGGTGGGGGCACCGTATCCCCGCGTGGTACTGCCAGGACTGCGGAGAAACGATTGTAGCCCGTGAGGCGCCCCATGTCTGCCCAAAGTGCGGAAGCAAAAATCTCAAGCAGGATCCCGATACGCTGGATACGTGGTTTTCTTCGGCACTGTGGCCCTTTTCCACTCTCGGCTGGCCGGACAAGACCCCCGACCTGGATTATTTTTATCCGACCGATACGCTGGTTACGGGCTACGATATTATCTTTTTCTGGGTTGCGCGCATGATCTTTTCCGGATTGGAGCATACGGGTCAAGTTCCGTTCCATACCGTGCTGATCCACGGCCTTGTGCGTGATGATCAGGGCCGCAAAATGAGCAAGTCGCTCGGCAATGGAATCGATCCGCTGAAAGTGATTGACCAGTATGGCGCCGACGCGCTCCGCTTTACGCTTGCCACGGGCAACAGCCCGGGGAATGATATGCGCTACTCAAAAGACAAAGTAGAAGCAAGCCGCAATTTTGCAAATAAAATCTGGAATGCCGCCAGGTTTATCCGGATGAACCTGGAAGGGCATGATGTCCCCAACAAACTGCCCGATACACTGGCACTGGAAGATAAATGGATTGTGGATTCCTTCAACCGCGTTGCAAAAGAAGTTACGGAGAATCTGGAACATTTTGAACTGGGGATTGCCGTTCAGAAACTTTACGACTTTCTGTGGGACGAGTTCTGCGACTGGTATATTGAAATTTCCAAGATCCGCCTGAATTCCGGCAGCGAAGAGGCCGCACAGTCTGCGCGCCGCGTGCTGGTCTGGGTGATGTCGTCCACCATGCAGCTTCTTCATCCGTTTATGCCGTTTATTACTGAGGAAATCTGGCAGGCACTTCCCCATGAAGGCCCCACCATTATGACTTCCCACTGGCCGGAATTCGATTCGTCCCGCTGTTACCCGGAGGCCGCCGGGCAGATGCACCGGATTATGGATGCCGTGCGTGCTGTGCGCAACCGCCGGGCTGAGATGAACGTCCCTCCGTCCCGCAGAACCCATCTCTATATTGCCACGGCCTCTCCTGAAGTTTTCCAGGCAGGTATCCCCATTATCCAGCGCCTTGCGTGGGCCAGCCAGGTGGAAGTCGGCGCCGGTTTTGACCTTTCCCACGCCGTCACCATGATTACGCCGGATGCAAAGCTGTTTATCCCAACGGATGAATTAGTAGACAAGCAGGCGGAGCTTGCCCGTTTGCACAAAGAGCTGGAATCAGCCAAAAAGCAGTATGAGACTGCACAGGCAAAACTGGGGAATGAAAATTTCCTTTCAAAGGCTCCGGCCAAAGTTGTCAGCGGCGTTCGGCAGAATGCCCAAAAACTTTCCGAACATATCACTCTCATTGAATCGGGCATCCGGGAACTTCAGTAGATCTTTATCAAAATAATGAAAATTTTACGGGGCGGTTTTCCGCCCCGCTTTTTGGGAGTATAGGGAATGACGGGTCAGGAAGCCGTAGAAAAAATAGAATCATATCATCATTTTCGTTCTCACCCGGGTCTTGAAGGCATCCGGGCTTTGATGGAGAGGATAGGGAACCCTCAGAAAAAGCTCCGGTGTGTCCATGTTGCCGGGACAAACGGAAAGGGGACGACCTGCACACTGATTGCTTCTGTGCTGCGCAAAGCAGGTTTCAGGACCGGTCTGTACCTTTCTCCTCATGTAAGTGACTTCCGCGAGCGGATGCAGATTGACGGAAACCTGATCCTTCCCGAAGATCTTGCCAGCCTCACGGAACGTGTGCTTCCCGCTGCAGAAAGCATTACGGCGCACGGTGTACCTGTTACGGAATTTGAGCTGGTTACCGCCATCGCCATGCTTTGGTTTGCCGAACGCGGCTGCGATGTTGCCGTTCTGGAAGTCGGTTTGGGCGGCCGGTTTGACGCGACCAATGTGATCACGCAGCCCCTTGTTTCCGTTATTGCTTCCATTTCGCTGGATCATACTCAAATCCTCGGTGATACGCTGGAAAAGATCGCCTTTGAGAAGTGCGGAATTATCAAGGAAGGCTGCCCTTCCGTCTGCTATCCAAATGAGCCTCCGGAGGCGCTTGCCGTCATCCGGTGTGTTGCCCGGGCAAGGCATAGTGCCCTGACGGAAGCCTCCAGTATACACCTGAAAGTTTTAAAATCGGATTTATCCGGCACGGAAATAGAATCTCCGGAAGGCCGGCTTTTCCTGCCGCTTTTAGGGGAGCATCAAGTCAAGAACGCCGCGGCGGCTCTGGCCGCCCTGCGCGTGCTTCGCGAAAACGGCTGGAAAATAGGGCGCGGAGACATTGCCGCCGGTTTTTCCGCTGCCCGCCTGCCCGCAAGGCTGGAAGTCCTGTCGAAGACTCCGCCCATCCTGCTGGACGGCGCGCATAATCCGGAGGGAACAGCGGCGCTCGCCTCGGCGATCCGCCGCTACCTTTCCGGGAAAAAGGTCGTTGCCGTCATGGGAATGATGGCGGATAAAGATGTCCGCAAAGCCGTGAAGAATCTGGCCGGTGTTTTTTCACAGGTGATCGCAGTTGCGCCGGTTTCGGCGCGTGCGCTGAGCGCAGATCGCTTTGCGGATCTGTGGAATCAGGCCGGCACGCCCGCCCGGGCGGCTGCAAACATATCAGATGCTCTGGTCCAGGCTTTTTCTTTGCTGGAGCCGGACGGCGCCCTGATTGTCTGCGGATCGCTGTATGTGGCGGGCGATGCACGGAATTTGCTTTTGGACCGTCTCGGCCGTCCACGGATTTAACGCCGACGTCTTTTTTTAATATTGGATCGCTTTTCACTTCCGCAATTGCGGCCGTCCAGTCGGACGGCTGTTTTTTTATGTTCTAATGGCTACACTTTGTCCGTATATATGAAAGGAAGGGAGAGGACAAGTCAATGGATGAGAGGAATAAAGACCGGTTTGACGAGGCATCCGAAGGCACTTGCGAAAGAGTGCGGAAAATCCTTCAAGCCCTGCCGCGCAGCATTAAGCAGGAAGCCCAGGAAATACGGCTTCGGGTCGGCCGGCCGGTTTCCGTCTGCTGCCCTGAAGGGGTCCGTTTTGTCAGAAAAGACGGTAGGGTCAGTGATGTTCCAGATTCCGGCTGCCTGGTATCCGACCGGGACGACCTGGAGAGCAGTTTCCGGATTCTTTGCAGCTATTCCGTCTACAGCCATGAAAATGAGATCCGGAATGGCTTTGTCACTCTGCGGGGAGGCCACAGGGCCGGCATCTGCGGGACTGCGGTTTACCAAAACGGCGCAGTTTCCGGGCTGAAAGATGTCTCTTCCATCAATATCCGGGTGGCGCGTGAAATTCCGGGTTCCGCGGATTCCCTGCTGGAACGGCTGAAAAACAATATTGACGCCGGCCTTCTGCTTGCCGGGCCGCCTTCCAGCGGAAAAACGACCCTTCTGCGGGATATCGCGCGCCAGCTTTCCAACGGAGTGTCCGGAACCGTTCGGAAAGTTGCAGTAGTGGATGAACGGGGGGAGATTGCCGGGGTTTGTCGAGGGGTGCCGCAGAATGACGTCGGCCTTTGCTGCGATGTGCTGGACGGCTATCCCAAAGCGGATGGGATTATGCTTGCCGTGCGTTGCCTGTCGCCTCAGATTATTATCTGCGACGAAATCGGTTCCGAGCGGGAAGCGTATGCGGTGGAGCAAAGCCTGAATGCGGGAGTCGGGGTGATCGCCAGCATTCACGCCGGAAGCGTGGGCGAACTGCTGCGGAAAAAGCAGGCGCTGTCGATTCTGGCAACGGGTGCGTTTGCGTCGGTTGCCATGCTGGAATCTTCCCCGCTGCCGGGGCATATTGCCGGAATTTATAGGACGGGTGATTTGATTGCTGAAACTGGCCGGGGCGGTTCTGCTCATTTTTGCGGGAATCCTGGCGGGATACATGGAATCGCATAAACTTTCAGTCCGTGTGGAGAAGCTGGAAAAGTTCCTTCGGTTCCTTACTTCGGCCAAAACGGAAATCCGGTATTCTTCCATGCCTGTCGAATCCATCGTTCAAAGATACGGGGAGGGCCTGTCGTTTCTGGCAGACTGCGCAAAGCGCAATTCCGGGGGGCAGGGGTGGCCCTCAGCCTGGAACGAGTCCGTCGCTTCCCGGGCAGCCGGGGAAGGTTTTTCTAAAAAGGATCTGGATCTGCTCTATGGGTTCGGCGGCGGGTTCGGCGCAACGGATACCGAAGGGCAGCTGTCCCATATCAGCCTCTATCTCGGACTTACGGCGGAGGCTTTGAAAAGCGCCAAGGAAGAACGTGAAAAAAAATCCAGGCTTTACCAGATGCTTGGAACCTTTGCCGGCATCGCTTCGGCCCTGCTGCTCTGCTGAAAACGGAGGAATGGAAATGAACGTGGACTTGATTTTCAAAATTGCGGCCATTGGAATTATCGTAGCGGTCCTCAACCAGCTTCTGATCCGTTCCGGCCGGGAAGAGCAGGCGCTGATGACTACGCTGGCCGGTTTAATTGTCGTGCTGATGATCATAGTCCAGCAGATCAGTGTTCTGTTTAAAACGATTAAAACAGTTTTTGGGCTGTAGCGATGAATATCGTCGGGATTGCGGGCATAGCCCTCTGTGCCGCTGTGATAGCGGCGATGCTCCGGCGCTATCATCAGGAATACGCGGTTCTTCTCAGCATTGCGGCGGGAATTTTGATTCTGACCGAAGTGCTGGCTAACATTGCGCCGGCGGTCCGCCAGATCAGCCAGCTTTTGTCTTCGGCGGGGCTGACGGCGGGATACGCGGCCATTCTATTCAAAACGCTCGGCATCTGTTTTCTGGCGCAGTTTGCGGCGGATTCCTGCCGGGATGCGGGGGAAAATGCGCTGGCGTCCAAAGTGGAGCTGGCGGGGAAAATAGCGGTCGTCATTCTGGCGCTTCCGCTGTTTGAAAAAATTGCCTCAACGGCAATCGGATTGGTCGGTGGATGAAAATGAAAAAAACGGTCTGTCTGGTCCTTTTGATTGTGTCCGTCTTCCTGTTTTCAGAACCGGCTTCTGCAGCAGTTTCGTCCGGCACCGAGGATTATCAGCGGTGCTATCAGGAGCAGATGCGGCAGAGCGGGGCTGAAGATCTTCCGGACAGGCTGCCGAAGGAGACCCAAAAAACGCTGGAGCAGCTGGGAGTAAGCGGAACTGACTGGGAATCCATCACGTCGATCACACCCAAAAATTATTTTCAAAAAATCCTGGATATTTTTACCGGAAAAATGAAAAATCCGCTCCGCATTTTAGCTTCGATCATTGCGGTTGTCCTTCTCTGTGCGCTCCTGAACGGGCTTCGGCTTTCTTTTGGGGAACAGGCGCTGGGTCAGGTGATCGGGATGGTCGGGGCCCTGTGCATCTGCACCATTGTTGTGTCGCCTCTGGTTTCCTGCATTTCGGATTCCGCCGATGTCCTCAAGGCTGCATCCGGATTTCTGCTGGCCTGTGTGCCGGTGCTGGTCGGAATTATGGCGGCCGGCGGGCAGCCGGTTTCAGCCGGGTCGTACCATTTGCTGATGCTTGCCGCCGGCGATGCCGTTTCCATTTTCGCTACGACTGTCCTCGTTCCCATGATGGATATTTTTCTTGCTCTTTCCGTGGTGTCTGCCATTTCGCCGGGTATTCGCCTTGACGGCCTGTGCTCCGTTTTTAATAAAGTCGTGAAATGGGTGATGGGGCTTGTCATGACGCTCTTTACCGGCTTGATCACCATGCACTCTGTCCTTGCCGCGTCGATGGATACCACCGGCGTGAAGGCCGTCAAATTTGTGGTAAGCAGCTGTGTCCCCGTGGTCGGCAACGCTCTGAGTGACGCTATGAATACCGTGAACAGCTGTATCAGAACGCTCAAATCCGGCGTTGGGGCGTTTGGCCTGCTGGCCGGAATTTTCATTTTTCTGCCGGTGCTTGCCGAGTGTCTCCTCTGGCTGATAACGCTCACTCTCGGTTCCGGCATCAGCCGCATTTTTGAACTGGATGGGATTACTTCACTTCTGAAGGCTTCCGCCGACGTTGTATCCACCCTGCTTGCAATCCTCCTGTGCTGCATGATGGTGCTGATCATTTCCACTGTGCTGATGCTGATGCTGGGGGGTGCGGCATGAGTGCCGTCCGGGAGTGGTCGACGGTTATCTGCCTGGCGGCCCTGGCAGCCGCCCTGCTGCAAAGTCTGGTGCCGAACGGCTCGATGGAGCGAATGGCTAAATTCGTCATAGGAGCGTTCTTCATCTGCGTTATTATCCTGCCTTTATCCAAAGCTGTCCCTCAAATGAAACTCCGCCTAAGCCGCAGCAGCTCCAGCGTACAGAATGACCGCCTGGAAACCACGGTGGAAAGCCAGATCCGATCCGAATCACAGAAAAGCATCTCCAATTTGGTTACAGCCGAACTGAGCCGTATCCACATCAAGTGCAAAAATGTTCATGTGGATATGGATACTGATGCGAACGGCAGCATATCAATTACTAAAGTAACCGTAACGCTGGGGAAAAAATATGCCGCACAGTGTCAAACGGCGGCGGACTATCTGGAAAAAGAATTGGGTATCAAGACGGAGGTCGTATCCGATGGGAGTTGAAAAGGGCGGCGGAACGGGCAAAGGGATGTTCCAGAAGCTGGCAGAAAACGAAAAATACCGAAAAATCGTGGTTACTGCCGGGATTCTCGGAATTGTGCTGATCCTTTTGTCCGGGAATCTTCAGAGCTGCGGCGGAAAACAGTCATCACAGACGGCGTCTTCCCGGAGTTCCGGCTTGTCGGCTGAAAATTATGAAAAACAGCTGGAAACCAATCTCACAGAAATTATTTCCCAGATCCGCGGGACTGGAAATGTTCGGGTTATGGTTACGCTGGAGCAGACGACTCAGTATGTGTATGCTACGGAAGAAAAGAAAAGTGACCAGCAGACGGACGAAAAAGCGGAAAGCGGGACCGGGAAAAAGGAAAGCAACAACAGCGACGAGACGACTTATCTTCTTGTCAAGGATGCGGATGGTTCCGAAAGGGCCCTTCATGTAACCGAGATCCAGCCGGTGGTTAAGGGAGTTGTTGTTGTCTGCGACGGCGGCGACGATCCGCAGGTGCAGCAGGATGTAACCGACGCGGTTACAACAGCGCTCCACATCACTTCCGTGCGGGTGTGCGTTATAAAAGCAAAATAATAAAAATCGGGGGGAATACGTTTATGACAATGGGTAAACGGCAGCTTGTACTTGCAGCGCTTGTTGTCGCGCTCGGCGCAGCCGTATATTTAAACTGGGCGTTTTCGGGGGAGACCAAACTGCCTGCAACGCAGGCTGTTGCTTCCGGTGACCGTCAGTACGGGCAGACGCTGATGGTGAACGCTTCCGGAAGTGCCATCGTCTCATCCGCATCCAGCACAAAATCCAGCACCAAGTCCGCAGTCAAATCTGCCGCTTCCGGGAGCAGTTCGGGCACGGGAAAAAATTCTGCCGTCAAGACCGAAGCGGATGCCGATGACGCCTATTTCAGCCAGGCAAAACTGACGCGCCAAAAAGCCAGAGACGAGGCCGTGGAACTGCTGAAAGACGTTCTGAAGGACGTTGGGAAAAGCGACGCTGCCAAAAAAGAGGCTGTTTCTCAGGCGGCGGTGATCGCTCAGAACATTGCCAGGGAGGCAAATATTGAAAACCTAATTGAAGCGAAGGGCTATTCCGAGTGCGTCGTTTCTATCGGGAAAGAAGATTGCAGCGTTATCGTCAAAACGAAAGAAAATTCTCAGAACGACGCCATTGTGATACAAGATATTGTGTCCGGCCAGACGGGGCTGTCGTGTGATAAAATTAAGATAATCGAGCGTCAGTAGTTGAGTTTGCGGGATTTTGTGGTATAATAACCCCGTGGAAGTTTGACAATTTACAAGCCCGTTCAGGCCCTCCACAGATGGGAGGGCCTTTTATTTTGCAGTTGCGGAGGAACACATGAATCGAAGAAAAGCACGGGAACAGGCGTTTATATTAATTTTTGAAAGAAGCATCAGCCACGATACCACACGGCAGATTGTCGATGCGGCGGAAACTTCCGAAGATATTCGGATCGAAGAATTTGCGGAGCAGACTGCGGAAGGGGTAGAGCAGAACGAGCTGGTGCTGGACGGGCAGATTCAAAAATATCTTCGCGGCTGGAAGATGGACCGGCTGTCCAAGGTGGTACTGTCGCTTCTCCGGCTTTCCCTGTATGAAATGAATTTTGGGAAAGATATTCCGATCAGCGTTTCCATCAACGAGGCGGTAAATCTTGCTAAAAAATACGGCGATGAAAAAGATGCGCGGTTTATCAACGGCGTCCTTGGTTCGGCGGCACGGGAGCATGACGGTGAAGATGCCTGATACACTGGGAATTGATACCAGTAATTACACCACATCTGCCGCACTTGTTAAAAGCGGAAAAATGAACCAGAGCAAACGCCTTCTCCCCGTCAAGCAGGGCGAACTGGGCCTGCGGCAGAGCGACGCAGTTTTTCATCACGTCCGCCAGCTTCCGCAGGTGCTGGCGGCCCTTCCGTTTGAGGGCGCCTGCATTGCCGCCGTGGGCGTCTCCAGCCGCCCGCGTGCAGAAGAAGGGTCGTATATGCCCTGCTTTCTTGCCGGTGTTTCCGCAGCCACAGCGGCAGCGCTTTCGCTCGGCGTGCCGCTTTACCAGTTTTCCCATCAGCAGGGCCATATTGCTGCCGTGCTTTATTCTGCCGGTAAGCTGGAACTTTTGAACCGCCGTTTTCTCGCTTTTCATGTGTCCGGCGGCACCACCGAAGCGGTTTTGGCCGAACCGGATCCCAAAGCTGTTTTCCGGACCCAGATCGTTGCCCGATCTCTCGACCTGAAAGCGGGACAGGCTGTTGACCGGGTGGGCGCCATGCTGGGCCTTCCGTTTCCGGCGGGACCGGAACTTGAAAAACTTGCGCTGAAAGCGGATGCCCGTTTTTCAATCCGGCCCAGCCTGAAAGGGGCCGACTGTTCTCTTTCCGGCATTCAGAACCGGTGTGAAGCCCTGCAAAAACAGGGAATGCCGCCCGAAGAGATCGCGGCGTTCTGTCTGCAGTCCCTGCTGGCGGCGCTGGATGGTATGGCCGGAATCCTGCTGCACCAATACGGCAGCCTGCCGCTGGTGTTTTCAGGAGGGGTTATGTCAAATTCTATTCTCCGGGCGGCGCTGAAAGAAAAATACGGCGCTGTCTTTGCCCCTCCGGAATATTCATCCGATAATGCTGCCGGAATCGCGGTCCTGGCCGCACGGAAAGGGGGAATTGCCCTGTGACTTCTATGGATGCTCCGGTTGTGCTGACCGTTACGCAGCTAAATACCTATTTGAAGTCGCGGTTTGAAGAGGATGGAAATCTCACTCATCTCTTTATTACAGGCGAAATTTCCAATTTTACAAATCACTACCGTTCTGGTCACCTTTATTTTTCCCTTAAAGATCAGAAATGTGTGGTGCGGGCCGTCATGTTTGCACGGTACGCTTCGCGCCTGCGTTTTCTGCCGCAGGACGGGATGCGCGTGATCGCGCGCGGGCGGGTTGGCGTCTATGAAGTTTCCGGGCAGTACCAGCTTTATGTGGAGGATCTGCAGCCCGATGGGCTCGGCGCGCTGAACCTTGCCTTTGAGCAGCTGAAAGCGAAACTGGAAAAAGAGGGCCTGTTTGCCGCCGAACGGAAAAAGCCGCTTCCGAGTTTTCCCCATTCCATCGGTGTTATCACGTCCCCTACCGGAGCGGCCGTGCACGATATCCTGACCGTTCTGGGGCGCCGGTATCCTCTGGCGCAGGTGGTGTTCTGCCCGGTTCTGGTGCAGGGCGAAGGGGCCGCCGCGCAGATTGCGGACGCGCTTGAACGGATGAACCGCCTGAACTGTGCCGACGAAATTATTCTCGGGAGGGGCGGCGGCTCGCTCGAAGATCTGTGGCCTTTTAATGAAGAAATTGTCGCGCGGGCCGTAGCGGCGTCCCGCATCCCGGTCATTTCCGGTGTGGGGCATGAGACGGACTACACCATCTGCGATTTTGCTGCGGATCTTCGTGCCCCAACTCCGTCGGCCGCTGCGGAACTGGCCGTCCCGGATCAAATGGAGCTTTTGTTGGGAATTCAAAATGCAAAAATCCGGCTGAATGCTGCTGCCCAGTCGAAAGTGGCAGAAGCGCGGCAGGCAGTTGACCTTCTGGCCCAAAGCCGTGTGTTCCAAAAACCGGAAGAGCCGCTGGAACTGCGCCGTGTCCAGATCGACCGGCTGGAGGAAACCCTGGTTTCTTCCATGCGAAAAAAAACGGAATCGGCAAAAGCCTGCCTTTCCCGCGAAAGCGGAAGGCTGAATGCTCTGAGCCCACTGGCGGTGCTTTCCCGCGGATATGCGGTGGTGTACGGTGAATCCGGCCGGGCGGTCTCCCGGTTCCGCGAAATCCGGCCGGCCGAAAAAATACAGGTGCGGATGCACGGCGGGCGGCTGGACTGTACGGTGGACAAACTGCACAGCGACCTTTTAAAACCAGACGGGGGTGTGGATCATGAAGAAAAACATGACGTTTGAAGCGGCTGCCGCAAGGCTGAAGCAAATTGTCGATCAAATGGAGTCCGGCGATCTTCCGCTGGAAAAATCGCTGAAACTTTTTGAAGAAGGTTCCGCTCTCGCTTCATACTGCTATCAGAAGTTGTCCGGAGCTGAACAGAAGATCAAGCAGATTACCGATTTGGAGGAAACCGATGAAAAATCAAGCGGGAAGAATTGAACGAAGCGATTATCTCGATGCCGTGCAGGATGCCCTCCAGAAATATGTTCCGGAAGAAAAAGGGCGGATGCAGTCGGGGCTGTTTCAGGCTATGCGCTACAGTCTGCTGGCGGGCGGAAAGCGCATCCGTCCGATCCTGGTCTTGGAATTCTGCGGGCTCTGCGGCGGCAATCAGGAATCCGCCCTTCCGTTTGCGTGCGCTATTGAGATGATTCACACCTATTCCTTGATTCATGATGACCTTCCCTGCATGGATGATGACGGGATGCGCCGCGGCCGGCCGTCCAGCCATGTGGTTTTCGGTGAAGCGCAGGCTCTGCTGGCAGGGGATTCCCTGCTCACTTTGGCGTTTGAAACGATGCTTTCTCCTGAGAGCGTCCAGGGGGCGGGGGCGGCGCGTGCTGCCCGGGCGGCTGGTGTGCTTGCAAAAGCGGCTGGACCCTATGGCATGGCGGGCGGCCAGGCGATTGATCTTCTGTGCGAGGGGAAGCCGGTTTCCATGGAAACCCTCCAGCGGATGGATGAGTGCAAAACGGGCGCCTTGATCCGGGCTGCAGCGCAGATGGGGTGCATTCTGGCGGGAGCGGACGATCAGCGCCTTTCCGCCGCGGATCGATATGCCGCGTCGGTTGGCTTTGCTTTCCAGATCGAGGACGATCTTCTCGACGTGGAGGGAGATTCCACGGCGATTGGAAAACCAGCCGGAAGCGACGCAGAGAACAGCAAAAGCACGTATGTTTCCATCTTGGGGGCGGAACGGGCGAAACGGGCTGTTGACGAACTGACGAAAACTGCCGTGCAGGCGCTGGATCCGTTCGGTGAAGACGCGGATTACCTCAAAGATTTGGCAGAAAGACTTGCCCGCCGGAACCGGTAGCCGGTGTGCCTCAGACAGGCATTGACAAACTTGACGGTCCATGGTATAATAATTAGGCCGCATATTGCGGGTCTGTAAGAGGGAAACCCGCCCGTCAATAGCGAGATTCATAGAAAAGGCAGGACCTTTAGTTGATGTTTGCAGTAATTGAGACCGGCGGCAAGCAGTACAAAGTGCAGAAAGATGATGTCATCTTTGTCGAAAAGCTGCCGGCAGAAAAAGACTCTTCCGTTGAATTTAAAGTACTGGCTTTGAATTCGGAGGACGGAATGAAAATCGGCGCACCGTATGTCGAGGGCGCTTCCGTAACCGGTAAAGTCCTGAAAAACGGGAAATCCCCGAAGATCACGGTCTTGACCTATAAGGCCAAAAAGAACGAAAAGCGCAAGATGGGCCATCGGCAGCCTTACACCAAGGTTCAGATTGAGTCCATTAATGCCTGAGTTCTTATGATTACGGCGGAATTTTATCATAAAAATGGACAGCTGGCCGGGTTCCGCTTCATAGGACATTCGGATGTTTCCGAAGCGGGAACGGATATTGTCTGTGCTGCGGTTTCTTCTGCGGCGTATCTTGCCGCCAATACCATTACGGAGATAATCGGCGTACCCGCCGATATTTTGGTGGAAGATGGGATCATGTCCTTCAAAATTCCGCTGGGGCGCGCGCCGGAGTGCGGCGCGGTTCTCAAGGGCCTGCGCCTGCATTTGGCTGGCCTGCAGGAACAGTATCCCACAAATATTCAAATAACCGACACGGAGGTGTAAGCTATGCTGAAGATTAATATTCAACTGTTTGCTCATAAAAAAGGAATGGGTTCCACTAAGAACGGACGCGATTCCGAATCGAAGCGCCTGGGTGTGAAGCGCGCGGACGGTCAGTTCGTACTGGCGGGAAATATCCTTGTTAAACAGCGCGGGACTCATATTCATCCGGGCGAGAATGTCGGCATCGGTTCCGACGATTCTCTCTTTGCCTTGATTGACGGCAGGGTCAAGTTTGAACACCTGGGCCGCGACCGTAAAAAAGTCAGTGTTTACACGGCAGAACAGTAATTTCGCGGGCGGACACTGAAAAAGAGCAATCCCGGGTGTTTTTCGCCCGGGATTTTTTGATTTATAAAGGAGAGCGTCGGCATGTTTATTGACAGCGCCAAGATTAAAATTTCCGCGGGAAACGGCGGCGACGGTGCCGTTGCGTTTCACCGTGAAAAATATGTCGCTTCGGGCGGGCCGGACGGCGGCGACGGCGGCAGGGGAGGAAATGTCGTTTTTCAGGTGAACGGCAATCTGTCTACCCTCTCGGATTTTCGGTACAGGCGGAAATATGTTGCCCAAAATGGGGAGAACGGACGGGGCAAACGCTGCAGCGGGCGCGCTGGTGAAGACCTGGTTATTCGGGTGCCGCGCGGAACCCTCCTGAAAGACGCCGCAACAGGCCGCCTGATTGCCGACCTGTCATCGGACGAGCCGCAGGTAATTGCCAAAGGCGGCCGAGGCGGCTGGGGGAATGCCCGGTTTGCCACAGCTACCCGGCAGGCGCCGCGCTTTTCCAAACCCGGCGGCATGGGGGAAAGTATGGAGCTTCGGCTGGAACTGAAACTTTTGGCAGACGTTGCGCTGGTTGGGTACCCCAATGTCGGGAAATCCACCCTGGTTTCCGTTGTCAGTGAGGCGAAGCCGCAGATTGCGAATTATCCCTTTACGACCGTCACGCCGGTATTAGGCGTCGTGCGCCGGGGTGAGGGCCGGTCATTTGTTATGGCGGATATTCCCGGTCTGATTGAAGGGGCCAGCGGGGGTGCCGGCCTCGGGCATCAGTTTCTCCGCCACGTGGATCGCTGCCGCCTGCTGGTGCATATTGTTGATGTTTCCGGGAGCGAAGGGCGCGATCCGAAAAAAGATTTTCAAGTTATCAATACAGAACTGGAAAAATACAATTCGGACCTCGCCCACCGCCCTATGCTGGTAGCGGGGAATAAATGCGATTTGGCTTCGGAAGAGCAGATTAACGGTTTCCGCTCCTATGTGGAAGGGCTCGGGTATGAGTTTTTCCCGATTATGGCGGCAATCCGGTATCAGGTAGACCCTTTGCTGAACCGGATTGACGAACTGCTGAGCAAACTGCCTCCCGTCCGGCAGTACCAGCCGGAACCGGCGCCAATGCCTGCCGAAACTTCTGATGACAACAAGGTTTCCATTTCCAGACGCAGCGGAGTGTATGTTGTGGAGGGAGAGTGGCTCCGGCAGACCATGCGTTCCGTCAATTTTGCGGACGCGGATTCACTCCGGTATTTTGAAAGCGTACTGGAAAAGACGGGAGTCATTGACGCCCTTCGTGCGGCCGGAATCCACGAAGGCGACACGGTCAGCCTTTATGACTTTGAATTTAATTTTATGGAGTAAGGGGATAAACAGGATTGGAACGTCTTTACGGAGCGGACTGCAATCCGCGCCAACTAAGCCCCTTGACCCTCGCGTTCCTCGGTGACGCCGTTTTTGAGGTTTTTGTCCGGGAGCGCCTGGTCTGCATGGGGAGCCGGCCCGTATCTGAACTGCACCGCCTTGCCGTTGAAAGGGTCTGCTGCAAAGCGCAGGCGGAGGGTTCAAAAAAGCTGGAGGGCCGCCTTTCCGAGGAAGAGGCCGATATTTTCCGGCGTGGAAAAAACGCCCGGCCTGGGCATATCCCGCGGAATGCGGAAGTCTCAGATTATCATACGGCAACGGCTTTAGAGGCTTTGTTTGGCTATTTATACTTATGCGGCCGCACGGAACGTCTCTGCGAACTTTTTAACATAATTATCAGTAAGAATCAATAGGAAAGGCGGAAAATTACCTATGCCGTCTGTTCAAAATACCAAGCAAAAAATCACAGAAACCGTAAAAGACCTTGTTTTTTATATTGTGGGAAGCTCATTAACGGCTACGTCCATCTGCATGTTCACCGCGCCGAATCATATTGCCCCGGGGGGTGTGTCCGGCGTCAGCACCGTGATCAATTATCTGTCCGGATGGCCGATTGGCCTGCTGTCGTTCCTGCTGAACATTCCAATCCTCCTTTGGGCCTTTTGGGAAATCGGCTATAAAATGGTTGCAAAGACTTTTGTTGCTACGGTAATTCTTTCCGCGGCCATTGATATTCTCGGCTGTTTTATCCAGCCGTACCGGGGCAGCCCTATGCTGGCCGCTATTTTTGGCGGATGCCTGGACGGCGTCGGCCTTTCCCTGGTGTTCCTCCGCGGCGCCACGACCGGAGGCACCGACCTGATCGCCCGCCTTCTGGAGCGCCATATCCGCTCCGTTTCCATGGGGAAGCTGATGATGGCGGTGGACGGCATGATTGTCATCATCTCCGGATTTGTCTACAAAAGCATGGAAAGCGTCATGTATGCGATTATTGCCATTTTTGTTTCTTCGCGCCTGATTGACACCGTGCTGTACGGCACCGATATCGGAACCGGTAAAGTCCTGTTTATTATTTCGGAAAAAAACGATCTGATTGCACAGGAGATTTTAAGCGACGTAGACCGCGGCGTCACCGTCCTGAAATCGCGCGGGGCTTATACGGGCCATGAAAACGAGGTTCTTCTCTGCGCGGTCCGCCGGTATGAAGTGGCGAAAGTAAAAGATATTGTTCATTCTATTGACAAAAAAGCTTTCCTGATTGTCGGGGATGCCGGTGAAATAACCGGAGAAGGGTTCCGGCCTGTTGGGAAAGATGACAAGACACTGAAGGAAATCCTTCATGATGGCAAAAAAGGGGGCGGTTCCGCGCAGTAGCGCGGGGCCGCCTGAGTTTGCCACGTTATTTTAGTCTTTGCAGTCTTTGCAGTCGCTTCCCTCTGTAGAATCCTTGCACTGAGAAGCACCGTTTTCCTTTTCCGTATAAGAGCTGTTTCCCTTTTTGCGCTGATTGGTCTGTTTGGAAGAACCATTGTCGTTTCCATTGTCTTTGTGGAATTGTCTGTCCAAGGTTTTTCACCCCCTTTATGCCGTTATTGTTTGTAAGGGATCAGAAAAATATACCAGTATTTATGGAGTTGATGCAAGATTGAACAGCCTCCCGTCTGAATATCTGCGGAGGATGCGGCTTCTGCTTGGCGATGAATATGAAGCCTATCGGGCGGGTGCCGGCTGCCCGCCTTTCCGCGGTATCCGGCTGAATCCCCTCAAGTGCAGCGCCGCGGTGCTGCAGGCGGCTCTTCCGTTTTTTCTCCGCCGGACCCCGTTTTCTCCGTTTGGTTATTATCTTCCGGCAGCAGCCGATCGCATTGGCCGGTTTCCCCTTCACCATGCAGGGGCATTTTATGTCCAAGAGCCGTCCGCCGCCGCTGCGGTAACCGCGCTTTCTCCGCTTCCCGGGGAAAAGATCCTCGATCTGTGTGCAGCTCCGGGCGGAAAATCCACCCAGATTGCTGGCCGGATGGAAGGGAAAGGGCTTTTGTGGTCAAATGAGGTTGTCCGCAGCCGGGCGGAGATTCTTCTGTCCAATATTGAGCGGATGGGTGTCCGCAACGCCGTTGTTTCCTGCTGCCGGCCGGAAAAACTCTGCCGCGCGCTGGCTGGGTATTTTGACCGCGTCCTGGTGGATGCCCCTTGTTCCGGGGAAGGGATGTTCCGGCGCAGCGAGGCGGCTGTTCAAGACTGGAGCCCGGAGCATGTCCGTTCTTGTGCGGTGCGTCAGCTGGCTGTTTTAAAAAGCGCCTCCGAAGCGGTCCGGCAGGAGGGGATTCTTGTTTATTCTACCTGCACGTTTTCGCGCGAAGAGAACGAAGGTGTTGTTTCCTCTTTTCTGGCAGAGCAGGGGGGCTTTGAACTGATTGACTGCGGCCTGTTGTGCGGCAGGCCTGCTTTTCTTCCGCAGGCCTGCCGAATTTATCCAATGGACGGCGGGGAAGGGCATTTTGTCGCCGTCCTGCGCCGGCATTCCCCGAATCCGTGCGCGGTTTCCTCCTGCCGCCTTGAAGCGGCAAGAGGTGGAAAAGAAGCGGAAGCTTTCTTCCGCCGCATTTTCCGGAGCGGCCCTTCCGGAACGATCCGGCAGGTTCGGGACAGCCTGTACCGGTTTCCGGAGGCGCTTCCCAGAATGGACGGTTTGGGTGTCCTGCGCGCGGGCGTTCTGCTTGGCCGGCTCCGCCCGGGGCGCGTGGAGCCGGAGCATGCGCTGTTCATGGCTGCCCGGCCGCAGGAACTCAGTCAGGTGATTGCGCTTTCTCATGATTCGCCGCAGACCGCCGCCTTTCTGCGCGGCGAAGAAATCGAGGTAAGTCCTTCCCTGAAAGGATATGCAGGGGTTTCTGTAGACGGCGTCATGACGGGTTTTGGAAAATGCTCCGGCGGCTGGTTGAAAAACCACTATCCGAAAGGGCTGCGCAGCCATTCCTGACAGGGTGCCCTGCGGGTTTCTGCCAGCGTGCTATACTGAAAAAATCAAGAATATCGGAGGAATTTTGGGCTATGTCTGTCGAAAAAGTAAAAAACTATCTTGTGCGGTGCGGCCTGAAAGACCGGGTGCGGGAATTCCCCGTTTCCAGCGCCACGGTGGAGCTGGCAGCCAAAGCTCTTAATGTAGAACCAGCCCGCATTGCGAAATCCATATCGTTTTATGAAAAGGACGGCGGATGCCTGATCATTGTGGCAGCGGGCGATGCCAAAATTGACAACGCAAAATTCAAGGCCGAATTCGGCTTCAAGGCAAAAATGCTGAGCCGGGATGACGTAGAGCCCATGACCGGCTACCGGATCGGCGGGGTCTGCCCGTTTGACAATCCGCCGTCTGCAAAAGTTTACTGTGACTGTTCCCTCAAGCGGTTTCAGACTGTTTTTCCCGCTGCCGGGAGCGCGAATTCCTGCGTCCGGCTTACCTGCGGCGAACTTTTTACGGCATCCCACGGCGTCCGGTGGGTGGATGTCTGCAAGAATTGGAAAGATGAGGACCAGCCATGAGAATGAGGTTCAAGCGCTGGGCCGGTCCGGAACTGGACGCGTGCCCGTTTTTTATCCGCCATCCGGAGCAGTATCTCGGTAAATGGCACAGCCTTTTTGCGCGCGAGCAGCCGGTTGACCTGGAACTCGGCTGCGGAAAGGGTTTCTTTCTTGCGGGGGCTGCCCCGTGGAACCCGCAGACGAATTATATCGGGATTGATATCAAGGATGCGGTCCTCGGCCCCGCCAAACGGTATATTGAACGGGCGTACCAAGTAGCTCAGAGGGAACCGGACAATATCCTTCTCACGGCCCTGGATATTGAACGGATCAAAACGGCAATGGGGCCGGAAGATGCCGTTCACCGGATTTACATCAATTTCTGCAATCCATGGCCAAAGCCAAAACATCATAAGCGGAGGCTGACCCATCCGCGCCAGCTGGAGCAGTACAAGAAAATTCTGGAGCCCGGCGGAGAGATCTTTTTTAAAACCGACGACGCTCCGCTTTTTTCGGATACGCTGGGCTACCTCCGGGAATGCGGGTTTACTGTCACATGGAAGACAGACGACCTTCATGCCAACTGCCCGCCGGAAAACGTCATGACGGAGCACGAAATTATGTTTGTTGAAAAACATATTAAAATTAAAGCACTGAAGGCGCGTTATCCCGGCTGATTTCTTAAATCCCTTCTAATTCTAATTTAACCTGAATTTAACATTGCCGCCTTACAATATTTTATATGAAATATTGGAGAGGAAATCACAGAAATGGAAATTGCTCAGAGCAAGCTCCCTATCATGAGGCAAGTTCGGGTTCATTCTCCCAAAACGTCGGAAAACTCAGAGGCAGACAGCAGCAGGCTGGAAACGAAGATCTGCTTTCAGGATCTGAACCTGTATTACGGCGATTTTCAGGCCTTGAAGCATATCAGCGTAAAAATTCCTAAAAATAAAGTAACTGCTTTTATCGGTCCGTCCGGGTGCGGCAAATCCACCTGCCTCAAAACGATCAATCGGATGAACGATCTGGCCGAAAACTGCCGGATTGAAGGAACCGTAACGGTAGGAGGAAAAGATATCTATGCCCCCGGGATGGACGTCACGCTTCTGCGTAAGCGTGTGGGGATAGTTTTCCAGACCCCAAACCCGTTTCCCATGTCCCTTTACGACAATATCGCCTACGGGCCCCGGATCCATGGCATCAAGTCCAGGCGCGAACTGGACGGGATTGTAGAAACATCCCTGAAAAGTGCGGCGCTTTGGGACGAAGTGAAAGACCGCCTGAAAAAATCAGCCCTCAGCCTTTCCGGCGGCCAGCAGCAGCGGCTTTGTATTGCCCGTGCCATTGCGGTCCAGCCGGAAATTCTTTTAATGGATGAACCAACCAGTGCGCTGGATCCGATTTCAACCCTGAAGATCGAAGACCTGATGGATGACCTGCGGAAGAAGTACACCGTGGTCATTGTGACCCATAACATGCAGCAGGCCGCCCGGATTGCGGATAAGACGGCTTTTTTTCTGCTCGGCGAGCTGGTTGAGTATGCCGACACCGTTGAAATGTTTAACCGTCCGAAAGATGAGCGGACCGAAAGGTATATCACCGGGCGGTTCGGCTGATGTGCCGCGCTTGTTGTTTTTCTCGCCGCAGGCGGTATAATGAGGGGGTGATACGCGGTGCCAAGAAAAATATTCGACCGCGAATTGTCGGATTTGATTTCCAGCATGGCGGAAACAGGGAATGCCGTACAGTCCAGAATTCAAAAGACAGTCACTGCGCTGCGTACCTCTAATATCACCATAGCAGGTGAAGTAGCTGGCAGCGACGGCGAAATCGACCGCATGATCCGTCAGTGTGAAAAGAAATGTATGGATCTGATTGTCCTGCAGCAGCCGATTGCCAAGGATTTTCGCGTAATTGCCGCTTGCCTTCAAATTTTAACCGATGTAGAGCGGGAAGCGGATCAGTGTGCGGATATCTGTGAAATCCTGACCACCGGGGAGCTGAAGGGCAGCTGCCTGGCAGCTGCCCATGTTGCCGCTATGCTGGAAACGGCGGGCAGCATGTTCCGCCGCTCCATGAATGTGCTTTTAAACCGGGACGTGTCAGAGGCCCGCAGAATCTGCCGCACCGATGATGAAGTAGATCTGATGTTTTCCCGGATCATTCTCGAGGTGAGCAGTATTATCTCTGAAAATCCGGGCAATGTCATGAAGGAAGTGGATTTGCTGTTCATCACCAAATACGCGGAGCGCATGGGCGACCATGCCACCAACATTGCGGAATGGGTGATTTTTATGGAAACGGGGGAGCATCCTGATTTAAACGCCAAATAGGCGGGAGGGCGTGTATGGCACTGGTTTATATTGCCGACGATGAAGAAAGCATCTGCAAAATTGTTTCGATCGGTCTTCAGGACAGCGGCTTTGAAACAGCCGAGTTCGCCGACGGAAAAACGCTGCTGGAAGCGGTAGACAGAAGACGGCCGGATGCCGTTATTCTCGACTGGATGATGCCGCAGCCGGACGGGCTGACCGTTTGCCGCACCCTGCGCGAGAACAGCAGAACACACGATATCCCGGTTTTAATGCTGACCGCCCGCGGGGAAGAAATCGACCGGGTGCTGGGCCTTGAGATCGGCGCGGATGATTATATCGTCAAGCCGTTCAGCGTCAAGGAGCTCTGCGCACGGGTTAAAGCCGTCCTGCGCCGTTCGGCCCGAAAAGCAGCGCCGGAACCGCCGCTGCTTTTCCATGGTTCCCTGTCTGTGGATATAGAGAGGCACCAGGTTACCAAAAATGGAAGACCCGTGGAGCTGACGGCAAAAGAATTTGATCTCCTTGTCATGCTGATGCGCCATAAGGGCAAGGTCCTGACGCGGGATATGCTGCTCGACCGCGTGTGGGGGGTTGAGTATTTCGGTGATACCCGAACCGTCGATGTCCATGTGCGGTACCTCCGCCAGAAAATCGAAACCGATCCGGACAATCCCATCCTGATTCGGACCGTCCGGGGCGTCGGGTATAAATTCTCCGAATTACCGGAACCGAAAGAGGAGAACGTCCGATGAAAAAGAAATGGATCCTTTTGAATGCCGCCGTAATCATCGGAGGTTTCTTTTTTGCTTTTTTCTGCGCCGCACTGCAAATTCAAAACCAATACTGGTCCGAATTTAGCAACCGGCTGGATACGGCGCTGGCCATCCTGTCCACCCAGACCGACGAACTCAGGGAAGATCCTTCCGGCACGGCCGGCAGGATCGGCAAACAGCTTTCCTCAGCCCGGCAGGAAATGCGTATCAGCATTATTACCCCTTCCGGCAGAGTCGTCGGCGACAGCGCTAAATCCGAAATCGACCAGAACCATCTGAACCGCCCGGAAATCCAGCAGGCGCTGAAAACAGGAAGAGGTTACAATACCCGCATCAGCGCCAGCATTGGGGTGCGCTATTATTATGAGGCCGTTTATGTAAAGGGGAAGTACTTTCTCCGGGCGGCCCTTCCCACATCCGACCTGGATGCGGCCGTCTTAAGGCTCTGGGTGATTGCGGCGCTCAGCATGCTGCTTGGGATTGTCCTCGTGTGCGGATTTACGGCCTGCCTTGTCTGCCGCATCACAGGCCCTATTGGCAGGCTGACCGCTGCGGCGGAAAAAATGGCGGGCGGGGATTATTCCTGCCGGGTTCAGGGGACTTTCCGTGATGAGATCGGGCTTCTGGCAAAGTCTTTCAACAGTATGGCCGAAAATACCGAAAAGGCGTTTTCCCTCCTTACCAGCCAGCAGAACCAGCTGAACGGGGTCCTTGAAGGGATGAGCGACGGCGTCCTGGCGGCGGGAGAAAACGGTAAAATTCTTTTCCTGAACCAGAGTGCGCGCCGTATGCTGGGCAGCGCATCGCTGGCGCAGGGTGAAACGCTGGGCGGAAGCCTTTTGACGCAGCAGATTGCCGGGCAGATGAGGGAGAGCTCCCGCGGAAACTGCGCTTCCAGCCGGGATATGACCGGGGAAGACGGCCGGCAGTTCACGGTGTATACCGCGCCGATCCCCTGCCAGGAAACCGAATCAGCCCTGGCAGTGATCTCCGATGTAACCCGCCTGCGGAAACTGGAGCGTATGCGGAGCGAATTTGTCGCCAATGTAACGCACGAGCTCAAAACGCCCTTAACGTCCATCCGCGGCAGCATAGAGCTCCTGAAAAGCTCCGACCGGGATGAAAAAACCCGCCGGTATTTCTACGACATTCTGGATATTGAAGCCGAGCGCCTTCAGCATTTGATCGACGATATGCTGGTCCTGTCCCGGATCGAAAACGCCAGGGACGATCCGTCCGCGCAGCCGTGCCAGGTAGCGGAGGCCATCCGCAAATGCGTGGAGCGCATCCGGCCGGGTGCTGAAAAAAACGGGATTACCATCCGCATGAATCTCGACAGCAGCCTGTACGTATCCTGCTCGCCGACCCGCCTTCAGCAACTGTTTGGCAACCTGATCGAGAATGCAGTCAAATATAACGTCCCGCAGGGCAGCGTCACCATTACCGCCGCAGGGCAGAAAAAAATGGCGGTAATCCGTGTTTCGGATACCGGAATTGGCATAGCAAAGGAGCATTTTCCCCGCCTGTTTGAACGGTTCTACCGGGTCGATGCGAGCCGTTCCCGCGCGGTGGGGGGCACAGGTCTCGGCCTGTCCATCGTGAAACACCTTGCCGTTCTGTACGGCGGCGAAGTCGGTGTGGAAAGCAAAGTCGGCGAGGGCAGCACGTTTACCGTGCGCCTTCCGCTTCTTCCGCAGGGGCGGAAGCCTGATTCGTGATTCTTCCACGGGGACTGTCACAGCTTAAACTCGTCCGGATCATGCTTTTTCAGCTCGGGCGAGCAAAATGGCGAGCGTTTCAGCGGATCATACCGGAAACGGCTGCAGGACGGCCCTTTTCGGCCTAAGTGGCAGAAGGTTCCGGAATAATTCGCGCAGTATTCGCAGTTCGGTTCAATGCTGCTGCCAAAAAGATTTTTCTTCTTTTTCCCAAACATCATGAACAGGCTCCCGTTTCACATTATTTTTTATTATAGCATTATTGCTCCTGAATTTCCAGCTTTTCGTGAGGCATATTTAGCAAAAGGGCAAGGCACATTAAGGCAAGCGCCGCCGCAGACGGAATTGAGCCCGAAAACTTTGCGCTGACCGGCCCGCTGATATTGGAAAATACCGGAGCACATTCCGGAAAAAGCTGGGTCAGGCCGAAGCATACGGCTGCGGAAAGCATTCCCTGCAGCAGGCGGCAGGCCGCGAAGCGCAGGCGGCTGATTGGAATATCCCCGAGGCAGGCCAGCACCTGGAAATGGACGCACAGTCCTCCCCAGCCAATCGCCAGGGCCACCGCCCACAGGGGCACCCTCAGGCTGGCAAGATCTGAGCAGCCCCCCGTCACTTCCAGGGCAGCTGAAAGAATGGCCGCCGGGACCCGTGTCTTTACCGCTGTACGCAAAAGCCCCATAAACGAAGCAAACAAAATCACAAAACAGCACATCATCAGGGTTGAGTATGCCGCGTCGGAAGCGGATGCGATCAGCGCCCGCGCCGCGTCGATGGGCGGGCCGCTTTCCTGTTTGCGGAGCGTCCGGGACCGTTTCCCCATGGCCGCCCCGCAGAGCAGACCCATCAGGAGAAACGATATCATTTGGGAAACAAACAGGATGGTTCCCGCCTGCGCGCTTTTCAAAAATCCCACCCCAACTGCGGTAATCACAAACGACGGGCCTGCATTGACGCAGAAACAGACCATCTGCTCTGCCTGATCCCGGTCAATCAGCCCTTCTTCGCGCAGGGCCGCAATCGAGCGCGCCCCCGCCGGGTAGCCGCCGATAGCGCTCATCAGCACAGAAGCTGCCGCTTCGCCCGGCAGACGAAGCAGAGCCTGCGTGGGCCGGTTCAGCGCTCTGCCGATTTTCCGGGCAAGGCCGCTCTTTACCACAAAGACCGACAGGACCATAAACGGGTAAAGGGAAGGGATTAGAATATTCAGCGAATAGCCAACACCCTTCTGGGCCCCCTGCGAAGCCTGCGCGGGAAAGATCAGCAGGGCGCAGGCCGCGGCAAGCACGGCGGAAAACAGCAGGCCGGATTTGATTTTCATGCAACCACCCCATTTCGTCATGTATATGCTCCGGCGCGGATATTTACGTCTTTTGCCGCATAGCATTTAAGGGAGATCACGGGGGAGATGGTTGATTTGCGGAAGAGCGGGAACTTTTTCGATCAGCCCGAATGGAATGTGCCAATGCACATTGAACTGTATGGAAACCGCAAAGCGGTTGTCGAAGGGTGCTGCGGCGTGCTGGAGTATGACGACGACGTGATCCGAATCCGCACCCGAGCCCAGCCCGTCCGGTTCACCGGGCACGGGCTGGCTATCCGATGCCTTACGGTGGATGCCCTCGTGGTGGAAGGGTATATTACCTGTATTGATTTTTCCGGCTGAGGCGGGGGAATTATGATTTCATTGCAACTGACGCGCTGGCTGATTGGATATGTCCGCTTTTCCGTCCTCGGCGGAAATCCGGAGCGCTTTTACAGCCTCAGCGCGCATTCCGGGGCTGTCCTGTGGAATATTTCCGCCTGTTCCAAAAGCGGGGCATGCGTTGCCGCACGCCGCTACCGTTCCCTGCGTTCCTGCGCGCGCCGGACCGGGTGCAGGCTCCGGGTGCGCGGGCGGCACGGGCTGCCGTTTCTGCTCCGCCGGACTCGGGGAAAAGAGGGGCTTTTGGCAGGTGCCGCCCTCTTTTTTGCCATTGTCTGCCTTCTTTCCCTGCGCATCTGGTGTATCCAGATCACCGGGAATTCTTCCGTTCCGGCTTCCCGGATAGCGGCGGAGCTCCGTTCCGCTGGGCTTTCGCCGGGAACCCCTAAAAGAGATGTTGATCCCCGGCTGCTTGCGCAGCGGATCATGCTGAAAATACCTGAAATCCGCTGGATGAGCATCAATACGCAGGGATGCACGGTTCAGGTTGCCGTTCAGGAAAAGACGGCGCAGCCGGAGGTGAAGAAATCGGGCGGCATCTGCAATATCAAGGCTTCAGCCACAGGGCAGATTGTCTCCATGAAAGTTTATTCCGGGACGGCTCTCATCCATAAGGGTGACGCCGTGGCGGAAGGCCAGCTTCTGGTCAGCGCCGTTGTGGAAGATAAGGCGGGCGGCAGTACGCTCCGGCACGCTTCTGCCGAAATCATTGCCCAAACTTCCCGGACTTTAACGGTTTCGGTCGCTTTGGACCGTCACCGTACGGTGACGACGGGCCGGACGGCCGTCCGCCGGAATTTCGATCTGTTTGGCGTCAAAATACCCATTACCCTTCAAACCAGACCGCGGGGCACCTACCGCCGCTCGTGCGAACAGTGCAGCTTTCAGCTTTTTGGGACCGTGCTTCCCTTCGGTATTTACACCGAGCACTGGGAGGAAATCCGAGATGAAAAATACCGCCTTTCCAAACAGCAGGCCCTTAAAGCGGCGGAAAAGGAAATCCGCCGGCAGGCAGCCATCCGCCTGCCCGGAGCCAAAATAATTTCTTCCCAGCCTTCCCCAAAATGGGAGAAAAATTCCCTTCTTTTTACGGCAAATCTCGTTTGTGAGGAAAATATTGCTAAAGAGTCTGAAATTTCCATAAAATAGGCTCGTAATTTTGGCTATTTTAAAATTACTTCATTTGAAAATTTCCCGGTAAATGTGCTATAATATATTTAAACTCCTCTCATTGTATTCCGGGATTTTCAGGTGATGGAATGTTTGAACAAAGAGTCAGTATTGACCGGATGGAACAGGCTGTTGCACTGTTCGGCAGCTTAGACGAAAATATCAAGCCGATCGAACAGGAGTACCACGTGTCAATTGTCTGCCGCGGAAGCGAGATGAAAATTTCCGGTGAGCCGGATGACGTGACAAAAGCGACGCGTGCCGTTGAAAGTCTCCTGTCGCTCATCAACCGCGGCGAATCCCTCAGCGAACAGAATGTGCGCTATTGCATTATGCTTGTCAACGAAGGGCAGGAAAACAAAATTGATTCCCTAGCGGGGGACTGCATCTGTATTACATCAAAGGGCAAACCGGTCAAAGCCAAAACGCTTGGCCAGAAGAAATACTGCAATGCTATACGATCCCATACCATAACCATTGGGGTGGGTCCGGCAGGTACGGGAAAGACATATCTAGCCGTTGCCCTTGCGGTGACGGCGTTTCGCGCTCAGGAAGTAAACCGAATCGTTTTGACGCGGCCCGCAGTAGAAGCGGGCGAAAAGCTGGGCTTTCTGCCCGGCGACCTTCAACAGAAGGTTGATCCGTACCTCCGTCCGCTGTACGACGCGCTGTTTGATATGCTCGGCGCGGAAACTTACCAGAAGTATGTGGAGCGCGGCAATATTGAAGTGGCTCCGCTTGCCTATATGCGCGGCAGAACGCTGGATGACAGCTTCATCATTCTGGATGAAGCGCAGAACACCACACCCGAACAGATGAAGATGTTTTTAACACGTCTCGGATTTGGTTCCAAAATGGTTATCACGGGGGATATTACCCAGATTGACCTGCCGGACGGCCGGAAATCCGGCCTGAAAGATGTACTCCATATTTTGCGGGGTATTGACGATATTGCGCAGGTCCGGTTCAGTGAGAAAGATGTTGTGCGCCATAAATTGGTGCAGGAAATAATAAAAGCTTATGAGAAAAACGAAGAATCGGGGCGGTGATTTATTATGGGAAAAGTCAGAGTTGTTATTGACAATAAGCAGAAAGCGGTTAAAATTCCAACAGGTCTTCGGATGCTGATCCGAAGGTGCTGCAATGCCGTGCTGGAAATGGAGCATTTTACAGATTCGGCGGAAATCAGCGTCGTCTTTGTAGACAACAGCCAAATCCAGAGCCTGAACAAACAGTACAGGAACAAGAATATGGCGACAGATGTCCTTTCATTTCCGATGGGCGAAAATGGAGTTTATGATACCAACCATTCCACTGGGGCCAAAATTCTGGGCGATATCGTGATCTCTATGGAAAAAGCGGTCGAGCAGGCAGAGCGTTACGGCCATAGTCTGGAGCGGGAAGTCGGTTATCTTACGGCCCATTCCATGCTGCATCTTCTGGGGTATGACCACGAGAAGGGCGGCATTGAAAAAGTCCGTATGCGCGAAAAGGAAGAGCAGGTTATGACGGAACTCGGTCTGCCCAGCACAAGCAGTTATGTGCTGGATGAAGATGAGGAATGAGGTTTGCGTTTTTTAAAAAGTTTTCAGTATGCCTTCCGCGGCATCGTTTACTGTATCAATAACGAACGGAATATGCGAATACACACAGTAGCTGCACTGTATGTATTTGCTTTTTCGTTCTTTTTTCATCTTTCGCGGACCGGTTACGCAGCCCTGTTCCTGACCTTTGCCATTGTTTGGATTGCAGAGCTTTTCAATACGGTAGCCGAAGAGCTGTCTGATATGGTGGCCGCCAGCTTCAACCCGGTCGTTCGGATTATTAAGGACATGGCGTCTGGCGCGGTGCTTGTCGCCGCCATATTTGCTGTCTGCGTGGGCATCTGCCTTTTCTGGCATCCGGCGGTGTTTTGGAGCATCTGCCTTTTCTTTGCGGGTCATCTGGCCCTGCTGGCCCTGCTTGCGGCCGTCACAGTTGCCAGCTTTTACTTCGCTGTGTTAGGTCCCCTCGGTATTCGGGACAAAGTTCGTAGGATAAGAAAAAGAAAGGAAGAAGTGCCGTGAATGACAGCCTCAAATCCGCTTTTGTCGCAATTGTAGGTGCTCCCAATGTGGGGAAATCTTCTCTGCTGAACACCATGATGGGAAGGAAAATTGCCATCGTTTCCCAAAAACCACAGACAACGCGGACTCGCATTACGGGAATCTTGACGGAAAAGGAAACCCAGCTGGTCTTTTTTGATACGCCTGGCCTCCTGAACCCCCGCAGCCGTCTGGATGAATATATGGTGCAGTCCGTGAATGAATCCGTTTCGGGAGTGGACGCCTGCCTCCTAGTGGCAGAGGCCGGGCAGGAGCTTCCGGACCCCGTGCGGGAACTGATCCGCGGATTCCAGCCTTCCGGTACGCCGGTTATCCTTGCTCTCAACAAGATCGACCTTCTGCCGGATAAAAGCGTGCTGATGGCTCAGATAGCAGAACTGTCGGGCCTTTATTCTTTCCGCGCCGTCGTACCGGTTTCCGCAAAGACGCACAGCGGTGTCAGGAGCTTGGTGGATGAGTTCAAAAGAATTGCCGTGCCCGGCCCTCATTTTTTCGACGACGATGCCCTTACCGACCAGCCGGAACGGATTCTCGCAGCGGAAATTATCCGGGAAAAAATGCTCCGTCTGCTGAACCGCGAGGTTCCCCATGGGGTCGCGGTCTATGTGGAACGGATGTCTGTGCGGAAAAACGGAAGTGGAATCGAAGATATTTCTGCCACCATTTACTGTGAAAAAACCTCCCACAAAGGGATTATTATCGGAAAAAACGGTTCGATGCTGAAAAAAATCGGTACGTATGCCCGAGAAGATATGGAGAAGTTTTTCGGCTGCAAAATCAATCTGAAACTGTGGGTCAAAGTCAAAGAAGACTGGCGCAACAGCCAATCGGCTCTGCGCTCATTTGGCTACGATGCTTCCGATTTCAGCAAATAGTTCCATTTTTTTACAGCATTTATTTGTAATATTGTGGGGCTTATACATATATTTACCGCTCATAGATTGCCGGGAACAACAAATACTTTAGGTAGAATGATTTCCGGAAAGGAGCGGTTACATTGGATGAAAAGACGGCATGGAACAATTTCAGCCATACGGGCAGCATCAGGGATTACCTGATTTATACCCAGTGCAAGACAAAACAAAACGAATCGGAACCGCAGGAGGATCAGCATGAAGATAGACGCGCGGGGCCTGGTGGTTATGGAGAAGCGCGTGGGTGAAAGCGACCGCCTGGTCACTTTGCTGACGGCGGAAAAGGGAATCCTGCGTGCGTTTGTCCATTTTTCCGGGCGTGCGCGCGGCAGCAGGCTTTCTGCGACTCGGCTGTTTACTTATTCCCGCTTCACGATTTACGAGGGGCGGGACAGTTACATAATCGACGACGCGCAGCCCATTGAGGTCTTTTTTGACCTGAGAAAAGAGATCAGCCGGCTTTCGCTGGCTCAGTATTTTTGTGAGCTTTCCGCTGTGCTTGCCCCCCAGGGCAGCGAAGCGGACGGCTTTTTGCGTCTGATGCTGAACGCGATGTATTTTCTTCAAAAGGGAACCCACCCTGAGGGGATTATCAAGTCTGTTGTGGAAATGCGCATGATGTCCCTTGCGGGCTATATGCCGGATCTGGTATACTGTGCAAAGTGCCGGTGCTATGAGGCAGACACCATGTTTTTCCTTCCGCGCAGCGGAATTATCCTTTGCGGGGACTGTTTTCAGCCTTCTGAAAGCCAGAACCCCGAGCCTGCCGTGGCGCTGGGGCGCGGAGCGATGACAGCCCTCCGTCATACAATTTACGCTGACTTCGGCAAGATGTTTTCTTTCCGCGTTTCTCCCAAAGCGGAAAGTGAGCTGGCCGAGACTTCAGAGAGGTACGTCCTTGAAACCCTCGGCCGGGGGTTCGGTACGCTGGATTTCTACCATCAGATGTCTTCAGCAAAAAAGATTTAAAAAATATTTTAAAAAGTTGCCCTCCGGAGGACAACTTTTCCCGGAATTTACAGGTATTATGAAAGAAGATTTTTAAAGGCGGCCGGATTTTAATAGGCCGGCACGGCCATTAAATAACAGGGAAGGATTTCTTACCAATGAGGAACAATATGCAAATGCAGAAACACGAAAAAGCGCTTGAGCTGGATAAAATTTTAAAAATGCTTGCACAGCTGACAGCCTGCAGCGATGCCGCGCAGGCGGCGCTGAAACTCGAGCCGGATCCTCAGAACGCCGAGCGCCTTCTAAAGGAAACGGATGATGCCTATGTCCTCATGGCACGTTTCGGGTCTCCGTCGTTTGGGGGTCTTGCAAATGTGACCAGCTCTCTTCGGCGCGCGCAGGCGGGCGCGACCCTCACCATGGGAGAACTGCTGAAAGTTTCCGTTGTCCTCCGCACCCTGCGGGGTATTTCGGAATGGCACCAGAAGGGGGAAGAGGTGTCCACCAGTCTGGATGATCGGTTCAGCCTGCTGATGCCAAACCAGTATCTGGAGGATCGGATCAACGGGGCGATTCTATCTGAAGAAGAGATGGCAGATACCGCCTCGCCGGCCCTTGCGTCCATCCGCCGGAAAATCCGCTCCGCTTCCGTACGGGCGCGCGAGGTGCTTGACCGTATGGTTCGGTCACAGTCATACCAGAAGTACCTTCAGGATCCGATCGTTACGATCCGGGAAGGGCGTTTTGTTGTCCCGGTCAAAGCGGAATGCCGGAATGAAGTGTCGGGCCTGGTGCATGATACATCCGCCAGCGGCTCCACGGTTTTCATTGAGCCGATGGCTGCTGTAGAAGCCAACAATCAGGTGCGTGTCCTGCTTTCGCAGGAGAAAAAAGAGATGGAGCGGATCCTCTCAGAACTTTCCGCTGAAGCGGGCGGTTTCGCAGATACCATCATCCGCGGTTATGGAATTGCCGTGGAGCTGAATGTGATTTTTGCCAAGGCTTCTCTGGCATATAAAATGAAAGCCACCCTGCCGAAATTAAATCAGCGGGGCGTTATCCGTCTGCACAAGGCCCGGCATCCGCTGATCGACAGTGGAAAAGTCGTGCCAACCGATATTGAACTCGGAGACCGGTTTGACACGCTGGTGATCACCGGCCCCAATACGGGGGGCAAAACCGTTACGCTCAAAACCGTCGGCCTTCTAACGCTGATGGCAATGTGCGGCCTGATGATCCCTGCGGCGGAGGGAAGCGAACTGTCCATTTTTCATCAGGTGCTGGCAGATATTGGCGACGAACAGAGCATTGAGCAGTCCCTTTCGACCTTTTCTGCGCACATGAAGAATATAATAGAGATTATGGGAGATGCCGACGGCAACAGTTTAGTCCTTTTAGATGAACTGGGGGCCGGTACGGATCCGGTAGAAGGTGCGGCCCTGGCTGAATCCATTTTGGAAGCTCTCCGCCAGAAAGGGGCAAAAATTGCCGCCACGACCCATTATTCGGAACTGAAGGCCTACGCTTTGCAGACCGCAGGTGTTGAAAATGCGTGCTGTGAGTTTGACGTTGCTACCCTTCAGCCTACTTATCGGCTGCTGATTGGCATGCCGGGCCGATCCAATGCATTTGCCATTTCCCTTCGCCTCGGCATGGATCAGGGCGTGGTGGAACGGGCCAGGCAGTTGGTCTCCGGCGAAAACCGGCGCTTTGAAGATGTGGTGCAGAATCTGGAAAACAGCCGAAAGCAGCTGGAAACCGAACGGGACGCAGCCGCGCAGGCACGCCGGGAAGCGGAACATGCGCGGGAAGAAGCGGAAGAAACCCGCAGTCATATCCGGGCCGAAGAAAATCGGGAATTGGAAAAAGCACGCCAAAAAGCTTCTCAGCTTGTCGATCGCACCCGTGCCCAGATTGATTCGCTTCTGAACGAGATGGAAGAAATTAAAAAACAGCGGAGTCGGACGCTGTCTGCTGAACAAAAGGCAAAGCTGAAGTTTGGTCTGCGCTCGCTGGAAAATACGGCCGACCCTGTCAGCCGCAAAGAAGAAGAAGGCTATCGTTTGCCCCGGCCGCTGAAAGTCGGTGATACGGTCCGGATATACGATATTGATAAAAAAGCAACCGTTCTTCGTCTGCCGGAAGGCAGTTCGCAGGAGGTGCTGGTTCAGGCCGGTATTTTGCAGACACGCGTCCCGCTCTCGAATCTGCGCTTAATCCGGGAAAAGCCCAGTCGGCCTGTTTTCCGAACGGTGACGAAGACTTCCGGGTTAAGCGCTCCGGCCGCACAGACAGAAATTGACTTGCGGGGTCAGACGGCGGAGGAAGCCCTCATGAATGTGGATCGCTTCATTGATTCGGCTGTGCTTTCCGGCGTAGGGCAGCTGACCATTATTCATGGGAAAGGCACGGGCGTTCTGCGCGCTGCCATTCATCAGCATCTCAAAAGCCATCCAAACGTCAAAAGCTACCGTTTAGGTACATTCGGTGAAGGCGAGTCTGGTGTCACGATTGTTGAATTAAAATAAACTGTGAATGCAAGGAGATGCGTCCACCCATGAACGTTTCAAAAAGAAGTACTGTGCCGCGGGGCAGAAAAGTCCTTACGGTGTTTCTTGCTATTCTAGTGGTGCTTCTGGCCGCCGCCGCTGTTTTAACTCGGATGCTGTTCAGCGATCCGAATGCCGGCAAAGGCTTTGATAAAGTTACGCCCACCGATACGCTGATCAAAAAAATCCTTCAGTCGGCGTCCTCAGGAAAAGAATGCAGCTTTTCCGTGGAGGAAATGAATGGATGTCTTTCTTATCTATTTCAGCAGCCGGAAGCTCAAGGAAACGGCAGCAACTTAGAAATTTACGGAGCTGCCGTTTCTGAGGTTTCCGGATCTTCCGCCGATCTGTATCTTCCTGTCCGTTACCGCGGGAAAAATTTTGGGGTGGTTTTGAATTTGACGCCTTCTCTCAACAGCAGGGAAGATCTCCTCGTTTTCAGGGTGAATTCCGTTCGTGTCGGCCGGCTTCCTGTTCCTCTTAGGTGGGCGCTCAGTTATGCACGGAATCATTTGCCCAGAGGTTTTTCCGTTGAAGGCAATGAAATAACCTGTCAAAATCCTTCCATCAAAACTTCCTATCTCAGTATCTCTGCTTCCGTGAAATTATCTGAATTCAAGCTGGAAAACAGCTTTTTGAAAACGAAAACCAAGGCTGACCTTCAGGTGGCAATCCCATAAGATCAAAGGGATGATAATAATTCGGATGGAAGTCCAATATATTACTAACAAGGGTCAAATGCAGTTACAGTTTTGAGCCGCAGTTTGGGCAGAAGCGGTTGCCTGGTTCGACCCGTGCACCGCAGTGGGGACAAAATTTTACTGCATTTCCGGCAACCCGAAACATCCGATCCGGCCTGATTTCCATATTGGGATCCCGTTCCAGACGCCGGCCTTCCTCCCGGTCAATTTCGTATACTGCACCACACTTCGGGCAGGATACGAAATACCTTTTTCCAAACCGAAAAAGAGGCAAGAAAAAAAAGATAAATTGTTGGTACACACACGTCACTGACGCCAAGGCACTGGTAATTCCACAACATGGAAAATACTGGCACCTGCGCTTTCCCAGTTCTTTTGAACCGCTGGTAACAGCTATAAAGAAGAACATGAATGATACCCCGCTTTTTCATTGCATTTAAAAGTATCCTATACAAGAAATACCTTCCTGTCAATAAACTGAAAGAGAAAGGAAGAAAGATATGGTCATTCGGCTGTTTCACAGACATATCGTACTGGCATGCATTTTAATTCTTGCGGCTGTGATTGCCGTGACTATGGCCGTAAATTACAACCGGGTTCAAACCGTTCCGGTATCGGCGGAAACAATATCAGATTTTGGTACAGAAAGGCAGAACGGGAACCGGGAGGAAAGCAGAAGCAATTCAGTGAGGGGGACCGGCCTGACGGATTCAAGTTTGAATGCTGTGTCAGTTCTCGTTTCGAATCATGTGGCTTCACAAAAAGCGGCTGCCGGGACATCATCTAAAGTTCCTGTTTCGAGCAATATCAATTCACAAAAGGCAGTTGCCGGGACGTCGCCCAAATCTTGGGAAATGCGGGCGGTATGGGTTCCCTATATGAGTTTGAATATGAGCCGTGAAAACGATAAAAGTGAGCAGTCTTTTTTACAGAAATTCAATACGATTGTTAAAACAGCAAAATCGTGCGGGATGAATACGCTGGTTGTCCAGGTTCGTCCGTTCGGAGACGCGCTGTACCCTTCAGCTTATTTCCCGTGGAGCCATATTGTCGGTGGGACGCAGGGGGTAAACCCCGGTTATGATCCACTGAAAGATATGGTGTCGGCCTGCCACGGAGCCGGACTGAAAATCCATGCGTGGGTGAATCCTCTGCGCATTCAGGTATCCGGGACGCCATCCATTCTGGCTACCGGAAATCATTATTACAAATGGAAAAGCATTTCCTCAAAATCGGATTATGTCATAGATTACGGAAATGGAAAATATTATAACCCTGCTTATGCTGAAGTGCGGAATTTGATTGCAGACGGCGTTCGGGAAATTGTCAAAAATTACGATGTGGATGGTGTCCAGTTTGACGATTATTTTTACCCGACCCAAACAGCCGACTTTGACCAGCATGCGTACAGCGAATACTGCAAACAGGCTAAAAAAACCGGCATACCGCTTAATTTGGCGGATTGGCGCAGAGCCAATATCAATGCCCTTGTTTCTCAGGTCTACCGTGAAATTAAATCCGTGAAAAAAAATGTTCCCTTTGGTATTGCACCTCAGGGAAACGTCCAGAATGACTGGAATATGGGGGCAGATGTTGAGTCGTGGTGTTCAGCTCAAGGGTATGTGGATTATATCTGCCCGCAGCTCTATTATAATTTTGACAACCCTACGCTGCCGTTTGATACGGCTGCCCAGACCTGGAAAAACCTGATCAAAAATAAAAATTTAAAACTGTATTTTGGTATCGCGGTCTATAAAGCCAATTCCGATGCAGACAGCGGCACCTGGAAAAAATCCTCCTCCATTCTTTCCAGCCAGGTGCAGTACGGACGGAAAATCTCCTGTGACGGATTTATGTTTTATTCTTATGACTATTTGACCGGCGCTCAGACAAAGGATGAGGTCCAAAACGTTATAAAGCTTCTAAACTGAAATAGGTTCCGCCATGCAGAAATCTTTTGTGAAACCGGATATGCGCACAGGAATAATTTTTCCGTGCAGGGCTTTTGTAGAATGAACGTGAATCGGTGTGTAATTTTCGGTGTATCCTTCATAGATATTTTTACCGCATTCACGCTCAAACAAAACCGGTTCTACTTTTCCGACCTGGCTGTTAAAAAAAGATTTGCGGGTTCTTTCAGCGGCCTCCAGCATCCTTTTACTCCGGATTTCCGCAACTTCCGGCGATATCTGCCCCGCAGCTTTTGCCGCAGCGGTTCCAGGTCTGCGTGAATATATAAATACATGCGCTTTTGCAAATCCAATTTCCTGTTCAAATGCGAGGGATTCACAGAATTCTTCTTCTGTTTCACCTGGAAAACCGACCATGATGTCGGTAGTAATTGCCGTATTGGGAAAAGCATCACGCAGATTGCGGACAATAGTTCGGTATTCGTCAGCAGTGTAATGACGGTTCATTCGCTTCAGTGTTCGGTCACATCCGCTTTGAAGGGATAGATGAAATTGCGGACACAGCTTTTTCTGACGAGCCAAGCGCGCAATGGTATCTTTGTCCAGCTGTTCCGGCTCCAGAGAACCAAGCCGCACGCGCTGGATTCCATCCTGTGCACAGGCAATTTCAACGGCGTCGCAGAGGGTTAGGCCAAGATCCTGTCCATAAGCGGAAAGATTAATCCCCGTAAGAACGACTTCCCGGTAACCACCTGCGGCAATCCTGCCGAGTTCATGCCGGAGGTCATCCGGATTTTTGGAACAGACCCGTCCGCGTGCGTAAGGAATAATACAGTACGAGCAGAATCGGTTGCAGCCATCTTCTATTTTTACGAAAGCGCGTGTCCTTTCAAAAAAGCGGTTGACTTCTATGGGTTCAAAAGTTCCCTTGTGAGGAATAATGTCAATAATACGGCGGTGAGTTGATAAAAATTTTTGAATATTGGGCAAAAGCGACGACCGGTTAGAATTTCCAAGAATTATATCCGCTTCGGTCAGTTTAGCCGCTTCTGCTGGAAAAGCCTGCGGCAGACATCCGGACAGCACAATCACGGCATCCGGGCTTTCCCGGCGCGCTTTGTGCAGTGCATGGCGCACCTTACGGTCACTCATGGCTGTCACTGTACAGGAGTTAATCAGAATAACGTCACTTTCGGCGGCAGAGGAACAAACGGAAAAGCCTGCAGAGGAAAGTTCGTTCAGCATAGCCTGTGATTCATATTGGTTGACTTTGCAGCCAAGGGTAATGGCAGTTACATTCATTTGTTCACCTTCAATAAAAATATATATTTTGTTTTGTGATTGGTGAAAATCTATAGCCATATTATACATTGACCAATTATTAAAAATAGATTATATTGTGAGTATAACAGAAATGAAACACGGAGGGAACTGTTATGTACACAACGTCGATTCTTTTATCAAGTATTGAATCTGTGAAGAAATTTGTTACGCTGACCAACAGTTATAATTTCCCGGTTGACTTGGTAACGGACAAGTACAAAATTGATGCAAAATCCATCATGGGTATTTTCAGTCTTGATTTGTCCAAGCCTCTGACCATTGAAGTTGATGACAGCGGCGATACCAAAGGAAATGCAAAAGAGTTTATTCATCAACTTCAGCAATTTCAATGTGAAAAGGTTCCCAACAAAGTTTGATTAAAATCCGGCGTAAAGCCGGATTTTAATTTTATACGCTTTCGTATTTTTGTGCCAGCAAACTCCAGCGCTGAAAAAGGGCGTCATTATCTTTTTTCAGCTGTGCAATACGTTCGGTCAGATCCATGGTGGCTTCGTAATCGCATGCTGTCTCTGGAACGGCTAACTGATTTTCCATTTCATTGATTTTCTTTTCTGATTTGTCGATTTGTGTTTCCAGACGGTTCATTTCCGCCTTTTCATGGCGGATCAAGGCCTCTTGTTCTTTTCGCTTTAAATAATCACTTTTACCAGAAGACTGCTTTTTTGTTGCGGAAATCTTCTGAGTATTTAAAGATTCTGTGTAGCTGCTGTAATTTCCGGCAAACGATTCTGCTCCAGAAGTGCTAAGGCTGTAGATTCGGTCGGCCAGTTTATCAATCAGGTATCGGTCATGCGAAACAATCAGAAGTGTACCTTCATAGCCTTGCAGCGCGTTTTCCAGAGCTTCGCACGATGCAATGTCCAAATGGTTTGTCGGTTCATCCAAAAGCAGAAAATTGTCACGCGACAGCATTAACCGTAAAAGGAGTATCCTCGCACGTTCTCCGCCGCTTAGCGCCGAAACCGGTTTGAATACATCATCACCCTGAAACAGAAATATGGCCAGGGCATTGCGGACTTCGGTCTGACTCATTGCCGGATAATAATCCCAGATTTCGTCAATCACTGTTTTGTCTGGTCTCAGCCCTGTTTGCAGCTGATCGTAATAACCGGTCTCAATGCCTGCTCCGAAACGGACAGATCCGGCAGACGGACGGTTAATTCCTAGAAGCGTTTTTAGCAGGGAAGTTTTTCCGCACCCGTTCGGACCCAAAAGAAAAACCCGTTCCCCGCGGTGAATCTCCATATTGACATGTTCAAATAATTTATGATTTCCAAATTGCAGTGCCAAATCCTCAACCTGGATGACGTCGTTGCCGCCTCGCTGGTTGATACCGAACTGAAATTGGAAATGCTTGTCCTGTTTGTCAGGTTCCACAAGCGTGTTTTTCAGCCGAGAAATGGCTTTCATTTTGCTTTGGGCCGTTTTATAGTTCCGCTCTTGGTTCCAGCGCCGCTGCTGCTCCACAACACCTTCCAGTCTCCGGATCTCTTTCTGAGTATTTTCGTATTTGCGGTTTGCAGACAGTTCCAATTCGTCCCGCTGAGCCAGGTAAGAAGAATAGTTTCCGGTAAATACTCTGAACCTGTGATTTTTCAATTCAAAGGTGCGGTCAGTCGTTTGATCCAAAAAATAGCGGTCATGTGAAATAACCACATAGGCACCGGAATAGCCGCGCAAAAAATTTTCAAGCCATTCAACGGAAGAAATATCCAAATGGTTTGTTGGTTCGTCCAGCAGAAGGAGATTGGCTTTTCCAAGGAGCAACTTGCCAAGCTGAAGTTTTGCCCGCTGGCCGCCGCTCAGGGAGCCGACGGGCATTCGCATCTGCTCTTCCGAAAATCCAAGCCCCAGCAAGGCAGCATGGGTGCGGCTTCGGAATGTCAGGCCTCCGGATTGGTTAAAGCGTTCAGTCATCGATGTTTGCAGGTCAATTAAAGACTCTGAGTTTAGGGAATTGGATTGCAGACGATTGGTGATTTGATCCAGCTTTTGTTCCAGCTCCAAAAGGGAGGCAAAGACGCTTAATACTTCATCGTATGCGCTTCGATCCAGATTGCGGCAGACATATTGTTCCATATATCCCAATTTTGTTTTTCCAGCCCGGCTGATATTCCCTTTGTCTGCGGATAATTCTTCCGTTAGAATGCGAAACAAGGTTGTTTTTCCGGAACCGTTAACGCCAATAAGGCCAATCCGATCATTTTCTTGTATTTCAAACGAAACTCCTTCAAAAACAACATCCGTTCCAAAATATTTTCCAAGTCCGCTTGCACTTAATAAGGCCATCCTGATATACCTCTCCTGTTATGTAGAATGCGGAGCGCCAGAAGACGGCTCCGCAGTTGGTTCTTTCTTTGCTATTATAACGAAAGTGCACCGTGAAATCAAGCAGATGGCTTTACAGATACTGTTTTAGGGCTTGGATATTTTGCTTTTCGGTTTCCACATAGTTTTCAGCCAGCTTTTTTGTTTCCAGATCGCAGTCTTCCAGGTGATTCATGGTTTTTGTCATGCTGATGATGCCCATAACAGAGCCGTTAATCATCATTTCCGAAATCCTCTGAGGACTGTGGTGGAAGAACGTATTTATTTTTATCGATCCGCGCATCATTCTTCGGGTAACGTTGCTGATGCTGTGAGGTTCTGTACCCTGCAGCTTTATCATAGCGGCGGCTTTTTCCGATGTGTTGATATAGTTTTCATCTTGCTTTTTAATTTGGCTCCGCAGTCCCCAGTCTGTGGTTTCAGGCAATATCAGTTCAGAAGCTTCCATCCCTACCCGGCAAATTTGGTATAGCTGATTTAAGGTTTTCTTCCGATCGCTTGTGCTTTGCATGGCTTTTCATCCCCTCCCGGTATGCTTTTTACTTGAAACAGAAAAAAGCAGAAATTGTAATCTCCTGTTTTTATTTAATTTTATCCAATTTCAAAAACAATTAAACCAACTGATAAAGATAAAATACTGGAAATACAGCTGCGGCGTTTACTGGACAAACAATGGTATACGGAATATAATATTTTGAGTTGCCGGAAATCTGATTCTTCCATTCTACCAATTCTATTTATGCGAGGTGATTTCGTGCAGGCTGGAATTTCAACCGCATGCCTATATCCAATGCTTTTAGAAGATTCGTTTTCCCAGCTGATCAATTTGAATTTTCGGTGTTTTGAGGTTTTCCTTAATACATGCAGTGAATTCGGGGAACCATATCTCAAAAGATTAAGGCGGATGGCAGATAACAGCGGAAGCAGAATTCGCTCCCTTCATCCGTTTACGTCTGGTTATGAAAATTTTCTGCTTTTCTCCGACTATGAAAGACGTTATCGCGATGGTCTTGAGTTTTATAAACATTATTTTCACGCATGCAACCTTTTGGGGGCGGACTTGCTGGTGCTGCATGGAAAAAGGAGTGACAAGCCCGGCATTTCCGACAGAGAGTTTTTTGAGCGTTATAGCAGACTGTATGATCTGGGCCGGACTTTTGAAGTGACAGTTGCACAGGAAAATGTAAATCTTTACCGAAGTGACGATCCTGAGTTTATCAAAAAAATGAAAGTTGCCTGCGGAAAGAATTGCGCTTTTGTACTGGATGTGAAACAAGCAGTCCGCGGAGGCACGGATCCATTTCTTCTTTGCGAGGCAATGGGGGAACAGCTTGCCCACGTTCACATTAATGACAATAATGCCGTTTCAGACTGTTTACTTCCCGGCTTTGGGTCTATGGATTTTCCTAGACTTATTCGGCAATTAAGGCGCCAGAAATTTAACGGAAACTTGATTATTGAAGTATACCGCAAAAGTTTTGGAAAATTGAACGAGCTTGTGACGGCAAAGCAGGTTGTTGAAAGCCTGCTATAAAATTAGGGCGATACTTGATATTTTTCATCAAAATATGATATTATGATACAAAACAGGCAGGGGGGTAGGAGAAATGAAGTGCCCATATTGTGGATACAGGGAAAGCAAAGTGATCGATTCTCGGCCGACTGACGAGGGTGAGCGTATCCGCAGGCGGAGAGAATGCTTGAAATGCTCCAAACGTTTTACAACGTATGAGGTGATTGAAACCGTTCCTATTGTAGTCATTAAAAAGGATAAATCCCGCGAAACATTTGACCGGAACAAATTGCTGAACGGTCTGCTGAGAGCTTGCGAAAAGCGTCCTGTTTCCATTGAGACGCTGGAAAAAATCGTTGATGAAATTGAATCCATGCTTCAAAATTCACTGGATCGAGAAGTTCCATCCAGTTTAATTGGAAAATACGCAATGGAAAAGCTGAAAAACATTGATGAAGTGGCTTATGTGCGTTTTGCTTCGGTTTACCGTCAGTTTAAAGATATCAATTCCTTTATGGAAGAACTCAGCCGGATGATGAAAAGCAAAAAAGCAAAATAGCAATAAATATCCGTCGCAGCCGCCGATTTTATTTTCTGGCGGCTGCTGTGTTACTTGGCTGCTCGGTAAAATTGTTTCCAAATTGTGAAAGTTGACGATCGTTCGGATATTAGAGAGGAAGTACTTTACTTTGTCAACTGCTTATTGTAAAATGAACTGAACAGGAGTGTTGAATTTGCAGCCAAAATATAAGAGAATTTTATTAAAGCTAAGCGGAGAAAGTCTTGCCGGCCCGCAGACACATGGAATCGATTTTGATACGGTCTTAGAGATCTGCAAGCCGGTTAAAACATGCGTAGAGATGGGTGTACAGATTGGAATCGTTGTCGGCGGCGGCAATTTCTGGAGGGGCCGTTCCAGTGGAACAATGGACCGCACGCGGGCCGATCACATGGGGATGCTTGCCACAACTATCAATGCGTTAGGTGTTGCGGACGCGCTGGAACAGCTGGGACTGACCGTACGGGTTCAAACCGCCATTGCCATGCAGCAAATTGCTGAACCGTATATTCGCAACAAGGCCGTGCGCCATTTGGAAAAGGGAAGGGTGGTTGTTTTCGGCTGCGGAACCGGAAACCCGTTTTTTTCAACAGACACAGCGGCAGCCTTGCGTGCGGCAGAGATTGAAGCGGATGTTATCCTAAAAGCCACCATGGTTGACGGTGTATATGACAGTGATCCCAAAAAGAACCCCAATGCCGTTAAATTTGATTCATTAACCTATATGGATGTCCTTAATAAAAATTTGCAGGTAATGGACAGTACAGCGGCCTCGCTGTGCCGGGATAATCATATTCCGATACTGGTATTCAGTATTGACGATCCGGAAAATATTGTAAGAGCGGTTTGCGGAGAGCCAATTGGCACGATTGTAAAGGAGGAACTCCCATGAAAGAAGTTTTGGAAGATGCGGAGAAACGCATGAAGAAGAGTATTGCCGTGCTGTCATCAGATTATAAATCCATCCGTGCAGGGCGGGCAAACCCTGCCGTTTTGGATAAAATCCGCGTGAACTATTATGGTGCGCCAACACCCATCAATCAGCTGGCTGCGGTTTCCGTCAGTGAAGCGCGGGTACTGACCATTCAGCCTTGGGACATGTCCATTTCCCGGGAAGTTGTCAAGGCAATCGAAACTTCTGACTTAGGCATCAATCCTCAGTTTGACGGAAAAATCATCCGCCTTTCCTTTCCGCCCCTTTCAGAAGAAAGACGGCGTGACTTGGTAAAGGAAATCAGCAAAATGTGTGAGGACTGCAAAGTCTCAGTCCGCTCCATCCGAAGAGACACCATGGAGAAGCTCAAATCAATGGAGAAAAAATCCGAAATTACGGAGGACGACCTGAAAAGTGCAGAAAAGAAGACTCAGAATTTAACGGATGAATATTGCAAGGAAGCGGAACAAACCTGCGAAGGCAAGAAAAAGGAAATCATGGAGATATAAAACATTATGGCAGAGAGAGTTTTACCACAGCATTTGGGAATCATAATGGACGGAAACGGCCGTTGGGCGAAAAAACGCGGTTTGCCGCGATCGGCTGGGCACGCAGCCGGCGCTGCTGTATTTAAAAATATCACCCGGTATTGCAGTAAAATTGGAATAAAGTATTTGACGGTTTATGCGTTTTCTACGGAAAACTGGCGTCGGCCTCAAGATGAAGTCCTTACGCTGATTAAGCTTTTCAAGCAATATTTAAATGATGCTTTGACCAACTTTCTCGGAGAAAATGTAAGAGTGTGTTTTTTAGGGGACACTTCGGTTTTTGATCCACAGCTTCGGCAATTAATTGCCGAAACCGAGGAGGTATCTTCGAAGAAAACCGGCATGGTCCTGAATGTTGCTCTGAATTATGGAGGCCGTGCGGAAATCGTTCGTGCCGCCCGTTTCCTTGCCCAGGAGGTAAAAGACGGGAAACTGAATCCACAGGACATTGATGAGAATTCTTTTTCTGCCAGAATGTATACGGCCGGTCAGCCTGATCCGGATTTGATCATCCGCCCAAGCGGCGAAAAACGGTTGTCTAATTTTTTGCTTTGGCAGTCGGCCTATGCGGAATATATTGCTATGGACGTTTTATGGCCTGATTTTCGTCCGGAACATCTTGAGCAGGCTCTGGATGCTTATGCCAAACGCAACCGGCGGTTTGGGGGGATTTAGGTGAAAGCTCGAGTTACATCGGCAATTACTCTGACTTTTTTCCTGCTTGCGATTGTTGTGTTTAATAAATCGTTTCCTCCGGCATTAAATATTGCGATTGCACTTGTTTCCGTATTGGGTGTCTATGAGATTATTTCAGCGCTTGGTCTCGCAAAAAACTGCATTCTGATGATTCCCAGTCTTTTGTTTGCAGTGGCGTTTCCATTTTTAGAAACTTCATTCGGACGGGAAATTGCTTACTTTGTATATACAGTTATTATTTTTACAGCACTGATCATTTACCATTCCTGCACAACTTTTCGTGAAGTCGGCGTAATTTACAGTATGTCACTGATGATCCCGACAGCTCTGGAAACAATTGTGGAACTGCGGACACTTGGCGGAAAACACGGAATGTTCTACGTCATTATCGCGATTTTTTCCGCATGGATTTCGGATATGGGCGGATTTTTTGCCGGTAAATTGTTTGGAAAACATAAATTATGCCCGGACATCAGCCCCAAGAAAACGACAGAGGGCGTTATTGGCTCGTTTGTCTTAAATATTGCTGCCATGCTGCTGTTTGGCTATGTGTTTGAGGCTATCAACTATTCCAGCCATATTCGGGTATCATATCTGGCATTAGTATTGATCGGTGTATTTGGTACAGTTTTGTCCATTTTGGGCGATTTGAGCTTTTCCCTTATCAAGCGCAGCTGTCACATCAAGGATTTCAGCGAAATCATTCCGGGACACGGGGGAATTTTGGATCGATTTGACAGTGTGATTTTTGAAGCGCCGTTTGTTTATCTTTTGGTTCAGTTTTTACCGATTGTAAAATAATTACTTCCTATCTGCAATAAAATATAATGGGTGAATTATTTCATGAAAAGATGTCTGTCCATTTTGGGTTCTACTGGTTCTATCGGACGCCAGACGATTGACGTTGCACGCAGGCTGGGTTTAAAAATAAATGCCCTGGCAGCAAACCGAAACGTCCGGCTTCTGGAAGAACAGGCACGGGAGTTCCGTCCAAGGCTGGTAGCAGTGTCCGATCCTTTGGCGGCCAAAGAGTTGAGAACAGCGATAGCCGACCTTCCCGTAAGAGTGGAGGAAGGAACGGACGGTCTCTGTGAGGCGGCTTCGGTTCCAGAAGCTGATCTCGTCTGCAATTCCATTGTAGGAATTGCAGGATTGATACCGACCCTTGCTGCTATTCGCGCGAAAAAGGATATTGCGCTTGCCAACAAGGAAACACTGGTTGCTGGCGGAGAGGTCGTTATGAAAGCGGCCCACAGTGCAGGAGTTCAAATTCTGCCGGTTGACAGCGAACATTCCGCCATTTTTCAATGCCTTCAGGGCTGTCCAGAGAAAAAGGAAGTTAAGCGGATTATTCTGACAGCTTCTGGAGGCCCTTTTTTTGGAAAAACGAAGGAAGAACTTCAGACTGTTACACCGGATCAGGCGCTGCACCATCCAAACTGGAGTATGGGACCGAAAGTCACCATTGATTCCGCAACCATGATGAATAAAGGCTTGGAAATCATCGAGGCTTCCTGGCTTTTTCAAATGCCGGCTTCAAAAATTGACGTACTGGTCCAGAGGGAAAGCGTGATTCATTCCATGGTGGAATATCAGGACCATTCTGTCATTGCTCAGCTCGGCGTACCGGATATGCGCCTTCCGATTCAATATGCCATCACTTTTCCGGAGCGAACTGTTTCCCCCGTAAAGTCTCTTGACTTTACGAAATATGGGAAGTTAACGTTTGCACGTCCAGACGAAGAAGCTTTTCCCTGTCTGTCAGCCTGCAAACTGGCACTGAAGAAGGGCGGACTGGTTCCGGCTGCCGCAAATGGGGCAAATGAGGCGGCAGTTCAGCTCTTTTTAAACAGAAAAATCCGTTTTACGGATATCAGCGATTTGGTTTTGGATGCTATGAATCATCAGCCGGATAAAAATACCGATATTACTGTGCGGGATATACTGAATGCGGATGCTGAGGCACGCAGATTTGTTTTGAATTCTGTCGGCGGAAGGTGAGGGTGATTGTCATAGTTAAAGTTATTTTAATCATTATAGCGGTTTTGCTGTTTGGCTTTATGATTTTTATTCATGAATTCGGTCATTTTTTTACGGCAAAATTGTCTGGAATCCGTGTCAATGAGTTTGCAATTGGTATGGGTCCTACACTGTTCCATTTTCAAAAGGGAGAAACTAAATATGCCTTGCGTCTGTTTCCAATCGGCGGTTTCTGCGCCATGGAAGGGGAAGATACTGACAGTCCGGACAACGGGGCATATAATAATAAACCAATCTGGAAACGCATAATTGTTATTTCAATGGGTGCTATTATGAACATCCTGTTTGGCCTTGTTCTTATGATGATTATTCTTGGTCAGGAACCGGCCTTTACTTCAACAACAATAGCTCAGTTCACTAAGAATTCCGCTTTGCAGAGCGCGGGTCTGAAAACCGGGGACACATTTGTTTCCATTGATCACTATCGGATCCGTGGTGATAAGGATCTGAATTTTGCACTTGCCACCGCCAATCCGGATTCCGTAGATATTGAGATCAACCGAAGCGGAAAATTACTTCATTTTGACGACGTCAAATTTCATTCCCAGATTTTAAAGGGGAAAAAGTATGTCACAATTGATTTTTATGTTCTGCCAATCCGAAAAACGGCAGGTACATTGATTCAAAAATCTGCACAGGACACGGTTTCCACGGTCCGAATGGTTTGGTACAGTTTGCTTGGGCTTCTTTCCGGAAAATTTGGGCTGAATGATATGGCTGGCCCGGTGGGAGCCGCAGATGCCGTAGGTCAGGCTGTTTCGGCCGGGTTAAAGCAAAGCTTTTTAAGCGGGCTGAATAATGTACTGTATATTATGATGCTTTTTACCGTCAACCTGGGTGTGTTTAATCTGATTCCTTTTCCAGCATTGGACGGCGGAAAACTGTTCTTTTTAATTATCGAAGCAATCCGTCGCAAACCGATCAAAGCGCAATATCAGGTTGCTGTTGAAACAGTAGGTTTTGTCCTTTTGATGGGATTCATGCTGCTGGTTACGTACAGCGATATTCTTCGGCTGGTAACCGGAAAGGGGCTTGGTGGATAATGCGTATTTCCCAGCAGGTTACTGTCGGCGGTGTTCCGGTTGGAGGCGGCGCAAAAATAACAGTTCAATCCATGTTAAACACGCCTGCCGGGGAAATTATGACGGCTGTTCAGCAAGCGGAAGAACTGGAAAAAGCCGGCTGCGAAATTCTTCGTGCCGCTGTTCCGGATGAATCGTCAATCGAGTTAATTCCCGCTCTTAAAAAAGCCGTTCACATTCCGATTGTTGCGGACATTCATTTTAATTACCGGTTAGCGCTGGCCGCCGCTGCCGCCGGGGTAGATGCCATCCGTATTAATCCAGGAAACATAGGTTCCAATGACCGGGTAAAAGCAGTGGCGGATGCGTGCCGGGAACGGGCAATCCCCATTCGCATTGGTGTGAACTCTGGTTCCGTCCGAAAGGAAATTTTACAGAAATACGGCGGTCCTACTCCGGAAGCCTTGGCTGAAAGCGCTTTGTATCATGCGTCACTGCTGGAGAAATTCGGTTTTTCAAAGATTGTGCTTTCCATAAAATCATCTGATGTCAATACCATGATTGCTGCAAATGAGATCGTTGCCAGAAAATGCGATTATCCGTTGCATCTTGGTGTTACGCATGCCGGAACAGAACGGACGGGCTTAATTAAATCATCCATCGGAATCGGTACCTTGCTTCGGGAAGGAATCGGAGATACAATCCGTGTATCTCTGACTGCTGATCCTGTTCAGGAAGTCCAAGCTGGAGTAGGTATTCTGAAAGCCCTCGGCCTTCGCGGGGGCACAAAAATTATTTCATGCCCGACGTGCGGCAGAACGCAGATTGATCTGCTCAAAATAACGGATGAGGTGGAAAAACGCCTTTCCAACTGTAAAAAAAATATTACGGTTGCTGTTATGGGATGTGCTGTAAATGGGCCGGGAGAGGCGCGTGAAGCCGATGTTGGAATTGCGGGAGGAGACGGCTGCGGTTTAATTTTTAAAAAAGGCCAGGTTCTCCGCAAAGTGCCCGAAAGCGAACTGGTTGACAGCCTCATGCAAGAGATCGAAAATTTATGAAAGAAGCTGTTCCATTGAAGAATTTCAGAGATTTTTTTGCCTCTTACATAAATACCGAAAAATTCCCGCCGCAAGTTTGCGACGGGAAAATTTCATCACTCCAAATTGATTCGCATAAGCGGACCCTTTCTGTTCAGGTGCATTTTTCGTCTCTTGTCGAAAGGACGGTGCTGTATGCCATTGAGAAAGAACTGACATCATGCAGAAGTCTTCAGCTAAACGGCGCAAGCATCCATCCGCGATTCCCAAAAGAGTGTTTTTCTGCCGTGTATTATCCAAACTTGGTTTTGGAGCTGAAGCGGCGGGAGGCCAGCATTAACGGAACCTTGCAGGGTTCTGCCGTACGTTTGGAAAATGACTCTATGATAATCACCCTCAGTCATGGAGGCAGTGATCTGCTGCAATCCCGCCACGCGGATCGGATCCTTTCCAAACTGATTTTAGAGGAATTTGGAATTGTAATGCCGGTCAAGTTTGATGGGACACTGACCGTTCATGAATCTGATCCAGTCTATATTGAACACAAGAAAAAAATTGAAGAGAAAAAGAAACGCGACGCCTTGATCGACAGCGTTGCTTCCTACCAGGCAGACTTCCAAAAGAAGGATGGTCCGGCGGCGACTGTCAGCGTCCGGACTGAGGAAACGCTTTTTCCCAGTATCATACAGGAAAGTGCGAGGGAACTTTACGGGCACATGCCAAAAGCAAAACCAACTCCAATTTCACAAGTTACACCCGATATTGGCAGTGTAACAATCTGGGGAGAAATCTTCTCTGTGGATCGCAGGGATACGCGCGATAAACAGCGCAGAATTTATTCGATCAATATCACGGATTATACGGGTTCCATAACCTTAAAAATTATAGAAATGGTTTCCCAATGCAAAATGTTGGACACGCTTTCCAATGGAATATCTGTTCTGGTCCGAGGAAGCGTGGAATATGACAAATATGACCACGAAATTGTGGTGCGTCCCAAAGGAATTGCGACCGTACAGCAGGTAAAAGTAGCCGACAGTGCCCCTAAAAAGCGGGTGGAGCTGCATTTGCATACGAACATGTCCGCCATGGACGGTGTTAATTCTGCCGGCGATTTAGTCCGGCGTGCGGCAGAATGGGGCCATAAGGCTGTTGCCATTACGGATCATGGTGTGGCACAAGCGTTTCCTGATGCTATGAACGCCGCAGAAGACCTCGAAAAAAAGGGCCGATCCATCAAAGTGATTTATGGGATTGAAGCCTATTTTGTCAATGATCTGGTTCCGGCGGTTAAGGGAAAAACCGACAAGACATTTCAGGATGAGCTTATATCTTTCGATATTGAAACCACCGGCCTTAGCCCAATCAGTGACCGGATTACCGAAATCGGTGCCGTCCGTATTGTAAATGGTGCTGTTGCGGATTCGTTTGATACTTTTGTTGATCCGGAGCGTCCAATCCCTCCAAAAATCACAGAACTGACCAGTATCACCAATGAGATGGTACGAGGTGCTCCAAAAGAAAAAGAGGCCATCCAGTCTTTTTTTCGATTCTGCGGAAAAAATGCCGTGCTGATTGCTCATAATGCGGATTTTGATACATCTTTTATCCGGATGGCGGCAAACCGCAGCGGGATGGAATTTTCCAACACGTACATTGATACGGTCCCCATGTGCCGCTCCCTGCTAAAAGGCATTAAAAACTGTAAACTGGATACCGTTGCGAAATATTTGAAACTGGATGATTTTCATCATCACCGTGCATGCGACGATGCGGCGGTTCTGGCGAAAATTTTTCTCTGTTTGCTGCAGCGTCTGACCGAAGACACCAAAGCCAGAAAAATTATGGATATCAATACATCGCTCGCCGGCGGGGATATCAAAAAGATGAAATCCTACCACATGATTATCCTTGCCAAAAATAATATCGGCCTGAAAAACCTGTATAAACTCATTTCAAAATCACACCTCGATTATTTTTACCGAAATCCTCGAATTCCGAAAACAGAATTAATCAAACACCGCGAGGGTTTGCTGATTGGAAGCGCCTGTCAGGCCGGTGAACTCTATCAGGCGGTTTTTTCCGCGCAGCCTTGGCCTGTTTTATGTGATATCGCATCTTTTTATGATTATCTGGAGATTCAGCCGCTTGGAAATAATGAGTTTATGGTTCGGGAGGGAATGGTGCCGGATGAAGAAAAGCTGAGAGATTTCAACCGGACGATTGTAAAACTTGGCCAGAAGTTGAATAAACCGGTTGTGGCCACGTGCGACGTTCATTTTATGGATCCGAAAGACGGAGCTTACCGAAAAATCTTAATGGCTGGACTTGGCTATAAAGACACGGATCATCAGGCACCGCTCTATTTGCGCACAACAGATGAAATGCTGGAGGAATTCTCATATTTAGGCAAAGAAAAAGCCTATGAAGTTGTTGTAACCAACACGAATTTAATCGCAGATCAAATTGATCGGATCCGCCCTATACCGTTGGGGACATTTCCGCCCTTTATTGAGGGTGCCGAAAAACAACTGACGGATATTACATGGACAAGGGCAAAAGAAATCTATGGAGATCCCCTCCCAAAAATTGTAAAGGATCGCCTTGACCGTGAACTTGGCTCGATTACCAAACATGGATTTTCCATTTTGTATATGACGGCGCAGAAGTTGGTGGCAGACTCCGTTGCACACGGTTACCTGGTTGGCTCGCGTGGTTCAGTCGGTTCCTCTTTCGTCGCCAATATGGCCGGCATTTCAGAAGTTAACCCGTTGCAACCGCATTATGTCTGTCCAAAATGCAAGCACAGCGAATTCATTACGGACGGCAGTGTTGGCAGCGGCTTTGACCTGCCTCCCAAAAAATGCCCAGTCTGCGGAACAGAGTACAACCGGGACGGCCATACTATTCCATTTGAAACATTTCTCGGCTTCGACGGGGACAAGACTCCTGATATTGACTTGAATTTTTCCGGTGAATACCAGTCCAGTGCCCACCGCTATACGGAAAAACTGTTTGGTAAGAGCAATGTGTTTAAGGCCGGTACAATTGCTACGGTTGCGGATAAAACTGCAATCGGCTTTGTGAAAAAATATGAAGAAGAAAAAGGCATTGTCATGCACCGTGCGGAAGAACTTCGCTTAGCTGCCGGATGCACTGGGGTGAAACGGACAACCGGGCAGCATCCGGGCGGCATGGTCGTCGTTCCCAAAGGAATGGATATTTTTGATTTCTGCCCCGTGCAGCATCCGGCCAATGATCAACACTCGGATAGTATTACAACTCATTTCGATTTCCATTCCATTCACGATACCATCTGCAAGCTGGATGAACTTGGCCACGATGTTCCCACTATTTACCGGTACCTTGAACAGTATACCGGAATTCCGGTTATGGATGTTTCTATGAGCGATCCACAGGTCATGTCGCTGTTTACGTCTACCCAAGCACTCGGCGTTTCACCCGAAGACATTGATTCCAAAACAGGAACATTTTCGCTGCCGGAAACCGGAACCAGTTTCGTGCGCCAGATGCTGATGGATTCTAAACCGAAAACTTTCTCCGATCTCCTTCAGGTATCCGGTCTTTCGCACGGCACAGACGTTTGGCTGGGCAATGCGCAGGAATTGATCAAAAATGGTACTTGCACCATTTCGGACGTTATCGGGACACGCGACAGCATTATGACTTATCTGCTTGGAAAAGGTCTTGAACCTAAAATGGCTTTTAAAATTATGGAAATTGTCCGTCACGGCAAAGCTCCGGCGAAACTGACCGGCGATTATATCCAGGTTATGAAAGACCACGGCGTTCCGCAGTGGTACATTGATTCCTGTATGAAGATCAAATACATGTTTCCGAAAGCGCATGCCGCTGCTTATATGATTTCCACTCTGCGCCTTGGTTGGTATAAGGTCCATCGTCCTGTGGAATATTATGCCGCTTACTTCACCGTGCGCGGTGAAGATTTTGACGGCGCCGTGGTCATTCAAGGTCGGGAAGCGGTTCGTAGGCGTATGAATGAAATTGCGATGAAAGGGAAGGACGCCTCAGCTAAAGAAGGGGCCGCCTACGCTACTTTGCAGATTGTCAACGAAATGCTTGCGCGCGGAATTGAAGTTCTGCCCGTTGACCTGTATAAATCGGATGCCAAAAAGTTTTTGGTAGAAAGCGGTAAAATTCGAATGCCTTTTCTCTCACTTGCCGGTGTGGGGGAAGCCGCAGCCAATAGTCTCTTTGAAGCAAAAAAACAGGGTTCATATTTATCTGTTGAAGATTTACAGGCACGTTCTAAGGTTTCTAAATCGGTGGTTGAAACCCTTTCACAGGCTGGTGTCCTTTCTGATTTACCGCAGAGCAGTCAAATGACGCTCTTTTAGGTCCCGGCAAAAATTCCTGTTCAACGTTTTACGAAAACAGGTTGACAGGACTAGTTTAGCGTGCTATTATGGTAGCATGTTAAAGCAAAGGCTGGGAATTCTATGACAAAATACAGCAGAATCACACCGGAGGGGACAAAGGATTATCTTTTTGAAGAATGTTCGGTGCGCCGGGAAGTTGAAAACACACTGGCCGGAGTTTTTCTTTCCCACGGTTTTCATGAAGTCGTAACGCCGGGGCTGGAGTTTTACGATGTTTTTGATCCGGATTTTTCCGGAATCGGGCAGGAAGTCATGTACAAAATGACGGATCGCAAAGGCCGGCTGCTGGTGATGCGGCCGGATTCCACGATTCCAATCGCCAGGCTGGCTGCCACTCGGCTGCAAAATCTTCCTAAACCGATCCGGCTGTTTTATAATCAGCCAATTTACAGAAATCATCCTGGCTTAACTGGACGCAGTAATGAAAATGTTCAAACGGGAGTTGAATTGCTGGGTGCCGACGGTTTTCGGGCTGATTTAGAGACGGTTTCGACTGCGGTGGAAGTTCTTTCTCAATGTATCCCGGATTTTCGGCTGGAACTTGGGCATGCTGATTTTTTTCGTATTCTTTCCAAGCAGCTTCCGGTTTCAGATGAGAGCAGGGAAAATATCCGCCGTGCAATCGGTACAAAAAATTACACTGTCCTTCATGAAATGCTCAGCGGAATTAATTCCCCGCAGGCCCGTGCTCTGATGGAACTTCCACACCTGTTTGGAGGGGAGGATGTTTTTGAGAGGGCGGCTGCTGATTGTCCCAGAGAGCTGATCCCTACACTGGATTATCTGCACCGGCTTTATCATGCCCTTTCTGAGTATGGCTTGGGCAGCCGGCTGATTGTTGATCTGGGCCTTGTGCAGAGAAATGATTATTATACCGGCGTTGTGTTCAGCGCTTATGTGGAAAACTGTGGAGAGTCCGTTTTGCTGGGAGGCCGGTATGATCATTTGGCGGAACATTTTGGCCCTTCCATGCCATCAATCGGATTTGGCGTCAATGTGGACGCGGTGTCCCGGGCAATTCTTGCACACAGATCCGATTGCCGCATTGAGCCGGCTGAAGTGCTTATTCACGGGGAAGATGGGTATGAAGTTAAGGCGCTGCGATATTTTTCAGAACTGATGAAAAAGAAAGTCCGGTGTGAAAACAGCGTTTTCCGAACGCACCGGGAAGCACTTGCTTACGCAAATGAAGCCGGAATTAGGCAGGTCGATTTTGTTGGGCCGGATATACAAACGGTTTTAACCGGGAGGAAGAAATGAAACCTCTGAGGATTGCCCTTACTAAAGGGAGATTGGAAAAGGATTCGATTGCTCTGCTGGAACGGGTTGGATACGAATGTTCTTCCGTGAGGAACAAAGGCCGGCGGCTGATTTTTCCGGCTGGTGGAAATAGGCTGGAGTTGGTGCTGGCTAAAGCGGCGGATGTTATTACCTATGTAGATCAAGGGGTATGCGATCTGGGTGTGGTCGGAAAGGATACGATCCTGGAAAAAGGCGGCATTTTTTATGAAGTTCTCGATCTCGGTTTCGGAAAATGCCGGTTTGCGCTTGCCGGTCCAAAAGGCAGGGATTTTTTCGGCGGGTATTCTTCCCGAATCATTGCTTCCAAATATCCTAATTTTTCTGCCAGTTATTTTGAAAAAAAAGCAATGGATGTCCGCATTATAAAAATCGAAGGTTCGGTGGAACTTGCCCCCCTGCTCGGTCTGGCTGATGCCATTGTTGATCTTGTGGAAACCGGAACGACTCTGAGAGAAAACGGACTGGAAGTTATTGAATACATCTGTGATATTTCTGCCCGCTTAATCGTAAATACCGCCAGCATGAAACTGCGCAAAAAAGAAATTGATGAACTGATTGGGAAGCTGGAACAAGCAGTTTCCCGGCCGGAAAAAGCGGAGGAAGACGTGCCATGATACAGGTTTGGAAGGAAAAAGACGGCTTCGGTGAAAATTTTGCCGCTCGGATAAAACGCCGAAACAGAAAAGCGAATCCGAAAGTAGAGTCATCAGTGGCAGAAATCATCAGCCGTGTCCGGGAAGAAGGAGACCGGGCCGTCCGTGATTATACTTTGAAATTTGACGGATCTGTCCCAGAAAAAACGGAGCTTTTCGCCGACGATATTCGCCGGAGTGCAAAACTTTGCAGCCCGGATTTTTTGGCATCCTTGCACCGCTCTGCGGAAAATATCCGCGATTTTCACAGACGGCAAAAACAACAAAGCTGGTTTGAAACCCGGGCCGATGGTGTTGTTATGGGTCAGCGCGTTTGCGGCCTGGCCAAAGTTGGAATATACGTGCCGGGCGGAACGGCAGCTTATCCGTCTTCCGTTTTAATGAATGCCATTCCGGCTAAAATAGCAGGTGTAGGCGAGATCATTATGACAACACCGCCGGCAAAGGGCGGTCAGCCCAACCCGGCTATTATGGCTGCCGCGCTGGAAGCAGGCGTTGACCGGATCTTCCAGATCGGAGGAGCACAGGCTGTTGCCGCGCTGGCTTTTGGGACGGATACCGTGCCGGCGGTAGACAAGATTGTTGGTCCTGGAAACATTTATGTCGCAACCGCGAAACGAATGCTGTTTGGAACGGTCGGTATCGATATGGTAGCGGGGCCGAGTGAAATTTTGATTCTTGCGGATGAAACGGCAAACCCCAAATTTTTAGCGGCCGATCTGATGTCGCAGGCAGAGCACGATGTCCTTGCTTCGGCTGTTCTGCTGACCACCTCGGAGCGAATTGCGGATGAAACAGTCCGGGAACTAAAAAGTCAGATGGATTCTCTGCCCCGGCGGAAAATCATTGAGCAGGCTCTGGAGGATTACGGCGCTGTTGTTGTCTGTGATACTATGGAGGAGGCAATTCAATTTGCCAATGATTTTGCCCCGGAGCATCTGGAAATCTGTGCGGCAAATCCAATGGAATCCTTGGGACATATCCGGAATGCAGGCTCCATTTTTCTGGGCAACTATTCTCCGGAACCACTGGGGGATTATTTTGCGGGTCCAAACCATGTCCTTCCAACAGGCGGTACGGCACGTTTCTTTTCTCCGCTTTCCGTAGACAGCTTTATTAAAAAATCGAGCTTCCTTTATTATACAAAAGATGCACTCAGCCAGGCATCGGATGACATTGCGGAGCTGGCAAAAGCAGAAGGACTTACGGCGCATGCAAATTCTATTCAGGTGAGGTGTGGTAACAATGGCCTATGAACTCAATTCCAAGCTTCAAAGTTTAAAACCTTATCAGGCAGTCCAGGGAAATTATCGAATCCGCCTGGATGCCAATGAATCGTTCCGGCTTCCTCCGCCGGAGCTGGTTTCCCGGATAGAAGAGGCGATCTCTGCCGTTCCGTTTAACCGTTACCCGGATCCGTATGCAGCTGAACTGTGCCGTGCCTTTGCTGATTATTATAATGTCAGCCCAGAAAATGTTGTTGCCGGAAATGGATCGGATGAACTGATTTCCATTATCTGCGGAACTTTTCTTATGAAGGGGGAACGCATGATGACGCTTTCTCCCGATTTTTCTATGTATCATTTTTACAGCAGTATCAATGAGGCGGAATGTGTAGAGTTTCGGAAAAATGAAGATTTTACAGTCGACATTGATAAGGTGATTGCAGCGATTCAGGAAAAACATATCCGTCTTGTCATATTTTCCAATCCCTGTAATCCAACTTCAAAGGGAATTGTGCGCGCAGATATCCGAAAGCTGGTAAAATCAGTTGAAGCCCTTGTTGTCCTTGATGAGGCTTATATGGATTTCTGGGATCAATCCATGCTTGGAGAAGTGGATGATTTCGACAATCTTATTATTCTTCGCACATGTTCCAAAGCATTCGGAATGGCAGCGATCCGGCTTGGATTTGCCGTTTCCAATCAAAAGCTAATTCGAGCCATCAAAGCGGTAAAATCGCCTTATAATGTCAACGCACTGACTCAGACGATCGGTTCCATTGTCCTTCAGCAGAAAAATTGGGTACAGGCTTCTATCCATAAAATCGTTGCATCTAAAAGTGCCCTTTCGGAAATGCTAAAATATGTTGAAGAACAAAATCCAGAAAAACTGCAAGTATATGATGGAGTAACGAATTTTGTCCTTCTCAAGGTTTCCAGGGGGAAGGAAGTGTACGACAGCCTATTGCAAAAGGGGATTTCTGTGCGCTTTTTCAGGGAAGGTAATTACCTCCGTGTAACAGCCGGGACTATGGAAGAAAACCGAGAGTTTGTTAGCGTGCTGAAGGAGTCCCTTTAACAGCATCAGAAGGGAGAAGAATTATGCGGATATCGGAGCAGAAACGGAAAACCCTTGAAACTGACATTTCCCTGCGGCTTTGCCTGGACGGAGGGAAAACCAATATTTCAACGGGTATCGGCTTTTTTGATCACATGCTGAATTCTTTTGCTGTACACGGTGGGTTTGGACTGACCGTCCAGGCAGCCGGCGACACTTACGTGGACTGTCACCATACGGTTGAAGACACCGGAATCGTTTTGGGAAAGGCTTTTGCGGATGCTTTGGGGAACCGTTCCGGAATTTCACGGTTTGGAAGCGCCTGCATTCCGATGGATGAAGCGCTGGCGTTTGCCGCTGTAGATATCAGCGGCCGGCCGTTTCTTGTTTTTCAAGCAGACTTTCAGCAGGATCGCATCGGGGAATACGATTCCTGCATGACGGAAGAATTTTTTCGCGCTTTCGCCGTCAACGCCGGAATGACTCTCCATGCCCGGGTAGAATATGGACAAAATGCGCATCACCAGACCGAGGCGCTGTTCAAAGCGGTTGCACATGCTGTCAGAACGGCGGTTGAACCTTCAGGGACGGGTGTATTGTCTGCCAAAGGGTGCCTGTAAAAGGCTGCAAAAGGAGACCAAAGGAGATCTATATGATTTTAATACCGGCAATTGATTTAAAAGACGGTCAATGCGTCCGTTTACTGCGCGGCGATTATGCTACTGCACATCAAGTAGCCGACGATCCGGCCGCAGCGGCTTATACTTTTCGCGCCGAAGGCGCAGAATGGCTCCATGTAGTTGATTTGGATGGTGCGAAAGCAGCAAGACCGGAAAACGAAGAGAACATTTTTCGAATCAGAGCTGCTTTCGGCCGGGACGTAGAAGTCGGCGGCGGAATACGAAACTTGGAAACAATCGAACGGTATCTGCAGCATGGAATTTCCCGGGTGGTTTTGGGGACTGCGGCGCTTCAGAATCCGGAGTTCGTTCAGAAAGCCGTTCAGCAATACGGCGGCCGAATCGCTGTGGGCATTGATGCAAAGAAAGGTATGGCGGCTCAGGAGGGCTGGGAACATATTTCCAGTATAACCTATCTTGAGATGGCTAAAAAAATGGAACAGATAGGCGTAAAGTATCTTATCTTTACAGATATTAGCCGAGACGGCACTCTCAGCGGACCAAACCTAAATATGCTTGATGCTTTGAACAATGCCGTATCCTGCAAAATTATTGCAAGCGGTGGCATTTCCAGTCTGAAAGATATGAGTGATCTGCTGGATCTTGGCGTGTACGGTGCAATTTGCGGGAAGGCTTTATATTCCGGCGACCTCAGTTTGCAGGAAGGCCTTGCTCTTTGTGCGAAAGGAAATAATCATGACTGAGAATGTAAAGCAAAAGGCCTTGATAGAGCAATTTTTTCAAAAATCCGATCTTCTTCCCGTCATTGTGCAGGAATATGGAACCAACCGAGTTTTAATGCTGGCCTATATGAATCGGGATTCATTCCAAAAAACACTGGAAACCGGATACACATGGTTTTACAGCCGCAGCCGGAAGGAACTTTGGAATAAAGGTGCAACTTCCGGTCATTATCAAAAAATCCGTCAAATTTACGGGGACTGCGACAGTGACACTCTTCTCGTCCTTGCTGAGCAAACCGGGGCTGCCTGTCACACGGGACATCACAGTTGTTTTTTTAATGAAATCTGGAGGGATACTGGTGATTGACATTTTTGCGGAGCTATATCAGACAGTGCTGGAACGAAAATCCGAAAAACAAGAGAATTCCTATACCTGCTATCTTTTTGGGCAGGGAATTGACAAAATTCTGAAGAAATGCGGGGAAGAATGCAGTGAAGTAATTATCGCCGCTAAAAACGGCCGAAATTCGGATACTGTAATGGAGATTTCTGATTTACTGTACCATCTGACCGTATTGATGGCTGAAGAAGGAATTAAACCGGAGGATGTGGAAAAGGAACTTGCCCGCCGAAGTCAGAAAACCGGAAACTTAAAAGCTTTTCATCAGGTTGACAGAAATACTTGAACAGAAAAAGCGCTTACAATTGTAGAAATATTTTGATTGACGTCCAAAATGTGTTATAATATAAATGATTGAATTGATATTTTTAAAAATCCGGGGTGATAAAGTGCCGGCAGCTATTGCTCATTATCTGTTAGCGCTGAAAGCGCTGGAACAATATCAGAAAGATCAGAAGGAAAACGAAATTTCCGTCCAAAAGGATGCTTATCTTTGGGGTGCCCAGGGGCCGGATTTTTTGTTTTACGACCTGCCTTTTCCATGGAAACACGGGAAAAGTTTGAATATTCTCGGCCGAGTGCTCCATAAGTCTAATCCGACGAATCTTCTTTCATGCATGCAGGTCTATGCGGTCGACCATAAAAGCGATAATTCCGTATTATCTTATTTTTTAGGATTTTTATGCCATTACAGTCTGGATCGCACGGTGCATCCTTATATTTATTTTCAGATACAGTCTTTGCGAAAAAAGTATCCACACTGTTCAGATGCTTTTTTGCACTGTCAGATCGAATCAGCGCTAGATGTAATTCTTCTCCGTCATGAAACGGGGGAAATTCCGACTGAATTTAATCTAAAAAAAACCGTTCCAAAAAATAAAGATGTCATGAATATGATTGCAGTACTATATAGTTCGCTTTTGCAAAGCCTTTTTTCAAAAAAAATCCCGGAAAAATCCGTACTGCGGGCGGAGCATATCTGCCGTTTTACAGCAGGGCTGCAAAATGATCGGACAGGCCTTAAAAAACTGCTGTTCACAAATTATGAAAAGAAGCATAGTAAATTTTTATGTTCTTGCTTTTTTCGCGGAATTTTGGAAAGTGACGATTTTGACTACGCTAATATTCTGGAATCGCCTTGGAAATGGCCGCTAGAAAGCGGCCGGATGCGAAATGAAAGTTTCTTCTCATTATTTGAATCCGCATGCTCGGAAAGTGTTCAATTTATGAAAGAAATTTTTTATGAAAAAGATTTTGAAAAGATGACAAGAGGCATTCCATTTTCATAAGGAGAAGATATCAATGAAGAAAATCGCAAGCTTTTGTGTCGACCATACAAAATTGAAACCTGGAATCTATCTTTCAAGGATAGACGGTGATATTATTACCTACGATATCCGCATGAAAAAGCCAAATACGCCGCCGTTTCTGTCAAATGGATCGCTGCACACGATTGAGCATTTATTTGCTACCTTTGCACGCAATTCGGAATATGCTGATCACGTGATCTACTTTGGCCCTATGGGCTGTCGGACAGGTTTTTATTTTTTACTAAGAAATGTGGATAAAGCAGATGCTGTTCAACTGATCATTCGGATTTTTCGGCAGATTGCGGATTACAGTGGAGAGATTCCAGGAGCTACCGCTTCGGAATGCGGAAATTTTCGGGAACATGATCTTTCGGGAGCAGTAAAAGAGGCAAAAGCATATTTACCGGTTATTCAAAATTGGAACGAACAGATGCTGGAATATTAAAGTTTTATTAGAAATATCCTTTCAATGGGTTGCAAAATAGTTACATTTGTTGTATGATAAAAGCCATAGATTACAAATTGTAATGATTTGCAACATTCAGAAAGGATATTTTTCATGCGGTCTGGATCAAAGAAAAAACTTGAACGTACATCTTTTTTTCAGATTTCTGTGGTCGGCTGCCGATTTTTATATATTGTTGGCATTCAAAGTATACGGATCAGCAAGCGAGCTCGGAAAAGAATCCAGTTATTTTTTTTACCAGTTAGTTCTTTTGCCAAACATCTATATTCTTCAACGCTTGGAGAACAGCTGCATCGAATCCGCCATGAAATTGCGTCAATTCGTGACGGATTTAACGTTGCAAAGACAAGGCTGTCCCATGCCAGGCATGAGAGTTTTGGGTGTGCAGTTTTGGAATTTTTTCAGATTGTGCGCAGAAGCTTTGTCCTTCATCGTAATTTTGTGTATTCTTGTTTGAATTTTGCGGTTCCGGTTTTGTCAATTCTGCTTTTATTTTCTGTTATCCATTTTTGGAATGGCGTCCCTTTTGGTCTGGTCTTGACAAATAAAGGTGAAACAATTGCCTCCATAGAAAGTGAAAGTATTTATGAAAAAGCAGCGGAAATGGTCAATCAGCGGATGGTGCATAATACAGATCAAACCGATGTAAAAATTGATTTTAAACCTGTATTTCAACTGACAACCGAAGTGCCGTCCGGCTATGCGACTGCTGAAGCCGTTTGTGACCGTTTAATTAAACAATCAAATGGGATTATTGAGGAAGGCTGCGGCCTTTATGTTGATGGAAAATTTCAGGGTGCTGTGAAAAGCAGTGCCGATATGAGATATATACTGCAAAATTTTTTAAATTCTGCGAAGGGCAATGATACTGAAACCGTTGTAAAATTTTCTCAAAACGTTGAAACTGTAAATGGTCTGTTTCCAACGGCGGCGTTGATCAGTACGAATCAAATGGAAAAAACCATTGGTCAAACAAAAAATACTGTGCAGACATATACGGTTCAAAAAGGGGATACGGTTTCATCCATTGCTAAAGCAAACCATATGACGATTTCGGAGCTGAATGCGCTCAATCATAATCAACTGGGCGATTCCATCCATCTGGGTGACCTTATTGTTCTTAAAGTAGGGGTCCCGATGCTTTCAGTTGAGTTAATTAAAACTTTGACGTATGAACAGGAAATTCCTTATAAGACTATTACTCAGAATGATGACACAAAATATACCGATTACTCAAAAATAGTAATCAATGGTGTAAATGGAAAGCAAAGATGCACCGATAAAGTCTATTCAATTAATGGAGTAGACACCAAAAGGAACACTATTTCTAAGGTTACTTTGCTTGAACCGGTCAATAAAGTAGTTTTAACAGGAACGAAGAAGAAACCCAAAAATCAGAAAGGGATTGCAACTGGAAAATTAATGTGGCCAATTCCTTCCATCCATACCATAACTTCTTATTTTGCGTGGCGGTGGGGAAAATTTCACACTGGCATTGATATTTCTGGCTCAAATGCTTATGGAAAGATTATTGTCGCAGCGGATGGCGGAGTTGTAACCCTTGCCGGAAAAAATGATGGATATGGGAATTGTGTCATTATAAACCACAGAAATGGAATCAAAACACTCTATGGCCACTGCAGCAGTCTTTTGGTTTCTGCTGGCCAGCAAGTTTCGAAAGGGCAGGCCATTGCTAAAATTGGAAGTTCTGGCCACTCAACAGGGCCGCACTGTCATTTTGAAGTCATTAAAAACGGTCAGAAGGTAAACCCTTTAAGATTTGTTTCACCATAATATTTTTTCTGATGGAAATTTATCAAAACCGTGTTTTTCGGCCATAAAACAAGGGTTGATTATATTGACTTTTTTAGTTTAGTGTATTATTATTTACTTAGTATTTCCGGGTTTTTAGAATGTGCTTGTGGTAAAGATAGTAAAGATAGTATAGAATATTTTACCACAGGCTAATATTTGTGTAACAAAACCTGTATGAACTGTTTATGAATTTTCTTTTATCTTTTTAATAGTCTTCTTTATCATAGCACTAAATATTTTATGAAAATCTGTTATACTATATTAGTGTTTTGATTTTAGATTGGAGCGTACCGCATTGGATAAATTCGTTATTAAAGGCGGCAATCGCCTATCAGGTGAGGTAAATATCAGCGGTGCAAAAAACGCCGCTATTGCGATTATTCCGGCCACTATTTTATCAGACGGCATATGCCGAATTGAAAATGTACCGCAAATTTCAGATGTGACTTCTATTACAAGAATTTTGTATGATATGGGGGCAAAAATCCGTTGGGCTAATAAATCCACTCTTGAAATTGATTCTTCTTCTATTAAGACTTACGTTGCTTCAGAGGAATTAGCAAGGCATATGCGCGGCTCGTATTACCTTTTAGGAGCGCTTTTAGGGCGCTTTCATCATGCGGTTGTTACTATGCCGGGTGGTTGTGATTTCGGTGTCAGACCGATTGACCAGCATTTAAAAGGTTTTGCGGCCTTGGGGGCAAAGTATCGGCTGGAAGGCGGTATGGTTGATGTTTCAGCGGATCGCCTTGTGGGGAATAATATCTATCTCGATGTAGTATCTGTTGGCGCAACAGCCAATATTATTTTGTCTGCTGTAAAGGCAGAGGGCGTTACGGTCATTGAAAATGCTGCAAAAGAACCTCATATTGTAGATTTGGCCAATTTTTTAAATTCCATGGGTGCTGATATCCGTGGAGCGGGCACTGACGTTATCAAAATATATGGAGTCCAGCATTTAGGCGGGACAACCTATTCCATTATTCCAGATCCAATCGAAGCGGGAACTTATATGGTGGCGGCGGCGGCTACCAAAGGGGACGTTTTGGTCAAAAACGTAATTCCTAAACACTTAGAGTCCATTTCCGCTAAATTAGAGGAAATGGGAGTACAGATTGACGAATTTGACGATTCTATCCGTGTTCGCAGAGACGGCAGATTGAATAAATGTAATATTAAAACAATGCCGCACCCTGGTTTTCCAACAGATATGCAGCCACAGATGGCTGTTTTGCTTTCGCTGGCAGAAGGGACCAGCATTATAAATGAAAGTGTATGGGATAATCGTTTTCGCTACGTAGAAGAATTAAAGCGCATGGGGGCGCAAATATCGGTTGATGGCAAATTGGCGGTGGTGGAGGGAGTAGAACACCTTGATGCTGCTCCAGTAAAGGCTACGGATCTCCGTGCAGGGGCAGCATTGGTAATTGCGGCTCTATGTGCTCATGGAACAACACAAATTGAAAATATCCGTCAGATTGAGCGCGGATATGAAAATATTGAATCTAAGTTGAATCAGTTAGGTGCCGATATAAAACGCATTCATAAGGCTGAAGAAGAAACTGCACAGGCAATATGAGTGATGAGCGGTTTGTTCTGCTGAGGATTGGCAAGAGAGCCAATCCTTTTTTGGAGGGATACAATGGCAAGATTTTGCCCGCTTTTCAGCGGAAGCAGTGGCAATAGTTATTACATAGGATCAGCCCAAGAAGGAATTTTGATTGATGCTGGACGTTCAGCAAAACAGTTAACCAATATGCTGGAAAAATGTGAAATTAAAATATCAGCAGTAAAAGCTATTTTTATTACTCATGAACATTCCGATCATGTGTCTGGTTTGCGTGTATTTGCGTCTCGTTTTCATTTACCAGTTTATGCATCTGCCGGTACTATGGAGGCCCTTCAAGCAATTGGATGCCTGAATGATAAATTCTCCAGCAATGTCATTCAATCAGAAGGGGTGGAATGTGCCAATATGAAAGTTAAACCATTTCGCATTCCGCATGACAGCGCAGAATGCGTTGGTTACAAAGTTGAAACAAGTGACGGACGGGTGATTTCCCTTTCCACCGATTTAGGATTTTTATCCGAGTCGGTCAAAAATGAACTGGCTGGTTCCGATATGGTCGTTTTGGAATCTAATCATGATGTTGGCATGCTGCAAAATGGTCCTTATCCATACCCTTTGAAGCGCCGAATTCTTTCCAATGGCGGACATCTTTCCAACAGCGACTGTTCCTCGGAGTTATATCCCTTGGTGAAAAAGGGGACGACGCGGTTTGTTCTTGCCCATTTAAGCGCTGAAAATAATACTCCGGAACTTGCCTACCAGACGGCGCTTTGTTCATTGACCATGTCTGGTTTGAAGCAGGGAAAAGATTTTGAACTTTATGTTGCACCGAGAGCCAATACATCCGGAAAAATGATCATTTTTTAAAATTTTATGATAAAAAGAGCCGCTGCAAAATGAAAATTTGCAACGGCTCTTTTTGAAAATCATCAGAAACAAATGCCCTTCTCCATGACTTTCATTACTTCTGGAAAATCCGAAGCAGTAATCAGCATGGAAATATCAATTTCCGAAGTCGTAATTAACCGAATATCTGCATTGGCACTTGAAACTGCCTCAAATACTTGAGCGGCTATACCGGGCGTATGCACCATGTTTGGATCGTATACGGAAATTTTACAATTTCCACTGCTGACGATTGCTTTGATTTTAGCTTTGTCGCGCAGTTCACACGTAAAACTTAATATTTTGTCAAGATCATTATCAGCAATGGTGAAAGAAACCGAGGTGTAAGCACCATGCGTTGGTGACAGCGAAATCATATCCACGTCAACGCCAAGCTGACCGATTTGGCGAAAAACATCCGTTACAAAGCCCAATTCAGATGGGCAATTTTGCAGCGTGACCAACGTAATATCCGTGGATGTAGAAATTTTAGGAGATACCGTCATATCAGTTTCCTCTTTTCCATTCATTTGATCATATCGGACATTCTGTAGAGCCCGGGGGCCTTTTGGATTAAGAAAGATGCTGCATGCAGTGCGCCAAGAGCAAAAATATCCTTCGATTGTGCTGAATGAGAAATCGTCAGCACCTCCTGCGGCCCAGCGAAAATTACATCATGTTCGCCAACAATTGTGCCCCCACGAATTGAATGAATACCAATTTCATTATGTTCACGCTTTTTGCGCTGAGAATGCCGGTCATAAACATAATGCATATTAGTTTTCAGAACGGAAGAAATACCGTCGGCAATCATTAGAGCTGTTCCACTCGGTGCATCAACTTTTTGATTGTGGTGTTTTTCAACAATTTCAATATCAAAACTGTCTCCTAAAACTTTTGCTGCCGTTTTAGCGAGTTCAATCAGCAAATTTATCCCAAGTGACATGTTGCCAGAAAAGAAAATTTGTACTTCTTTTGAGGCTGCTTCAATATCTTTAATTTGTTCCTTGCTGTATCCTGTAGTGCACAGAACCAAAGGCACATGGTGATGGGTTCCATAAGTCAGCAGGGAGGGGAGAAGAGAAGGATTTGAAAAATCAATTAATACATCTATTTTGCGGTTGATTTCTTCCGGTGCCGAAAAGATTGGAATAGGGAACGCATTTTCTTTTCTTGAATCGACTCCGGCAACAATATGGTATTCTGCAGAGCCGGTTGCACATTTTAAGAGCACGTGCCCCATTGTTCCGCAGCAACCGCTTAATATAATTTCCATACTTTTAACTTCCTTTTGCAATTAACAGATCAATCCGTATTGATCCAGGACCTGATGGAGCTTTTGGGTGTTTTCAGCACTTAGTTCTGTCAGCGGGAGACGGCATTCACCGCAGTCCCAGCCTGCCATCTTCATCGCAGCTTTCACTGGTATTGGATTGACATCAATAAAAAGAGCATTCATTAATTCCAGATATTTCAGAAAAGCATTCCGGCTGGCTTCTATGTTTCCCTTGAAATAGTCGTGGCAGATATGGCCCATCTGCTTTGGGATTAGGTTGGCGCTTGTTGAAATAACACCTTTTCCACCCAGCGAAAGGATTGGAAGGGTCAGATTGTCTTCCCCGGAATACATAGTCAGATCGTCACCGCATAGAGAAATCGTTTTTGCGGCGGCGGCAAGATCACCGCTTGCTTCCTTAGTTGCCACAATTCTAGGGTGTTTCGAAAGTTCCTTATAAGTTTCAGGCTTAATAATGCAGCCGGTGCGGGAAGGGATATTATATAGAATAATTGGAATACGGACACGATCGGCAATATAATAAAAATGTTTTACTAAACCGGCCTGCGAAGTTTTATTGTAGTATGGAGTGATTAGTAAAAGTCCATCTGCCCCCAAATCCTGCAGCGCGAGGGATAGATCAAGAGCATACCGGGTGTCGTTGCTCCCAGAACTGGCAATGACAGGAATCTTTTTTTGGACTCGTTTTACGATAAATTCAATAATCCGACAGTGTTCTTCATGGCTGAGCACCGGGGATTCGCCGGTAGTCGCACAGGCTACAATGGCATCCGTTCCATGGCTTAGATGAAAATCCACCAGTTTCCCAAGCATATCGTAATTGACGGAACCGTCCTGGTTCATAGGGGTAATCAAGGCAACGGCTGAACCGGTAAAAATTGTCTCCTTCATTTTTGCAGCCTCCCAGCATACATATAATTAGTCTAGATAACCCTTTGCGCATAGAAGCTCTGCCATCAGAACTCCGCCTCCCGCCGCGCCGCGAAGGGTATTATGAGACAGACAAACAAACTTGATATCATACTGACTGTCCGGGCGGAGCCTTCCAATAGAAACGGCCATACCGTTCTCCAGATTGCGATCCAGTCTGGACTGCGGCCGATCATCTTCACGAAAATAATGCAGAAACTGCTTAGGCGCGCTTGGAAGGCCAAGCCGCTGCGGTTCACCAGTGTAATTTTCCCATCTGGCGATGATTTCATCCAGCGGAATTTTCTTTTCATAGGAGGCAAACACCGCCGCCGTGTGTCCGTCGGAAACAGGTACGCGCAAACACTGGGTTGTAATATTCGGTTCAGTGGCGTTGACAATCAAGCCATCTTTCACATGACCCCAAATTTTCATTGGCTCATTTTCTGACTTGCCCTCTTCGCCGCCGATGAACGGAATAACATTATCAACCATTTCCGGCCATGTGCGGAATGTTTTTCCAGCTCCGGAAATTGCCTGATAGGTGCAGGCTAATACTTTTGTTACGCCTAAATCCAGCAAGGGAGTAACCGCCGGAACGTAGCTTTGGATGGAACAGTTGGATTTTACCGCAACAAAACCGCGCTTTGTTCCCAAACGTTTGCGTTGTGTTTCAATTACCGCAGCATGTTCCGGGTTAATCTCCGGGATAATCATCGGTACGTCAGGCAGACCGCGGTTTGCACTGTTGTTGGAAAAGACAGGGCATTCGGCTTTTGCATAAGCTTCTTCCAGTTCGCGGGTCTTCTGTTTGTCCATATTGATCGCGCAGAAAACGAAATCGACGCGATCCACAATTTTCTTTAAATCTTTTTCTGCATCCAATATTACAATGTTTTTCATAGATGCCGGAATGGGCGTATTCATTTGCCAGCGACTATCAACGGCTTCTTCATAGGTTTTGCCTGCGGAACGGGAGCTAGCTGCCAGAGCAGAAACGGTAAACCAAGGATGATTTTCAAGGAGCGTGGCAAATCTCTGACCTACCATACCTGTTGCCCCGATAATCCCCACATGATATTGCTTCATAAAAAACAAGACCTCCTGCATGATTTTATGATAATTTTTAGAAAAAATATCTAAACATTAAAAAGACCGGTTTAACAACCGGTCATCATAGAAGATGGTTTCAAAGGAACAGCCGAAAGCCAAATACAGGCAATGACTGTCGATAGCGCTCCACCATACAAATGATGACAGTTGAAATGCTGTTTGCAGAACAACCAGACGTCCGCTTGCCGATAAACGATGTCTTCGGCAGATTCCCCTTTTTCTGCCGGTCACAGGCTTCGGCAGCCTCACAGCAGTTATTTATGAAATCCGCGCCTCTATCTCCATATTATTTAAGTGTATAGATTTAAAATAATAATAACATGTATTGCTATTAGTTGTCAATTTATTTATAATAGATTGTAGATTAGATTGTAGATTCAATTGAAATATTCCAAATTAGGAGACGAAATAATGGGACTCGATCTTGATAACCTAAAAAAAAGCGATTTTTACTATGATTTGCCAAAAGAATTAATTGCCCAGACACCGGTTGAACCGCGTGATTCTTCACGGCTGATGACCTTAAACAAAAAGACGGGGGAAATTGGGCATAAGCATTTTTTTGATATTTTGGACTGCCTAAATCCAAATGATTGCCTGGTGTTGAATGATTCCCGTGTCCTTCCTGCAAGATTATACGGCATTAAGGAAGAAACCGGAGCTAAAGTAGAATTCCTGCTTTTGAACCACAAGGAAGGGGACATTTGGGAGGTGCTTACCGGACCGGGTCGGCGTGCCAAACCGGGTTCCCGTTTTACTTTCGGTGACGGCCTGATGAAAGCTGAAGTCTTAAAAATTGTTGAGGATGGCAACCGTTTGGTGCGGTTCTCTTACGATGGCAATTTTTATGAAATTCTGGACAAGATAGGGCAGATGCCTCTTCCACATTATATTAAAGCGGAACTGAAAGATAATGAACGGTATCAGACTGTATATTCCAGAGAAGTCGGCTCTGCGGCGGCACCGACGGCCGGTCTTCATTTCACAGAAGAACTTTTGGATAAAATCAAAGCAAAAGGCGTTAAACTTGCGCGCATCACGCTTCATGTTGGTCTTGGCACATTCCGGCCTGTAACAGTCGAAAAAATTACCGATCATAAGATGCATTCAGAACATTATTATCTTCCTCAGAAGGCGGCCGATATTATTAATGAAACGCGGCAAACGGGCGGCAGAGTGATTGCGGTTGGCACTACCAGCTGCCGTACCCTGGAAGCCGTTGCTGCAAAAGAAGGGTGCATCCGGGAAAGTGCCGGCTGGACGGATATTTTTATCTATCCCGGTTTCCAATTCCGCGCGCTGGACGGTCTGATCACCAATTTTCACCTTCCGGAAAGTACACTGATCATGCTGGTATCTGCTTTGGCCGGTTATGACCATATTATGAATGCCTACCGCGTAGCTGTGCAGGAAAAGTATCGCTTTTTCAGCTTTGGCGACGCAATGTTTATTTATTAGCAATGAAAGTGTGGTGCGCATTACGTTTCGTATCCTAAAGACAGAAGGTTCTGCCCGGCGCGGCGAATTGGTTACCCCGCATGGAACGATCCAGACACCGGCTTTCATGAATGTAGCTACCTGCGGAGCCATTAAAGGCGCTGTTTCCGCACTGGATTTAAAGAATCTTAAATGCCAGGTTCAGCTTTGCAATACTTATCATCTTCATTTGAGACCCGGAGATGAAACAATCCGTAAATTGGGCGGTCTCCAGCACTTTACCCGCTGGGACGGTCCCATTTTAACTGACAGCGGCGGTTTTCAGGTATTTTCTCTTGCTAAACTGAGAAATATAACTGAAGAGGGTGTCACGTTTTCTTCTCACATTGATGGGCATAAAATTTTTATGGGACCGGAAGAAAGCATGCAGATTCAGTCCAACCTTGCTTCCACGATTGCCATGGCTTTTGATGAATGCGTTAAGAATCCGGCAGAATATGAATACGCTCGCCGTTCCTGTGAACGAACTGTTCGGTGGCTGTACCGTTCTAAGAAAGAAATGGTGCGGTTAAATTCGCTCCCCGAAACCCGGAACAGGCATCAAATGCTTTTTGGAATCAATCAGGGCAGCACTTTTGACGACCTTCGGATTCAGTGTATGCGGCAAATACGCGAAATGGATTTGGATGGATATGCCATTGGCGGATTAGCTGTGGGGGAAAGTGCCGAAGTTATGTATCACATTATTGAAACAGTTATTCCTGAAATGCCGGAGGACAAGCCGCGGTATTTGATGGGAGTAGGGACCCCTGGAAATATTTTGGAAGCGGTGAAACGCGGCGTAGATATGTTTGACTGTGTGCTTCCAACCAGGAATGCACGGCATGGCCATGTGTTTACATGGGATGGATGCAGAAATATGTTCAATGCTAAATATCAGCTGGATGATGCTCCTCTGGACCCTGCCTGTGATTGTCCGGTTTGCAGAAATTTTAGCAGGGCTTATATTCATCACTTGTTCAAAAGCGGCGAAATGCTTGCCATGCGGTTGTGTGTTATGCATAATATATACTTTTTCAATTCGTTTATGGAACAGGTGCGGCAGGCTCTGCAAAATGATTCTTTTTCGGTATTTTACAGCGATCATATTTTAAAAACAAACCGAAGAATATAAGAATAGCTTGCAACAATTGTATTTTGTTGATATAATCATAACATTAAATGCGGAGGTGTATTTGTTAAATGACTTTTTTTCTAGCAGCCTCATCAAATAGTTCAGCTGGCCTGTGGTGGACTATCATTTACATGGTAGCCATATTTGGCATTTTCTATCTCATTTTGATTCGCCCTCAGTCAAAGAAGCGGAAAAAAGAAGAAAAAATGAGAAATAGTGTTCAAATCGGCGATAATATAACAACAATTGGCGGCATTGTTGGAAGAGTAGTGGGAATGAAAGAAAATTCCGAAATCCTTATTATCGAAACCGGCACGGATCGCGCAAAGATGAAAATTAAAAAATGGGCTATCGGCAGTGTAGACACCATTCACGATGACGCAGGATAAACGATAAGTCTTTCTCGTTCGGAATATTTTTTACTCCTTTCGAATATGATTTTGACAGAGGCATGAGAAAGGAGCGGTTTATCTGTGAAAAGTTCCAATTCACTTCGTCAAAAACCGGTTCTGACAGCAGTAAAGGCTATTGTGATAGGGGCTGTGTCCGGAGCAGTTTTATGTGCTGTTCTCCTTGCTTTATGCGCGCTGCTGTTTGTTACTGCGGAAAATGTTCCTCAAGATTTTTTGTCTCCTTTTGTTATTGCTGTTTCTGCATTGGGTTCCTTCTTTGCTGGATTTGTAACAGCCAAAATTCTCAAACAAAGAGGCTTAATTTGCGGCATTTTTTCTGGAATTCTGCTGTTTATTTTATTTCTTGTTTCTGGAGTTACCGCATCCCATGGAATTGTATCTGCCGAAACCGGAACGAGGTTTTTAGTCATGTTGCTTTCTGGAGGAATAGGCGGGTTAATCTCGGTTAGCAGAAAGTCAAAACATAAATAAAGACTTCCATTCTTTTTAGGGGAGTGCTATAATAGAATCGGTCGTTTTGAACGAGTTTATTTCATAATAGAAAACGGGGGTTTTACGTTGAAACAGATCAGAACACTGAATCAGGCGAATTTAAAAGAGAGTGCTGTAAAGGGTGGCTGTGGTGAATGCCAGGCTTCCTGCCAGTCCGCCTGCAAAACTTCGTGTACGGTTACCAACCAAAAATGTGAAAATTCCAACCGGTAAATTTTATATTTTTTTTCGTGTAAGGGACAGGGATCTGTCCCTTCTGTTTTGCTTATTCGTCTTAAGGGAGTATAAAATGATTCATAAGTATTCGTTAAACGGTTACAATATAGTAATGGACACAAATAGCGGAGCGGTACATATTTTTGGTGATATCCCGTTTAAAATGTTGGATTATTTGGATGACCGCGTACCGAACCAACCTCCGAAAAAAATGCTGGATGACCTAAAGGGACAATACAGTGATGAGATGATCCAGGAAGCCTACGGAGAAATCCTGGAATTATACCAAAAGGGGCAGCTCTTTTCCACCGACGATTACGACAAATTTGCCGCTCTTTTACGGAGCGCCCCCATTAAATCCATGTGCCTCAATATTGCCCATGACTGTAATTTGCGATGCACCTATTGTTTTGCGGCCCAGGGAGATTTTGGTGGGCAGCGGATGCTGATGCCTTTTCACGTTGCTAAATCTGCAATTGATTTTTTAATTCGGCATTCCGGCGCTCGGCATAATCTCGAAGTGGATTTTTTCGGCGGAGAACCATTGATGAACTTTGATGTGGTCAGACAAACAGTTGAATATGCACGCAGTATTGAAAAAGAACATCACAAGAATTTTCGATTTACCATTACAACAAACGGTATCCTCTTAAATGATGAAAACATTGATTTTATTAATAAAGAAATGTCAAATTGTATTTTATCACTTGACGGCCGCAAAGAGGTAAATGACCGATTCCGCGTTCGGGTAAATGGCAGCGGCAGTTATGATGCTATTGTACCGAAATTCCAAAAGCTGGTGCAGCGCCGTCCGAAAGATAAAGACTATTACGTGCGTGGTACTTTTTCAAAATATAACCTTGATTTTACCAAGGACGTTCAGCATATGCTGGATCTCGGTTTTCGAAAGATTTCTGTAGAACCTGTTGTCTCAGATAAGCGTTTAGATTATGCTATACAAGAAGAAGATTTGCCGCAGGTTTTTAAAGAATATGAACGTTTGTCTCAGTTGGTCATTAAACAGAAAAAAGCCGGTGATGGTTTCGATTTTTATCATTTTATGATTGATTTAGATCAAGGTCCCTGCGCCATTAAGCGTCTGAGGGGGTGCAGTTGTGGAAATGAATATGTTGCAGTTACCCCAACGGGGGATATTTATCCTTGTCATCAATTTGTCGGATATGATGAAATGAAAATGGGTAATGTGCTGAATGATACCATTGATTCAACTATGAAAGACCATTTTTCTGCGGTTAATGTATATACAAAACCGGAATGCGTAAAATGCTGGGCAAAATTTTATTGCAGCGGCGGCTGCAATGCAAATAACTGGCAGTACGAAAAGAGCGTGAATAAACCAAATCACATTTCTTGTCAGTTGGAGAAAAAAAGGATTGAATGTGCCATTATGGTTCAGGCGGCTCTGGCACAGCCAGATAAATAGGAAAGAGCAGATCTGCATAGCTTTAACATAGAAAAGCCGAATCACTCATACAATTAATTAGTGTAGTATGAGGAGTGAGATGTGTGAGTGTTATTCTTGTGCCGGCAAAAGTGAAGAAACATTCCGGATATGCTGGCGATTGCAGAAAAGCAATTGCTGTTGCCGCCAGTAAAAATAGGGCGTTAATTCTGCTTTCAATGATTTTTTTAACCGGAATGGTATTGGGTTCTCTGTATGCAAAAACAGTTGGATTCGAAGCACTGGCCCAAATGGATTTCCTATTTGCAGGGAATTTTAAAGCTCGGACAACTCAACCGTTTGTATCAGCTTTTACAGCTTCTTTTGCCTCAGCATTCCTTTTCGTTTTGGCTTGCTTTCTCTGCGGCCTTTCTATGTGGGGAGCTTTCATGATTCCTCTCATTTTATGTTTTCGCGGATTTGGTTTAGGGTTGACATCGGGATATTTGTATGCTACGTACTTATGGATAGGTATTCTTTATAATTTGGTGGTTATCCTGCCAGGTGCTTTTATTTGCTGTCTGTCTATCTTACTGGCAGCCCGAGAGGGGATCCATTTTTCACGTCTGCTTGCGTCGGGGCAAAGAAAAACCCCGAATGGAACTTCTTCTAGTCTGAAACTTTATATCTTGCATTTTGGCATTATATTGGCTGGAATCTGTTTTGCGGCAGGGATGGATTTTTTGCTTACCGTTTGCTTTAGCGGCTTGTTTTCTTTTTAACAATCGAAGGGGAAAGGGCAAAATGAAAGAATATGGTCTGAAATTTCAGCAATACCTGCGCAATAGGGTATCGAAGAATACTTATGACTCTTATACCCGCGACGTTAAGCAATTTATAGCATTTTTAGAAGAAAAAGGCGTTGAAGATCCCACCAACATTTCCGATGGTTTCATTAACCTATTCGTTGAGCGATTGAAGGAATCTCAAAAATCCAATGCTACAGTTGTCCGAAAAATTGCTTCCATCCGTTGCTTTTATAATTATCTTGTTAGTACAGGACAAGCCCAGGTAAGTCCGGTGAAAAAATCTTTGCATCTTGTTTTAGATAAACAAGCAAAAAAATATCCTCAGATTCTAACGGGCAGTGAAATCGAATTGCTGTTATCTTTGCCTGATGTTAAAAAAATCAAGGGCTGCCGCGATAAAGCTATGTTAGAGCTCCTTTATGCTACGGGAATACGTGTTTCAGAACTGGTTGAACTCGACATAGAGGATATCAATTTGCAACTGTGTACTCTTTACTGCAACAGAAAAAGAAAATCCGAGCGAATTATTCCAGTCCATGCCGCAGCTGTGTCGGCTGTTTCAGATTATGTTTCCCGTGTTCGTTCGAAGATGATTGTTCCAGAAGGCGGACAGGCCTTATTTATTAATTTAAACGGTCGGCGATTAACTCGGCAGGGCTTTTGGAAAATTGTAAAATTCTATTCGCAGCAGGCGCATATATCTAAAAAAATCACTCCACAAACACTACGTCATTCTTTTGCTTTACATCTACTGGAAAACGGTGCTGATTTGAAAGATATTCAAAAAATGCTTGGCCATGCAGATATTTCATCAACTCAAGTTTATGTGCATCTGTTAAATGATCATTTTCGGGAAGTTTATAATCAATGCCACCCGCGGGCAAAATTAAATTAGTGAAGTTAGGAGTGATATATTTTGGGTTTATTCAGCTACAATTACGATAGACCAGGCCCCGGGATACGAAAGGATGCCCCGCCTCAAAAAGCAGTACCGCGTTTCTTTTCGATTCTGCAAAGAAAATTTTTTGATTTGATTAAACTGAATCTTCTATTTTGTATTCCAGTTGCCATCATTGCTTTTTTAATCTATCTGCTTTCGAAGTTTACTCAGAATTCCGTTGTTCTTTCGCTGCCATTGATTTTTCTATCTCCATTTATTGGTGGATTAACGATTGTGACCAGAAACTATGCTCGAGAAGAACATGCATTTATTCTGTCTGATTTTATCGATGGCGTAAAAGATAACTGGCGTTCCTTTCTGATAAATGGGATTTTTTGCTACCTAGCTTATCTGATTTTATCTGTTTCGATCCCTTATTATTTTAGCCACAGTTCACAAGGAGTTATATATACCGTAGCAGCAGTTATTTGTACCATTATAGCCTCCTTAGTGATTTTTGGTCAATACTATGTACCCGTAATGATTGTGACATTTGATTTGAAATATAAACAGATTTTAAAAAATTCTTTCATTTTTTCGATCCTTGGAATTAAGCGGAATCTCTTAGTTACTTTGCTTCTGGCAGTTTTGTTTTTCGCCATTTATCTTGCACAGGCAATGCTGTTGACGATCATTATTGTCTTTTTATTTTTTATTTTTCTGTTTTTTTCCTATTGTTCGTATTTAATCAACTTTGCTGTATATCCGCTCATCGATAAAATGATGATTCAGCCTTATAATAAAAAGCTGGCACAGCAAAATAGTCAGGAAAATGATAAAAATAATGAAGATCAGAAAGGCGAAGATTCAGAAGAGACAGAAGATTCTGATGAGAATATTTTTAATGATTCCGATTATAATAATAATGACAACAACGACAACGAAAAATAATGCAATTATTTTTTAATAAGTTTTTTGGAAAATGTATTCTGTTTGACTGAAGCAAGCGGATTTGCTTTTGCAGCGTTTGCCATTTGCACATTGGATACATGAGTGTATATTTCTGTTGTGCCAAGATTTTCATGACCCAGAATATCTTTCAGAACACGTATATCTACATGGCCTTGCTGGTACATTAGAGTAGCGGCTGTGTGCCTTAGTTTATGGACAGAATAGCCAGGACCGCCAAGGTCAATTTCAGCCAGATATTTTTTGACGATATACTGCACGGTTTTCGGGCTGATTCGTTTCTTTTGCTGACTGATAAAAAGTGCATTCCGGTCCGCTAGTCCATCTTTTGGACGCACCGCTAAATATTGTTTGATCGCATCCAAACAGGCTTCGTTTAAGTAAACCATTCGTTCTTTATTGCCCTTTCCGGTAATTTTCATGGTAGCGTTGCTCAGGTGTATATCATTCAAGTCTAATCCCACTAATTCGGAAAGCCGCATTCCGCAGTTGAGGAACAGCACTAAGATGCAATAATCCCGTCTGCTGTTTTTTCCATCCACTTTAGAAAGCAACTCCAAACTTTGTTCCAGCGTCAGATATTTTGGAAGAGATTTTTTAAGTTTTGGTGTTTCCAATTCTTCAACAGGGTTTGTTTCTAATTTTCCCGTTTTATTCGTTAAATATTTAAAAAAACTGCGCAGACTGGAGACTTTTCGGGAACGCGTGGCAGCACTGTTTTTGCGCTCCGTGCTGAGGAAATTCATATATTCAAAGACCTGTGTCAAGTCAATGGTTTTAATGAGTTCTAGATCGACGTCAGAAACAGATATTTTTTCAAAATCTGTTCCGCTGTCGACAAGACCGCGGGATTTTTTTATGTATCGAAAAAATGTTCGTAGATCTAAGTAATATTCCTCAACCGTTTTGGGTGATTTGCCTTTTATCGTGCCAATATAACCGAGAAATTCACGGATAATCGGCGGAGCTTCTGCTAAAAGATGTTCTTGCATATGATCAGATCCTTCAGTAAAAAAGTGATTTTGTCCTCCCCTTAATTATACAAAATATTTATTTTGTATAATTGTATAAAGCGAAATTTGAACCAATTAAATCCTCATATTTTTTCTTCCCTTTTACACCTTTCAAATCTTGCTTTAACCTATTTTATTAGTCTTAAGATTTTTTCTGAGCTACAGTAAGGTTTACCATGTATGATCCAGATACCCAGGAACTGGATGCATTGCTTATTGAAAATGTTGCCGGCATTTCAGTTGGGCCTGAAAAGTTTTCTTTCCCAGACATATCAACTTGGGCTGTAATATTACTATCGGTCAGTTTCGATATTTCTTCGGGTGGACCAATAACTGTTACTGTCAGGCTCTTTGTTTTTACGGATGCGGTTTTTTCAGCACTCAGGTTTTTTACAACTATATTGGAAACCAACATCTTCCTGGTGACCATACCACTTAGGTCAATGGAAACTTTCGCAGTCGGGATATTGCTTAGGTTTTTACAGGTAGATGGCAGTTCAACGTCCGCATCGAAAGTATTATTAGAAAGACTGACGACTGAAAAATCAATAGGATTTAGGCTAATTGAACTTCCAATATTTGCTAATACATCTTTTGGACCTGCAATTTCAATGGTCGACGGCGAAACAGTAATTTGGCTGGGGTTCAGTGAAAGTCCAGCGGGTTTATTGGTAAAAGTCGCAGTAATCGGAATCACTTCCCGCGGTAATACAGGGATGGAAACATCCACTTTTTCAGGATTGATTGTCAAGTCGGCCTTTTCAATTTTGTTGTCATTGGCGTCATACAGATTAAGAGTTTCGGTGAAGTTTTTCGTTTCAGTCAGTGTATCATTGATTTGATATTCAAACGCAGCACGATTCACTTGCACAACTTGCTTTTCAGGTCCTGAAATGGTAACAGCGTCGGCGCTGAGAACCGGTGAACCAACGAAATACGATGGATCAGCTTTGTATCCAGATTTATATTTGATGTTGCTCTCAATCTGAAATGTTTTTTCCCGATACCGATCCACAGAAACAAGTACTTGCTGCGGATAAACAGAGGAAACCGTATAAGCACTTAGGTTGTTCGCGTTTTGTGAAGAATTCCGGACAGTCAAAGGCAGTGTATAGGCTCCTGGTGTAGTAATATTGGCTGCGAGGGGTGCCACAACCTCAAGATCCGCCGCTTTCAGCTGGTTAACAACCATACTATTCCCTTTAACATAGACTGTTGCGGTAGCATTTGTCTGGCTGAAAATTTTCAAACCGTTTGACTGTGCTGTGGTGGAAAGTTTGACCTTAACCGGAACATTGGTAATAGGACGGGGGTGATCCTGCGTGTCCGTAGAAACCATACAGCCCCACAAAATAATAGACGCCAAAACAGAAAAAAATATGACAAATTTATTGTTATAGAACAATCGGCCTAAAATAAATCTTTTATGCTTCATAATTTTTTCCTCTTCCTGATTGAGGGAATCCAGCTTGCCTTTTTCTCGTTTGCCCCGCTTTTTTCTGATAAAAGATAGGATTCCAGTTTACTGCGAAGAGTTTCACGCGTGTAATTTCGTGTAATAATTCCATTGACTACCACAGAAATCTGCCCCGTCTCTTCGGAAACAACAACAACCACAGCGTCGGAGTTTTCGCTCATGCCAATGGCAGCCCGGTGGCGGGTTCCCAACTCAATACTGACATTTTCGTTTTTTGTCAGCGGCAAAATACAGCCGGCAGCATAAACCAAACCATCCCGGATAATCATGGCTCCGTCGTGCAAAGGGGCTTTGTTAAAAAAGATATTACAAATAATCGGCGCACTGGGAACAGCCTGAACAATAGTGCCGGTTTCTATAATATCGCCCAGTTTTGTTTGCATTTCAAAAACAATGAGGGCCCCTGTCTTTTGTTTCGACATCTGCGCAGCAGCATCCACGACTGCGTTGACGGCCTGGCGTGTCTGGCGGAGGTGCTTTTCATCTTGACTGGACGTAAAACCAAGCACCCAGCTTTTATGGCCGATGTCTCCACTTCTGCCGATCTGCTCAAGGGCACGGCGGATTTCCGGCTGAAAAACAATCAACAGGGCTATCAAAGTATATTGGAAAAAATAGCTTAGAATTGTTTCCATCATATAGAGATGGAGAAGATATGACAAACCCCACACGACCAGAAGAATCAGAATTCCTTTAACTAGCTGCCCCGCGCGTGTTTCACGGATTAGCTTGATTCCACTGTATATAATGAAAGAAACCAGTATGATATCCAATGCATCTGAAGCACGGAACTGATGAATCATTTGAAGAAATAAGTTCCACACAAGCCTGATTGCATCCATACTTTTTCCCTTTCACACTTTAATAATAAATTGCCTTTTTATTTTAACATATCTCCGAAAAGATTCAAACATTTCGTTTGTAATTTTTCGTAAGGATTTTTCTAACTGACGATATCAAGTAATAAATGTCTGCTTTGGTTGTAAAATAAGACGGACAAACCCGTACGGCGCCGGTATCCAACGTACCCATAAAGCGATGGGCGGCAGGGGCGCAGTGCAAACCTGCTCTCACGGCAATACCATAATGATCCAATTCCCTTCCGACTTCTTCGCTGGGTATTCCGTCCAAATTAAAAGAGAGTACAGGCGCATAATATCGAATGTCCGGAGAAGGAGTATAAAGATGGACTCGATCCATCCGGGAAAATTCCGCATGCAGGTAACGAAGCAATTTTGTTTCGTGTTGGCAAATGTTCTGAGGACCGTGTTGCTGTACAAATTGGATGCCCGCATGCAGACCAGCGATGCCGGGCATATTGGGGGTTCCGCTTTCCATACGTTCCGGCATTTCAGAAGGCTGGGATGCAATGGCAGATTTTGTTCCCGTTCCGCCTTCAATAACGGTTTTGAGTTCAGAGCCATTCGGTGTAATCAGCATACCTGTTCCCATAGGGCCATAAAGGCCCTTGTGACCTGCTACACAGAGGTAATCAATTCCACTGTCTGCTAAGTTGATTGGAAACACTCCCGCAGTCTGTGCACAGTCTACCGCCATCGGAATGCCATATTCGTGCGCAAGGGCAGTAATACGTTCTACAGGCAGGCGGATTCCCCATACATTAGAAGCATGAATGCAGAAAACAAGTTTGGTATTTTCCTTTAAGGCTTTACGAAAAGCGTCAACAGTTTGATCGTTGTCACCCGGGACCACCTGTGCTTCCGAAAATTCCACACCCGTTTCGGCAAGTGCGTGAAGTGGGCGCATGATGGCGTTGTGTTCCAGGCAGGATACCACAACGTGATCTCCGGGTTTCAGGAGCCCTTTCAACACATAATTGGCAGCGTGAGTACAATTCAGTGTGAATGAGACGCATTCCGGTCCAGGAGCATGAAAAAAATCTGCTGCGGCGCAGCGGCAGCGATAGACTTCTTCCGCTGCTGAAAGGGACATTTGATGGCCAGCTCTGCCTGGATTTGCACCAAAGCGATATAGTGCCTTGGCAGCCGCTTCTTGCACAGAACGCGGCTTGGGAAATGTGGTGGCTGCATTGTCAAGGTAGACCATCATTGTCCGTCCCTCCCGGCACGGCCCGAGACAGGGATTCCAGCCATCCGTAAAATTTGTTCCGCTTCATCAGTCCTAACTGGGACATAGATGCCGTAACCACAGCCGCATCCAAGTGTACTGTTCGGTAATCTTTCCACACTCGAACGAATTCCATGCTTCGCCAAAATGTCGCGCCCTTTAATAGCAAACGTTACCGAACCCACTATTATAATAGGCTTGCCCACGACGATTCCCTCCTCTGTCTTTTGGTAACAGGATATGCCGCAGGTTTTCTGTTTGACTATTTTCCTCCAGATGATGATTCAATTAAACAAACGGCGTGAGCTGAAATCCCTTGTAAGGTTCCTGTAAATCCAAGCCCTTCTTCCGTTGTAGCTTTAACACTTACGCAGTCTGAGGAAACGGCACAGGTCTCTGCAATATTTTTGCGCATTTGTAGAATATAAGGCTGTAATTTTGGTTTCTGGGCGATGATGGTCGAATCAATGTTGACAACCTTATACCCTTTTTTCAGTAAAACCAGACAGACTTTTTTGAGCAGCCCTAGGCTGTCAGCCCCCTTGAAAGATGAATCCGTATCGGGAAAAAGAGTGCCGATATCCCCTAGTGCTGCGGCGCCGAGCATAGAATCCATTATGGCATGTGTCAGCACGTCGGCATCCGAATGCCCTAGCAAACCTTTTGAAAACGGAATATTCACACCGCCTAAAACCAGTTTTCTGCCGGCGGAAAACCGATGAACGTCATATCCATAACCGATTCTCATTGCATGCTCGTCCCCTGTTTTAAAATCATTTCAGCCAGCGGAATATCCTCCGGAACAGTCAGCTTTATATTGTCGTAACTCCCTATACATAAATGAACCGGAATGCCGATATGCTCCAAAAGCTGGCAGTCATCTGTATAATCTTTTCTTTTGCATTCTGCCTCTTTTAGTGCTTTTAGATACAAATCTTTTCGGAATACCTGGGGCGTCTGCACTGCCCAAAGGTTTTCTCTTGGAAGAGTGGATACGACATTTTGGTCTCTGTCAACGGCTTTAACGGTGTCCTTAACCGGAACGGCAAGGGCAGAAGCTCCCGTCCGATAGGCACTGCGAACACACCCATCAATCAATTCCGGGCTGATAAATGGCCGGTCTCCGTCATGGATAATTAACCAATCTGTTTCTGGAGAAACTGCGGCTATGCCTGCAGCAACCGATTTTTGCCGAGTATTCCCACCGGAAATAATATGGGAAACCTTTTGGATATCAAATTTCAAAATAGTCTTTTTCATCCGCGCTGTATCCTGTTGCCGGCACACAACTACTATAGAATCAACCGTCTGTGCTGCATCAAAGGCACGTAAAGTATATACGATAACAGGTATCTTATTTAAAAAAAGGAATTGTTTTGAACTTCCCTCCCCCATTCTGGAAGAAGATCCTGCTGCAGCGATAACAGCGCAGCAAATGTCCTTGTTTGGCATAAAATTATTTTCTCCTCCCCTTTTTCTACCTGATTCGCGAAAAAATATTGAATTTTATATTCAGCTGGGTTATAGTATAAATCGAACTAATTAGAAAGATGGTGAAATTATGGAAGAATTACTTTCAAAACATGTTTCAGATTCGGAAACAGAACAAATACAACCGGTTTTTGCTGCACACCTAAATTCGGACAACCGTCTTTTCGGAGGACAGCTCGTCGCATGGATCGATATTGTGGCAGGAGCGGTAGCACAGCGCCACAGCAATCAAAATGTCACAACGGCAGCAATTGATAATCTTCAGTTCAAAGCTCCTGTCCCTGCAAACAGCTTTGTTGTCCTGCATGGCAAACTGACCTGCGTAGGTAGAACTTCAATGGAGGTTCGAGTTGACAGCTTCGTTGAAGATCTTTCAGGGAAAAGGACTCTTGTCAATACCGCTTATCTAGTTCTGGTTGCTCTGGATAAAAATGACAAGCCCACTCCAGTGCCCCGCTTGATTTGTGATACACCGGAAGAAAAGGCAGAATGGGAAGCTGGCCAGAAACGGCGCCGTTTGAGGCAAGACAGACGGATAAAAGACTACTAAAGGGTATGCTTTAATTTACAGCGTGCACGCTGAAGCGCATTATCAGCCGCTTTCGTTGTAATAGACATTTTTTGAGCTATTTCTTGGTAACTGCATCCGCCAACATAGAATCGAAGGACACTTGCCTCCATTGGTGTTAGCAGACTGGCAACCTTATGCCAGACGATTTTAAAACTTTCGCGATCCGAAAGAAGTGCTTCCGGGTCTGTTGAGACATCATTTGACATAGCGCTCACGGCAGAATTATCCGTCTCGTCGTCGCTCAGGGATATTGAATTGTTCAAGGCGTCATTTTTTCGGCCTGCAGAAGCGCGGTATGCCATAACAACCTTATGATAAATGCAGACGCCTGCGTACGTTCGAAAAGATGTTCCATTTTGCGGATTAAAAGTGCGTGCCGCATTTAAAAGACCTAGAAGACCTTCCTGACATAAATCGTCTGCTTCGACGCGTTTTGAATGAAACGGTGCAACTTTTGCCCGGATGACAGACATATACCTGACTGTAAGTTCAGCGAATGCCTCTGAGTTCCCTTGCTGTACAAGTTTTGCAAGTTTTGCATCTGGAAAAACGTATAACGTGGGGTCATGTGCATCAGTCAAAGCGAACACCTCATCGACACATCTTTATTCCCATTTCATCATACCCTAATGTGTTCCGGAAGTCAACCGGAAGAATCAAAAAGGAGTTTGCATTTCTTTGTTCCAGGTATTATAAAAATAGGAGAGGCGACATCATGGTTTCGCAGGTGTTCAGTATGGGTATTTACGGGATGAACGCTTTCCCGGTTGAAGTGGAGGCCGACCTGTCATCAGGGCTTCCCTCTTTTGAAGTTGTAGGCTTACCGGATGCAGCCGTTAAAGAATCGCGGAACCGTGTGCGTGCCGCCATGAAAAACTGCGGTTATGACTTCCCTGTTAGCCGAATTACAGTAAATCTGGCCCCTGCCGATAAACGGAAAGAAGGCCCAATTTACGATTTACCTATTTTAATTGCCCTACTGAAAGCCAGCGGTCAGCTTGATGTCGATTTAGCTGGGAAAGTATTTCTTGGTGAAATTTCTTTAGCAGGAGATGCCCGCCCGATTCGGGGTATCCTCCCCATGGCCATCTCAGCTAAAGAAAACGGGTTTCAAGAGTTATATGTACCTGAAGAAAATGCGGCAGAAGGGGCTGTAGTAAATGGCCTTTCTGTTTATCCGGTAAAAAATTTGCCGTCGTTAATCCAACACTTGACCGGTGTCCATATCATTTCTCCAGTTATCCCGCACCTTTCTGATAAAATATCATCCGCACCTGCTCCGGATTTTTCAGAAGTACGAGGGCAGGAACAGGCTAAACGGGCGCTGGAAATTGCTGCTGCAGGCGGTCATAATGTTCTTCTCATCGGTCCACCAGGTTCCGGAAAGAGTATGCTGGCCAGACGGTTGCCCTCCATCCTTCCCGATATGACGTTTGAAGAATCAATAGAGACAACGAAAATCCACTCCATTGCTGGTACAATTCCTCCAGGTATTTCGCTGATACGCACACGGCCGTTTCGGTCGCCGCACCATACGGTTTCTCCGGCGGGGCTAACTGGTGGAGGCAGTATCCCTCGGCCTGGAGAAATATCGCTTGCGCATAATGGAGTCTTGTTTTTGGATGAACTCCCGGAGTTTTCACGGGCTGCCATGGAAGTTCTGCGTCAGCCGATCGAAAATGGCTATGTCACTATTTCCCGCGCCAGCGGAACCGTGTCGTATCCCTGTTCTGCCATGTTTGTTGCGGCAATGAATCCTTGCCCATGCGGCTATTTTGGGCATCCAAAGCGGCGCTGTACTTGTTCGCCGCAGGCAGTTTCCCGTTATCTTGCTCGTGTCTCCGGTCCTCTGCTTGACAGGCTTGATCTGCATATTGAAGTTCCTCCCGTGGAATATGAGGAGCTGTCATCCAATGAAAAAGCGGAAAGTTCTGCCACAATCAGGGCACGTGTCAATACTGCCCGCGCTATTCAGAACGAACGGTTTCGCGGAACCGGCATCGCTTGCAACGCGCGGATAACGCCGGATCGGCTCCATGATTTTTGCCGGATGACCGAAAAAAGTGATGTCCTTTTAAAAACAGCCTTTGACCGTTTGGGACTTTCTGCCCGCGCGTATGACCGCGTTCTAAAAGTATGCCGTACCATTGCTGACTTGGATCAATCGGAAACCATTCTGCCGCGTCACGTTGCAGAAGCTGTACAGTATCGAAGCCTTGACCGAAAATACTGGCTGAGAGAGTTATGACGGGAAGGTAGTGTTTTTCATTGCCCGTTACACTGTCCATTCAAGGCTGCATGGCCGTTGGAAAGACGACTGCCGTCAACTATTTGAAAAAACATGCGTCCTATGTACACGTCAGCTATGAAAACAATTCCGCAGTCATTCAGACTATAAAAACAAGACATCTTAACAAGAATATTTTTGATGATTACGTGGAAATTCAAAAATTATGGATTCAAAATGAAATCGTTCGTTGGGAAGAAGCTCAAACTCACCGCTGCTCCGTTATGGATTTTGGGGCCGAAGAAATTGAATTTTACACGTGGAATTATCCCAAATCAATCGGCGTTGACTGGAATATTGGGTTAGCACTGCACAAAGAACTGGAGCAGTTAAAACATTGTATGCCGAATAGAATTTTATTTCTTGAGGCCAGTGAAGACACCTTGCAGAAACGCAAAGAAAAAGATACATCGCGTTCCAGAACTTTCTTTGAATATTACATAAAGAATATGATGCCGCTAAAAAAAGCGTGATGCACGGCACACTGGAATGCCGATCGGTTGAATGTGGATCAGCTTTCCAAAAAGGAAACCGGCTGTAAGGTAAAAGCATGGGTGAATTGGTGCATGGAAAATATTGAAAACTGTTAAGACCAGAATAAA
>ENA-UOOI01000169-UOOI01000169.1-fermentation-metagenome-genome-assembly--contig:-NODE-169-length-83439-cov-6.454620_pt1 | contig 83439 bp, 72 predicted proteins | sample MGYA00245779_ERZ724027 | MGnify/ENA primary metagenome ERZ724027 (study PRJEB28704, sample SAMN03018318) | fermentation metagenome | biome: anthropogenic terrestrial biome; feature: soil; material...
GCTGGTGCACAAATCGCTATCGTTATTAAAAAGGTGCTAAAGCGCCGGAATCGAGGTTAGGTTGAAAAAACAGTGTTTTTTCAACCGGCAATTTGTGCTGATGCACAAATCGCTGTTATTAAAATGGCGCTAAAGCGCCGGAATCGAGGTTATTATGAAAAATGATAAATTACACCCAAATATTTTAGCGGTCCGGATAATCTCTAATGTGAGTCCGGATTTGGCTGAAAAGCTTTCTCTTGGAGAGCGTCATAAGAGTATTGGTATTATTACAGCAGATAGTGACGATGTAACTTACACTGGTTTGGATGAGGCAACAAAGGCAGCAGATGTTGAGGTAGTTTATGCCAGATCCTTATATGCCGGTGCTGCCAATGCAAATACAAAGCTAGCGGGAGAAGTAATCGGTATCTTGGCAGGTCCAAGTCCGGCAGAGGTCCGCAGTGGATTAAATGCATGTATTACATTTATGGAAAGTGATGCTTACTTTATTAGTGCAAATGATGATGATTCAATCGTTTATTATGCTCATACCGTATCAAGAACCGGATCTTATCTATCAAAGATTGCTAATATTAAAGAAGGAGAAGCTCTTGCCTATGTAATTGCTCCTCCCCTGGAATCAATCTATGCTCTCGATGCAGCTATGAAAGCAGCAGATGTTCGATTATGTGAGTTTTATGGACCGCCTAGTGAAACAAACTTTGGCGGTGGACTATTAACAGGTTCTCAATCTGCCTGCTATGCGGCCTGCAATGCATTTGCAGAAGCAGTAAGAAGTATAGCGGACCGACCAAAGGAATATCAGTAAGATGGAAGCATTAGGGATGATTGAGGTTATGGGATTACCTCCTGCAATTGAAGGAGCAGATTCAGCGCTTAAGGCAGCAAATGTTGTCTTACTGGCGATAGCAAAAGCAGGTGGGGGAATCCTAACCGTAGAAATCACCGGAGATGTTGGAGCAGTAACCGCTGCTGTAGATGCAGGCGCTGCGGCAGCAGAACGAGTGGGTACACTTCGAGCAAAACATGTCATACCGCACGTAGATGAAAGCCTTGTTGGTAAAGTTTTATTGAAAGAAACAAAATTATTTTCACCAAAGAAAAAGTCAACATTACCTATGAATCAAAATGCTAATTTAAGATTCTCAAGTACTCGGGAAGATGGCGCTGGAATCCATAACGAGAAATCTGGAGTATTAATTGAAAATTCAGGAACCAAGAACGGCGAATTTGGAAATATGGGCAAAGAATCTCCATCTATGATTAACGAAAAGGAAGCTATAGAAGGTAATCCAAAAACTAAGAGTAAGGAACCAAAAACTGAGGAAGCAGAACCAAAAACTGAGAAAGCAGAAATAGAAACTGAGGAAACAGAACTAAAAACTGAGGAAGTAGAACCAAAAACTGAGAAAGCAGAAATAAAAACTGAGAAAGCAGAACCAAAAGCTGGGGAAACAGAACCAAAAACTGAGGAAACAGAACTAAAAGCTGAGGAAACAGAACTAAAAGCTGAGATAACAGAGGAAGGATCTGAGGAAACAGAACCAAAATCTGAGAAAACAGAGCCAATATCTGAGAATACGGAAATAAAATCTGAGGAAACAGAACCAATAACCAATTATACAGTTACTGATTTAAAGAAAAAGAGTAATGATACTCTTCGAGCAATCTTACAAAGTCAAGGTGTGAAATTAACAGAGCTTCATAAGAGTGCAAAGAAGCAGGAATTAATACAAACTATTATGGCACAGCAAAATCGTAGATAAAAGGAGACGGCAGATGGAGTTACAAGAGAAAGATTTAATGTCAATACAAGAAGTCCGTATGCTTTTAAAAAAAGCTAAGGAAGCCCATAAGATACTAGCAACCTTCAATCAGGAACAAATTGACCGTATCATAAAGGCAATAGCAGAAGCATGTTTACAGAATGCAGAGCGTCTTGCAAAGATGGCAAATGAAGAAACCGGATTTGGTATCTGGCAGGATAAAGTAGTTAAAAATATTTTTGCTTCTATGGTAATTTATAATGCAATAAAGGATCAAAAAACAATCGGAATTCTTCGTGAGGATAAAGAAAAGCAAACTATGGACATTGGAATACCGGTAGGTATCATAGCAGGTATTATACCTTCCACAAATCCAACTTCAACAATTATGTACAAAAGCTTAATCTCAATTAAAGGTGGAAATTGTATCGTATTTTCACCACATCCAGGAGCAAAGAATTGTATTTTGGAAACAGTTAAGATTGTCAGTGAGGCAGCAGAAGCAGCAGGATGTCCTAAAGGCGCAATATCCTGTATTTCCATTCCAACTATGCAGGCGACTAATGAATTAATGAAACATCCCAATACTAAACTTATCTTAGCGACTGGCGGCTATGCAATGGTGAAATCTGCTTACTCCTCCGGGACACCTGCTATCGGTGTTGGAGCTGGTAATGGACCAGCATTTATTGATAAAACTGCAAATGTTAAATTAGCCGTAAAGCATATTATGGCTTCCAAAACATTTGATAATGGTACAATTTGTGCTTCCGAACAGTCTGTAATAGTGGAACGCTGCATGGAGCAGACTGTAAGAGAAGAATTAGCCGCCCAAGGTGGATTTTTCTTAAACGAAGAGGAATCTAAAAAGCTTGGACATTTTATCCTACGCGCCAATGGAACGATGAATCCGCAAATTGTTGGAAAATCTGTAGCTCAAATTAGTAAACTTGCCGGGTTAACAGGTGTACCGGAATCTGCAAAAGTTTTAATTGCGAAAGAATCCAGGGTAGGAGATGATGCTCCATATTCCAGAGAAAAGTTAGCACCAATCCTAGCATTCTTTGTTGAGAATACAGTTGAAGATGTTATGGATAAAGTAGTAGAGATACTAAGCTTTGAGGGAATGGGACATACCTTTTCCATGCATTGTACTAACGAAGAGTTAATCAAACGTTTTGCTTTACGAGCACCTGCTTCCAGAATTTTAGTTAACACAATGGGTTCTCTTGGGGGCATAGGAGCGTCTACCAACCTTTTCCCAGCATTAACACTAGGCTGTGGTGCCGTTGGAGGAAGCTCTTCATCTAATAATATAGGGCCTATGGACTTAATTAATATAAAACGAGTAGCATTTGGTACAAAGGAATTGGAGGAGATTAGAAAAGATTCTGCCAATCTCCTAAGTGATACCAAATCATCCTTTAGCAGTACAAACTGTAATGTTAATACAGAATTGGTAGAAGAGATTGTAAAAAGAATTATGAAACAATTAATATAAATAATAAAATGTAGAATAATAGTATAGAGCCATAACTATTCTATGAATAATAGGAGGAAATGAATATGTCTAATACAAATGCTCTTGGTATGATTGAAACGAAAGGCTTAGTTGGAGCAATTGAAGCAGCAGATGCTATGGTAAAGGCAGCCAATGTAACTTTAATCGGTAAGGAACAGGTAGGCGGAGGTTTGGTAACTGTTATGGTGCGAGGTGATGTTGGTGCAGTGAAAGCAGCAACTGATGCAGGTGCATCAGCAGCAGAACGTGTCGGTGAATTAATATCCGTCCATGTAATTCCAAGACCTCATACTGAGGTAGATGCAATTCTTCCTCATCCCCATACACAAGCATAAATATTAACTTAAAACCAAAGAAATGGAAACTTATTTATGATATGCCTTAATTGTGCTGGGATATGCCCGGCACAATAAACCAGGCAGATAAGATAATGGTGAGGTTAGGAATGGCGCTAATTACAGAACAAGATATTCGAAAGATGATGAGTGATGGTCTTTTAAAGGAAAAGGGTGAATTCCATATGGGAAAGGATACCATATTAACTCCTTCCGCAAGAGCCTATCTATTGGAAAAAAACATTACACTCTCAGGAAGGGATTATCATGGCTCCGATACCTTAAACCGTGATAAGCCTAAGGTATCGGAAGATGAGCCAGATACGAAGAATAAAAATCACTCTTTAGAAACACCGTCTGGATTTGATACAGTATTTGGTGTTCACCTGGAAAATAAACCTGAGCATATGACACATCTTAGGGGAAATTATTTAGTATTTAAAGATCATAAACGAATTATTCTTCGTGGTGCAATTGATTATTTGGAATCGGAAATCATAATTGCCCAGACTGTCTCCGAAGGTTTACAAATGCCTAAGCTAACCCAAGAGTTGGAAGAGGTGATTCGCTTTATACGCAAGCTGCTGCAATGTGAAGTTACAGGAAGAGAAGTGGGTGATTTTATGTTAGCCGGTTTGAATGAAAAAGATTTAAGAGAACAATCCTATCATCCAAGTAAATATTTTGGAATGAAGCATTTTCTTCCTACCTATCAGCACGGTGAGATGGCTGCCTATTTAAATAAGCTAAGAACACTTGCAAGAAAGACAGAAATAGTAGCATTTAAAGCGTTTAAAGCTGAAGACGAAACGGTAACCAGAGAGGATATCCTAAGGGCTTTTAATCGTTTATCCTCTTTCTTTTGGATTATGATGTTTAAATATCTAACAGGAAAATATAACGAATCATAGAAAGTAGGAAGTATGTTAGCACAAACAAATATTAATATAGATGCAATCGTTGATACAGTAATAAAGGAACTGAAAGAGCAGCTATTTATACTAATTGAAGCATCCGGCAGGCATGTTCACTTAAGTAGAGAAGATATTAACACACTTTTTGGAAATGATTATCAGCTTACTCCTGTTAAAGATTTGTCCCAGCCTGGTCAGTTTGCCTGTAAAGAGAGAGTTACGATTACAGGTCCAAAAAACTCTATTCAAAATGTAGTAGTTCTAGGTCCTGAAAGAAGTAAATCCCAGGTTGAGGTATCATTAACGGATGCTACTACACTTGGAATTAAGGCGACCGTAAGACTTAGTGGTGATATTAAGGGAACTCCTGGAATTAAAATAACGAATCCGAATAATGGAGTGTCAATCGAAATAAAGGAAGGACTTATAGCTGCAAAGCGTCATATTCATGTGACGCCAGAAGCTGCAAAACGTTTTCATATATCCAATGGCGACTCAGTTAAAGTTAAGGTATTTGGAGAACGTCCAGTGATTTTAGAAGATGTGGATATACGAGTTGATAAGAATTTCAGTACTGCAATGCACATTGACTATGATGAAGCCAATGCCTGTGGTCTTACGAAAGATACTAAGGGTATGATTATAGTTGAAAAGTAGCATGCTCTTTAGGATGCTTACTTCTTCTTGTGGTTTTCAAAATATTTAGATAGTTGAAAAGTAGCATGTCCTCTAGGATGTACCTTGGAATAAGAAAAGAGTTGAGTAAATGTACGAAGATATAATTGAAGAAGTTATGAAAGAAGTTCTTCATCGGTTGCGCTCCCATGAAAATACATGCATACACAAAAAAACGCTGCTAGTGTTATCGAATAAGCCTTATCCCCTTTCGGAGGCAATAACAAAAGAATATAATTTGTTAATTCCAGATATAGGTGCTTGCCAAAATGTAGTAGAGCTTCATAATTTGGTTTCTAGTGCAGAAGTAATTTTGGTTACATCTATCACAGGGAAACAATTAGCAAATCTGGCGCTTTTATGTGGCAATGGATATATGGAGGAAGCAATACCATACGCCCTTTTACTTGGAAAAACAATCTTTGTGCTTGAGGAGGGACTAGAATACCGTTCCTATAAGGCAACTGCAAATAAAACATTTTATCGTAGGTTGTTAGAGTATGAGGAAAGTTTAAAACAATACGGTATTTATTTTACTTCAGAAAGCGCATTTACTTTTAGTGAAAAACAAGTAAAGCAAACAATGCTGGGAAAACAGCAAAGTGATAATAAAGGGAATACCTCTCTTACAAAGGTAACCCTTGAGGGGATAGAAGAACAGGTAGGTCTTAAGAAAAAACTCATTTTAGAAAAAGACTTAATGAATTTAAATATAAAATCACAAGCAGCGATATGCATTGAAAAGGATAGTATCGTAACACCCAGTGCGCTGGATTATGCACGAGCACATCATATGCGATTTATTAAAATGTAATGGAGGCGCAGTCAATTGGAACTTGGCAAGGTAATAGGGAGCGTTTGGGCTACCAAAAAAGACGAAAAATTAAATGGGTATAAACTTCTGGTAGTACAACTAACGGATGCTTACGACACGCCAAGCAAAAGATTGGTAGTTGCTACAGATATGGTAGGTGCAGGTGCAGGAGATCAAGTCCTGATTGTACGAGGCGGTTCAGCCAGGTATGCAATATCGGCACCTGGTTCCCCAGTAGATGCAGCAATCGTTGGTATTGTAGATTCTGTGGTGGTAGAAGAGTATGAATAAAAGCATCGGTGCATTAGAGTTTACCAGTATCAGCCGAGGAATGTATGTAGCAGATGCAGTTGTAAAAAAGGCTGAAGTAGAAATTATATATTTTAAAACAATATGCCCAGGAGTTAAGGAGGTGTTTTCTTGAGTATTAATGAGATTATTGTTTATATTATGGTTGTATTTGCAGTAATTGGTGCAATCGATCGAATATTTGGCAGTAAATTCGGTCTTGGAGAAAAATTTGAAGAAGGTATTCTTGCCATAGGGTCATTAGCAATCTCAATGGTTGGAATTATTGCTCTTGCACCGGTATTAGCAAATATTTTAAAGCCGGTTATTGTTCCGGTATTTGGTTTTTTAGGTGCTGACCCAGCCATGTTTGCCGGTACATTATTAGCCTGTGATATGGGTGGTGCACCACTTGCAATGGCACTTGCGCAAACAGAAGAAGCAGGGTTGTTTGGCGGCTTGATTGTTGGTTCCATGTTGGGACCTACAGTGGTATTTACCATACCTGTTGGTCTTGGGATAATACGTGATGAAGACAGAAAATATTTAGCGACAGGTGTTTTAGCAGGTGTTGTAACAATTCCTATCGGTGCCTTTGTTGGTGGTTTGGTTGCCGGATACCCAATAATGATGGTAATTAGTAATTTAATCCCAATCATTATTATTGCGATTTTAATTGCCCTAGGTCTTTGGAAATTCCAAGATGGTATGATTAAAGGCTTTACGATTTTCGGAAAGTTTGTTGTTGCGGTTATTACCTTTGGTTTAGCGGTAGGTATCGTGGAACAGCTGACTGGTATTGTATTAATAAAAGGTATGGCTCCAATCAGTGATGGTTTTAAAATAGTTGCTGATATCAGTATCGTTCTTGCTGGTGCATTTCCACTAGTATTTGTCATTACAAAGGTATTCCGTAAACCATTAATGTCACTTGGCAAATTACTTGGAATGAATGATGTTGCAGCAGCTGGTTTAGTAGCGTCCCTGGCAAATAGTATTCCTATGTTTGGTATGATGAAGGATATGGATAACCGTGGTAAAATCCTAAACGTTGCCTTTGCTGTTTCCGCAGCCTTTGTATTTGGTGACCACCTTGGATTTGTCGCCGGATTTAATTCCACAATGATTTTTCCTATGATCGTTGGTAAGTTAGTTGCTGGTATTACTGCTTTGTTTGCAGCAATCTTCATTGCAAATAAGACATTAAAGCATGAGAGTGATATTAAATCAGCAGAAAAAATATAGGAGTATTATAATTACGAAAGGAATAGACACATGGAAATAAATAGCGAGACAATAGAGACTATGATTCGCGAAATCGTAATGGAGAAGCTTGGTAACGGTACAGCCGACTTAACTAGAAATAAACTGAAAGAAGGTATTATTTCTGTTAAAGTTCCAACGATTCAGGTATCCAAAGATGACCTGATGAACACTGGAAAACCCGGTGATATAGTCTATACAAAAGATTTATTTTCCTTGGAGGAGAGTCCTAGACTTGGTTGTGGCATTATGGAGATGAAAGATACCACATTTGACTGGACACTCAATTACGATGAAATCGATTATGTGATTGAAGGAACTTTAAATATAGTGATTAATGGGAAAACAGCCACAGCAAATGCAGGCGAGTTAGTCTTAATTCCAAAGGGCTCTTCCATTAAGTTTTCAGTTCCAAATTATGCTAGATTCATTTATGTGACATATCCGGCAGATTGGGCTAATCAGGCGTAGAAAATATGTATAACAATAGGATTATAAAATTAAAAGTAAATATGTAATTATGATAACTGAATGTAATTATGATAACTGAATGTCATTCTGAGCCGCAGGCGAAGAATCTCTATCACTGTATATATTGAGATTCTTCGCCTGCGGCTCAGAATGACATCTTTTTTAAAGTATAGATTTTTTAAAGAATAATTTTTTTAAAAGCATAGATTTTTTAAAGCAAAGTATTTAACTTGTTCTTCCACACTTTTATTTTTTCCTTCAAATTTCTTACTTTTTCTCTTTAGGCTTGAAATAATCACAAAATAATAAAAGAAAATATACTAAAACATTCATATATTTACAAGTTTTTAGTATATATTATTAATAAGGTGAATCAATATTTCGTAATAGTGTATAGAAATTGACGCGATAAAATCAGGGATAAAGTATGCCTGAAGGCTGGATATAAAACAACAATAGCTACTGGATGCAATCACGAACTAGCTTATGGTTCATGACATTTCGAAAGCGAGGTAGTAATCGCATAAAAACGGAGGAGGCAATATATGTCAAATTTAGAATTAGCTAAGAAACTTGTTGAACTAGTCGGTGGAAAAGAAAATGTTGATAAGGCTACAAACTGCATGACAAGATTACGTTTAATGGTTAAAAATGCTGACTTGGTAAAAGAAGAAGAAATCAAGAGCACAGAAGGTGTTATGGGTATTATTGTGGATGGAAATTCCCTTCAAATTGTTTTAGGACCAGGTAAAGCTAAAAAAGTTACTGACATATGTACGAATGAATTGGGACTTCCGAAGGTGAAAGAAGTAACCGAAGATTGGAAAGAAAATAAGGCTGCAATGAAGGAGATACAGAAGAAAAGTCCATTTAAAAAAGCAATTAGGACAATAGCCGATATATTCATACCATTAATTCCGGCAATTATTGCTGCAGGCTTGTTCAATGGTCTTGCCAGTTTAGTATCTACCTTACAAGGTCAAGGGGTACTAAGTGCAGAAGGCTTCTGGCAGGTATTACAATTATTATTTGCTTTAATAGGCGGTGGATTCTTAGGATATTTTGCCATCTATACCGGCATTAATGCAGCAAAACAATTTGGCGCAACAGAAGCACTAGGAGGTATGATTGGTGCAATCTCCATCGGAAGTAATATTGTTGCCATATCTACAATTTTTGGTCTGTACAATCAAGAAGTTCCACTAAGCTCTATTCTTACTACAGGTAAAGGTGGAATCATTGGTGTTATCGTTGGCGTATGGATTCTTTCAAAAGTCGAAAAATTTATTAGAAAGCATGTTCCAGATGTATTAGACTTAATTGTAACACCATTTGCTTCATTATTAATTAATGGAATCGTATTTATATTTATTATTATGCCTTTAGCAGGATTTGCATCAGATGGATTAGTTTCAGTACTTAGTGTTATTATTAATTCTTCTAACCCGGTTGTTAGTGTAATTAGCGGTTATATACTATCAGCTGTATTCCTTCCAATGGTTTTGCTTGGATTACATCACGGATTAATACCAATATATGCAATTCAGTTAGAAACCTTAGGTGGTGTTACATTATTTCCTGTTTTAGCAATGGCAGGAGCAGGTCAGGTTGGTGCAGCAATAGCAATCTATTTAAAAGCAAAACGTATTGGAAATAAACGTATGCAAAAAGTAATTACAGGTGCTCTTCCTGCGGGCTTTCTTGGAGTAGGAGAACCTTTAATCTATGGTGTAACTTTGCCAATGTTTAAACCATTTATTACGGCTGGCTTAGGTGCTGGTTTTGGTGGAGCATTTGTAATGCTTACTCATGTTATGGCAAGTGCTTGGGGACCATCTGGTTTAGTGGCTATTCCAATTATGAAACCAGAGAGTATGCTTAACTTCTTCTTAGGATTATTGATATCATACATAGCAGGTTTTATAATTACTTATTTTGTTATTAAAGACAAGGATGTGGCAAATGTTTAATATCGTTAACAGATAGAGCTATATTATAGAAAAACTGTCATTCAAACTGTCATACAAACTGTCATTCTGAGCGTAAATTCAGTTATACTGAATTTTAAGCGAAGAATCTCATTATAAAGGCGAGATTCTTCGCCCAATTCAGCAAAGCTGAATTTGTGCTCAGAATGACAATTTGTTGTCCGGTAGGATTTCTTGCCTTGTAGGATTGATTGCCTTGTAGGATTTATTGCCTTGCAGGATTTCTTGCCTTGTAGGATTTCTTGCCTTGTAAGATTGATTGCCTTGCAGGATTTATTGCCTTGCAGCATTTATTCTCTTGTAACATTTCTTGCCTTGTAACATTTATCGTTTCACAGCAGTCCCCTTATAAAACAATCTCTTCAACAAGCGGGAATACTACTTGTTATATGTAGGATATTCTGTACACAATAATCGATAAGCTGGTTCATCTTCTTCAATGGAAGGAAAGCGACCTATTTCTTCATAGAAACGGTTATCTGTATTATCATCATTGCACATGGATACTTCCCCAATTAGCACATCGCCAGTGCCGGGTTTTATGTCAAAATCATGATATTGATGAGGCCATAGGGTAATACTTTCGCCAGGCTTTAATTCTACACCAGTACCTGCTTTCACATAATAAGAACGTCCGTCAGAATTAACTAAAACATCGGAACCGTCAAATGTACCGTCTCCCTTGTCATTGTAAAGATGAATAATTAAAGTACCACCGCCACGATTAATGATATCTTCACTTTTATTCCAGTGGAAATGCATAGGAGAATGCTGACCTTCTTTTAACATTAATAGTTTTTCTGCATATACTTTCTTGTATTTTGGATTATTTTGATTACCATTTCGAAGAGTGATTAATGCAAAACCTACCTTTTCAAAATCTCCTAAACCATAGTCTGTAATATCCCAACCTAACATGTTATCACGAATTTCATCATATTCTTCATTCTTACTTTGCCATTCTTCCGGTGTCCAGTTACAAAAGGGTGGTAACTCAAACCCGTGTTTTTTAATTAAATTTTCCATTTCTTTAATTGCATTATTTATTTCCGAGCGTTTCATTGTAATTCCCTCCTATACTTCTATGTTTTCTTATTATGATTAGAGTGTCAAAAGTCTCAAAATTTTAAAATGGTGAATATAAATACATTGACATTCATATTCCAACCTACCTTTGACTTTTGACGTTCTAATGATATTATATAACTTATAAAAATATACGCATTTACTTACAAACGATGTACAAAATTAAATGTCCAGCTTAAGCTTTTTAATATATTCAGAAGGACTGTAGGTATTGTATCGTTTAAATACAACGGAAAAGTAGCTACTTGTATTGAAACCTAATTCCATAGCAACATTTGTAATGTCCATACCTTTTTCTAACAGTAGTTTAGAGGCTTCGATTTTTTGAAAGTTAATAAAGTTTCTAGGAGAAATACCCATTTGAGCCTTGAATTTTTGCTTATATTGTGAAGTGGATAAATTGCAAAGCTTCGCAAGCATTTCCAAAGGCAATTCTTCTTTTAGATGAGTTAAAATGTAATTCACTGATGACTCCATATCCAAAGAAAGCTTGGTTTCTGGCAGCGTATTACAATCTAATAATTTTTGTAAAAAAACAGTTATATAAGAACTTGAAAGAAATGCATTTTTATTATAAAAAATAGCCTCAAATGACTTTTTTAGTAAAAGAAGCATTTCTTTTGAGTTGGTTTTTAATAAATGATGTTCTAAATGTAATAAATGATTTACTAAAGTTCTGGAAGCTACTTTATTTAAGAATAGTATATTATTTGGATTAGTGATATCCAATTGAAACCAAAAAATTTCGCCTACAGACATGGGGGTTAGATTTGTACTATGTACTTCATCTGGAAATGTGATAAAAACATCACCTCCACGTAATTTATAATCCTTTTCTCCTACATGAAAAGTAATTACACCATCGGACACATAGGTTATTTCAAAACTATTTTTGTGATAATGGGTTGGTAACGGAGAAACAGCAGTAGTCATAGTGTGCTTTCCAAACATTTTAAGACCCGGTATTTTAAGCTCCGCATTGGTTAATACATTACGATTGGCAGAGTAATAAGGTATATCAATTAAGTGAATTGCTTCTTCCATGAGAACCTCCAATTCCAAAACAAAGTATTAATTTTGTACAGTGACTATAAAGAATAGCAATACAATTTAAATAATATTATAATGTAGGTAATCAGAAGTCAATAATATCTATGCATAAATTTTAAATAATGGTTAAGAAGGAGGAAGAATAAGATGGATGTAATTAGTATGGGAGAAATGTTAATTGATTTTACACCGGGAAAAGAGAAAAATAGTTATATTAAAAATCCTGGCGGAGCGCCTGCCAATTTAGCTGTTAGCATGGCTAGGAATGGTCTGGAGGTTGGCTTTTTAGGAAAGCTTGGTGAGGATGATTTCGGAAAATTTTTAAGGGATACCCTTGAGGAGAATAGGGTAACATATTTATGTAAGAATCTGACAAAAGAAGCGGTAACTACATTAGCTTTTGTAACCCTATATGAAAATGGTGAACGTTCTTTTACTTTTGCAAGAAAACCAGGTGCAGATATGCTGCTTGATGAATCGGATGTGGAAGGAGAGGATATCGCAAAGTGCCGTTTATTTCATGCAGGCTCCTTTAGTCTGTCAGAAAATCCTGGTAGAGATGCCGTAAAATATGCAATGAAAATGGCTCATGAAAAGGGAAAACTAGTTAGTTTTGACGTGAATTACCGAGATATGGTGTGGGATAGTAAAGAAGCTGCAAAACATGAAGTAGCTGAAATACTTCCTTTTGTTGATTTGTTGAAAATTTCAGATGAAGAGTTATATTTTGTGGGAGGGGAAGAAAATATCTTCACTTTAATGGAGAAAAATAATATTGCCGTAGTGATTGAAACATTAGGATCCAAAGGTGCTAAGTATTTCTTCCATCAGGAAATAGGAACTGTAGAGGGGAGAAAAGTAGATGCAGTAGATGCAACAGGTGCCGGAGATGCTTTCTTTGGTGGTTTCCTTTCAAAGCTCTTACTAGAGAATGTAAATGATAAACATGACTTGACGAAAGAAATCATCGAAGCTGCGTTAATGTATGGAAACATATCGGGTTCCTTGTGTGTGCAGAAAATGGGTGGGATTCCTGCCCTTCCAAGCAGGGAGGAAATAGAGAAAGTATGGAATATGTAATAAAAAACAGTCAGTTAAAAGTAAGTATTTCAACAAAAGGGGCGCAAATGAAATCCATCCGGGATAAAGCTGGAAAAGAGTTCTTATGGCAAGGGAGTAAGGAGACTTGGGAAGAAAGTGCACCAAATTTGTTTCCTTTTGTTGGCAGACTAACAAAAGAAACATATACCTTACATGGAAAAGAACATCATATGGGAATACACGGATTTGCCAAGTTGAAAGAATTTACAGTATTAAATCAAAAAGAGGATTGTATTACTTTTGTACTGGAAGATGATAAGGATACAAGAAAACAATATCCATTTTCCTTTCAATTTTGCGTGACATATAAATTGGAGGAGAATGAAATTATTATTACTTATAAAGTGTATAATAAAGGCAACGAAACTATGTATTTTGGACTTGGTGGGCATCCTGGATTTAACGTTCCATTAAGTGAAAAATTAACTTTTGAAGATTATATGATTGAATTTGAAAATCAGGTAGAACCCATGCAAATAGGAATGTCAGAAGACTGCTTTGTTACGGAGGATAATAGAAGATTTATTCTTACAGAAGGAAAGTATCTGCATTTAAAGCATAATTTATTTGACCGGGATGCAATCATCCTGAAAAACACAGGTAATAAAGTTATTTTAAAATCTAAAAAGGGCAAGGAAGAAATTACCGTTTACTATCCTAATATGAATTACTTGGGAATATGGCATTGACCAAAAACAGAAGTAGATTACATATGTATTGAACCCTGGACTTCTTTACCGGCAAGAAAGGATGTTGTGGAAGAGTTATCCATGAAGGAAGATTTAATTAAGTTAGAACCCAATGGAGAATACGTGAATCCATTTTCTGTAAGAATAAATTTTTAAGAATAAATTTTTAAGAACAAATTTTTAAGAATAAATTTTAATAATTAATTCTTAATAGTAAATTCTTAATAATAAAGAGCGATAATTACACTGAACAGTATTTGCTATAAGCTGGTGAATACGCTTTTATAGCCGATGGAATCAAATTGAATCAATTACCAACTATACCAATTAAATTCGAACTACCTTTATTATATAAAAGCATAAATGCAATTGTACTACACATAATAATAAAGCTATTTAAAAGGAGGTATTCAATTGGCATCTGAAGGTAAAAACAAAAAAGCAAAGAGTAATAATATTGTAAGCTTTAATGATAGTAATTATGTAAATATAAACAATGCAAGCAAATATGGGGTTAAAAATAAAAGAAAGTATGTAAGTGGCGATACGTCCAGATCTTCAGCTAACCATAGGTTTAGTCCTCTTGGTGCAGAAGACAAAAACGAAAATCTGTAGGTAAATGTATGCACAAAATGGTGCCTCCCAAATGGTGCCTGGCACCATTTGAGAAACAAAAATTAAATGTCATTCGGGTAAATGGTGTCAGGCACCATTTGAAATGTCATTCTGAGCTTGAAAAGCGAAGAATCTCCTCTTTAATGGGGTTCTTTCATTTTCAGTTTAGAATGGCATTTTTTTGTATAATTATTTTTTAAAAAATATATTATTTATTATCGAAATGTGTTAAAATAATTCAAGAGTATGATGAGGGGGGGCGGATGGCTTGGAGCAGGAGAAAACCGCTGCTGATAAGGAATCCTTGATTTCTAGGCGTCATCGTGTGAAGCAAATAAAAGTTACGATTATTGTGTTAATAGTAGTATTCTTAATACTTCCTACCATTTTGTGTATTATAATGTTTTTTAAAGTACAATCACTTCAAAAACAAATTGATATGTTAATGATAGAGCGTTATGGAAAAACATATAATGGGTTATTTGAAAAAAATCATGAAAGTATTGCACATGCTGCAGTTGTACAATATAATACTTCTAAGAGTGCAAAAGATATATTGAATGAAAATAATAAGGAGCAATTAGATGATACCAATAAAGAAAAAGAAACCGATGATATAAATAAGAAAGCTATGACTTCGGAAACAAAGACTTTAGAATCGAAGGTATCAGATAAAAATACTCAAGAAATTAAGAAGCAAAATACCAATATGGAAGAGCCAAATGATATTTCGAAAGAATCTGCTGGAAAGAGTGGAAATACGATAGAAAATAATCAGGCTAATGGGAAGAAATCAGAAAAAGATAATTTATTAGAGAAAAAATACATATTTGATAATTCGAAAACAGTTTATTTGACTTTTGATGATGGACCTAGTAAATATACAGCAGATATTTTAGATTTGTTAGATACATATAATGTAAAGGCTACTTTTTTTGTAATAGGAAAAACAGATAAATACTCCATAGAAATGTATAAAAGAATAATAGAAGGTGGACATTCATTGGGAATACATTCTTATTCTCATGATTATGATAAAATATATAATTCTTTGGAAGATTTTGAGAAAGACTTTACAAAGCTTAGTGATTTGTTATATGATATTACTGGGTACATTCCTTACCTTTATCGATTTCCAGGCGGAAGCGGGAATTCGGTTGGTAAGGTTGATATTCAGGAGCTGATTCAATTTTTAGATAAAGAATCGGTAATTTATTTCGATTGGAATGTAGTTAACGGGGATGCTACGGGAGTAGAGTATTCCCCAGAGGAACTTTATACTAATGCAATGGATGGCATTAAGATACATAATACTTCTATTGTTCTTATGCATGATACAGATACAAAGGAAAACACTGTAAAATCTTTAGAACCTATTCTTAAGACTTTAACAGAACAGGGTATCAATGTATTACCAATAACAGATGAGGTGACTCCAATTAAGCAAGTTAAGTAAAACCATTATTTAATTTAGACATTAATAAAGGTAATTAAAAACTATTAACACAGGAGGAATAATTATGGGTTTTTTTAAGGATTTTAAAGGTGATTTTTCTCAGGCAGTAAATGAATTAATGCCAGAAGAGATGTTTGATGACAATCAAGTTGTTAATACTTTAGACGAAGAACCGGCACAAACTGAGGATACTTTAGCAATTGGGGAGAAAACTGCAGAATCTGATGATTTAGTTAATACTTATGATAATGTGGATATGGATATTCTGGATGCTATATTGACATCAGATGAAGAGGGCGGAGACCTGGAGAACTTAAATGAAATGGAAGAAATCCCTGAATCTGATGAATTAGAAGAACAAAATTTGATTCAATCTAAAACAATAGCAGAAAAGGAAGAAAAAGTAACCATGGATGAGGAAAATAGAATGGATAATCCAACAGAGAATACCGATGAAATAACGGTAATTACCAAAGGTACAGTAATTAATGGCAGTATTAATGCAGATGGTTCTTTAGATGTTATGGGTACCATTAAGGGTGATGTTGAATGTTTAGGGAAACTTTCTATCTATGGTGCAGTAACCGGTAATTGTATGGCTCATGAAGTATTTGTGGGTGCAAAACGTTTAGAAGGCTGCATTAGTAGTGAAGGCAGTGTCAAGATTGGACTTGGAACTGTAATTATAGGAGATATTACTGCATCTTCAGGAGTTATTGCTGGAGCTGTTAAAGGTGAAATTGATATTAACGGACCAATAATTATTGATTCTTCTGCTGTTGTAAAGGGCAATATTAAGGCACAATCTATACAAATTAATAATGGAGCTATTATTGATGGTTTTTGTTCCTTGCCTTATGCATCAGTTGATATAGAAAATATATTTGAATAGTTTAGAGGAGCAGGTTGAAATTCTTTCAACCGGGAGATTTATGCTGCACACATAGTCTCCAGACCTTGGAAGGAGCAAAGTTATAAAGATGAACAGGTATAAAAGAGTATTACTGAAATTAAGTGGAGAGGCTCTTGCAGGAGATAAGAAAACCGGCTTTGATGAAGCAACTTGTATTAAAGTTGCAAGTCAAGTGAAAGAACTGGTAGATAGTGGCACTGAAGTTGGTGTTGTTATTGGTGGAGGAAACTTCTGGAGAGGAAGAACCAGTGAAACCATTGATCGGACAAAGGCGGATCAAATTGGAATGCTGGCAACTGTAATGAATTGTATTTATGTATCCGAAATATTTCGATATGTAGGAATGAATACGCAGATTCTTACTCCATTTGAATGTGGAAGTATGACCAAACTATTTTCAAAAGATAGAGCAAATAAGTATTTTAAGAAAGGTATGGTTGTATTCTTGGCTGGCGGTACCGGTCATCCTTATTTTTCAACTGATACAGGTGTAGTACTCCGGGCAGTTGAATTAGATGCAGACATTATTCTAATGGCAAAGGCAGTGGATGGAGTTTATGACAGTGATCCCAGAAAGAACAAGGATGCTAAAAAGTTTGATGAAATCAGCATGCAGGAAGCATTAGACCGCAAACTGGCAGTGGTGGATTTATCCGCAACTGTTTTATGCTTGGAGAACAAAATGCCAATGTTAGTATTTGCATTAGATGAAGAAAATAGCATTGTAAACGCTGCTAAGGGCAATTTTAACGGAACTAAAGTGACAGTATAATCAGTTTACAATAAGAACAAATCAAGGAGTTCTAAATTTTAATGGAACTAAGGTAACAGATAATATATAGGAGGCGAAATTATGGATTCAAGAATTGAAATTTACGAAAGCAAAATGGTGAAATCTTTAGATAATTTAAAGGAGGAGTTTTCTACAATTCGAGCAGGAAGGGCCAATCCACATTTACTTGATAAACTAAGAGTAGATTATTATGGAACACCATCTCCACTTCAATCAGTAGCTAACATTTCTGTTCCTGAAGCAAGGGTTATTCAGATTCAGCCTTGGGAGAGTAAAATTATCAAAGATATTGAAAAGGCAATTTTAGCATCCGATCTTGGGTTAACACCTTCCAACGATGGAAAAGTAATTCGTTTAATTTTCCCTGAGTTAACGGAAGACAGAAGAAAGGAATTGGTTAAGGATGTTAAGAAGAGGGCAGAAAATGCGAAAGTAGCTGTTCGCAATATCAGAAGAGAAGCAAACGATGCAATTAAGAAACTGAATAAGAACAGTGAAATCTCAGAAGACGAGATGAAACAATTAGAAGAGCAAGTTCAAAAATTTACTGATAAGTTTATTACGGATATTGACAAAGTAACTGAAGATAAATCAAAAGAAATCCTTACTGTGTAAGAATAATTCTTACGGTACAAGAATAATTCTTACAGTGCAAAAATAATTCTTACAGTACAAGAATAATTCTTACGGTACAAGAATAGGATTTAGGACGTGTTTTGCTTGCACCAAGGACTGGCTGATTTTAGCCAGTCTTGGTTGTGTCAAAATACGTCTTAGTTTTAATAATCATATTGGAGGTCTCCATGGGAGATATTATAAATCAGGAAGGCATTAAGATACCTGAGCATGTTGCAATTATATTAGATGGAAATGGCCGTTGGGCAAAACAAAAAAGAATGCCACGTAATTATGGGCATTCTGTAGGTAGTAAAAATGTTGAAAAGATTACGGAAGAAGCATACCGTATTGGAATAAAATATTTAACTGTTTATGCATTTTCTACTGAAAACTGGAGCAGACCACAAGAAGAAGTAGATGCATTGATGAAGCTGTTGGGCAGTTATTTGAAAGACTGCTTAAAAACAAGTAGTAAAAACAATATGAAAGTTCGTATCATTGGTGATATATCAAGATTAGATATGGAAATGCAAAATAGAATTAAAGAATTAGAAGAAGTATCGGCAAAGAATACAGGTTTAAACTTTCAGGTGGCTCTAAATTATGGCAGCAGGGATGAAATGATTCGTGGAATCAAGAATCTTGCCATGGATGTAAAAACCGGAAAGGTTAACTTAGAAGATATAGATGAGGCATTATATACAAATTACTTAGATACCAAAGGAATTCCGGATCCAGATTTACTTATTCGTACAAGCGGAGAACAACGCTTATCCAACTTTTTATTGTGGCAATTAGCCTATTCAGAATTTTATTTTACAGATGTTTTATGGCCGGACTTTAATACAAAGGAATTAATGAAAGCTGTAGAATACTATAATTCTAGGGACAGAAGGTTTGGTGGAATCTAATAGAAACAGAAGATTTAGTGGAATCTAATAGGAGGATATAAGGTAATGTTTTGGATAAGATTTCGAAGCGCCATTATTTTAATGATAATTGCGATAACTACTATTATGCTAGGAGGAAATGTTTTATTTTACACTGTTTTGGCTATTTCTCTCATTGGCATGATGGAATTATATCGTACTGTTAAACTAAATAAGTCCTTGTTAGGTATTGTAGGCTATGTTGCATGTATCGCACTGGATTTTATGATACTATATCACTACGAGGAATATAACATGGTTTTATTTATCGCCTTTTTAGTTGTTTTATTATTAATATATGTATTCACCTTTCCCAAGTATCGATCTGAACAGGTTGCAATTGTTTTCTTAGGCTTGTTTTATGTTGCTGTTATGCTTAGTTACTTATATAAAGTAAGAGTCGTAGAAGATGGAGCTTATTTAGTATGGTTGATCTTTATTGGATCCTGGGGATCGGATACTAGTGCATATTGTATCGGAATGTTATTTGGTAAACATAAATTCCTACCTAAATTAAGCCCTAAAAAATCTTTAGAAGGCTGTATCGGTGGTGTAGTAGGAGCAGCCTTATTGGGATTTTTATATGGTACAATTATTAAAAATCAAATTACAGGTATAGATAATCCACAGATTGCATTTGTAATTATTTGTGGGGCTTCCAGTGTGATTTCACAAGTAGGAGATTTGGCTGCATCTGCAATTAAACGAAATCATGACATCAAAGACTATGGTAAATTAATACCTGGTCATGGTGGAATATTAGACCGATTTGATAGTGTAATATTCGTTGCACCGATTGTATATTCACTTGCACTTATATTATAAATATATGTAAAATAAACTGTCATTCTGAGCTTCACAAAGTAACTGTCATTCTGAGTTTCACAAAGTAACTGTCATTCTGAGTTTTACAAAGAGATTGTCATTCTGAGCCATGGGCGAAGAATCCTGGAACGAGCCGTGGGATTCTTCGCTTCGCTCAGAATGACAAACAAAAATTCAGAATGACAAACAAAAATTCAGAATGACAAACAAAAATTCAGAATGACAAATAAAAATTCAGAACGACAAGTAAAAATTCAGAACGACAAGTAAAAATTCAGCTCAACGAGCAAAAATTTCGAATGAATAACGAATTGAGGAATGCTATGAAAAATATATCCATCCTTGGGTCAACTGGTTCTATTGGAACACAGACCCTTGAAGTAGTTAGAAATAACAAGGACCTTAAGGTTACTGCATTATCTGCAGGTCATAATATAGATTTATTGGAAAAACAAATAAGAGAATTTCATCCCATAATAGTTTGCGTATGGGATGAAAAAAAAGGAAAGGATTTAGCATTACGAGTAAAGGATTTATCCGTTTCTGTTGTTACCGGTATGGAGGGATTAATCGACTGTGCCACAGAAAAACAAGCAGATATGGTAGTGACTGCAGTAGTGGGCATGATAGGCATTTTGCCTACCATAGAGGCGATTAAAGCAAGTAAAGACATCGCCCTTGCTAACAAGGAAACTTTAGTAACGGCAGGACATATTATTACTCCGTTGTTAAAAGAATATGGAGTAAAGCTTCTTCCGGTTGATAGTGAACATTCGGCTATTTTCCAAGCACTCCATGGCGAAAATGAGAATGAAATCAACAGGATTATTTTGACTGCCTCTGGTGGTCCTTTTCGTGGTAAAAAACGAAAGGATTTAGAACATATTCAGGTGGAAGATGCGCTAAAACATCCCAACTGGTCTATGGGCCGTAAAATCACTATTGATTCTTCCACCATGGTTAACAAAGGATTAGAGGTAATGGAAGCAAAATGGTTATTTAACGTTACTTTGGATAAAATACAGGTAGTTATACAGCCTCAGAGTGTTATACATTCGGCGGTGGAATTCATGGATGGCGGTATCATTGCCCAACTTGGGACTCCGGATATGAAACTTCCTATTCAGTATGCTTTATTCTATCCTGAAAGAAGAGTGTTAAGTGGTGAAAGAATTGATTTCTTTAAGCTAGGTAAGCTAACCTTTGAAGAACCTGATTTTAAAACCTTTACCAGCCTTAAATTGGCATATGAAGTAGCAAGAGAAGGCGGAAGTATGCCAACGGTTTATAATGCTGCTAATGAATTGGCAGTAGCAAAGTTTTTAAATAGGGAAATACAATATTTAGATATTATGGACTTAATCCAAGAGGCTGTTAAAAATCACAAAAAAGTTGAGAATCCATCCATTGGTCAAATTCTGAATATTGAAAATGAAACATATGATTTTATAAATGAATTGGTAAAAGGTTAAGCTAAAGTGAGAGTATAGACTACTCTAAATCTTTGTATTTTATATAAACCTTTAAGGAGATCAGAATGAATATAATTATAGCAATATTAATATTTAGTGCCATTATTATCATACATGAATTGGGGCACTTTCTGCTGGCAAAAGCCAATGGAATATATGTAAAAGAATTCTCTTTAGGAATGGGAACCAGAATTATTAGCTTTGTTCGAAGTTCAAATGGTTACCGCTCAAAATTGTTCTTATCACAGCATGATTATGAAACGGCTGAAGAATGTAAGAACAATACAGTATATTCCATTAAATTATTGCCTATTGGCGGCTCCTGTATTATGCTAGGTGAAGATGAAACAGCGGATGATAAAAGGGCATTTAATAATAAGCCTGTTTGGGCAAGAATTTCTGTTATATTTGCAGGTCCTTTATTTAATTTTATATTTGCCTTTGTTCTATCTATGATTATCGTTAGTATTATCGGCTATGATCCGGCCAGAGTTGAACATATTATAAAGGATTCTCCTGCACAAGAAGCAGGACTTATGCCTGGTGATGTAATAACTGAATTCGGTGGCAGACATATTAATTTATCAAGAGAAGTAGACGCATATTTAACATTTCATCCATTAAGTAAAAACGAGATAACTGTAAAGTATAAACGTAATGGTAAAACAACGGAAACTAAGGTAACTCCAAGGAATAATTATATGATTGGTTTTGGTTATATTCCAGATACAACAGAAGCAGTGCTTACTGAGGTATATGACAATATGCCATTGGCAAATGCAGGTATAAAAAAGGGTGATGTAATTACTTCTATTAATGGAGTAAAAATTAAAACGGGAAGTGAATTAAGCCAATATTTCTTTGAAAATCCTTTAAAAGACGAAGCTATTACCATAACTTATCAGAGAGATGGTAAATCTTATAATACTACAGTTAACCCAGTATTATCTGCAAATAGTTATAGTATGGGCATGTCCATTAACAGATTACGGGAGAAAACAGGGGTACTTGGTGTTATTGAATACAGTGCTGCTGAAGTGAAATTCTGGATTGCTTCTACAATTGAAAGCTTAGGTCAGTTAATACGTGGTAAGTTAGGTGCAGAAGATCTGGCAGGGCCAGTTGGTATAGTGGATTTTATAGGGAATACCTATAAGGCTACAAAAAGTGAAGGCGCCCTTACAGTATTTTTAAGTATGTCCAACATTGCTATTTTGCTAAGTGCCAATTTAGGCGTTATGAACTTATTACCGATTCCAGCTTTGGATGGAGGAAGATTGGTATTCTTATTCTTGGAAGTACTCCGTGGAAAACCGATTAATCAGGAAAAAGAAGGTTTTGTCCATATGATTGGACTGGTTGCCTTATTAATTTTAATGGTATTTGTACTATTTAATGACTTGGGAAGAATATTTTAATTGGTGCCTGGCACCATAGTCATTTAGAAAGGAAGCTATGAGAGAAGAAACAAAAGTTGTTCATATTGGTAACAAGGCTATAGGCGGAAAGAATCCTATACTGATTCAATCCATGACAAATACAAAGACAGAAGATGTAAAAGCAACGGTTGCTCAGATTCTTGAATTGGAGGCTGCTGGTTGTGATATTATACGCTGTGCTGTACCAACTATTGAAGCAGCAGAAGCTTTTACAGAGATAAAAAAGCAGATTCATATACCGTTAGTTGCAGATATCCATTTTGATTATCGTCTTGCCATTGCTGCTATGGAACATGGAGCAGATAAAATTCGTATTAATCCAGGTAATATTGGAGCAATGGATAGAGTAAAAGCAGTAGTGGATGTAGCTAAGGAAAGGAACATTCCCATACGTGTTGGCGTAAATAGCGGTTCTTTAGAAAAGCATCTTTTGGAAAAATACCAAGGAGTTACAGCAGAGGGAATTGTTGAAAGTGCACTGGATAAAGTTCATTTGATTGAAGACATAGGTTATGATAATCTGGTTATCAGCATTAAATCTTCTGATGTATTAATGTGTGTGAAAGCTCATGAGCTAATTGCAAAACAATGTAATTACCCATTGCATGTTGGTATAACGGAATCTGGTACCGTTTTGTCCGGTAATATAAAGTCAGCTGTTGGGTTAGGTATTATACTTTATCAAGGAATCGGTAACACCATACGTGTATCCTTAACCGGTAGTCCGGTAGAAGAAGTGAAATCAGCAAAGTTAATCTTAAAAACCCTAGGCTTACGTAAAGGTGGAGTTGAATTAGTTTCCTGTCCAACCTGTGGAAGGACACAGATTAATCTTATAGAATTAGCCGGTCAAGTGGAAAACATGATACAGGATATTGATTTAGACGTTAAAGTGGCCGTTATGGGCTGTGCTGTCAATGGTCCTGGTGAAGCAAAAGAAGCAGATATTGGTATTGCTGGCGGAAAAGGGGAAGGACTTCTGATAAAGAAAGGTCAAATCATACGAAAAGTTCCAGAAGACCAGTTATTATCGGCACTTCGCGAAGAATTATTAAATATGCAGACAGAAAAAATAAAGGGTTAAACTTAACTATATTATATAATCTCATTACAAAGTATGTCATTCTTAGTATAAATTCAGTTTTGCTGAATTTACGCTAAGATGACATATTCGTTGGTTAATATAATATTTTAGATATTATATAAGAACAGATAATCTGAAGTAAGTTTTAGAAATGGGGCAGAGTTATGAGTATGCTTTTTTTTGAAGTTTTTGATCAGTTAACGAATCTACCTGCAAATTTAGAGGATGTATTTAAAGATGTTCAGGTAGAGAGGGTCTCTGTTTCAAAATCCAAATCAGAAATAAGAATATACTTGGAAAGTAATAGAATCATTACAAGAAATAATATAAAGAAAATGGAATATCAGCTGCAAAAGCAGCTGTTTTCTTCTACCTCCAATATTGTTGTCCTACATGAAAGTTACATATTATCAGCGCAATATACGCCAGAGAATTTATTTTCCGTTTATAAGGATAGTATTTTGGAGGAAGTACGTGAAAGAAGCATATTAGAATATAATATTTTTGAGTTATCAGAAATACGGTTTGAAGATAATAATATGATATTTCGATGTGAAGATAATTTTCTGGTAAAAAAGATGTCTGGAGATATTATAACATACATAACAACTCTGTACCAGGAACGATTTCATATTGATATAGGTGTACATTTTGAATATTACGAACCGGTAAAAGAAGAAGATAACAATGAGTACGAGTATGAATGTGTGCAGATACTCAACCAAAAAAAGAATAAAAAAGATATAAGTAAACAAGAACAAGCCAAAGCGGATGATGGGTTAGCCGATGCATACGCTAAAGAATTGATGGCTAAAGAAGGCGGATATACTGACGAATTTGCTGCGTCAAAAGAAAATCCCAGTCAGATGAATTCTCATGAATCAAAAAAGGGTGAGAATAATGGGAATGGTACAAATAAGAATCAAACCAGCAAATTAGATTATCAAAATAAAAATTCTTATAATAAAAATAGATCCAGTTATAAAAAAGCCGCAGATGACCCGGATATTATATATGGAAAAAGTTTTGAAGGTGATTCTATACCAATTGCCGATATTCAGGATGAAATTGGTGAAGTAGTCATTCGAGGAAGAATTCTCAATGTAGAACCAAGAGAGTTAAGAAATGAAAAAACAATTATCATGTTTTCCGTATCTGATTTTACTGATTCCATACAAGGAAAAATATTTGTGAAAACAGAGGATGCACCAGAATTATTAAATGTTATCAAGAAGGGAATATTTATTAAGTTAAAAGGAATGGCATTGATGGATAAATATGAGCATGAGATTACCATTGGCTCAATTGTAGGTATTAAAACTATTTCAGATTTTACCACTACCAGACAGGATACCAGTACAGAAAAACGTGTAGAATTACACGCTCATACCATGATGAGTGATATGGATGCTGTAGTGGATGTAAAGGACTTGGTTAAGAGGGCATTTGCCTGGGGACACAAGGCGGTGGCAATTACAGATCATGGTGTAGTACAATCCTTTCCTGAAGCTAACCATGCACTAAATAAAAAGGATTATCCGGAATCTGAATGGGACAGACTCAAAGAATTCAAAGTTATTTATGGTGTAGAAGCCTACTTGGTGGATGATTTAAAAGAAGTGGTAGTCGATGAGAAAGGTCAGAATTTAGATGACTCCTTTGTTGTATTTGATATTGAAACAACCGGTTTTGGACCAGTAAAAGATAAAATTATAGAAATTGGTGCTGTAAAAGTAGTGGAAGGGAAAATTGTGGACCAATTTAGCACTTTTATCAATCCAGAGGTTTCTATTCCTTATGAAATTATAGATTTAACAGGCATAAATGATGAAATGGTTATGGATTACCCTACTATTGATATAATCCTTCCTAAGTTTCTGGAATTTTGTCAGGGCTGTGCATTAGTTGCCCATAATGCTTCCTTTGATGTGAGCTTTATTACCAAGAAATCAGAAGAATTGGGAATTGAAACCGATTATACGGTGATTGATACCGTTGGTCTTGCCAGAATTCTATTACCAGAATTAAAAAAATATAAATTAAATGTAGTTGCAAAAGCTTTAAATATATCCCTGGAGAATCATCACCGTGCAGTAGATGATGCAGGAGCAACAGCAGAAATATTTATTAAATTTGTTGATATGTTAAAAGAACAAGGTGTTCAGTTTATCAGTGAAATCAATAAGCTTGGAAAATTATCTGCTGATGCAATAAAGAAAATGCCTACATATCATGCAATTATTTTAGCCCAAAATGATATAGGAAGAGTTAACTTATATAAATTAATTTCACAGTCACATATTGAATATTATAGTAAAAGACCTCGCATTCCAAAGAGTTTATTTTTAGAGAATCGAGAAGGATTATTAATTGGTTCTGCCTGTGAAGCTGGAGAATTGTATCAGGCATTACTTAGAGAACAGCCACCAGAAGAAATTACAAGGTTGGTCAATTTCTATGATTATCTGGAGATACAGCCATTAGGCAATAATGAGTTCATGATTCATAGTGATAAAATCAATATTAATTCCAGAGAAGAATTAATGGAATTGAATCGTAGAATTGTAGGGCTGGGTGAAGAGTATAATAAACCGGTAGTTGCTACTTGTGATGTCCATTTTATGGATCCGGAAGACGAAATATACCGCCGTATTATAATGGCTGGAAAAGGATTTAAGGATGCAGATAATCAAGCACCTTTATACTACCGAACAACGGAAGAAATGTTAGAGGAATTTACTTATCTTGGAAAGGAAAAAGCCATAGAGGTGGTAATTACCAATACTAATAAAATTGCAGACATGATTGAAAAAATCTCTCCGGTACGCCCAGATAAATGTCCTCCAGTAATTGAGGATTCGGATAAAACATTACGTGAAATATGCTATAACAAAGCCCATTCTATGTATGGACCTAACCTTCCGAAGCAGGTAGAAGAACGATTGGAGCATGAATTACACTCCATTATAACCAATGGATTTGCCGTAATGTATATTATTGCGCAGAAACTGGTTTGGAAGTCCAATGAAGATGGTTACTTAGTGGGTTCCAGGGGTTCTGTAGGTTCCTCCTTTGTTGCAACTATGGCTGGTATTACAGAGGTAAATCCCTTATCAGCTCATTATTATTGCACCAATTGCTTTTATTCTGATTTTGAATCAGAGGAAGTAAGGAAATATGCAGGAAGTTCCGGATGTGATATGCCGGATAAAAACTGTCCTGTATGTGGACAACCGTTGAGCAAAGATGGACATGACATACCATTTGAAACATTCCTTGGATTTAATGGTGATAAAGAACCGGATATTGACCTTAATTTCTCAGGTGAATATCAGAGTAAGGCACATGACTATACAGAGGTTATTTTCGGCGAAGGTCATACTTTTAGAGCTGGAACCATTGGTACTCTAGCAGATAAAACAGCCTATGGCTATGTACTTAAGTATAATGAAGAGCGGGGAAAACATAAGAGAAGAGCCGAGATAGATAGAATTGCATCCGGCTGTGTTGGTGTTCGAAGAACAACAGGGCAGCATCCTGGTGGAATTATTGTTTTACCTCATGGTGAAAAAATATATTCCTTTACACCGGTTCAAAGGCCAGCCAACGATATGACGACCAAAACCATAACTACCCATTTTGATTATCACTCCATTGACCATAACTTATTGAAACTGGATATACTTGGCCACGATGATCCGACTATGATTCGTATGTTAGAGGATTTAACAGGATTGGATGCTCAAACGATTAGGCTGGATGACCAAAAGGTATTATCCTTATTTGATAACCTAAGTGCTTTGGGAATAAAGCCGGAAGACATTGGCGGATGTGATTTAGGCTGTCTTGGCATTCCGGAGTTTGGTACGGATTTTGTTATGCAGATGCTTCGTGATACCAAACCTAAGACTTTCTCAGATTTAGTTAGAATATCTGGATTATCACATGGTACTGATGTATGGTTAAACAACGCTCAAACGTTAATAGCAGAAGGAAAGTGTACCCTTTCAACAGCAATCTGTACCCGTGATGATATTATGACCTATCTAATCAATAAAGGCGTAGACAGTGGACATTCCTTTAAGATTATGGAAAGCGTCCGTAAAGGTAAAGGACTGACTCCTGAGATGGAAGAAGAAATGTTGGCAAACGATGTCCCTGAATGGTACATCTGGTCCTGTAAACGTATTAAATACATGTTCCCCAAAGCACATGCAGCTGCTTACGTTATGATGGCCTTCCGTATCGCTTACTTTAAGGTATATTATCCTTTGGCTTATTATGCAGCTTATTTTAGTATTCGTGCATCTGCCTTTAATTATGAGCTAATGTGCTTGGGAAGGGAACGATTAGAACGTTATATGGCTGATTATAAGAGGAGAAGTAATGAATTAACCAAGAAAGAGCAAGATGTTTTAAAGGATATGAGAATTGTTCAAGAAATGTATGCCAGAGGTTTTGATTTCATGCCAATTGACATATATAAAGCCAAAGCCCACCATTTTCAAATTGTAGATGAGAAAAGATTAATGCCATCCTTAAGTACGATTGACGGATTAGGTGATAAGGCAGCTGATGCAGTAGTTGAAGCAATAGCAGATGGACCTTTTCTTTCCCGTGACGACTTTAGGAGTCGAACTAAAGTAAGCTCTACAGTTGTAGACTTAATGGCTGATTTAGGACTGCTGGGAGATTTGCCAATATCCAATCAGATATCTTTGATGGACTTTTTGAAATAATCAATAACATGTCATTCTGAACGAATTCTGTGAAGCAGAATTCGTTCAGAATCTATTATTTTTTAAAAGTTTTTAAAATAATACTTGCAATCTAAGCCTAAATGTAGTAAACTATTTTTTGTTGTGAGGCTCGTTGGTCAAGTGGTTAAGACGCCGCCCTCTCAAGGCGGAATCACGAGTTCAATTCTCGTACGAGCTGTTAATGTTAATAAAAATTTAAATTTAGTAAATAAGCCACTTTAGAGTAATAGGAAATTCTCTGAAGTGGCTTATTACTTTGCAAATACAATTTTTTCAATGTTTTTAGATTTTTCTATAATAAGGTGTTATAATATGGCTTGTGAGAGTCTTAGTATAACACCTCCTTATTATTCTATTGCCAGAACCACTAATTTTGGGCGAGTCTTTTTTTATTTTAGTTGTAAGAAGAATTTACATATACCTTGTAATCATCCGGTTTGATAGTATTATAGTTTTCATCATATGGAAATGAAAACTGTAAATAGTCAACATCTTCAGGATTATTTACATCTGCATACTGATAATCAGAGTATATAACCTTTCCTTCTTTGTAAAATATAATAACAATCTTTGTAAATAAGCATTTATCCTTTCCAGAGTTGGTAACTTCCACCATAACATTTTCAGCACCAAAATTATCGGATATTTTAATATCTTTTACATTGCTTTTGCTATACTTACTTACAGAACTGATGGAATAGTTTATTTTATAGGATTCAAATTCAACATCCTTATAGTTACTGTCATATGGTCTAGTGAATGATAGAACACATTCATTATCTTTATCAAAGTAGTAATTATTATCATTTGATTTTCCAATCATTGTACCGTTTTCATCATAATACACTGCAACAGCTTCAATTCTTACCGGATATAGGTAATTGTTTTTAAGTTGTACTATGATTCCTTTGTCGGTAACTGTTTCGGTAGTTTTAATATTTTTTAGAGCATCCTTAGCATTAAATGATTCTTTAACATTAACTTTACAAGAATACTTTTTGCCGCTTAGCTTTGCCGTTATCGTTGCGGAACCAGCTGATTTTGCTGTGACTACACCCTTAGAAGATACAGTGGCAACTGATTTTTTACTACTTGACCATGATGCTTTTTTAGTAGTTCCAGTAATCTTTAATGTTTCAGTATTACCAGTTTCAAGAGTAATACTTGTCTTGTTAAGTTTAATAGCAGCTTCCGCTGTTTGAGTTGGTGCTAATGTAAATAGAATGGATATTATCATTAGCATGGATAATAGCTTTTTCATTTGAAATACCTCCTTCGTTTTATAGTTAAATTATGGACTATATGTAATAGAGTGTCAATATAGAAAAATTATAATCCACCATACAACTAGTTGTTTTCAGCAGTATAAAAACTTTTATCTTTATAATTTCTAAATGATAATCAGTAAAAACAAGGGCCGCAATAATTTGATGTATGGCTTAATAAAAGTGATATTCGCCTAATTTTGTTTTAATTTTATTATATTTAATATATAATGTAATTAAAAGTTCTTATTTAATATATTAAAAATTAGAATAGGAGTAAATATGAGTAAATTTAGGTATGGAGCACGTATTGTATTTATTATCGTTTTATATGTTCTATTTATTCTTTGGTTCGAGTTGATTTTGGGATTTGGTGTTGGTGATATTTGGGATAAGCTAATAAGATGGGCAAATAGATGTAGATGTAAAAAATCTAAAAGTGGTAATTAACACATAGCCGCCAAAAGGCGGCTTGTTAAAGATGTAGTCATCTGGCTGACTATTTACAATGCAGTAAATAAGTCGAAGATTATATTTTTGATGGATCATCGATTAGTGTTACAACTTTAAACCCGTGTTCATGACCGTCATTAAAGGTAGTTGAAGATTCTAGATAATGAACATGAGTATTCCCAATGGGTATAGCAGTAGTAGTAATACCGTGAAATTCGTGGTAATGATCCCTGAAAAAATCTGTTCTAAATATTACTTCGTGATAATGATCCGTACCATATGGAATTACTTCACCAGAAACAGTAGCAAATCGATGGCTATGAGGATCTTTTTCTAATTCACCTAGTTGAACACTCCCCTGAATTTCGTGTACATGCATCTGATGATGCTGATTAGAATTATCCAAATGTTTTACTCCTATTGATAATGCATTTATTAATAATATGAAAAGAACAAATTAAATATTCATTAATAAAGCATCCATGAGTAGTAAGTGAGTAGATAGGGGAATCTAATGCATTGGTTATTAAGCATGGGTAAGCATCTTTTCTGGCGCCTTTTAATGTGATTTTACTAAACTTTTGGGGGTGTTGCAAAACTGCCATTCTGGGAGCAAGTTGGGCAAAGCTGAATTATAAGCTCGAAGAATCTCATTTTAAAGAAAGATTCTTCGAGCTAAAGCTCTCAGAATGACAAAATTTTTATTTTGTAGCAGACCCTAATTTATGTATTATAAAATTATCATATTATAAAATTATCATAATAAATAATCATAATAAATAATCATAATAAATAATCATAATAATTAATCATTATAAGATTAAGACACCATAGCCAATTCCTGCCTTACCTCCCTTTGCAAAGTATTCTGCAAATGCTCTTTGCAAAGAGGTGGTTTTTTGCCAGTTTTTCGGGGATTTGTTATCGGTGTTGCCGAATATTCTCCAAGCGTCAAGGAATTCTTCTTCTGCTTTTTCGTAAATATAAGAAAAATCGTCTATAAATCCGCGAATATTGGAATGCTCAGGGAATACATTTTTATATGCAGGGTAAAGAAGCCAGGAATCACAAACCACTGGTATTGGCTGATTATTAAACTCTTTGCTGTAAAATTCTTTGGCTTTATGATAAGATTCTAAACGTTCCTCTTTTGTAAATGATCCACTGGAGGGTATATGCATCACAATTACTTTATCGCCAGATTTGATAGTAATGCCATTAATGGTGACAATATCCAATGAAAAGACTTCATATTCGTATTGCATACGGCCTAATGTAAAACGTGTCATTTGGTAAAAGCCTGGAAACCAGTCGCGAACAAAGGTCCCCCATATGCCATATACATTGTGGCATTCATTTAATTTATAACAAAGATCTTTCATAGAATCCCAATAAAGATCTACTGATATCCCTTTGTCTATGTATTTATTCTTTAGTGGCTTAGCACTTAACATTAATAACAGCATGGACATTGTATAGGAATGTTCCTTCATTTCAGAAGATAGATTATCAATTTCTTCAAAAGATTGAAGTGCATGATTATCCATAAATTTTTGAACAGCATTTTTCATATTATTATAGTATTCTGGATTGTTTATAATTCGTTGGAATAAATCTAGAAATACATCTTGAGCAGTTTTGGGGAAATTAATCTTATTCATTAATTCCATTAAAAACAATTCATCATTCATGACTTTACCACCTCTTTAAGTTTTTAAAAATCTCGTTCTTTTTATATGCCCATTGCATAATGAAGTCATTATAACATAAAAAGAAAACTAAAGATATGATATTTTTTGGGCACACTTTACTATGAAATATAGCCGTTTATTTAGTATTATAATGGAAAGTAGATACCAGATATACAAAGTAAATTGTAAAAAGATAAAATAATTACCTTTATAAATGTTTAGTAAATAATTAATAAATATTAAATAAATAATTCTTAAAATAATACTAAATATTTTCAAAACAAATGTTGCAAATTGTATTATAACCAATAAATGTTTACTTTTTTTTAAGAAAATAGTAAAAAATAAATAGAAAAATAGTTGACAAATGTAATTTATTAGTAGTATAATAATTATGATTTAATGAACAGCAATTAAACAAGGATTTAAATAGAACTAAAATACAACTAAATAATGTTAATGCATTTAGTAAATCGTATTCTTATATAGTTGAATATTTAAATATTATTATAAACTAGTCTACTTAACAAAATTTAAAATATTCCCTATTAACTAAGTTTATAATATTCCCTATTATCGAACTATTTACCTTACCTAGCCCAATATTTAAACCACTATACATAATTCCCCGCTTCATACCACTGAATGCGGGGAATTTAACCTTTTCAGACAAGTGGAATATCCACTTTGACTTTATTTCTATTTATTCTTTTGTACTTTCACGAATAACAATTGATCCACCTATGAGAGTTTTAATTTTTTGAAAAGTTGGATTCTCAATTACAGCATGTAGATGTTTCACAGCGACAGAACCAATTAATTTTTTTTGAACAACCATAGTGGTGAGAGAAGGAGAGTTGATGGCGGAAAAAGGTATATCATCAAATCCAATTACAGAAATATCTTCAGGTATTCTATAATTAAATTCTTTTAAAGCCTTTATAGCTCCAATTGCAATAATATCATTATCTGCAAAAGCACAGCTTGGTAAAGAAATATTTTGTGATAAATATTCTTTCATGCTTTGATATGCCCCAAGTAAAGTAGGAGTTAATAAAAATTCATTAATTGAACCATAAGTAAGATTACATTTTTTACATGATATTAAAAAAGAATCGCTGCGTTCCTCAAAATTTTGAGTAATTATATTACTTTTAAAATATGCTATTGATTTATGACCCAAGGATGTGAGATGGGATAAAGCTTGATAAACCATTTCGCTATTATTCATTACTACGCAATTGCAATCCATATTTGGCATAATATTATCGATGACTACATAAGGAATTGGTATTTTCTCAAGCAAAGGATATGTATTAGAATCAAGTTCTGTACCTAAAAGAATTAATCCCTGATAAGAAACATAATCAATTTTTTGTAAAGTTTCTTCTAAGCAATTTCGTGAAGTTAAAATACTTAGGTTATATCCAAGGTTTCTGCAATCATATTCGATAGAATCCATGATAGTTGCAATAAAACCAAAATTATCCTCAACAGCTAAGCTATGTTTCATATATTTTAAAAATAGTATATTTTTAGGTGCGATTTTCGATTTTTTTGGTATAGCATAATTATATTCTTCAAGGACCGTATTAACATGTCTGCGAGTTTCTTCACCAACACCTTTTTTGTTATTTAGTACAAGAGAGACTGTAGCAGGGGAAACACCAGCAATTTTGGCTAATTCCTTTATATTCAATTTTATTCAACCCTTTCATACTATTTGGTAGTATATCAATCTACACAAGTACAATTATATGTTAAAATGAAATGTTTTACCAGTTAAAAATAAAATTTTCTTTTTTCTAAAAGAATTGATTTTTAATTTCCTATTTTCAAATAACATTACAGTTCAGCCTGCGGCAAGTAACTATCTGTTCATAGAAAAAAGGCTGTTACAATGTTGTCATTAGATTTTAATAGTAAAAATCCCTATAGCTTAGAGATAATTATTTATTAAATGACAGTTAATTGTAACAGCCTTTTGATTACTCATAATTAAAATTTTATTTTAATACGTTGGATGAAATGGCATCCGCAAATGGGAATTGGAAAAATTTAATTTTCAGATTCCTCTTCTTCCGCTTCAGCTTCTTCTTCCATTTCCTTTATTCTACCATCATTAACAGAGAGCAATAGCTGGTCTGCTTCGCCTGTCATGGTTAATCCCTTAGGTAATGTAATATCACTTACTTTTATTGTACTACCTGAATTAAGGTTAGATACATCAATTTCGATATCATCTGGAATATCCTGAGGTAAACCAGTTACCCAGATTGCATCTAATTGTCTGTTTAAAACCAATCTTTTTGCATCTAATAATTCCTGACCAACAATTTTAAAAGGTACTTGTGCTTTTATTTCTTCTGATAGAGAAACTTTCTGAAAATCTATATGAATGATATCATAAATCAACGGAGAAGTTTGAAATTCCTTTACCATTACATTATACTCTTTACCGTCTGAGCTATTAAGTTTAATAATAGCATTTCTGCCATATGTTTTTAAACATTTTCTAAAATCATCACTTTTAACAGCAACTGGTACAGATTCCATGCCTTTGCCTGAAATAATACCAGGAATAAAACCGTTCTCTCTTAATTTTTTCTTATTGCCTTTCGTTACTTCATTTCTTATTTCTGCTTTCATTACTGGTGTTTCTTGCATATTAATTAACCTCCTTAATATTTAAATACCTTATCCTGTAATAATAATATATAATTAGAAATTTTTTAGATTTTACAGTGATAAAAATTAAAAACATTACTATAATTATATATATTATTAGAAAAAAGTCAAGGAAGTTAAAAAATTATAAAATAAATTTATGCCCAAGAATTAAAGTAAAATATAATAAATTTATAAAATAATTAAAAGTCTGATTAGTAAAATATAATATTATAATTGTATTTAATAATAAAAGTAAAGTAGAAAATAATATATAAAAAATATATTTTATAAAGAAATTAATTATAAATAAAACAAAAAGGAGTTAATGGTGAAAAAATGATTAAGCTATCAGATAAAAATATTACAGTTCAGCCTGTGACATAAAAATAGGAACTGTTTTCTAGGTATCACCTCTTAAATTGATAAAAGTATTATAAATGTCTAATATACCATAGCCCCACTCTTTATTGGGGTAAGTAATATTGGGATCTCTTTTCGCCCCTCGTATCAATAAGTTTTTAATATCCACGCTATCCATTAAAGGATGATTTTTACGCACTACACCCCATTCTAACAGCATGGCAGCAATACCCGCTGTATGTGCAGCAGCTACACTGGTCCCTGACATAGTTGTGTAACTGTTATTTTTTCCAGGCCCCACTAAATTTACTCCAGGTGCTGCAAAATTAGGATTGATGACATCGCTCCTGGTATAACCTCTGCTTGCAGGCAAATACAAACTTTGATTTGTAACATTGTATGCTGTGACTACAATAGGTATAACAGAATTACCTGGAGAAGTTAAGGTATATTCCGGATTTGATTGTGGAAAATAGGTTTCGCTGGTTACGAATAAATGCAAAGGCATCCATATATGAAATTTTTTTTCCAAAGGACCGGAGCCATATACACGAAATTTCCAGATACCTTCTGCAGGACTTTTAAATCTTAATAAAATAAGTTCATCGCCTGTTTGGGCTTCCACTAACTGGTAATCGATATTAATAACAGTTGATTCAAAGATAAAACGAATCTCTCTGGTCTCACCGAATCTAGCAGGAATTCGGGGAATATATTCTCCGGATGGAGATAATATATCTAAAGAATAGGTATTGGGAGCGTTACCCCAAAGTTCCATAGAAAATCCATATTCATTTGGTCCGACCCTTAACTCTACCGTATCGTAATTATCGTTTCCTGTAAAGGTTCCTAAATAGTGTAATCTGCTGGTACCTTCATTTCCCCCGGCAATGGTTACTGCCATTCCACCATTATCTCCTACTCTTGATACAGAAGTGCTTAATGCACCACGTTCATCATGTCCCCCACTAGTTGTTCCAAGTCCAATGATAATTGACATAGGTTTATTTAAGCGTGTTGCAGTATTATTTAAATACTTCATTGCTAACATAATGTCAGTTTCTTGATAACACTGGACATCCGGAGGAATTGAAAAAAATTTCATCAGATTCTTTTTTGCAGGTTTTAATTTTACTACAACTAACTCTGAATCAGGTACAACTCCACTAAAATTATTGGCTTCATCTAAATTACCTGCTGCAATACCTGCTAAAAAGGTTCCATGACCAATTTCGTCAACGCTTGGGACTACAGATAATGGGTTTTCACTAGCCAAAGCGGTATTAATCTGTTCCCTGGTATATTCCGTTCCATAAAAAAAGCCTTCTGGATGATTATCACTGATAATCGTTTGATCCCAGATAGAAAGAATCTTTGAGGTTCCATCCGCCTTTATAAAAGCCTTGTGAGTATAATCTATACCTGTATCAATAATACCAATTAAAACTCCATTTCCTCTTAAATCAAGTGCTGGAATATTACGGGCTCTTCTTACGCCGGAAGCTTCTAAGCTTGGTAAATCTAAAAGGCCAAAGCAAGAAGGTATTGAACCGTAACCATATATTTGAAGAAAATTACTTGGTAAATTCCTGATTGGATAATACACAACGGCATGGGTGATATTAATTATGTCATAACATAGATTGGGATCAGCTTCTAGTTGACTTAGATATCTGCCATATTCAATTAATAAATCAAAATAGTCTTCGCTATATATTTTATCTCCGCAATCCATATCCAAGTTTTTCCCCCATTATAATACTTGTTACTAAATATATGTAATTAAGATTACTTTATTCTATGCCTATTGCAATTTCATTGACAAATATTTAAATAATATTTATAATGAAGTACTAGTGAACTCTCTAAATTAGAAGAAAACAAGAGAGAAAACATTGATGTGCGTAGGAGGCAAACACAGTGAAATCATATGGAGTAAATGAACTAAGAAAAATGTACTTAGATTTCTTTGAAAGTAAGGGACATTTAAAATTAAACAGTTTTTCTCTTGTTCCGCAAAATGACAAGAGCTTATTATTAATTAATTCAGGTATGGCACCTTTAAAACCATATTTTACAGGACAAGAAATTCCACCAAGAAAACGGGTTACCACTTGTCAAAAATGTATACGTACCGGTGATATAGAGAACGTTGGTAAAACAGCAAGACATGGTACTTTCTTTGAAATGCTTGGTAACTTCTCCTTTGGTGATTATTTTAAACATGAGGCAATTGCCTGGTCTTGGGAGTTTTTAACTGAAGTAGTAGGACTAGAAGCTGATAGATTATATCCTTCTGTATATGAAGAAGATGATGAGGCATTTGACATATGGAATAAAGAAATCGGTATTCCAGCAGAAAAAATCTTCCGTTTTGGTAAGGCAGATAACTTCTGGGAACATGGTGCAGGACCTTGTGGACCTTGTTCAGAAATCTATTATGACCGTGGTGAAAAGTATGGTTGTGGAGAACCGGGCTGTACAGTAGGCTGCGAATGTGATCGTTATATAGAAGTATGGAATAATGTATTTACACAGTTTGAAAATGATGGTAATGGCAATTATACAGAACTATCCCAGAAAAATATTGATACCGGTATGGGACTGGAAAGACTTGCCGTTATAGTTCAGGATGTCGATTCTATATTTGATGTAGATACCATAAAAACACTTCTGGACAGAGTATGTCAGATTGCTGGTGTTACTTATAAAGAAGATCCAAAAGTCGATGTATCCATTCGACTAATTACAGATCATATTCGTTCTGTTACATTTATGATTTCAGATGGTATCATTCCGTCTAATGAAGGAAGAGGATATGTTCTTCGCAGATTACTTAGAAGAGCAGCACGTCATGGACGTTTACTTGGAATTAAGGACCGTTTCTTAGCTACCTTAAGCAGTACGGTTATTGAAGGTTCGAAAGACGGGTATCCTGAATTAGAAGAGAAGAAAGATTATATTCTTAAATTGCTCACCATAGAAGAAGATAATTTCTATAAAACCATCGATCAAGGTTTAAGTATTCTTTCTGAATTAGAAGAAAACCTTGTAAAAACAGGGCAAAAGACCTTATCCGGTGAAGATGCATTTAAATTATATGATACTTATGGTTTCCCATTAGACTTAACAAAAGAAATCCTTGAAGAAAAGGGCTTTGCAATTGATGAAGAAGGCTTTAAAGAAGCCATGAACGTACAGAGAGAAACTGCAAGAAGTGCACGTGCCGTAACCAATTATATGGGTGCAGATGAAACTGTATATCAGCAATTAGACCCAAGTTTAACAAGTACATTTGTTGGATATGAAAAATTCAATCATACATCTAAAATTACTGCGTTAACTACTGAAACGGAAGTTGTTAATGAATTAGTTGCAGGTCAAAGTGGTACAATAATAGTAGAAGAGACTCCATTCTATGCAACCAGCGGTGGTCAGGTTGCAGATATAGGTGTTATTACAACTGTTGATGCAGAATTTGAGGTAGAAGATGTTATTAAATTACAAGGCGGTAAAATCGGTCACGTTGGTAAAGTAACAAAGGGAATATTTCATGTTACGGAGCAGGTTAATTTAGCAATTGATCTGGATAATAGATTATCTACCGGAAAAAACCACAGCGCTACCCATCTTTTACAAAAAGCCCTTAGAACGGTATTAGGTTCTCACGTAGAACAGGCTGGCTCCTATGTAACCAGTGATAGGTTACGCTTTGACTTTACACATTTCTCAGCGTTAACCAAAGAAGAAATTGAGAAAGTAGAAGCAGTTGTAAATGAAGAAATTGCTGCTGGTTTAACCGTTCATACTGAGATTATGTCTATGGAGGAAGCTAAGAAAACAGGAGCTATGGCTTTATTTGGTGAAAAATATAGCCATAATGTTCGTGTCGTATCCATGGGTGATTTTAGTAAAGAACTTTGTGGCGGAACCCATGTAAGCAATACTTCAAGTATTACCGTATTTAAGATACTTTCTGAAACTGGTGTAGCAGCAGGTGTCAGAAGAATTGAAGCATTAACTGGTAACGGTGTATTTGCATATTATAAAGAAATTGAGGAAGAACTAAATCAAGCAGCAAAGACAGCAAAAGCAGAACCCGGAATGCTTTCTAAAAGAATTGAAGCCTTACACGAAGAAATCAAAGCCCTTCAGTCTGAAAATGAAAAGCTAAAGAATAAATTAGCAAAAGATGCCTTAGGGGATGTTATGGATCAAGTGATAGAAGTAAAAGGTGTTAAACTATTAGCAGCTAAAGTACCTGATGTAGACATGAATGGGTTACGTAATCTAGGTGATCAATTAAGAGCTAAGATGGGAGAAGGGGTAATTGTACTTGCCTCTGTTACAGAAGGTAAAGTAAACTTAATTACCATGGCTACTGATGAAACAATGAAGAAGGGTGCCCATGCAGGAAATCTAATCAAACAACTGGCTGCAATAGTTGGAGGCGGCGGTGGCGGTCGTCCAAACATGGCACAGGCTGGTGGAAAAAATCCTGCAGGTGTGGATGAATTAATAGCAAGGGCTGGTTCCATATTAGAAAGCCAAATAAAGTAAAATTGGAACTATCAATATAAATAAAACTATATAATAGAAAAAGTAAAGATTATATAAAATTATATAAAATATTTTAAAGTCTAAAAAGTGAACCTTATAATATACAAAAATGGAAAAAGCTATTGACAAAAATGATAACCGATAATATAATCTTTATAGTGCTATTCAAATTATACCCAAACAGTTGTATAGGCACAATACACAACTGGAGGGAGGTTAGGTGTGAGACTATGTCAAATGTTATTGTAAAAGATAATGAGACTTTAGATAGTGCTCTACGTCGATTCAAGAGAAACTGTGCAAAGGCAGGCATTCAGCAAGAAATCCGTAAAAGAGAGCATTATGAAAAGCCAAGCGTAAGACGTAAGAAAAAGTCTGAAGCTGCTAGAAAACGTAAATTCAAATAAGAATAAAGTCTACAAAAGCAAACATTTAAACCCTTAATTCATTCAAACGAATGATTTAGGGGTTTGATTTCGTTTTAGGGGACTATTTTGGCATTTCATACTACCGATTTTCAGTGCCCTTAAAAAAATGCGAATAGGACATGCCTTAACACCATATATTCTATAATAGTACAGTAATTGTGCAAAGAGGTATGAATGAAAAAGTTCAAGTCCAGACATAAAAAAAATAAGGAAAAAAATCATAAAGAATTATATGATTCTATAGATAAAGAAAAAAAACAGGAAAAGGCGGAGAGAATTACCTATCTTGAAAGCCTTTCCAATCAGCTGCGTCTGCCTTCTGATATGTTAGCCGGAGCACCAATTGTGACAGCAATAGGAAGAAATGAAATATATATTGAGAACTATAAAGGTATCTTAGAATACAACAATAACTTCATACGGATATTGACGAAAATCGGAAGAATGAATATTGAAGGTAAAAACCTTAACATAGTATACTTTACTAACGATGAGATGAAAATTATAGGTATGATATACAGCATTGATTTTGTTTCAGGAAAAGAATTGCAAAAACCATAAGAAACTTTCTATTAGATATTTGCAGAAAGATGGAGGCTTAAGCATGCTTGTTAAGCTATTTCGCTGGATTCGAGGCTACCTGCTTATAAGATTAAAAGGGCAATCTCCCGAACGCTTTATTAATTTGTGTAGTAACCGTGGAATATTTCTATGGAACTTACAAAATGTAAAGGGAGATTATGAATGTTATATCATGATTAAAGATTACAAAAAGTTAAAGCCCATTGCAAGAAAAACAGGTACCATACCATTGATAAAAAGAAGACATGGACTACCTTTCCTAGTCCAACAATATAAACGCAGAAAGGGATTTCTATTAGGAATTCTTCTTTTTTGTTTTATTCTTTATGTACTTTCTCTATTTATTTGGAATATCAGTATATTAGGTGGACATTCTTACACAGAAGAAGCTATGATTAAGTTTTTAAAGAAAAATGAAGTGTATATGGGGATTCAGAAAAAGAAGGTAGATTGTCAGGGCATTGAAGAATTGATTCGTGGTACATATCGTGATATTGGCTGGGTATCTGCAGAAATCAAAGGGACCAGGTTAATTATAAAAATAACGGAAACCAATATGCCAGTTCCGGCTGTAACAGCTACACAACCTTGTCACATCATTGCATCAAAAGATGCCATTATTACTAAAATTGTAACAAGAACCGGTACTCCCATGGTTCAGGTTGGTTCTGTTGTAAAAAAGGGCGATATCTTAGTATCTGGAGTGGTAGATATTATCGGTGATAATGAGTTCCTATTAAATAAAAGAGCAGTAATTGCAGATGCTGATATTGTTGGTAAATCTTATTATGATTATGAAGATACTTTTTCACTAAAATACAAACAAAAGCAGTATACTGGAGAAATGAAATCTGGGTATTCCCTGTCATTTTTTCTGAAAAAATTTAATATATATAATCCTAGAATTATGTATGGTAAGTATGATATAATTGTTAACGAATCTACGCTGCATCTGACAGACAACTTTTATCTTCCATTCAGTTATTCTAAAAGCATTTATAAAGAATTTACAGAAGTATGGAAAACTTACACAAAAGAAGAAGCGTTAGAGCTTGGAAGAAACAGATTATTAAGATATTTTGATAAATTAATGGAAAAAGATGTTTTAATTCTTGAAAACAATGTTACAATAAATATTAAGAATAATAATTGTACTTCTAAGGGCAAAATTATTGTAGAAGAATCAATAAAAGATTATAAAACAATCGACGACAGTGAGTGGAGGGCTATAGAAAGCGATGAGTCTACTGGAAACCAAAATTGACATACCTGCAGAACATGAGAAAAATATATTCGGTCAATTCGATGAGTATGTAAAAATAATAGAGAAAACATTAAATGTAACGGTTATTGCAAGAAATGGTGAAGTAAAAGTAATTGGTGAAACGGATAATGCCAACAAGGCAAAAAGTATATTTAGTCAATTGGTGGAGCTTTCCAAGAGAGGAAATACCATAACGGAACAAAATGTTAATTATGCATTAGCTTTAAGCTTTGAGAATAAAGAAGCATCAATTATAGAAATCGATCAGAATTTAATCTGCCATACCATAGCCGGTAAACCAATTAAACCAAAAACCTTAGGTCAGAAATCTTATGTAGACCAGATACGTAAGAAAATGATTACTTTTGGTGTTGGTCCTGCCGGTACAGGTAAAACTTATCTGGCTATGGCAATGGCAATCACTGCATTTAAGAACGATGAAGTGAGTAAAATTATTTTAACCAGACCTGCCATTGAAGCGGGAGAGAAATTAGGCTTTTTACCTGGGGACTTACAAAGTAAAGTAGACCCATATTTAAGGCCTCTTTATGATGCTCTTTATCAGATTATGGGAGCAGAAGGATATTTAAAGAATACAGAAAAAGGCTTGATTGAAGTTGCGCCACTTGCTTATATGAGAGGCAGAACATTAGATAATGCATTTATTATATTAGATGAAGCCCAGAACACTACTCCTGCCCAAATGAAGATGTTTTTAACACGTATCGGATTTGGCTCTAAAGTAGTAGTTACCGGAGACTTGTCTCAAAAGGATTTACCTTCCGGAGCCCAATCAGGACTTGATGTTGCTATTAAAGTATTAAGTAAAATTGGGGATATTGGATTCTCCTTCTTAACCGGTCAGGACGTTGTCAGACATCCTTTGGTACAAAAAATAGTTATGGCATATGAAATTTATGAAACAAAGCAAAGCAGAGGAACGGTAAGAGATTCTGGCAGTAATAAAGTAGAAGCAAAATCTATTAAAAGTTATAAAGTAAGAAGCCCAAAGCAAAAAGATAAGAGAAACAAAGGACGGAAATAGTAAAATACCTGGTGATAAAATACTGGAGGAACTAATGTGAAAAATATATTATCAAAAATAGGACTTTCTATAAAATCCATATGGGTTATATTGGGGTTTTTTTCTGCAATTATGATAGTTGCTTTGGGATATGTAGAAGGGACAACCCCTATTGATATTCTAAAACTATGTATCCTGATTTTAGTTCTATTGTCAATTACGGTTTTTTATATTCATAGTCTTAACCTTAAAGTAGAAGAATTCCCTTATTTCAAAAGTTTGGTTATAATTTGCTATTTTGTATCATTTCTCATGGCTATGCTAACTAGAAATAACCATGAAGTACACCTTTGGATGGTTGGTGGTATCGTTATAGCAGCTTTATTCAGCATACATCTGGGCTTGATTTTTACGTATAATTTAATCTTTTTTGCCAGCTTTATTGGGCAAATAAATATTGAAATTGTTATATATTTACTGATTGTTGGAACATTAATGTGTCTGCTGTCAGGCTTTATGAAAAATCTTAATACCATAGGGCTTACTACGATAATAGTTCTTTCCATTCAGGTCACCTTACTGTTTATCATGAATAACTTTATGCTATGGGAAACCATGAATATAGATGCTGTATTTTCACTGCTTTCCAGTGTGGGCGTAATTGGAATTACTTATGGCGTTCATTATTATTATGATAAATTGATTGGAGTAAAGAAACGTAATGAGGGCTTGGATGAAATTGCTGTTGCTTTAGAAGGAATAAGTGGTTCAGGTTTATCAGGTCAAGATATAATAGAAAAACCTGTTCAATTAATAGATGAAGATGGAAATTATACATTAGAGGAAATACTTCAATTAGACTTTCCTCTATTGGAAAGATTAAAGGAGCACTCCCTAAAATATTATAACCAATCCATTGAGATTGGTGAGATATCTGCTAATGCGGCAAAAGCGATTCATGCTAATGAAGCAATTGCAAAAGCAGGCGGTTATTATTATCAAATAGGAAGGATAGAAGGAAAACAATATGTTGAAGAGGGAATAAAACTTGCCCAGGCTTATCACCTTCCACAAGTTATTATAGATATCATCTGCCAGCATAATATGAATTATGAAAAGCCCAAATCTCCTGAGGCTGCCATTGTCATGCTTACCATAAGCATTATAGCAATGAAAGAATATATAATACAATTAGATAAAAAAGAAGCAGGAGGAGGTGAAAGTATTTCACCTGAAAAAGTTTCCCTTGAAAAAATCGTGAATAATGTATTCCAAATGCGTTTAGCAAAAGGAAGCTTAGATCAATCTGGTTTATCTATTAAAGAGTATAACATATTAAGGGATTTTTTCTTACATATGGAATAGCCATGTGAGAAAGAAATTTCATTAAATATGAAATATACTAAGGGAACAAATTTTAATACATAAAGTTATCTTGCATAAAATTATCTTGCATAAAATTATTTGCATAAAATTATCTTGCATAAAATTATTTGCATAAAATTATCTTGCATAAAATTATCTTACATAAAATTATTTTATATAAAGTAATTTACTTTATATAAAAAGAACGGGAGGAAGACACCATGACTCTAAATTTAGAATATGAAGCAGAGATTAAGCTTCAATTAGATTACGAAACCATCATTTCAAAAGTTGTGGATAAGGCACTTGATTTAGAAAATTGTCCATATGAAATTGAATTAAATGTAATCCTTACAGATAATAAGGAAATTCGAGAAATTAATAGAGAATATCGAGACATTGATGCACCCACTGATGTGTTATCTTTTCCTATGATTAATTATGAAACGCCTGGTGATTTTTCTATATTAGATGAAGAGGATAATGATACATTTAATCCGGAAACAGGTGAATTATTATTAGGTGATATTATTATTTCTGTTGAAAAAGTGATGGAGCAGGCTGCTGAATTTGGACATTCTGAGGAAAGGGAACTTGCATTCTTGACTGCACATAGTATGATGCATTTATTTGGCTATGATCATATGGAGGATGAGGAAAGAATCGTAATGGAAAAGAAACAAAGACAGGTTTTAGAAGAGCTTATTATTTATAGATAATAATGTTATTGTTCAGCCAGTGTCTGAACTGTAAGAATAAAATAGACAAGAAAGGAATTCACATTATATGAAAAAGCGTAACCTACTACTAATATTATTAACTATTATGGCTTGTTTCTTAATAGCTTGTAAGAAAAAAACAGAGGAAGTTAAAGAAGATTTGATAACCCCTACTCCTACAGTAACTGCCACACCAACTCCAACTCCAGAGCTGGAAAATCATGATAATGAAGTTAAAAGTAAATTAACAGGTTTATGGATTCCAAAGGAATACGGAGATAAAAGACCATATGCCATTATGCTTAATAACATACAATTTGCATCTCCTCAAAGTGGAACATCGGATGCTTCTGTTTTATTAGAGGCAACTGTTGAAGGCGGCATCACCAGATTAATGGGAATATTTGAGGAGCAGAATCTTCATGAAGAAAGAATTGGCTCTATACGTAGTGCGAGACATTATTATGTAAATTTTGCAGACGCTTTTGATGCCATATATCTTCATTTTGGTGAAACAACCTATGCCAAGAAGAGAATAAAAAAGTTGGGGATTAATGATTTAGACGGGTTAACCGGTATTGGTGATACGGTATATTATCGTGATAAATCCATTAAAGCCCCTCATAATGCATTTACCAGTAAGGATAGAATTTTAAAAGGCGTTGAAATAAAAGGGTATGAAAGAAATTATAAAGATGGATTTAAAGGTAATTTTCAATTCTTTGGTGAGGATTCGGATTTAAGTGGCGGCAAGAATGCACAGAAAGTAACTATTCCATTTTCCAGCTATTATTCACCTTATTTTATTTATGACACGAAAGAAAAAACATATAAGCGCTTCCAATTTAACAAGGAGCACACTGATTATAACACAGGCAAACAATTAGCCTTTAAAAATATCATTATTCAGTTTGTAAAGGAATGGGATATTGATAAGAATGATTATCAAACTATGGATATTGAGAATTCCACCGGTAAAGGTTATTATATTACCAATGGAAAAGCGGTAGAGATTAGTTGGACCATGAAGGAAGCAGATCGTTCTTTACAGTATTTTGATGCTTCAGGTAAAGAATTAACTATAAATCCTGGTAAAACATATATTGCAGTGTTCCCTAATGATAGAACCAGTAATAATGTGGCGTTGGAATAGCTTAACTTCATTACCACGTGGTGGCAATAAGGTTATAAGCAAGCAGCGTAAGCGGATTAGTTACTAAAACAATTACTGAAAAAGAACTTTATGAATCCCCATGGGAAGAATGATTATCCCATGGGCAAATAAATCTTATTTGATACAATTAATTCATGACAATCTTGTATATTATGGGAAAAACTAGTGAATACTTAATGCCAAAGGAGTGATTTTTGTGAAAATCAAAAAGGCATTAGTATATTTCATTAGTTTTTTTTCTTTGGCAGTAATGTTTTCAGTATGCTACTTTTTAAGCTATAAAAATGCCCTGAAGAAATTTAATGAAAATGCAGTAGAGCGCAATAAGGAATTAATATTATCTTTAGAACAGAATGGATTCCTACAAATTGATAAAGAAGGTACTTCTACTGATATAGCACAGAATGTTGGTAATCAACAAACAAATAATAATAGTAATATGAATAGCAACTACAGTAATACCAATAGGAACAATACGGATTCTATAAGTAATACTGACAATCTGGGTTTAGGGGAAAGTTCCATACCAGTTGATACGGTTGATGAAGCAATTATATTACCAAGCACCAAATACATTCTGCAAAGTTACGATATAACTACCGGTAATATGACGGAAGAAGAATTAAAGGTACCAAGTTATTTAGTTGGATTATCACGTATACAAGTCATAGAGTATCTCCATAATTATATGAAAGATATGACATTTGAAGAGTTTAAAAAAGGATTAACATCTTTTGAACTTTTAACTTTCTCAGAAAATAAGGTAACGTTGCGAAAAACATATAATAAAGATTTGGTTGAGTATCAGTTCTTTTTAAAATCTCAAAATGGTAAAATAGTTATTTATTTTGGTGACCAAAAGACGGTATATGAATATACGGAAGTTGCAGTAGATCATTTGACCCAATATGAGCAGATAAAATTAGAAGAAGGAATATTTGTAAAAGACGAAGAAGAGTTATATTCCATATTGGAGAATTATTCTAGTTGATTATGACCTAAGTAGAACACTTTGATCTAGAGTTTTGGTGAAATGTTTCAAAATTTAGGTTTTAAAAATGGGAGAGGATATATACAATGTTTTGAAATCTGTGTCAAGTCGCACGAAGGGGCAGTGGCATTCTCTATCTTGCACTATTGGCAGATTCTCTGCAAACATTGTATATATCCGATGGAATCAATTAAAGCTAAAAATCCAAAGCATTTATTTGTCCATAACCAAATTTTTTTATGTGTGTTTAATTGTGGGGATTTATATCCCAATGCATTTTCTCCTTCTTTGGTTGAAAAGAAAAAAATAAAAATAGACATGGCTAAACATATTAGCCCAATATAAATATTATTCATAAACTCCTCACTTTCCAGCTACCAGTTTTAAAGTAATGAATTAAGAACAACAAACGTTAATATTATAAAATGCGCAAACAATAAGTGATTTTGGAATACAAGGGTGAATCTTCTATAATCTACATGTGCAGTATATAATATTAATATATGATATTTAATATAGCTGTTAATAGCATTCCCCCGAGCATGGTTATTAATAAAATTCTTGCAACTATTCGTGGCTTTTTATAAAAAGGAACGGGAGCATTCTCTTTATCTTCTTCTTCAGGAATTAATTCATTGTTAGTTGATATTTCATCCAACAATTGAGTTGCTTTTTCATAATCACTTTTATCTACGTAGATATCTTCTCCATATACGGAATATCCCATATAAATATTCATATATCCGCCTGAACCTTTACTCTTTTTATAGCACGTAATATTATTATTGTGGAGTAAATTAATAATTAGTTCAGCTTCTATATTATTTACTGCTGATTTTAATTTAATTGGATTGGTTATCATGGCTTTTCCTCCCATGTTCTAATTTGAACAGTAATTTATTTAATTCTACTATAAACCTAAAAATGCAAATAAATTTCTTTTTCTTATAATCTATTCCTTTTCTAAATATTAGTCAATATTTTATTTTTCAAAATATTTTTCAAAGCGAATATTTCACTTGCCCACAGATAAGTTTATCTCCTTACGCTACTTGCTCATAATTTCATTGGCACTACGTGGAATTTCAGCAGGAACTTGAACTCCTGCTGAAACAGGCAAGTTATTACTCATGTCTACAAAGCAGGGGGTTACTCCAGCTTACAGGGGCGGGGGAATTCTCTGATGAGGTTAAATTATATGTCATGTTACCGTTTAGCTTGCGGCATTCTAGTGACTGAATCGAACTGTGTCATTTCCTTTTAAGATAAGAAACTTATGAAAAGAAAAGAGTCTTTATGATTGAATCGAACTATGTCATTACCTTTTTACACTTTATATTATGTTTATACATTTATAATAATACTTGAAATAATAGGTGGGTACGGTTAAAATATAGGGTAATGAAAAAATAGCTTGTCTGAGAGGAGTTCCTCTATGAGTAGTGTGATAATAGTTGGAGGTGGCGCATCTGGTTTAGTGGCGGGAATTTTTGCTGCAAGGCAGGGGCATAAGGTCACTATATTAGAACATAAAGATAAAATTGGAAAAAAGATATTGGCTACTGGTAATGGAAAGTGTAATTATACAAACTTAGTCCAGTTACCAGGGTGTTATAGAAGTAATGACAGTGCTTTCCCTATGAAAGTATTGTCTGTTTTTGGTGTCCAGAAGACCATAGATTTTTTTCGTCAGTTGGGTATCTATCCAAAAGTTAGAGACGGGTATGTCTATCCTAATTCAGAACAGGCAGCTTCTGTAGCTCAGGTTTTGGATATGGAACTGAAACGATTAAAAGTAACCATTTGCTTGGAAGTTCGTGTGGAACATATCCATAAGAATAAAAGTACATTTAAAATTACTACTAATAAAGGTGATTTTACAGCGGATAAGGTTATATTAGCTGCCGGAGGTTGTGCTTCACCTAGCCATGGTTCTGATGGAAGTGGGTATTTGCTAGCAAAGGAATTGGGACATAAGATTGTAAAGCCTTTGCCAGCATTAGTACAGTTAAAATCAAAGGAGAAATATTTTAAAGCTCTGGCAGGTGTTAGAACGGAAGCTTATATAAAGCTATTTGTAAATGACAAATTTATTGCAGAGGAGAAGGGCGAGCTTCTCCTAGCCAATTATGGAGTATCCGGTATCCCTATCTTTCAATTAAGCAGATTTGCAGCGAAAGCGCTTAGTGAAAAGAAAATCGTAGATTTGAAGATAGATTTTTTACCATCTCTGAATTGGAAAGATACTTTTGATTTTATAAATGTGAGATTGAAAGGTTATCCAAAGAAAACGGCTGAAGAGTCTTTAGTAGGATTATTTAATAACAAATTAGCTTTTGTAATGTTAAAAGAGGCTGGTATTGAACCTGCTTTGTACTGTGAGAAAGTAACTAAGAATAATGTAACAGATTTAGTAAATCAGATAAAGGAATGGAAAATTCCTATTTCTGATACGAATTCATTTGACCAAGCCCAGGTAAGTGCAGGAGGAGCAGATACTTCTGAGATTACTCCATCTACCATGGAATCTAAGCTGGTGAAAGGACTTTATCTTACGGGTGAACTTATAGATGTGGATGGTACCTGTGGAGGTTATAATCTTCAATGGGCATGGTCTACAGGCGCAGTTGCAGGAATGAATGTATAGTTATAATATAGACGAGAGGATGGACTGTTGCAAAATAGAAAATTCGTCGTTCTGAGTGTCACCGCTATGAAAGCGTGTCATTCTGAGCAAAAATTCAACGAAGTTGAATTTGCGAAGAATCCCTTTCGTTCATAGTGGTGCTGTTAAGTGTGATAATCCTGAGTGTCATTCTGAGAACAAATTCAGCTTGCTGAATTATGCTCGAAGAATCTCCCACTTTAAAATGAGATTCTTCGAGCCAAGGCTCTCAGAATGACACCAATCTGTGAAAGGAGCATGGTTATATTTATGATTCAGATAACCCAATTGAAATTAAAGATAGATCGTACAGAAGAAGATTTAAAGAAACACATAGCAAAACAATTGAAAGTACAGGAAACAGATATTATTCATTTTTCAATCGTAAAGAAATCCATTGATGCCAGAAAGAAAAATGAACTGAATTATGTATATAGTGTGGAAGTTGAGGTAAAGGATGAAGTTAGAATAGTAAAGAAACTTCATAATAACAACATCACCATAGGCGAAAGACAAAGGTATACCTATAAACCAACGGGAAATGAAAAAATGAATTACAGACCAGTAATTGTGGGTTTTGGACCGGCAGGATTGTTCTGTGGTTTAATGCTTGCAAGGGAAGGCTACGCTCCGATTATCGTAGAGCGGGGAGATGAAATATCTAATCGTGTGAAGGCAGTGGAGCATTTTTGGAAATCCAATGAGCTGGATACAAATTCTAATGTGCAGTTTGGAGAAGGCGGGGCAGGTACTTTTTCCGATGGTAAATTAAATACTTTGGTAAAAGACCAATTTGGAAGGGGACTTAAAGTCCTTGAAATATTTGCAGAACATGGGGCACCGGAAGAAGTCTTATATCTTAATAAACCCCATATTGGAACGGATCAGCTGCAAGGTGTTGTTCAAGGAATTCGAAAGGAAATCATTGCATTAGGTGGAGAAGTCAGGTTCCGGACATGCCTGACTAATGTATTTACTGATAATGGACAGTTGACTGGAATCGAACTTAATCATAAGGACGTGTTGGAATGTAATACTTTAGTATTAGCCATCGGACATAGTGCAAGGGATACCTTTGAATTAATTTATAAAAAGGGGCTTAATATAATACAAAAATCATTTGCAGTAGGGGTACGTATTCAGCATCCGCAAAAGTTAATCAGTCATAATCAATATGGTGATTTATATGAAAAGTTACCGGCAGCAGATTACAAATTAAGCCACCAAACCAGCTCAGGCAGAGGCATTTACTCTTTTTGTATGTGCCCTGGAGGTTTTGTTGTCAATTCCTCTTCTGAACAAGGCGGTCTTGTTGTGAATGGTATGAGTAATCATGCCAGGGATGAAGAAAATGCCAATAGTGCTTTGATTGTTACGGTTACTCCTGAAGATTTTCCTAAAGTTAGTGATGTTCCGGAAGTTTTATCTGGGGTAGAATATCAGAGAATACTAGAGAGAGCAGCCTATAAAACTGGTAAGGGATTAATTCCTATACAATTATTTGGAGACTTGTGCCGGAACCAAGAGAGTGTTACAATAGGTCATATTAAGCCTATTATGAAGGGAAAATATACATTTGCAAATCTAAGAGAATGTCTGCCTGATTATATTACTGATACTTTAATTGAAGGGGTTCAGGCATTTGATAAAAAGATTCCCGGATTTGCTGATGAGGAAGCAATACTGGCAGGTGTAGAATCTAGGACCTCATCACCAATTCGTATTATTCGTAACGAACAATTTGAGTCTAATATATCAGGAATTTACCCATGTGGAGAAGGAGCCGGTTATGCTGGCGGAATTACCTCCGCAGCCATAGATGGCATAAAGGTATATGAAGCAATTACTTCACGTTATAAAGTAATTAACAATTACTTGTAATTTGACAATTACTTGCAATTTAGCAATTACTTGTAATTTGACAATTGCTTATAATTTAGCGATTACTTGCAATTTAGTATGGAGCATAAATTAAAAGAATTAGGTAAAATGCGGCGAAAGGAACATAAGATGATTAACAGCAGGTTAGCTTTAAAAGATAAGAAAAGAATTGTAATAAAGATAGGTTCTTCTTCATTAACCCATCCTGCTACAGGAAGTATTAATCTAATGAAGATAGAAAAACTAGTCAGAGTATTAACGGATTTAAGAAACCAAGGGAAAGAAGTAATTCTGGTATCCTCCGGTGCCATTGCTGTTGGCAGGGAAACCATAGGATTAAAGGAAAAACCAAATGCAAAAGCTGTAAAACAGGCTTGTGCAGCAGTTGGTCAAGCACGTCTTATGATGGTATATCAGAAATTATTTGCAGAATATAATCAAGTACCGGCTCAGATTCTCATGACCAAGGATACTATGATTAATAACATTAGCAGAAAGAATGCCAGAAATACATTTGATGAATTATTAAAGCTAGGTGTGATTCCCATTGTTAATGAAAATGATACCGTTTCTACCGATGAAATTGAATTCGGTGATAATGATACCCTTTCTGCCATTGTTACCGCTTTGGTGCATGGAGATTTGCTGATATTACTTTCAGACATTGATGGTTTATATACAGATGATCCTCATAAGAATTCAGAAGCAAAATTCATTGATTTTGTAGAAGTTATTGATGAACGATTAAATGAAATGGCAAAAGATACAGCAACTTCTGTTGGTACTGGTGGAATGGCAACAAAAATATCAGCAGCCAAAATTGCTACCGATTCCGGAGCTGATATGATTATTGCCAATGGGGAAGATGTTTCAGTCATTAATGACGTTATGGAAGGAAATAATGTTGGAACTTTATTTAAAGCACACAAAAATAAAGATTTTGTATTATTGGATTACATCAAAACCGAACAATATTATAAAGAATAAGAACCTTAACAATATTACTATATATCCTTATGCAGGAAACTAGAAAGGTATGAAATACATGGAAGAATCGAGATTAGCGAGAATTAATGAATTATATAAAAAATCTCAAAATGAAGGTCTTACGGCAGAAGAAAAGCAGGAACAAGCCAACTTAAGAAGTGAATATATTCAAGCTGTACGTAATAATTTAAGAGGTACATTGAATAATATATCAATATTAAACCCTGATGGTTCTGTTACAGAATTAACCAAGAAGAATAAGCAATAAAAAATGTAATTAAAAAAACGGTAAACAGTAAACAGCAAAAAGGTAAACAGTAAAACGGTAAACTGTAAAACAGTAAATAGCAAACAGTAAACAATATACTTAAAGTAAAAAAATTGGTTTGATTTTTTACAAATATTCACTAGGCAACAATAAACATTTGTTAGATTATAATAAATATTCATTAATATTTATATGAAAGAAGAGAATAAAATGAATAAACAAGGATTAAGGGCACATATAAAAGAAACAAAAGCCACATTATCAAAAACTATAGTTCAAAAAGACAGTAATATTATCATAAATAAATTATTGAATAGTTCCTGGTTTAGAGAATGTAATCAGGTATTTTGCTATGTTTCTTTTAATCAGGAAGTAGTTACTACAGACTTTATACTTTCTGCCTTAGAAAGAAATAAGAAAGTAGCAGTACCAAAAATTGAAAATAATAATATGACTTTTTACTATATAGAGTCCTTAGAAGAATTAAAACCTGGTACACTTGGAATACTGGAACCTTTTTCAATCAAGGAAGCAATTCCACCCAGTACTAAAGAAAGTCTTTGTATAGTTCCGGGTTTGGCTTTTGACAGGCAAAGAAACCGTATCGGATATGGAAAAGGTTATTATGATAAGTTTTTTACAAAATATTCAGATAAACCAATTAGAAAAATAGCACTGGCTTTTGATTTTCAGATATATGAGAAGCTTCCAGTGGAGGAATATGATAAAAAGGTGGATTGTATAATTACACCAACCAATATAATAGAATAATTCAAATAGTTACCAAAATAGAATTCTTACTGTTTAGAATAGAATGCTTATTATAGAATAGATTGACTACTATTTTGGATAGGTTACTTTCAACATATGGAAATTATTAAGGAAGGCATTTTTTGAGAGGAGGATGTGCATTATGAAGTATTTAGAGGATATGGGCAGCAGAGCAAGAAAGGCAGCCACCGCACTAAATGTGTTAGGACAGCTCAGGAAAAATGAAGGTATAAAATTAGTGGCGGAAGCACTTCTGGAAAACAAAGATTATATTTTACGGGAGAATGAAACAGATATTAAAAAGGCAAAAGAAAATGGTATGAAGGAATCCTTAATTGACCGTTTGTCTTTAAATATCCTAAGGGTAGAGGCTATGTCTACGGGGCTTCTTGATATCGCTGCTTTAGACGATCCGGTAGGTGAAGTCATTTCCATGAAGCAAAGACCTAATGGGCTTATGATTGGAGAAAAAAGAGTTCCCTTAGGTGTTGTAGGCATTATTTATGAGTCAAGACCCAATGTAACCGCGGATGCTTTTGGATTGTGCTTTAAAACCGGCAATGCAGTTATATTAAGAGGGGGAAGTGATGCCATCCATACTAACATAGCCATTGCAACTATTATTCGTAAAGCTTTGGGAAAAGCGGGTATTCCAGAAGATGCCATTCAGCTGATTGAGAATACGGATAGAGAAGTGGCAACGGAAATGATGCGGATGAATAAATATATTGATGTTTTAATACCTAGAGGCGGCGCTGGATTAATCCGCAGTGTTGTAGAGAATAGTACCGTGCCGGTTATTGAAACCGGAACCGGTAATTGCCATGTTTATGTAGATGAATACGCAGATTTTGATATGGCTTTAAATATCATTGATAATGCGAAAACCCAAAGGCTTGGGGTGTGTAACGCCTGTGAGTCTTTAGTTGTTCATAGTAAAATTGCAGATAAGTTTATTCCATTGGTATATGAACGATTAAACGCCAAACAAGTTGTTATTCGTGGTGATGAAAGAGCAAAAGCAATTTGTGATAAAATAGAACCAGCGACAGAAGAAGATTACGGCATGGAATATTTGGATAAGATTATTTCTTTAAAAGTAGTAGATTCCATAGAAGAAGCAATTGAACATATTAATTACTATAACACAAAGCATTCCGAATCCATTATTACCAACGATTATAATCATGCAATGAAATTTCATAACGAAATAGATGCAGCTGCTGTATATGTTAATGCTTCCACCCGTTTTACGGACGGAGGGGAATTTGGATTTGGTGCAGAAATTGGAATCAGTACGCAAAAACTCCATGCCAGAGGACCAATGGGGCTTTTAGCACTTACCACCACAAAATATATTATATTTGGAAATGGGCAAATACGGGAATAAGTAAAATAATATGCGTTAAGGTATTTCCCATGTTATTTTGGATAAAATTCAATAAAACACAACATGGGCTGTTGTAAAATGAATGTTTCATACCAGATATGAATTATAGAATCGGTCTGAATTCTATATATCTGGTATTCCTATTCCATTTTGCAACAGCCGAAGTTTCTAATAAAATCATATTTATCTTTCTAAAGGATTTGAAAAGTCCAATTCAGTTAGTTCTTTTTCCTCGATAACATCATCTTGAGAATTCATGGCTTTGTATCCTATAACTTGAGATTCTTTTGGTAAAAAAGTAATAAAAGGTTTTGGACTATCAACATAAATATCATAGTCCTCCGCTGTTGTGAGAAGCTTAATTTTACAAATATCTGAATCCATCCATTTATCTTCTATAAGGTCGTATTTTAACTTTTTTACAAAACCAAAACAAATGGGATTATTTTGGCTCATTACTCCTAAGTACACATTTTGTAATGAAAGAATTTGAGGAGCATCGGAAACATTAAGAATTTGTATTTTTTCATTTAACATAGTATACCGTACTAAGTATATACCATCACCAAAGTCGTAACCAAGCGTTAAAACCATACTGTAGTAATCATCATTATTTTTTTCCGTATGCAAAACTCGCACATTTTCCCTCATTAACATCCAATAGGAGAGATATTCGTGTAAATCATCTAATAGTGCTGCTTCATCTTCAGACTCAGGAATAGAAAAGTCAAATCCCCATTTTTCTTTATATATATCATTATTACTTAATAAAAGTCCTTTTTGAGATAGATAAGTTTCAGCTTGTGAGGTTGAGATTGGTAAAGTAAGCTCTTTTTCATCGTATGATAAATTGCGTTCTTGATATGTTTTTTTGATTTGCCAATCTAACATTAATTCTCTTGCTTCTTGAATTGGATTATTTTCATCTGCACTTATAGATTCCTCGGATACTTTAGACGAATCCTTTGCTTTATAATTACACGATGAACATAAGATACTTAAAGTCAATGTTAAAACTATGAATAAGAATTTTCTTTTCATTTTACTCACTTTCTTTCAATCAATTAACTAGTCATAGTAATAAATTAATACTAAAGACTGTTGTAAACTTAGAACATTGAATAATAGGAAATACCATTATTGCTCATATAATTATTTATCTGTCAAACTGAGCTGAATCAAAAGTCAATTTTCTTATATAATAATTCCCCACCATCTTAATGGTAGTATTTGGTGTATTAATTATATCACAAAATGACATAGGTATCTCTTAGTTGTTAAAATTAATATATATATTTGACAAAACTTACAGTTTCTCATTAAATAGCACTGCCCATATTTAAAACAATTTACGGAGAGAAAGCATGTAAAGATTGTAATTCAATATGTATGTAAAAGTTATATGGAAGACTTTTGAGAAAACATAATGCAACAGGCGAAAATAGTAAATAATCAGATTGATTCAAAACATATTTATTTTTTAAATTTTTTCCTATTATTATTAGATATTTAATTACTTAGCTTGACGGTCACTTTTGCCAATGATAGAATTATTATTATATTTTATCTTAGGGGTTGGGTTTTCAAGTTGATTCTATAGAGACAGGTTTGGGAGGTTTTTGCTTTGAACAAAGTGCTTGCATATTTAAAACCGTATAGGGGTTCCATGTTATATGGATTATTTATTAAAATTATTGGAACATTATTAGATTTAGGACTTCCATGGGTATTGGCATACATTATAGATGAGGTAATTCCTTATAAGAAAATCTCTTATATATTGCTATGGGGACTTGTTATGATACTCCTTTCTATCGGAGCAAGGACTTTTAATATTAAAGCTAACCGCAATGCTTCTAAAGTAGCAAAAGATGCAGTAAAAACTTTAAGACATGATTTGTATAAAAAGATTCAAAGCTTATCCGGCGCTCAAATCGATTATTTTACAATACCTTCTTTAGAATCCAGATTAACCTCAGATACTTATAACATCCATAGTATGATTAGTATGGTACAGAGGCTTGGAGTGAGATCGCCTATTTTATTAATCGGGGGAATTGCGATTACCAGTACCTTAGAACCAGTATTGACATTAGTTCTTGTGGGTATTTTCCCCTTTCTTGTTTTAGTTGTATTCTACATATCAAAAAAAGGAATTCCTATTTATGTCCAGGTTCAATCATCTGCAGACAGTTTGATTCGCGTTGTAAGAGAGAATATCAGCGGTATTCGTGTGATTAAAGCATTATCTAAAACCCCCTATGAAAAAGAGCGCTTTAAAAAGGTGAATAGAGAGGTTGCTAACAAAGAATTGAAAGCCGGTATGACCATGGCTGTTACTGACCCCATGATGAGTCTGCTTTTGAATTTAGGACTTACCTTAGTGGTTGTTATCGGCGCTTACCGGGTAAATAGTGGTAGTACAGAACCGGGTAAGATAGTTGCTTTCTTATCTTATTTTACACTAATGCTAAATGCTGTTATTGGTATCACAAGAATATTTGTAATCTACTCTAAGGCAAGTGCTTCTGCAGCCCGCATTGAAGAAGTATTAGTTGTAGAGGAAGATTTAAAAGAAATGAATATAGAACCGGTTCAGACAGAGTATCATATAGAATTCCAAAAGGTATCTTTCTCTTATACGAAAGAGCCTTGTATCGAAAACATCAGTTTTGCCCTAAAACGAGGTGAAAGCCTTGGTATCATAGGTTCAACCGGTTCCGGAAAAACAACGCTGATTAACCTGTTAATGCGCTTTTATGATGTTTCACATGGAAGTATTCTTATAAATGGAAGAGATGTAAGAAGCTATCCTAAACAGGAACTTCGTAAAAAGTTTGGTGTGGCATTTCAAAATGATGTATTATTTGCAGATACGATTTATGAAAATATAAAGCTGGGAAGAAATCTGTCCAGAGAGCAGGTACAGACGGCTATTACACATGCCCAGGCAGACTCCTTTGTTCAGGAACTGGAGGGAAAACTGGACTTTAAACTGGCAATTAAGGGAAGCAATTTAAGCGGCGGTCAAAAACAAAGGCTATTGATAGCGAGAGCTTTAGCCGGAAACCCGGAGATATTAATACTGGATGATTCCTCCAGCGCATTGGATTATAAAACTGACTCACTGCTTAGAAAAGCAATTAGAGAACAGTATCATGATACTACCAGTGTTATCATTGCCCAGAGAATCAGTTCCATTATGAAGCTGGATCATATTCTTGTAATTGAGGAGGGAAAAATGGCTGGCTACGGAACCCATGAAACCTTGTTAGAAACCTGTGGGGTATATCAGGAAATCTATCATTCACAGATGTAAGAAAGAAGGGAGCAAACATGGCTGTAAATCCGGGACCGTCAAAAAGAGGAGTCAGTATAAAAAATGAAAGACCAAGAGATGCCAAATATGTTTTAAAACGTCTCTGGTCTTATATATATCATTATAAATGGTTATTAGCCTTAGCAATTATTTTAACTCTTGCCGGTAATGTATTTGCTCTCTTAGGACCTATGCTATCCGGTTATGCTATTGATGCTATTGAGCTAGGTGAGGGAAGGGTAATTATTAAGGATGTTTTATATTTTGCAGGGTGGATGATTGTGTTTTACATTGTTTCCTCTTTCTTTGCATATCTGCGTTCCATATTGATGATTCAGTTAAGTCAAAAAATTATTTATAAAATGAGAGAAGATGTCTTTACCAAAATGGTAGAATTACCAGTTGGATATTTTGACAGGAATCAGGCGGGAGATATTATCAGCAGAATATCTTACGATATAGATACCATCAATACGTCCCTTTCTACAGATATTGTACAAATAGTTGCCAGCATAATAACGGTAATAGGTTCTTTGATTATGATGATAATTATATCGCCGGTTCTGGTATGGGTAATGCTGATTACCATACCTCTATCCCTATTATATACAAGATTTATGTCCAGGAAGGTACGTCCCCTTTTTCGAAAGCGCTCGGCTAAATTAGGAGAGCTAAATGGTTTTACAGAGGAAATGGTATCAGGGTTAAAGACCATAGAAGCCTATGCTTCCGAAGACGCTGTTATGGAAGGTTTTGATGTTATTAATGAGGAAACGACGGAAGCTTATTATCAAGCCGAATTCTACGGCAGTACTATGGGACCAACGGTTAACTTTATTAATAATATTTCCTTATCCTTTATTACGGTGTTTGGTGCAATATTTTATTTAAGGGGAAATATGTCACTTGGTAATATATCTTCCTTTATACAATACAGCCGTAAATTCTCTGGCCCTATTAGTGAAACAGCCAATATTATTAGTGAACTCCAGTCTGCTGCAGCCGCTGCCGAGAGAGTATTTAAGCTTATGGATGAGGCGCCGGAAGTGTTGGATAAAGAGGGAGCACAAGAATTAGAAGAAGTAGAAGGAAAAGTGGATTTAAAAGATGTTACTTTTGGTTACATACCGGAGAAGGTAATCTTTGAGAAATTAAATCTTACAGCAAAGCCCGGCAGTTTAACCGCTATTGTAGGACCTACAGGTGCGGGAAAAACTACTATTATAAATCTTCTTATGCGTTTTTATGATATATGGGATGGAAAGATACTTATTGATGAGAAAGAAACAAGAGACCTGACAAGAAAAAGCCTTCGAAAGTCCTTTGCCATGGTATTGCAGGATACCTGGCTGTTTCGGGGGACTATCTTTGATAATATAGCTTACGGCAAAGAAAATGCTACTATGGATGAAGTAGTTAAAGCTGCCCAAATGGCAGGAATTCATTCCTTTATTAAGCGTCTTCCTAAGAAATATTATACTATAATCAGTGAGGATGGCTTTAATATATCCAAGGGGCAAAAACAGCTGCTTACTATTGCCAGAGCCATGCTGTTAGATGCCAAAATGCTAATTCTAGATGAGGCAACTTCTAATGTAGATACAAGAACGGAAGTAAAGATACAAAAAGCAATGGTTAAACTTATGGAGAATAAGACCTGTTTTGTTATTGCACATAGATTATCTACTATTCAAGGTGCCGATAACATTTTGGTAGTGAGTGAAGGAAAAGTAGTGGAGCAGGGAAATCATAAGGAATTGATGGAGAAGAAAGGATTTTACTATAAGTTGTATCAGTCACAGTTTGAGTAAGATGCTTTGTAAAAAAACATCTATATAAAATAAAGCTGATTAGTTTCTTTAGCATAATCGGCAATCATCTATTTATACATTTATAGATGTGAATAAAAGAATTGGAATTTTAGGCTTGCATATCTATAAATTTAATACCTATAAAAACCTATAAAAGAAGAAGTAGTCTGGAAATACTTCTTCTTTCATAAAGTTTTGGATTCAGGGCAAGGTCATACTATCCACTATACTTATTTTCTTCATTAACATGTTGATAATACATTCTGACAATACTGAAACAAAAATAAGAATTAATATCCCTATAAATAACCCCCACCAGGGAAATGTCCAGGAAACACTATATTCGGTTAAATATACTTTTTGAATTAATACGGAGCATATAATACCCATGAAAGTTCCAGGAATCAATGCTTTGATTGAATTCAACAAACTTTCGACTCCTTTCATTTTCCTGATGGATTCTGGCGTCATGCCTACTGAAGAGAAAATTGCAAATTCTTTCATACGTGCACGGTTTATGGTCCATGTAACGATAAAATTACTAAACAAACAAATAAGTAATAAAATTATTACTAATCCGGTCAATAAATACCGGATACCTGCAATGCTTGCCTGCTCCTCTCTGATTTGTTCATCATAATTATAAATTTTTCCGTACACCTGTGTCTGCTTATCCAGGTAAGTAGATATTGATTTTTCCAATTTATCCGCTTCATTAACCATCCCGCGTAAAAAAACATTGTGGTTTCCTGGATCTCTTTCCGCAAATGGACGGTGTGGCTCTAATGATAAAAAAGTATCTTCAGATACTAAGATAACAAGACTGGTTGATGCTTCGACCTTAGTATATTCCGGAGAATAATCTATAGCAGCAGCTATCTTTACTTCTATAGCATCATCATTTGGGTTGCTTAATTCTGAATCAGAAACATGAGTAGAATAAATGGGAAGTATGTCACCTGACTCAAGATGAAACAAATTTCCTTTTTCTTGCATTCCATCATGTCTCCATGTACGCTGGTCATTAATAAAAATACCTGTATTTTCGTTTAAGGTTTTAATATCAATACCTTCGTTATGACATATGGAATAAAGGGTGTCGTTATCAACACTTAAAAGAACAACATCCGGTTGTCTTCCGGATCCCTGAAACAATCCGGAACGATATCCTGTTTCGGACAATGGCAGGGGATTTCTCAGTTCAAATGCCGTTTGACGGATTAAACTTAGTTGATTATCTGAAATCTGCATAAGCTCATCTGCTGTTTGTCCAAGAAGTTTATTATCATCACAAGAAAGCTGAATATCAATATTGTAGTCCATTCCGCTATAAGTCATAGATATCACATCATTTGTATAATGACTGAAACTGGACAGTGCCATGGATAATGCAATGTTCACAGATAATGCCACCAGAACCGGATAATATTGGCGTTTAAAGCGTCTATGGGTTTTATAGGCCAGCTGTCCTTCTATATTAAATAATTTCGATATAAGTTTTGATACAGAATTAGAAAGAACAGAATCTCCAGTTTTATGTTTCTGTTCCCATTTTGATATATATATTTGCTGATTTTGCCCTATTGCCTCTATTGGTCTAATCTTTGCTACTTTTTTAGCTGACGAATAAGCAGATGCCAAAATAATCACAATAGAAACGATTATTATAGCAATTATAAATGGAATGGATATTACAATCTCTACTGGAGGAAACTTTTCCAGTCCTTTCAGCATATCATCTAATTTACTCCTGGATAGATCTAACAGATAAACACCAAACACTAAGCCAAAAGGCATGGCAATAAAAATATATACCATACTCTCAAATAAAATCATTCTGCTTATTTGACTGCCGCTTGCACCAATACTGGACAAGAGTGCAAAATCCTGCTCCCTCTGATAAGCGGATATTTTTAATACTGCTCCCAAGGTTAAAACAGATGCCAGCGTTATAATTGTAATAAGAATTACAAATATCAGCAAAAATGCATACATACCATTTTGTTTATCTAAATCTCCGTATGACACTAATAGCTCCCAGTTATGATCCTGATATATAGAATCAAGGGAATATTCACTTAACTTTTCTTTCATAATTCTTGTGGTAAATAATCCTGGTTTATCTACAGTCACAAAAAGTACTGCTTTGTTATCCACTGTGTCAAGAAAAACTTCTGAAAACCAGGAGTCCTTTTTGAAACCTTCTTCCAAACCTTTAAGCGTATTTCTATCTTCGGCAACAAATTTATAGTGATATGTACCAGAGGTGTCAATGGCCCAACGCCGTAACACATCTTGAAAGCTGGCGGCAAAATTAAATATTGCTGATAATACAGCAATCATTAAAATAGTCATAAAAAATGTCAGTAAAGTCTGAATAAAGTGTTTCTTAATATGGCGGAGAGTGGATATAAATAAAATCTTCATAGTTACACCACCTTGTCTAACGCAATATGACCATCCTTCATAAATATTCGACGCTTTGCAATACTGCTGACATTTTCATCATGGGATACCATAATAATTGTTTGACCATAATTTTCATTTGCTGTTCTTAATAGGGTTAAAACTTCCTCTGTATTTTCACTATCCAGATTTCCTGTTGGCTCATCCGCTAATATTAGGGAAGGTTTTGACATCAGTCCACGTCCTATCGCTACACGCTGTTGCTGTCCTCCGGATAATTGATTGGGGAGATGTTTTCTACGTTCTGATAAACCAAGTAATTCTAACAAGGACATAAGCATTGCTCTGTCTATTTTTTTACCATCAAGCATTAAAGGTAAAATAATATTCTCCTCAACAGTCAAAGTGGGTATCAAATTAAATGACTGATAAATCATACCAATATGCCTGCGTCTAAATATTGCTTGTTCCGATGGCTGTAACTTACTAATATTTTTCCCTTCAATAAATACATTTCCTGAAGTGGGAATGTCTACTCCTGCCATCATATGAAGCAATGTAGATTTTCCTGAGCCTGATGGACCCATGATTGCAAGAAATTCGCCTTTTTTTATTTCAAGATTCACATTATCTAACGCTACTACTGCGGAATCACCAATTTTATAAGTTTTTGTAAGATTTTGAATTGTTAACATGTATAGTACCTTTCTTTATACAATTTCTCTTGTCATAATTCTGGTATGTGTTATTTTATATGGATTTAACTTTTTTAGAAATTACGATAGTAGGCTTTCTATGAAGTTATAATATCATAGAAAGCCTAACATATCATTTATTGTATAATTATATCTTTAGCTAATTGCAAAAGCTCTATAGATTAAATTTGATTACCGCTTTCACTAATACGAATTGTTACTAAGCAATCTCTGCTCAAACCTATAACATTAGTAACGGTAAAGGAAAATGTAACATAAGCATACTTGTTAAATATTCCTCCATATCTGCCAGTACCGGAAGTTGTGCTGACATTGGAAGTAGTCGCATTTGATGGTATATAGTCCCATCCTCCTCTTGGATTACTAACACTGACATCTCCATCACCCCATGTAAAATATCCTTCTGCATAATAAAATGTTGATTGGCTTAAACCATTGTCCCAAGTTAACTCTTTTTCATTCTTAAACCAACCTGAGCCGGAACTCGCTAAAGATGTAATGCCTTTACTTCCAGCATCTGGTTTAAAATAAATTTTTTCTGTTACTTGATTACCATCCTCATCAACATAATAAAACACTTCAATTGGATCACCATAATCAATTGCCTTTTCTGCAGCCATCACTGGAGTCGCTGCAAAAATTGATAAAAACATTGCCATAGTTAAAAAAACACTGATAATTCGCTTCATAGTTGTTTCCCTCCTAGAATGTTAATTTCATTAGCATGTTAAATTAGTTACGTTTCGGAGTAATTGGTATTTACACCAGCTCCTTGAGGTGCGTTTGATGGCATTTCCGTAAATACTGAAATACTTTAATTTAGAAACAGCATTCCTATTACGTGACAGTCGTAACTTTTTAAATTATCATTGGTATCACATCCTTTCATTTCTCAATCTATGGTTCAATCATAACATAAAATATCATTAGTGCCTCAAGTTGTCAAAATTGATGTATGTTTTTGTCAAAACTTACAGTTTTTTTATAATCGCAATTGAAATTACAAATAATAAAGATTTAAAATAAACAAAATGTGGTACTTCCATTCCTCTTTGTCACAGACCATTTACATTAATATTGAAATATTATTCTTAATACTATATAATTCTATATGATATTTTGAAAATTAGTTTAACGAAAGTTGAGATTATATTATGGATACAATTAGTATTGATTTAAATAAAATAAATACAACAGGAGAAGCACCGATTAATGAACCTGAAAGACAGTATTATTTTATGGCAAAATTAAAGGAATGGGTAAAACAGAAATCAGAAGAATTAGGCAGACCCCTTACCTTTATTACCCAGACTTTTGGGTGCCAAATGAATGCGAAGGACTCTGAAAAATTAGCAGGTATACTAGAGAAAATTGGTTATGTTGAAACCGATACAGAAGAAGCTGATTTTGTAATCTATAACACCTGTACCGTTCGTGAGAATGCCAACACCAGAGTATATGGCAGACTAGGGTACTTAAATAGTCTTAAGAAGAAAAACCCAAATATGCTTATTGCATTATGTGGTTGTATGATGCAGGAAGACATTGTAGTGGAAAAGATAAGAAAAAGCTATCGCTTTGTGGATATCATATTTGGAACCCACAATATCTTTAAACTGGCAGAGCTGCTTTACAACAGACTACAGTCTAAGAGAATGATAATTGATATATGGCAGGGAACCGATCAAATAGTGGAAGACCTTCCAAGTGAGAGAAAATATAAATTCAAAGCCGGCGTAAATATTATGTATGGCTGTAATAATTTCTGCAGCTATTGTATCGTTCCTTACGTTAGAGGAAGAGAGAGAAGTCGTAATCCTGAAGATATTATAAAGGAAATTAAAGATATGGTAGCAGACGGCGTAGTTGAGATTATGTTATTAGGACAAAACGTTAATTCCTACGGAAAGACTTTAGAAAAACCTATGACATTTGCAGAGTTACTAGTGGAAATAGAGAAGATAGAAGGATTGGAAAGAATCCGTTTTATGACATCCCATCCTAAGGATTTATCCGATTCTTTAATTGAAGTAATGAAGAATTCGAAAAAAATCTGTAACCATCTTCATCTGCCCGTACAGTCAGGAAGTACAAAATTATTAAAGGCAATGAATCGTAAATATACAAAAGAACAATATTTGGATTTAGTAGATAGAATAAAAACTGCTATGCCAAACATATCTTTAACTACAGATATTATTATTGGATTCCCTGGAGAAACAGAAAAAGATTTCTTAGATACTCTGGATGTTGTTAGAAAAGTAAGATATGATAGTGCTTATACATTCCTTTATTCAAAACGTACAGGAACACCAGCAGCTGCCATGGATACACAGGTGGAAGAAGAAGTTGCAAAAGAAAGATTTAACCGCTTATTAAAAGAAGTACAAGAGATTTCTGCAGAAATAACAAAGAGAGACGAAGGAACCATACAGACTGTTTTGGTGGAAGAAATAAACAATCAAGATCCCTCTTTATTAACAGGAAGATTAAGCAATAATGTGTTAGTACACTTTTCCGGATGCAATGAGTTAATTGGAAAACTAGTTGATGTAGAATTAACAGAATGCAAAGGATTTTATTATTTGGGGAAATTAGTAGGCTAAAGGTACAAATTTGCTAATTTATTTACAATTTGCTCGTAAATAGATAGCAATTTAAAGAATAATTTTTAATAAATTTATCAAATTGCACCTTAATATTCGTGAAATAATGACATAATGTATAAAATATTAGTTAGTATACTTGACATATTACTAAAAAAAGTATAAAATTTATATGTTGTATGTTTGTACAATGAAAATTAAATAAGGAGGTGCTCCTGTGCAAGAAGAACTAAAAATAGTGATAGCTATTTTAGTTACCTTGGTAATAACTGCTGCTCTTGTTTGGAAAATTGCCATATCCTATCGCATCAAGGTCGTAGAGGCTAAGATAGGTTCCGCAGAGGAAAAAGCAAGAGAAATCATAGATGAAGCTTTAAAGACAGCTGAAACTAAGAAAAGAGAAGCCTTACTTGAAGCAAAGGAAGAGTCTTTAAAGACTAAGAATGAGCTTGAAAAAGAAACTAAGGAAAGACGAGCAGAATTACAGCGTTACGAAAAACGTGTTCTTACGAAAGAAGAAACCTTAGATAAGAAGACGGAAGCACTGGAAAAGAAAGAGGCTAGACTTACTGCAAAAGAAGCTGAACTCGATAAATTAAGAGCAGAAGCGGAGGAAATGCATAGCAAGCAATTGCAGGAGTTGGAAAAAATTTCTGGACTTACCTCCGATCAAGCAAAAGAATATCTTTTGAAAACTGTTGAAGACGAAGTAAAACATGAAACGGCAATGTTAGTAAAAGAACTTGAAAACAAAGCGAAAGAAGAAGCTGACAAAAAAGCAAAGGAATATGTTGTCACTGCAATTCAGAGGTGCGCTGCAGATCATGTAGCAGAAACAACAATATCCGTTGTTCAACTTCCTAATGATGAGATGAAAGGTAGAATTATTGGTAGAGAAGGACGTAATATACGTACTTTAGAAACCTTAACTGGTGTAGATTTGATTATAGATGATACTCCAGAAGCTGTTATCTTATCAGGTTTTGATCCAATCAGAAGAGAAATTGCAAGAATTGCTCTTGAAAAATTAATTGTAGATGGAAGAATTCATCCTGCAAGAATTGAAGAAATGGTTGAAAAAGCGCAAAAAGAAGTTGAAGTCATGATTCGTGAAGAAGGTGAAGCTGCAACTCTAGAAGTAGGTGTTCACGGAATTCATCCAGAACTGGTTCGTTTACTTGGTAAGATGAAATTTAGAACAAGTTATGGACAAAATGCATTGAAACATTCTATTGAAGTTGCACAATTATCCGGTTTATTAGCTGGAGAAATTGGCGTTGACATTAGAATGGCAAAAAGGGCTGGTTTACTACATGACATTGGTAAGTCTGTTGACCACGAAATGGAAGGCTCACATATTCAGATAGGGGTTGAACTATGTAGGAAATACAAGGAGTCTCCTATTGTTATTAATGCAGTAGAATCACATCATGGAGATGTGGAACCTACATCATTGATTTCATGCATAGTACAAGCTGCAGATACAATTTCAGCAGCAAGACCTGGCGCTAGAAGAGAAACATTGGAAACATATACTAACAGACTAAAACAGTTGGAAGATATTACGAATAGCTTTAAAGGGGTAGATAAGTCATTCGCAATACAGGCAGGTAGGGAAGTGCGCATCATGGTTATACCGGAACAGGTTAGTGATGCAGATATGGTTTTACTTGCACGTGATGTATCAAAACAGATTGAGGCCGAATTGGAATATCCAGGTCAAATTAAAGTAAATGTAATCAGGGAATCTCGTGTTACTGATTATGCAAAGTAAGTTCGTAAGAAGATAATTAGATTGGCTGAAAACCTTAAAACAGTAGTGTTTGCAAAGGTTTCAGCCAATTTTTTATTTTTTAAATTATTGTAGAAGTTTATATAGAAGAATTATTCCCAATTATATGGAAACAAAATATTATTATTGAGGTTCAAAAAGATACTTCCAGTATTCTCATAAGATTTGTTCTAAATACTCTTCAAGACAAATTCCTTTTTTATGTATTTCTTTTGCCGCTTCTTTGCCTACATAACGATAATGCCAAGGTTCATAGCAAATTCCGGTAATATCACTTTTATTTTCAGGATAACGTAATATAAAGCCATATTTATAAGAATTTTGCATCAGCCATTTTTGCTCAGAGGTATTTTCTTGACCTTTGTCTAAAATTTGGTAACTTTCTGCAACGATATCAACTGCTAATCCTGTTTGATGTTCACTGGTTCCAGGAACAGCAACCCATTTTGCAGCTTCTATAGCTGCTTCCTGGTTAGAAAATCCATCACTTAAATATTTACTAATTTTATTTTTATACAGTGATTTTTGCTTTTCCGGTGTACGATAAGAGGAACAGATAATAGGAGATAATCCTTCCTTTCTTGCATCGTCTAACATCTTCTCAAGATCATCAAAAATTCGTTTATCAACAGAGTGACCATTATTAAATGATTCCGTCTCTACAGTAAAATTTTTAGGTATTGGATTCCACGGATTTGCAAGAATCAGCTGCCAATCTAAAGCGGATTGGGATGTATAATTTGTCCTGTTAAATTTTCTTTCAAGAATTATATTACTGATTATAAAAAAAACAATATCTAGTACTACCAATCCAAGTAATATAGTAATTATTTTCCTGTGACGTTTTATTCGTTTTCTTCTTTTACTTCGTACACTATTATTTACAATATCCATTATAACATCCTTTTCTTTCGCAAACTTGCTTATCATATCGCATTTAAATAAAAAGTATTTTATATGTTCCCTTATATATTGTCAACTTACTTCATTAATTCTTCAGTAAGATTAAGAAAATATTAATAAGGGAATGGATATACTTTACTGAAAATTAACTGAATATTAATATAATTTTTGTGTCATGCATACATTTTGTTAGTTTTTTCTTATCATAATCTGCTATAATGTTAAGAAACAGGAGTAATGGAGGTGAACGAATGACTTTACAACAATTAAGATACGTGATAGAAGTTTCTGAAATGGGTTCCATGAGTGAAGCAGCAAAGAGGTTATTTATATCACAACCAAGCCTTTCTAATGCCATTATGGAACTGGAAAAAGAAATTGGAATCCAAATATTTATTCGAACCAATAGGGGAATTCAATTATCCGTAGATGGTACAGAATTTCTTGGATATGCAAGACAAGTAATTGAACAAATGGAACTACTGGAACAAAAATATGTTGTTGGAAAGCCTCACAAGCAAAAATTTAGTATATCTACTCAACATTATTCTTTTGCTGTGAAAGCCTTTGTAGACTTAATTATGCATTTTGGAATGGAAGAGTATGATTTTGCCATTCGAGAAACCAGGACCTATGAAATCATTGAAGATGTAAGAATGTTAAAAAGTGAAATAGGAATTCTTTATCTAAGTAATTTTAATGAAAAGGTAATTACTAAATTAATTAAAGAAAATGAACTAGACTTTGAACTGCTTTTTATTGCTCAACCCCATATATTTGTAAGTTCCAAAAATCCTTTGGTAAAAAAATATAAGGAGGACCCTAATTATAATGGCGGAAAAGGTGTTACCTTAGAAGATTTAGAAGATTTTCCTGTATTTCGATATGACCAGGGAGTGAACAATTCATTCTATTTTACCGAAGAGATATTAAGTACTCTAGAGCATAAAAAATCTATTATGGTAAATGATAGGGCAACCTTATTCAACCTACTCATTGGTTTAAACGGTTACACCATATCTACAGGAGTTATTAGTGAAGAATTAAACGGTAAAGATATTATATCTTTGCCTCTGGATGTGGATGAAATAATACGGGTTGGAATGATTACTCATAAGAATACAGTCCGAAGCAGACTGGGAGAAATTTTCATAAGCAGGCTAAAAGAAAATATAAAAAATGATGGTTTGGTATAGTTATAAACTATATCAAACCATATTTTTTTCATATTTTACTAATAGGTAGAATTGGTATATACTAAGTTCAATCGTAGCAAAGTCAATGGGTTGAGGCGTTTATAAAACGTCTAATATCTGAATGAAGTAAGGAGAAAACAAGCATGGGATACAAAGTTAGCAAATCTTACAATGTTAATATGATGATGTGCTGTGACCATATGTGGGAAAGCATGTATATGGTTTATTATTGCGCTTGTTATAATACCTGATTATGTTGTTTATTATATTTAGTAAAATATAAAAGACAGGTACATAATGGTATCTGTCTTTTTAATTTTGTGGCAATTTTGGTGCCAGACACCATATAAAAGGTATTTTAATTTGAAACGGTGCCAGGCACCAAAAAGTGCCAAGGTAAAAAGTGCTAGGTGGAAATGGTGCCTGGCACCAAAAAGTGAGGTGTGAAATGGAAGGAATCATTGAAGTCAGAAATCTGACAAAGACTTTTGAAGATAAAAATAACAAAGTTGAAGCTCTAAAAGATATTAATTTATCCATTAATAAAGGAGATATCTTTGGTATTATCGGAATGTCGGGAGCTGGAAAAAGTACTCTAGTAAGATGCCTAAACTTTTTAGAAAAACCTACTAGTGGAACTGTATTAGTTGATGGAAAAGACTTATCAAAGTTAACAGCGAAAGAACTTCGAAATAAGCGTATGGACATATCTATGATATTCCAGCATTTTAATTTACTTATGCAAAAAAATGTTTTGGATAATATTTGTTTCCCTTTATCCATTGCAGGTGTTAATAAGAAAGAAGCAAGAGAGAGAGCCTTAGAATTACTTAAGATAGTAGGATTGGAGGAAAAAGTGGGTGCTTACCCATCCCAATTATCCGGAGGACAAAAGCAAAGAGTTGCTATCGCCAGGGCATTGGCGAATAATCCAAAGATACTTCTTTGTGATGAAGCTACCAGTGCCCTGGACCCTCAGACAACAAAATCCATACTTGAACTCTTAAAAAGGATTAATGAAAACTATGGAATAACTATAGTGATTATTACTCATGAAATGGCAGTTGTTCGGGAAATATGCAGCCATGTAGCTATTATTAGTAACGGTACTCTGGCTGAAACCGGTAAAGTAATTGATATATTTACAAGTCCTAAGACGAAAGCAGCAAAGGAACTGATTCTTCATGGTGATGAAAATATTCCCAATGAAATGGCGGACCCTTATAAATCTGCAAGTATTAAACTTTTGAAAACAAAGCGTTGTATCAGAATCGTATTTAGTGAGAATTCTTCTTTTGAACCGGTTATCGCTAATATGGTTTTAGAACATAAAGCCCCCGTTAATATTTTAAGGGCAGATACTAAGAACATAGGTGGAATTGCCAGAGGAGAGATGATTTTAGGGCTTCCTGAAAATGAAAAAACTGCAGACAGGATGATTGAGTATCTAAAAGGAAGAGGTCTTGCAGTAGAGGAGGTGTCTGATTATGTGGAATAGTGAAATAATTAATATGCTGGAACAAGGTGTTATTGATACCTTATATATGACATTGGTTTCAACCTTTATGGGTTATGTAATTGGCCTTCCCATGGGAATTGTATTAGCGATAACACATAAGCAGGGTATAAAGCCAAATAAATTTGTATATAAGCTTTTGGACTTTATTGTAAATGTTGTAAGAAGTGTACCATTTTTAATTTTACTGATTGTGTTGATTCCATTTACTAAACTAATTGTAGGTAAAAGTTATGGCTCTACAGCAACTATTGTGCCTCTAGTTATTGCTGCTGCTCCATTTATAGCAAGATTAGTGGAATCCTCCATACAGGAAGTTGATAAGGGAGTTATTGAGGCGGCAGAAAGTATGGGTGCCGGAACATTTACAATTATATGGAAGGTATTATTAGTTGAGGCAAGAACTTCTCTGCTTGTGGGAGTAACTATAGCTACAGGAACTATATTAGGTTATTCAGCCATGGCAGGTGTTGTAGGTGGCGGTGGGTTAGGTGACATTGCCATACGATATGGGTATAACAGATACCAGACTGATATTATGGTGGTAACAATCCTGCTATTAATTGTTTTGGTACAGTTGTTGCAGGGAATTGGAATGATGTTATCAAATAAATCAGATAAAAGAAAAAAATAAATTGTTAATTTTAAAGAAAAAGGGAGGAAAAATTTTATGAAAAATAAATTATTTGCAGTAGTTTTAACCCTGTCTGTTGTAGCAGGAGCCTTAGCAGGATGCGGTAAAAGTGATTCCGCTAAAACAGGGGGAGAAAGTAAAACCATTAAAGTAGCAGCATCTGCTACACCTCATGCAGAAATTTTAGAACAAGCGAAGAAAAGTCTTAAAGAAAAAGGATGGAATCTGGAGGTTACAGTATTTGATGATTATGTTCAGCCTAATAATGTAGTAGAAAGTGGTGATTTTGATGCAAACTATTTTCAGCATATTCAATATTTGGAAAACTTTAATGATGAACATGGAACTCATTTAGTCAATGCAGGCAGCATTCATTATGAACCATTTGGAGTTTATCCAGGAACTAAGACAGATTTATCTATGTTAGAAAAAGGCGATGTAATAGCTGTACCTAATGATACTACCAATGAAGCGAGAGCCTTATTACTACTTCAGGATAATGGAATCATTACTTTAAAAGAAGATGCAGGATTTACTGCCACCGTTAATGATATTGTAGATAATCCTAAAGATATTACCATTCTGGAGTTAGAAGCAGCACAGATACCCAGAGTAAAAGGAGAGGTAGCATTCGTTGTACTAAATGGTAACTATGCATTGCAAGCAGGGTTTACAGTAGCAAAAGATGCTATTGCTTATGAGGAGGCTGATTCTGAAGCAGCTAAAACTTATGTAAATGTAATTGCAGTAAAAGAAGGTAATGAAAACCGTGAAGGCATTAAGGCTTTAGTAGAAGTCTTAACCTCAGATGAAATTAAGACCTATATGAAAGATACTTATGAAGGAGCAGTTATTCCTTTTGAATAAGATTTTTTCTTTGGTTAAGATATAATGTAATACCTGTAATTCAATGTAATACCTGTAATTCAATGTAATACCTGTCATTCAATGTAACACCGTCATTCAGCGTAACACCTGTCATTCAATATAATATCTGTCATTCTGAGCCTGAAAGGCGAAGAATCCCAACCGAAAAGGGAGATTCTTCGCCTATGGCTCAGAATGACAGGTATTTTTCTCTTTTGTCTTAGAATGGCAAGGATTCTTCGCCTGTGGCTCAGAATGACAGGTATTTTTCTCTTTTGTCCTGGAATGACAAGGATTCTTCGCCTGTGGCTCAGAATGACAGGTATTTTTCTCTTTTGTCCTGGAATGACAAGGATTCTTCGCCTATGGCTCAGAATGACAGGTGTTTTTCTCTTTTGTCCTGGAATGACAAGGATTCTTCGCCTGCGGCTTAGAATGACAGGTATTTTTCTCTTTTGTCTTGGAATGGCAGGGATTCTTCGCCTTTCAGGCTCAGAATGACAGGCAGGTCAGTCTTTGGCATATATTTTCATATATCTTCATGAACTTTCCAATATCTTCTTAAAACACCTTAAAACAAAATTATTCTTGACTTAATATGAAGTTAAAGCAATAATTGTAGGTAAAATGCTATTTCATGTATTGGAATTTTTTATTTATGTGTTAAAATAATATAGCCGGTAAACTTAAGAGAGACATATTCATTATATCAATATTGAAAGTTGGAACATCCAGATGACAAATAATAAGAAAAGTGACAGTTTTATTAAACAAGCAGGAATCCTTGCCATAGCTGGAATTATCTGCAGAATTATTGGAATATTATATCGCAGCCCTTTAACCGGAATAATTGGTGATGAAGGAAACGGTTATTATAGCGTAGCTTACAACATTTATACCATTATTTTATTGGTATCTTCTTATAGTATACCATCTGCCATATCCAAGGTAATAGCACAGAAATTAGCCATGAAGGAATATAAAAATGCTCAGAGAATCTTCCATTGTTCTATTATTTATGTAGTGGTAGTTGGTGGATTAGCAAGCTTATTTACTTACTTTGGAGCGGGAATATTAGTGCAGCCTAATTCTGTAGGTGTACTGAAAGTGTTTGCGCCTACCATATTCATATCAGGATTGCTTGGGGTACTAAGAGGTTATTTTCAAGCACATAGAACCATGGTACCTACTTCCATATCTCAGATAATAGAACAAATTATGAATGCGGTAATCAGTATCTTAGCTGCTTACCTTCTGATGCAAACCGTAGCGAAATCTGATTCAACTACACAAGCTATATATGGTGCTACAGGAAGTGCTATCGGAACAGGAGCAGGGGTAATGATTGCCTTTGTATTCATGTTACTTGTGTATTTGGTTAATAAGAAAGTAATATATAAAAGATTAGAAGGAGACAAACATAGTTCTGTTGCATCTTACAGTGAAATTATGTTAAATATATTACTTACAGTTACACCATTTATTTTAAGTACCTTCATCTATAATTCAACCACATCCTTAAATCAAACTATATATTCAAAGATATTAATAAATTTAAAAGGAATGGATGAAGTTACTGTAACTACCCAATATGGAATATTTGCCGGTAAATCTGTTGTAATTGCCAATATACCGATTGCAATTGCGTCTGCCATATCTGCTGCTGTAATACCAAGCATTGCAGGAACCTATATTCAGGGTGATATAGTAGGTACAAACCAAAAAGTTGACAAAGCAGTTCATACCACTATGATAATAGCCATACCGGCAGCAGTTGGACTAGCAGCTTTATCCATTCCTATTGTGAGACTTTTATTTCCACAGAAAGAATCTTTATTGCAAGCTGCAGGACTACTATCTGTTCTTAGTATTACAGTAGTATTTTATTCCTTATCTACTTTATCCAATGCTGTATTACAAGGAATTGGAAAAGTAAATATGCCTGTAATCAATGCATCTATTTCATTAGTGATACAAACAGTTTTCTTAGTTGTTATTCTTCTAACAACAAATATGAACTTGTATGGACTAGCAGCTGCATCCATTATTTACTCCTTCCTAATGTGTTTATTTAATGGAATATCCATTCATAAGAGTCTGGGTTATAAACAAAATATGATGAAGTGCTATTTTATTCCCCTTCTTTCTTCTCTTATTATGGGAGCGGTGGCAGGATTAGTTTATATGGGATTATTTTCTTTAATAAGGAGAAATGCAATTTCACTATTTGCAGCAATCTTTTGCGGTGCTCTTTTATACTTTGTTTTAATGATTAAATTAAGAGGTATCAGTAAAAGTGAAATAGAATCCTTACCAAAAGGCAAATTGATTGTAAAAGTTATGAAGAAGATGAGAATACTATAAAAAAGGAGGATATTAAAATGATGAATCCAGCAAAATTATTTAAAATAAAAGGTGCCTGGGATAAGTTTTCACAAAATCATCCTAGGTTTGTCCAATTCTTATGGGCAATGAATAAAGATGGTATTAAAGAAGGAACAATCATTGAAATTCATGTAACAACAGCCGAGGGGAAAAATATAAGTTCCAATCTTAAAATTACACAATCTGATATTGAGTTATTTAATGAATTATCAGAACTTTCAAAAAATAATTAAAGATTAGAATTTTAAGTTGGTTACCTTTTCTCTGGCTTTCTGTATGGTTTAAGGAAGCTGGAGAAAGCCTGGATGAAAGTTTTAAGGTATGGTATGCTTAATTTAACCTCATCAGGGAAGTTCGGCGGATTGCCTGTTTCAGCAGGAGTTCAAACTTCTGCTGAAATGCTGCGTAGTGGCAATGAGGTTATGAGCAAGTAGCGTAAGCGGATAAACTTGCCTGCAGACAAGTGGAATCCGCTTTGACAATGATAGAATCAAAAAAGTAAGGGGATTAAATTTTGGATAAGAAACTAAATTTATTAAAACAGTACTTTGGGTATGACCATTTCCGTGAGGGTCAGGAAATTCTGATAGATAGTATATTAGAAGGCAGAGACACCTTGGGAATTATGCCCACTGGAGCTGGTAAATCAATTTGCTTTCAGATACCAGCATTAATATTTGAAGGAATTACTCTTGTAATATCGCCACTTATATCTTTAATGAAAGATCAAGTAAGTGCTCTCAATCAAGCGGGTATACATGCCGCATTTCTAAACAGCTCTTTAACAGTTAGGCAATATCAGTTAGCACTCCATAATGCCAGTAAAGGTCAATACAAAATTATATATGTCGCTCCAGAACGTTTAGTGACGGAGGAATTTTTAGAATTTGCTCTTCATGTAAATATATCTATGGTTAGTGTGGACGAAGCACACTGTGTATCTCAATGGGGACAGGATTTCAGACCAAGTTATCTAAAAATAATAGAATTTATTGATAAATTGCCTAAAAGACCTGTAATTAGTGCTTTTACTGCAACAGCAACGAAATTAGTAGTGGAAGACATGGTGGAAATCTTAAGATTGAATTCACCTAAGATTTTGACAACGGGATTTGATAGAAAGAATCTCAGTTTCTCGGTACAAACACCGAAAGACAAATATGAAGTGGTAAGGAATTATATTCTGGAGCATAGTGAAGATAGCGGAATTATTTATTGCTTAACCCGTAAAACTACGGAGGAAGTGTGTGAAAGACTGAATAAAGATGGAATATCTGCAACTAGGTATCATGCAGGTTTAAATGATGCTGAGCGAATCAGGAACCAGGATGATTTTATCTATGATAGAAGACCTATAATGGTTGCAACCAATGCTTTTGGAATGGGTATTGATAAATCCAATGTCAGGTACGTTATTCACTATAATATGCCTAAAAATATAGAAAGCTATTATCAGGAAGCAGGCAGGGCAGGGCGAGATGGGGAACCGGCAGAATGTATCCTCCTATATTCCGGTCAGGACGTTGTAACCAACGAATTTTTCATCGAGAACAATGTGGAAAACGAAGAATTAGACTATCAGATGCAGCAGGTTGTAAAAGAAAGAGATAGAGAACGTCTAAAAAAGATGACTTTCTATTGCTTTACCAATGAATGCTTAAGAGATTATATTCTAAGATATTTTGGAGAATATGGCTCCAATTATTGTGGTAATTGTTCCAATTGTTTAACCCAGTTTGAAGAAAAAGATGTAACATACATGGCGTCTCAAATCATTAGTTGTGTCAGGGCAAGTAATCAAAGATATGGTATGGTGGTTATAGCAGATACGGTATACGGAAGTAAGACAGCCAAACTTAGAAACTATAACATGGATAAGAATGCATTCTATGGAAGTTTATCGGATGAACCACTTTATCGCATTCGCCAAGTAATGAATTATTTAATATTAAATGATTATTTATTTCTTACCAATGATCAATATGCAGTTCTAAAACTAACGGGAGCATCCTTAAATGTATTAAAAGGTGAAACAACTATTACCATGAAGTTCCCTAAAGAAATAAAGCGGGATGATTTGAAAGATAATGCATCTAGTAAGAAAAAGAAATACGGTTTGTCAAAGGGTAAGGATAGTGAAGATATAGAAGTTGATGAGATACTATTTGAAAAACTAAGAGAACTTCGTTTAAACATTGCAAAAGAAGAGAAGGTTCCACCTTATATCGTATTTTCGGATAAGACTTTAAAAGAGATGTCATTTAAAAAGCCTATGAATGAGGCTGAAATGCTGGAGGTGTCTGGTATAGGTAAATTTAAGTTTGATAAATATGGTGAGAAGTTTATGGAAATTATTAAAACATATAAATAGTATTTAAATGATAATATTAATATAAAAGTGAAAATTGTCACTCCAGAATAAGTCAGCATAGCTGAATTTAAGGCAAAGAATATCATGAAGGTAGGTTTCTTTTAGCTTAGATTTAGCTATGCTGAATTTATGCTTGGAATTAGAGTTTATTGAAGGGGAATATGATAAGTTTGAAATTTTTGCCAACCTGGTAAAATTGTTTGATATGATAATATAATTTGCAATTTAATTAGTAATTTGTAAATTATATTGCTATTATCGGATAAAACTAGAAATGCAGTAGAAAATATTGACAATTCTATCGGATAATAGTAAAATGTTTTATAATTAATACTAGAACATGTAGCAAAAGTTGTAGTCGCAAATTTATATTAAAAGAAAACTTAAAAATTTTTATGAGAGTACGGCATTTTAATATTAAAATCTAGAGAGGGGAGTATGATATTAAATAGGGGAATATTCCATACGAATGATTATGATACAAGTATTTAAACAGATATATAAGAAAATAAAAGTTCAATACATAATTTTTTGCTTTCATTATAAAAAAGGGGGATTTGATGAATAAGTTTTTAAAATTTATCCTGGTTATTATAATAACCATGGGGAGTTTGACAGGCTGTTCCTTTGAGGCAAAGAACGATGAGCTGTACAACAGCAAATTGGAGGAGATAACCGTCCATTTGAACAAGTACGGGGAAAGTGTTGACGAATTAATTAAAAGCCCCCAAAATGGAAACAATTCGACGCAAAAGGAACTGGCCACCGATTCCACTGATAGTGGGTTGATCGGAACACTAAGGATATCTGTTATGTGGCCGGACCATGAAACAAATTTAATTGCGGTGGCGGCAAAGAAATTTCAAGCTTTGTACCCCGAGGTTAAAATTCAGATACAGTTTCATGATGATGTCTTGAAGTACCAAGCACAAACCTCAGTGGAGCTGATGAGTAACACAGCGGCGGATATTATTGATTTTTTCTATATACCTTATGAGCGGTATGCCGCTGCAGGGCTGCTTGCGGATTTATACCCATTGATGAATGCAGATGACAGCTTCCACAAAGAGGATTATTTTGTCAATGTTTTTGAGGCATTTGAAGATAGTCAAAATGGTCTGTTTGCAGTTCCGTTGTCGTTTATATTTAATTCTGTTTCCATGCGTCAGGACTTTATGAAGTCCTTTGATGCCGAGTTTGAAAACCGAGGGGGCATATCCTATCAGCAGATGCTGGATTTGTATGTTAGGGCACAGGCGGGAATGGAAGATGAGAATTTGTATATGTCCGAATTTGCAAGTGCCACAAGTTGGTTTGAGTTTGAGTGGGATAACCTTGTTGACACGAGAAACAAAAAAGTATATATGAATACTCCTGAATTTTTAAGTAATTTAGAAAAGATAAAGCGTATTAAACTGACTGAAAATGTGACACAAACAAAGGATGGACCTGGAGTTATAGGAAGCGGTTACTTTATTCGAGACGAAATTTTTAAGAGGAACCCTGCTGTGCTGTTTGTTCTAAATTCGTCAATAGAGGAGAACATACAAACGTTACTTCCGTTTCATGATATGATTTATTCAAAACCGATACCGATACTATCTGACGGAATGCCGACAATGTATGCACCATTTGTGCTTGGCATAACGAATACATGTCAAAACAAAGAGCTTGCGTGGAAATTTCTTTCCTATTGCATGGCAGAACGGGCGCTTCCTGTAAAAGAAGTAGACACAAACAGTTTCCTTTTTCGGTTAGGATTTCCTATAAATAAGCAAAATTTTAGAAAGCTTGTTCAAGCTGTTGCCAATGATACATTGAGTAAAGGTGGTGTGGCAGGTTATTCGTTTTCGGGAAACCGTACCGCCGTGATAGAAGAAAGCATGGCACAGGTAGAGAAGTGGTGTGGCATGAAGGGTAAAGTGATGCAAATGGATTTAAACTTATTTTTAGATTTAATCTATCCTGACTTGTATCAATTTTTAATTGGAAAGCAAACGGCGGAGCAGACAGCTGCACGTATTCAAACAAAAACAGAGATTTATTTGAACGAGTAGTCTATCGTTGTATTACATTGAAATCATAACGAAGAGATGCATGTTACGGTTTGAAAGGAATATGGCTATGAATGAGAGGGGGAGTTTTATGAACGTAACTATAAGGAGTAGAAACAAAAAGAAATACAGGGAATGGGTGTTGTGGCTGCTGTTGTTGCCCAGCCTGATGGGAATGCTGATTTTTTATTTGCTTCCATTTTTCCTTTCCATGTATTATGCAATGATTGATAATGTGGTGTCCCGCAGGTTTGTGGGGTTACAAAATTTTATTGATACATTTCGTAATTTGTCATTTCAGCGGGCATTGAAAAACACGGCATTTTTTATACTGGTCGGTGTGCCGCTGAATTTGATTTGCTCCTTTATCATTGCCAGCCTTCTTAAAAAAATGACAAAGCTGAAAGGCTTTTTCGGCTTAATTTTTCTTATCCCTATGATTATTCCGGCAGGAGCGGTGGTGTTTGTCTGGAAAAGCATATTTGATGTCAACGGAATATTGAACTGGGTTTTGTATTCCGTTGGTCTGCCAATGAAAAACTGGTTGGAAAGTGAATGGGTGTTGGGGATTGTTATTATTATCTTTCTATGGAAAAATATTGGCATTGGTATGATTTTGTTTTGGACAGGACTGAATCGAATTCCAAAAACCTATTACGAAGTGGCGAGGGTAGAGGGTGGCAGTGCAATGAGGCAGTTTTTTAATATTACGCTGGTGTATATTATGCCAACTGGGTTTGTGGCAGCACTTCTGTCTATCATTAACTCGTTTAAAATTTTTAAGGAGGTTTTTCTCTTATTTGGTAATTATCCATCGGAATGGGTCTATCTGCTCCAGCATTATATGAATAATCAATTTTTAGCCGCCAATGCACAGAAATTGAGTGCGTCTGCGGGTATTATTTCTGCTTTTATTGTTAGTGTATTGTTTTTCTTCTTCCGTTCACAGCGAAAGCTGTCGGAACATTTTAGTTGAAAGGAGGAGAAACATGATAAAGAGAAAAAACATGATAAAGAGGAAAAACATGATAAAGAGAAAAACATGGCAGGGTGGATTGCTTTATATTAGTATCATGGCACTGGCATTGCTCACGCTGCTTCCGATTGTGCTGCTGGTAACCAATTCTTTGATGAGCGGGCGGGAGATAGTAAGTCGTTATTCTATGGATATAACGGTTTTTAATGTATTGAATACGGAATACATAAAAGCCGGTGACGCACCCTTTCATTTTGTTGAAATGACATTTTTGCCGGATTATATTACATTTTATCAGTATTTTAAATTGTTTTTTAAAAGTCCCGAATACTTAAGATTGTTTTGGAACTCGGTCATTTTATGCGTGCCGATTGTTGTGGGGCAATGTATTATTTCTGTGCCGGCAGCTTACGCATTTGAGCGGTTGCAATGGAAATACAAGGAGCATTTGTTTTTTATCTACATCATTGTGATGCTGATGCCGACACAGGTCTTGCTGGTACCCCACTATCTTCTGGCGGAAATGGTAACGCTGCCGCCTTATTTGGCCATTATATTACCAGGCATTTTCAGTCCCCTTGGTATCTTTTTACTGCGGCAACAGCTGAAGGGATTTCCTCATGAATGCTTAGAAGCGGCACAAGTGGATGGTGCGGCACATGGCAATATTTTGTATCATATTGTATTGCCCAACATGAAGCCCAGCGTGGCGGTGCTTGTCATGATTACCTTTGCGGATTATTGGAATATTGTTGACCAGGCAATTGTCTTTATTAAAAATGTGTTTGACGAGCCGATGTCGATTGCACTGTCAAAGGTGATGCAGAACGACACAGGTATGTTTTTTGCAATGGCTTGTTTTTATATAGTTCCGATTGTGGTATTGTTTATGGCCTGTCGGGATTATATATCACAGGAGCTGTCCTTTGTTGGGGTAAAAAATTAGACGGGAGGTTGCATATGCGAATTAGGAAGGGCTGGGTGCTGATAGGTATCATTTTTTTATTATTTGTTGTGGGCTGTACCATCTATTCACGCACCTTTTATCAATGGAATTTGCCGAAAGTAGAAATAATGGCGCCAAGGTCGGGAACGTTACTGTTGGGGCAGTACGATGTGCGGAGTGTTTCTAAAAAGGAAGAAGGGTCAGGTGGCTTTACACACAGTACACAGATTTTGCTTCCGCTTACGGTAAATTATTTCTATGTAGATGACGAGGCGGAGGTTACGCTGACAGGAATCAGAAACAGTACAAGAAAGGGGCGTGTAACCTCTATTACCAATACAAAGGAAAACCTTGTGCTGACCATTGGTTTTCATGCTGAAAATTTTGCGGATGGGGAGTCGGTTGATGTGTCGATTATGAAAGAAACGATTCCATTAAGTAACATTATGCCCAAAAGCGCACTGCATGAAGATGATAAAGGAGCGTACCTGTTTGTGGTTACGAAAGAGCAGGGGACTTGGGGGCGTGAGTATGTGGTACGGCGCATGGACGCGACGGTTTGGGCGAGCACAGAGCAGGAGTTTTCAGTTAGCTCAACTATTGAATACCCTGTGGTGTTTGCCAGCGACAGTAAGCTTGCGGACGGACAGCAGGTAAGGTTTTATCCCTAGGGAGTGGAAGGTTTAGTGGGCCTGCTTTATAAATCCAATGAAATTACTGCAATCTCTAAACTAGTAAATTCTTTAAAGGTGTCTTGATAAGTGCAATGACCGCCAGGATTAAAAGGTAACATAAAAGTCACCTACAAGTTGAAAAAATTAAATTACATTTAATTGGCTTCGACTTGGAGGTGATTTTAGTGATTTGCCAAGCAATTTTCTTAAAAAACGGGTGATATAGAGTCTGAAAGCCTTATAAATCAAGGGCTGAAGATTCCGAAAATTTATTTAATAGTAAGAAGGAAACATATTAAATCATATTCCAACATATGGGTATCACTATTTGCTTAATAACTGTTTTACAACTTTTCTGCCTTCAGCAGCAACTTTTTCTTCATCAACATTTTGAAGAATTCCATCTCTTACTACAACTTCGCCCTGAATCATGGTAAGGGCTACTGGTTCTTTTGTTCCGACGGTTGCAAGCATGGATTTTGTATCATAATCTGCGCCTACCAGCTCTGCCTTTGTGCTGTCTACCATGAATAAGTCTGCCATCATGCCAATAGACAGTTGTCCAATATCACTTCTTCCCAGAATCTTTGCACTGCCATTAGTAGCAATCTTTAAGATATCATAACCACTTGGAGCATGTTTGCTGGAATTCAATCTGTGTAATAGATATGAAACTCTCATTTCTTCAAGAAGGTTAGAGGAATCATTGCTTGCACTGCCATCAACTGCCAGACCTACTGGAACACCTAGCTCTAACATTCTTGGAATCTGGGCGATACCGGAGGATAATTTCATATTAGAGATAGGACAGTGAGCGACACCGGTACCAGTATCCGCTAATAGTTTTAATTCTTCTTCGTTAAAATGTATGCCATGGGCAAACCATACAT
>ENA-UOOI01000170-UOOI01000170.1-fermentation-metagenome-genome-assembly--contig:-NODE-170-length-83249-cov-69.798784_pt1 | contig 83249 bp, 61 predicted proteins | sample MGYA00245779_ERZ724027 | MGnify/ENA primary metagenome ERZ724027 (study PRJEB28704, sample SAMN03018318) | fermentation metagenome | biome: anthropogenic terrestrial biome; feature: soil; material...
TTATCGAGAGAGGAGTCTGAAGGGGAGGAGGCCTGACCTTAACCTGACGCCAGTGCAGTACAATCCTTCGGAAACAGTGCAGGTATCTGCTTGAGGGGACGTCGGGTGCCGGGCATGGGCACCGCGGAGCCCGCCAGGAGGTGTGGTGGCTTTCTGACCCGACACTCCTCCTCCAGCCCATTCCGGCAGGATGCGCAACGTTGCGTCCGCTTTTTTCCTGCAAAATAACCCTTACGGTCAGGCTTTTTCTCTCCGGCGTCCTACTGTCCCCCGGGAGGGTTACCAGGATGGCCGGGGAAAAGACCACCCGGGAGCTCGATCTTACGAGACGAACCGGGACGTAAAGTGGATCTGTAAGACGCGATGGTTCGTTAGAACCGGAGCGGGAGCACCGTGAGGTGCGACTCGCTGCAGAGAATGGAGGCCCAGGACGAGGAGTTTGAGAGCCGGCTCCGGGCGCGGGAGGGGTGGCGGGCGGAGAAGGTGGGGGAGGAGCGGAGAGTTTCGACGCTCGGCGCCGGGGCTGGCGGGTGACGTCGGCGGGGCAAGCCATTTCCGGGCACCAAACCACGGCAGAGGGTGATCAGGGGGCCTTGTCATCAAGCATCTGCCTGACTGCAACCTGTAGTTCCGGGATCTTGTTTCTAATAACGTCCCACACGATCTCGTTATGGATCCCGAAATATGCGAGAATGAGGATGTCGCGCATTCCTGCAATCTTTCTCCAGGAAATATCGGCATGTTCGCATTTCAGCGGTTCGGGAATGAGTTTGACGGCCTCACCGATGACCATGAGGTTGCGGATGACTCCGTCCTGCACCAGGTCGTTTGCCAGGAACTCCTCGTAGCCCATTCCCCGGGTGTATCGGTTAATTCTCCCGATAGCCTCAAGGATATCACGGAGATAGAGGTTATATTCCCGGGACATACCTGACGCTCCGGAGGATGTGCGGTGCGAGAGCCGGTTTTATGGCATCGCGGTCGACGAGGTCGACTCTCCTCCCGAAGAGATCTTCAAGGAAGAACTTGAGGTCCATGTACGTGTCAAAGGAACGCCCCCCTTCCTTGAACTCGATGAGGATATCGATATCGCTCTCTTCGCGCTCTTCGCCCCGAGCAAACGACCCGAAGACCCCGATCCGCCGGACGCCGAGGCTCCTGATCCTTTCGCGGTGTTCCGCCAGCGCACCGAGGATGCCGTCAGCCGTAAGCATGCCGTATCATACTCCTGTTACCCGCCCATCAGGATAACGCTTTTCCCCCGAGGTTGTGCCGGCAGGCATTCACCATCTCATCGCTGCTGCCTCGCCGATAATGGTCAGCATGCGCTCATCCCGGCGCGTTCCAGCCGGCGGCCCCTGAGGTCTTCCACTGACGAGATGCCTTCAGAGAACTCCTCGACGCTCAGTACGGCATCAGGGATGTGGTGAAGATACGCGAGGTCCTCCGGCGTCATAGATCACCACGGCATCACGGTAGGGTGCATCGGCAAGGTACGGGCTCACGGCGTTCTCGGTGACGAGATCCACCTTCATGCACAGAGCCCGGGCGAGTTCGTCCTCGATCCGGACAAGCGAAAAGAGGCTCTTTTTGCGGGCGAACCGGACCAGGGTATCGACATCGCTCGCCGGGTTGGCGGATCCCCGCGCATAGGAGCCGAAGATCGCGATCCATTCGGCATTGTTCCGGGTGAGTATCGCGACGATAGTCTCCCGCGCCGTCCTGGTTAATGTGCGTCCTGCCATTGCGCCCGCCCGTATCTATACTGGGTAGTGTGACGCTCACCCCGTATCAGTCTTTTGAAGCGGCTCATGCTCACTCATGGGTGGGGGCGGACAGGATTGAAGACGGCGTCAGATCGGCAGGGGGTGGCCGGGAAAAAGAGTTACAGTAAGGTAAAAGTAAGACTCGCCGTAAAATTCCTTAGCGTATTTCTTCGAAATGCTCGATAACCTGCCTAAAAACATATCGTCGGCATTCTGCGGGCCGGAAATTCCTTTTTTATCCCAGATCTGTATGTAACTTCCCGGAACAATGCATGCGATTCTCAAAGTATTCCTCTCCTTCATTCAACGGTGAAACTCATTTCTGTAAGAAACAGAAAAGGGAAGACTCCCTCCTTCTACCCTGAAAAGCCCTCACGAGTATCAATCACTTCCATGTTTGTGGAGGGGACTTTCGTGCGTAATGCTTCGATTATCAGGTCTATGCGTTTCTCAATGAATACGTCCAATGCGTTTGCGGGCATCATCTCCATGCGTGCCCATTCAATGATTTCCGGAGGGAGAAGATGGCTGCCCATTACCCTCTCGAAATCTGGATTATTGCAATAGTCCTGAATGTATTCAAGAGGATTCCTGTTGCTGATCTCAAGGTTTGTTATCTGCGTCAGATAGGCGATATTCATCAAGCTGTTCCCGTCGAGCCTGTTGCTTCCGGGATTCTTGTTGATGTAATCCACCGGGAATATATGATGTAAATTCGGTCTGTCGGTCAGGATATAGTACACGCTTGAGAGCACATCCCGATCGGTGTTCCTCCAGTCTTTCGGTTTATGATTGGCATAGAGGGAGAGAATGGCCCGTGAAAAACGACCTTTCGAGCTGTATGAGGCTGTCCGTAATTTTTCCTTATCGATAAGGAACCGTGAGATCTTTGGATTCTGGTGGTTTTTCTCCTGTTCGAGCATCTCGATATGTTCAAAGAGATGAGTCGTATTGCTGAGTAGATCCTCATTGTGGAAACAGTAGAACCAGTAGTATTGTTTCAGAAAATGGTAATTCGGCGTGTTATTATTGTAGAAATAAGACGTAAGCGTAAGATACAGATATCGATAGGGGATTAATTGCGGCCCATTTAAATACAGGTAATTCTCCAGGAAATCGAATGTCTTGAGGATTGCTCGCTTTGCTTCGTCCCAGACTTCTTCGATCTGATGCGCTTTAATGTCGTTTAGGTACCGTTCGGTAATATTTTGTATACGTGAGTCCGAGATATTCCTGTTGATCAGGATGGCCAATATCTGCAGATAAGTCAGATCGTCGATTGCCAGAAATTGGCTCTTGTTTGTACCTCTCAAATCCTCGATCAATTCTCTTAAATAAAATCCTTTCGTCCCGTTTGTCTCTGGCCTGAAGGTCTTTGCAACCATGATATCAAAAATATTCAGTGGCCTTCCGGCCTGATTGATTCGTTCAAAGATCTGGCAGACTTCTGATACCTGAATGCCTTTCAACTCTATAAACGGTACGCGGTAATTATCAAGTACTTCACGAACCCGTCTCAGCTGGATCCGGTATGGGTGGTCATAATTCTGATAGTCCCCGCTCCCGTTCTCGACCAGATGCCGCTCGATTGTCCCAAAATCTTTCTGAATATCAATGAGTTTGACAATTAACCCTTCGTCAAATTTTCGTCGCTTTCCGCTGTTTGCCTTTAGTTCTCCGTTGCGATCATCAATCTCATGCCAAAACAGGAAACGCTTCTTATAACTCTCATCGTCTGTTTCGTCCTGATCCAGGACTGTCAGATCGATAAATAGTGTTGGGGAAAAATCTTCACGCCCTTTCACCATCCCACCATATAATGAGGTTAGCAGAGACGTTGTCCTCTGCTGACCATCAAGAATGTATTGATACTCGGGACGAACACGGTCATCAGTGATGAGATGTCCTCCGATTTCACGGTGATTCTGGAGTTTAATATCTGTCTTCCAGACCAGAATGCTGCCTAACGGATAAAACTTGTAAATGCTATCCCAGAGTTTTTTGACATTTTCCTTGTCCCACACTATTTCTCGCTGAAATGTCGGGATCTGATAGTTCTTCCCGCGCAGTTCATCTAGATACGTTGTTATCCCTTTATCCGTGGGCCTGATTCGATCGGTATAACTCATTCTGCACCACCCATACCAATGCATCGGGCACAATCAAAACCTGCTCGTGGTCGATGCGATGAGGATTCGGCTGCCCTGCAATAGACCAACAGTCAATTTATCCATGCATTAATGTTCTGAAATGCATTTTCGTTGTTACTTGCCTGTCTTTGGGTTGAGGCTGGGTGGTAGATCCACTGTTAGGGATGCTCCCATGGCAAGGGCGAGGAGCGGTGGCTCCAAGCGGTGAGCGCCCCGGGGCCTGGGGGGTCGTCGGCGGGGTGGTGGGGGTGATTGTGCGGGTGCTGGACGGGGGGTGAGTTACCTCAGCATCCCCTCCCGCCAGAAGAAGGTCTTGCCGGGGTCTCGTTCGTATTTTTCAAAGATACTCGGGAAGATTTCGGGATATTTTGCGTCTTTGAGAGGGATACAGAACATCGTTGCCGGATTTTTCGGACCGCCTCCGACACCGATCACCACAAAAACAGGAATACGGTTTGACCGGGAGTAGGCATTATACCTCTGAATCTGGTCTGGGGACGCCCATTTGACGACGGGCCCATTGATCTTCTGGCTCCTGTAAAACCCGGAGCGATATTTACATTCGACGGCAAACTTCTCGTTTGTCGGTTTATAGCGGATAACGAGATCCGGGTTGGTGTTGGACTCTACGTAGATGCCCTTACTCTTGTCATGATTGTCCCGTGTCCAGTCGCTGATGGCGAAGTAGTCGGATCTCCGGGTGAAAAGGCCCGCGACGTATTTCTCGAAGTCTGTCCCTTTTTGATAGTTTGCATCTTCCTCTTCTTCATCCGACAGCCAGAGGTCGAGCGTCTTTGCCAATTTATCGAGAAAGCCCATGAAGAGGGAATTGATACGGGTTCATTTAGGTTTTTCGGAATATTTTCCGGGCTGCAAGCGTCCGAAACGAGCGTATCGAACAGCTGAGCCATATCTCCCGGTTTTAATTGAACGGGATGTCAGGGAATGCTTTTCCGACACCCATCCCGGTCAAACCGCTTTTTCACTCCGCCCTCCCATCCCCCGGAACCGGAATCACCTTCCCCCGAACTCCGGCGTACGGCGTGTCGTTACAGGTAGCAACGAGAACTTGACAATGATTTGTCGCAACCTCCTCTAGGATCTGGCAGAGGCGACGCATCCGGGTAGAATCTGCGTTCACCAGCCGGTCATCGATGACGACAAGGTTACGCTCACTGTTGCTCAAGAGGACACCAATAGCAAGACGCAGGAGGACGATGACCTGTTCGTGGGTTCCGTAACTCAAGCATTTCAGGGGTAATGTCTCGTCATACAGGGGGTTTAAGATTCCTATCGGGAAGAGGTTTTCATCCATCTGGATCGAATCATACGACCCGCTGGTGAGCATCAAGAGCCAGCGGTTCATCAGGCCGGCCACCGGGCCGGAGAGTGCCGTGGACCGCTCTTTCTTGAATGCCTGCACCATCTCGCGCAGGAGCTTTACGGCTTCGGCCTGCGTGATGACCTGATCGAGTTTGCGTCTCTTAACATCGAGTAACGCTTCCAGATCTCCGGTGCTGGAGTAGAAGTCCTTGGATACAGCCTCCTCGATCCGGGCATTTCTATCTACGATCTCCTTCTCGACGGACTGCATCTGCTCTTCGAGACCCTTGAGAGTCTCCAGGGCCTCCTCGTGTTGTGCTCTCGGTTCTTCAACCTGGATCCTGTACTTGTCCAAGAGATCTGCAAAATCCTCTTCTGCCTCCTTGAGTGTTGCAGCCTCTTTCGCGAGCGTCGCTTGGAGGTTCTCGTATGTACCGTATGACTTCAGCGTCTCACCGTTCGCCCGTACAAGCGCTCTAATCTCTGTTTTGAGTTCGATCAGGCGGCTGGATGCTTTCTGTGCTTTCCGGGATGCCTCGACAAGGGCGGTTCGGACTTCAGTCTCTTTGTCCTGCTCATGCTCGATCTTTTTATTGAGTTCCTCTTTCTTCCGGGCGAGATCTTCAGACATCTCCCTGATGGCATCGCCTGAAAGGTCCTGCCACCCGGGAGGGGCTGCACTGAGCTTGCTCCTCTCGTCTGTAATCTTCTGCCGGGTCCGGGAAACATCTTCTTTGAGTTGGTCAAGTCCTTTTTTGGAGGTGAGGTCCTCAAGGATCTTCTTGAGGCGCTTGATCTCCTGCTCAAGGTCCTGACGGCGCTGCTGGAGGTCAGAGAGTTCCTGCTCATCCGCCGCTCCAAAACGTTCAAAGATTGACGTGATCTCGGTGGAGAGAGACTCGGCCTTCGTTTGTAGTTCTTCAAGCGATGAACCGCCGCCCCGGACAGTGATCGTTCCGAGATCACCGATCGTAAATGCTGTCGGCCCGAGAACGAGATACTCGCCATCCTCGGTGAGACGCTCCACATCCGGTTCTGCGGTGATTGATATGTTCTCTACCTGCAGGTCAAACCCGATACGGATGGCGGCCTGTTCGATCTGGCCATTGATGGTGGCAAGTTCCAGTTTCTGATCCTGGTATGTCTTGAGGTCTTTCTTCCTGGGGAGAGGAGTTGTAGTGAGTTCTTCCTGCCGTTTCCGGAATTCGGCCTCAGTGGTCTCGATATGGCAGATCTCTTCCAGAACTCTCGCCAATTCCACTTCGAACTGCCTTATCCGCTCTATCGCCTGGAGGATACAGAGTTCCTTTTCCACCCGCCGTAGTTCGGGCTCATGGACTGTCTTCCAGGTTTCATGGTGAGCATCAGCCGTCCTCTCCTCAATGCGTGCATCGGCCTGGAGGAGATCTACCTCACGCTGTTTCTCTTCGAGATCCCTGTTTAGCTCATCGATCTTCATTATGCGTTTATCTATCGCCGCAAGGGCACCCGCGAGCTTCTCCCGGGCCTCCTTTGCCCGCCGCAGAATCTCATCCTTCTGGTTCTTCTCCTCCTCGAGGGCGGCCCCCTCTTTGAGTTTCCGTGTAAGATCGGCAACCTCGGCGCGGGCGGCTTTGAGGGCAGCGCCCTTCAGCCGTTGCTGTTCGGCAAAATCCTCCAGTTCCAGGCGGAGATCTTCCACGCGCCGGGCACGCTCATGGAGGGTCTGCAGTTCTTCCTCAAGACCCTGGATCTCTTTCTGGAGGAGAGCATGATCGCTTTTGGCGCTGTAATCACCGGTTTTTGGAGTGTAGATCGCGCTATACATACCCTCAATCTTCTTGAGTATCCGGTCCTCTTCCGGGGACTTGGCAGCCAGCGAGACAATACCCGAAAGCCCTTCATTTACTCCCTCTGCCCATGCCTCTTCTGGGAGAGGGGCATCGTCCTGGAGGTACCAGAGCGCCTGACAGAGCCCCCGGTGCTTGGGTTGTGACGCGCCTGAGGGTGTTTCCCCCTGTAGGATCTCCCGCACTTCCTTATCAGCCTCATCTCCCTCGTGATCGAGCTCCCAGCAGTCACCCCGCCAGGTGAAGAATTCGGAAGCGGACGCCTTGAGGAAACGCTTCCAGATCTTGTACCTATTGCCGTTTGCCTGAAAGACAATCGTCGCCTCTGGACCGAGCGAGCTTCCCAGCGGTTGAATCTCCCGGATCTTTTCAGCTGTTGAGGTATGTCGGTCGAAGAGAACCCGGGTGAACGCCTCGAACAGGGTTGATTTCCCGGCCTCGTTGCGGCCGACAAGGAGGTTGAATCCCTCGCCGAATCGGAACGTGTGCGGCTCACGATAACTGCGCCAGTTCCGGACAGTAATCTCTTCAACAATCATGCCGAACGCCCCCCGGCAAGGCGGTGCAGGAGCTTTCGCGCTGCTTGGACAACCTCCGGGTTCCTGTCTGCGAACTGATGCCCGGGACCTTCAGGGATGCGGCCTTCAAGGATGGTGGCGAAGGCTTTGTCTACCTCATAGAGTATCCCGTCAGGGATCCGGTCCGCCCCTTCGCTGATGACGGGCTGATGAACGGGGTCTATCCACTCCAGGAAGAAGACGCTCTCCCTGATCTCTCCCCGGAGCGTTTCAAGGCGCTGCAGGGCTCTGCCATCGGTGCATCCGCTGAGATCTGGCGAGACTCTGAGGAGGAACGAGGCCAGCGCCCCCAGATCTCGCATGGTTCTATCGAGGATCTCGACATCGTCTACCGTCTGGATCTTCGGTTTGAACTCGGTCCACGTCAGGGAGTTGACACGGCAGGCTTCGATCCGAGGTTCGGCACCGGCTTCGTCGATATCGACGACGAGCACATTCCCGGAATCCTTTTCATCGAAACGAGTGGGCTCCATCGTGCCCGGGTATACCGCCTGCCCATAAACCCCACGACTGTGCCAGTCCCCGAGCGCGAGATAGTCAAGTCCACTCTGCTCCGGGCGATCTGCGGCTATGGGGAAGTTCATGCGATCCGGGAGGATATTGAGGGAGCCATGCGCGACGCCGATCCGGACGCGATCGTCTCCGTCCTCACGGTGCGGGATCCATGCTGTCGGGTCAAGGCCGCTCCGTTTCTGGGTGAGCGGGCATGCATAGAGGGCGACGTCGTCATCGTGACAATATTCCTGTTGATCTCGAAGCAGAGTAACATGCGACTCGATCCGCTTCCAGCTGTCCCTGTTCCATATGCCCCCCGGCACCATGGGGTCGTGATTGCCGGGCAGAACGTACACCGGGATCGGATCGAACCGGTTGAGGATATCGACCGTCTTCTTCACGGCGACATCGCCCACGTTGTGATCCTCAAACGTATCTCCGGCGAGAAGCACGAAGTCCACATCCTTCTGCTTCGCGAGTTCAACAATACGGCCGGCCGTCTCGAATCTCTTTTGCCTGACAACTTTTGCTTTTTCACCGGCATGCGCTGCTTTCATCCCGATCTGCCAATCGGCTGTGTGCAGGAATCTGACCATCTAACCGCCTCTCCGTAGAGGTTGTTATTCCTGCGGGATGGCTTAAAGGAGATGGTTTGGGTTTTGGGGGGGGCATAGGATTCAACAGTATTGGAACCAGATCGAGGGTCCTGCCAGGACACCATCCGAGGACCCTGCTCACTATGGTTAACTACTGCGTACTTGAGGCCAGGCTACTGCAATCCAACTTTGCCCGTGTGAAACGACGATAAACTGTTCTAGTTTTAGATCGAATCACATTTGATGCCACAAAAGGGGTTTATACGACCATTTCGTAGAATACATATAGTGCCTGGTAAATATTTTCAACAATTACGGTGGCTGGAGGGGTACATTGAAAATAATTGATAACATAAACGAAACCTTAAGGGACGATCTAAAGGTTGCAATTAAAAAGAATACCCGGGTTGCTATCGCTGCCTCCTATTTTTCAATATACGCCTTTCAGGAATTAAAAGACCAGTTGAAAGAGATCGCAGGCCTACGCTTTATATTTATATCTCCCACCTTCTTAACCGAGAAAACCAAAAAAGAGAGAAGGGAATTTTATATCCCTCGATTACAGCGGGAGAGGAACCTCTATGGGACTGAGTATGAGATTAAACTCAGAAACGAACTGACACAAAAAGCTATTGCCAGAGAGTGTGCAGAGTGGGTCCGACAAAAAGTGACTTTTAAATCCAACATTACCAATGAAAACATGGGCGGCTTCGTCAATGTTGAAAACGATATTGGATGTTTTACCTACCAGCCGATAAACGGATTTACTACCGTTGATATCGGTTGTGAGAAGGGTAACAATGTCTATAATTTTGTAACCAAATTAGATGCCCCCTATAGTGAGCAATATCTCAGAATATTTGATGATATCTGGAATGACGAGGCCAAATTACACGATGTAACCGAAGAAGTAATCGAGAATATATCAACAGTATATAAGGAAAATTCACCTAGATTCATCTATTTTGTCGTCCTCTACAACATCTTCAACGAGTTCCTGGACGATGTCTCCGAGGATGTGCTTCCTAATGAAGCAACTGGGTTTAAAGATAGCCAGATCTGGAATAAATTATATGACTTCCAAAAGGACGCTGCGCTCTCAATCATAAACAAACTTGAAACATATAACGGTTGTATTCTTGCTGACAGTGTGGGACTTGGAAAGACGTACACCGCCCTTTCTGTCATAAAATACTACGAAAATCGCAATAAGTCAGTCCTGGTGTTGTGCCCAAAGAAATTGTCAGATAACTGGAATACCTTTAAAATGAATCTTCTCAACAACCCAATTGCCGGAGATCGGCTGAGATATGATGTTCTTTACCATACCGATCTCTCGCGAACCAGCGGTTATACAAACGGCATTCCACTCGACAGAATAAACTGGAGCAATTATGATCTGGTTGTAATAGATGAATCGCATAATTTCCGTAATGGCGGGGAGATAAATGACTATGGAGATGAAAGCCGGAAAGAGAACAGGTATGAACGTCTGATGAATCAGGTTATCAGGAAAGGCGTGAAAACAAAAGTCCTGATGTTGTCTGCCACACCTGTAAACAACAGGTTTTCAGACCTTAAAAATCAGCTCGCACTTGCTTACGAAGGGAACAGTGATCTCATCAATAAAAAATTAAATGCCAAACAGTGCATTGAGGACATTTTCAGAAAGGCACAGCAGGCATACAACACCTGGAGTAAATTTGATGCTAACGAGAGAACTACTGGAAAACTTCTTGAGATGCTTGATTATGAATTCTTTGAAGTTCTTGACAGTGTTACGATAGCAAGGTCGAGAAAGCATATTGAAAAATATTACAATACTGAAGAAATTGGCAAATTTCCGGAGAGAAATAAACCGATTTCCATTCGGTGCCCTCTGACAAGAATTCCCGGTGCAATAGACTACGACGAAATATATGACAAATTATCTCAGTTGAATCTGAGCATCTATACTCCTTCCGCCTTCATCCATGGTAGCAAAATTCCAAAATATGAAGAAAAATACAACACAAAAGTAAGGAATACTTCATTTAGGCAAATTGACCGTGAAAACAGCCTGCGTTTCCTTATGAGGACAAACCTTCTCAAGAGGCTTGAGAGTTCTGTTCATGCTTTCCGGCTTACTGTCGGCAAGATTCTGGATAATATCTCCAGGACTATCGATCAGATTGAGAAGTTTAAATCAAAAGGATCTGTCGAATTAAATGGCAGGATCATCTCAGACGACTTTGATCTCGATGACCAGAACTATGATCTCTTCATGACGTCCGGGAAGGTCAGTATCGACCTTCGGGATATGGACTACAAGAGCTGGCTTGACGATCTCACTTATGATAAGGAAATTCTGGGGGGACTTCTTGACTCGGCATCAGTCATTACTCCTGAGGCTGATGAAAAATTACGGGTTCTGTGTAACGAGATCAGGAAGAAGATTAATAATCCAATAAATCCCGGAAACAAGAAGATCCTGATATTCTCAGCATTTGCCGATACGGTCGAGTACCTGTACAAACATGTCAGTGAGATGGCTAAATCTGAGTTCGGCCTTGATACTGCAATGATAACCGGATCTGTCGACGGAAGGACAACAGCCCCTGGCCTTAAGGCTGACTTTAACCAGGTTCTCACCTGTTTTTCCCCGATATCGAAAGAGCGGCACCTGCTTTCTTCTAAAGAACAGGCGGATATTGACATGCTGATTGCAACGGACTGTATTTCAGAGGGACAGAATCTTCAGGACTGTGATTGTGTTATAAACTATGATATACACTGGAACCCGGTCCGTATCATCCAGAGGTTCGGGCGTATTGACCGTATCGGGAGCAAAAACGAGGCCATCCAGCTTATAAACTTCTGGCCGGACATCTCTCTTGATGATTATATCAATCTGAGATCACGGGTCGAGAGCCGAATGAGGATCTCGGTGATGACTTCAACCGGTGATGATGACCCTATCAATGAGGAGAAGGGAGATCTTGAGTACAGGAAACGGCAACTTGAAAGACTCCAGAACGAGGTTGTGGATATTGAGGATATGTCGGGCGGGATCTCGATTATGGATCTCGGGCTGAACGAATTCAGGATTGACCTTTTAAGTTATATAAAAGAAAATCCCGACCTGGAAAGAACTCCATTTGGCATGCACGCAGTTGTAAAGGGATGCGGCGACGAGATACCCCCCGGCGTGATATTCGTCCTGAAAAACGTCAACGAAGATGTAAATATAAACAAATCCAACCTGCTGCACCCGTTTTACATCGTATATGTCAGCGATTCCGGGGAGGCCTTTTACAATCACCTCTCTCCCAAGAAGACTCTTGATACAATCAGATACCTCTGCAGGGGGAAGGATAAACAGGATATGGTTCTCTGTAAGGAATTTAACAGGGAGACAAAGGACGGCAGAAATATGGAGAAGTATTCTGCTCTTCTTGAGAATGCCATATCTTCAATTATCGATGTAAAAGACGAGAGTGATATCGGCAGTCTCTTTAAGCCGGGAGGGACGTCAGCTCTTTTAACAAATATATCTGGTATGGATGATTTTGAACTGATCTGCTTTTTGATCGTTAAATGATTGGGGAAAGAAGGCATTTGTATGCTGGGTTTGCCAAAGAGCACTGAATACAATAAGCGGATCCCGAAGACGCAATTCTATCGGAACCTGGATCTTCCGAACAAGGTTAAGCAGCAGTTTGTTGACGAGATTGATACCATTATCTGGCAGAACAAAATTTCACCGGATACGATGGCCGTCCCCAAGGGCGAGGAAGTCACCGAGATCGAGGTTATTGAGATTCGACTTCACCAGAGGGGTGTAAGCGATAATATTCTTGAGGTCATGGATCGTGGCATTCCGTATCATATTGTTTTTGCCCTGACATTTAAAGAGGAGGTACAGGTCGCAATCGGTTATAAGGAGAAAAGCCAAAAGAAAGATACTAAATATCGGGTTGAAAGATACTACTTTTCAGAGTGGACCTCTACCAATGAATTGGTCCTTGAACTGAAGGGTCTCAATCTGGATAGGATCTATGAAAATCTCTTGAGGCAGTTTATCCCTAAAGAAAGACCGCAAGTAAGAGATCTCAGGGAAACCATTGCTATCCAGAAGGAGATAGAAAAACAAGCGGCACTATGTGAATCAATTGAGAAACGGGTGAAGAGCGAGAGTCAGTTCAATGTGCAGGTGCAACTCAACCGCAGACTGCGAGAAGAGAAGGCAAAACTTGACGAACTGCTGTCTCTGAATAATTTAGAGGAAACTCGTTGACAAAATTTAGAACCATTTCGGTGAAATTCTATGAGCATATCAAGGCCTGAAAAATTGAAGATGGAAACTGCGGATATGACCGCTGCGAATATTGAAAGGATTGCCGGACTCTTTCCCAATGTCATTACCGAGATCGAGGACGAAGATGGGAATGTGCGAAAGGGGATTGATTTCGATCTCCTCAGGCAGGAGTTGTCAGGCGATTATGTCGAGGGTAGAGAGGAGCGCTACGACTTCACCTGGGTCGGCAAGAGACAGGCAATAATCGAGTCAAACCGGCCTATACAGAAGACTCTGCGCCCCTGCATCGAAGAGAGCAAGGATTGGGAGAATACAGAGAATATCTATATCGAAGGGGACAACCTCGACGCCCTCAAACTCCTCCAGGAGAGTTATCTCAATAAAGTCAAGATGATCTATATCGATCCGCCGTATAACACCGGGAATGACTTCATCTACAATGATAAATTCGTGATGGGCCGTGACGAATACGACGAAGAGACCGGTGCGATGGATGAATACGGTAACCGGATGTTTAAGAATGGAAAAGATCGGGGGAGGTATCATTCCGATTGGTGCTCGATGCTCTATCCGAGATTGAAACTTGCCCGCAACCTTCTGAGAGAGGATGGAGTGATTTTCGTCTCGATCGACGACAATGAAGTGCATAATCTCAGGAAGATGATGGATGAGATTTTCGGGGAGGAAAATGTTGTGGGTCAAATTATTTGGCGAACTGCAACCGACAATAACCCCACTCAAATCGCAGTGGAGCATGAGTACATCGTTTGTTATGCAAAAAATAAAATGAAACAAGAAGTTTGGACTCGTCCATCAAAAAAGGGTCAACTAATCATCGATAAATACAACGAATTAAAGTTAAAATTTGGCCAAAATAATCAAAAAATATCTGAAAATCTTAAAAAATGGATAAATGATGCCAAAAAAAATAAAGAAGTTGATATTGAAGGAGTATCTCACTATACATACGTTGATGACAAAGGGGTTTACTATCCCGGTAATTCTGCAAACACAAAGCCCGGAGGATATGATTTTGATATCATACACCCAGTAACAGGAAAGGTATGTGCAAAACCAGCAAACGGCTATAGATGGCCAGAAGGGACTTTTTTAAAGGCAAAAGAGCGAGGAGATGTCCATTGGGGGAGTGATCATACACAGGTCCCAAAAATTAAAAAAAGAATTGAAACTGCAACAGAATTATTAAAAAGTTATTATTATGAGGACAACAGGGCCTCTACAAATAACTTATCAACACTAATGGGGAAAAAAGTCTTCGATAACCCGAAATCCGTTAATCTAATAAATACAATATTGTCATTTTTAACCACTGAAACAGATATTATCTTAGACTTTTTTGCAGGATCAGGTACAACTGCCCACGCCGTCATACAACTTAATGCAGAAGATGGCGGCAACCGCAAATTCATCATGGTACAGTTACCCGAAACCTGCGATGAAAACACAGAGGCATATAAAGCCGGGTTCAAAAGCATCTCTGAGATCGGAAAAGAGCGTATTCGCCGCACCGGGGAACAGATCAAGAAAGAGATCGAAGATGAGAACAAGCAGGCAAAACTTGGAGAAGAACCAAAACCCGTCCCCGATATCGGCTTCAGGGTCTTTAAGATCTGTGACACCAACATGAAGGATGTCTATTACTCGGCTGCAGAATACTCTCAGGAGACGATTGAGGGTCTGGTTGACAACGTTAAGGAAGACAGGACCGACCTTGACCTGCTCTATCAGGTGTTGATCAACTGGGGCCTGCCCCTCGATCTCAAGCACGAGATGGAAGAAATTGACGGCTTTACCATTCACATCGTTGATACCGACGCCCTCATTGCCTGCTTTGAGCCGAACATTCCCGAAAGTGTGATGAGAAAGATTGCAGAGAGAAAGCCGCTCAGGGCCGTATTCAGGGACGGGTCGTTCAGGGATAGTCCCGGCAAACTCAACATCGAAGGGATCTTCAAAACGATTGCACCAGACACGAAGTTACGGGTAATCTAAAAGGTGGTCTGTCGGGATGAAGATAAAATTCAAGCACCAGGCATTCCAGGCCGAGGCTGCAAAGGCGGTATGTGATGTCTTTTCCGGTCAACCGAAGATCACTCCCACATACCTTATCGACAGGGGTCTTATCGAGAAAAAAGACCGACAGATAAAGTTCGGCGACGGAAGTCTGATCGATGAGGACTACATCGACACCACCGGTTACAGGAACAGCAAAATCAATATCACCGATGGCGCCATCCTGAAGAACCTTCAGACGATCCAGCGGAACCTGCAGATCATACCTTCAAAAGAACTTGAAGGCACCTATAATCTCTCAGTCGAGATGGAGACCGGTGTCGGAAAGACCTACACCTACATCAAGACAATGTATGAACTCAACAAGAGGTATGGTTTCACCAAATTCATCGTTGTTGTCCCTTCAATCGCCATCCGTGAAGGCGTTTACAAGTCATTTCAACTGACGGAAGACCACTTCGCAGAAGGTTACGGCAAGAAGATCCGGTACTTCATCTACAACTCGAAACAACTCCATAAGATCGATCAATTTGCAAACGATAGCGGCATTAATGTGATGATCATCAATTCCCAGGCGTTCAATGCGAGGGGAAAGGATGCCCGGCGGATCTACATGGAGCTCGATTCATTCAGGAGCCGCCGCCCGATAGATGTCATAGCAAAGACAAACCCGATATTGATAATTGATGAACCGCAGTCAGTTGAAGGAAAAGCAACAAAGGAGGCGCTTAAAAAGTTCAACCCCTTAATCACCCTCCGTTATTCCGCAACTCTCAAGAAAAACGAAATCTACAACATGATCTACCGGCTCGACGCACTCGAAGCCTACAATAAACGTCTGGTAAAAAAGATCGCCGTAAAAGGGATATCAGTCACAGGCTCCACAGGAACGGAAGGCTATCTCTACCTCGAAGGCCTGAACTTCTCAACGTCCTCTGCTCCAACCGCCACGCTCGAGTTTGAAGTCAGGGGAAAGAACGGACTTCGCAAAGTCACCCGGAACGTCTCTGAAGGATACAACCTGTATGCACACTCCGGTGAACTGAATCAGTATAAAGGATACACCATCTCGGATATCAATGGCCTTACAAACACGGTCTCCTTCACAAACGGCGTTACCATCGCTGCTGGTGAGGTCCGCGGTCTCACAGATGAGGAGCAGATACGCCGGATACAGATACGCGAAACGATCAAATCCCATCTGGAGCGTGAACGTGCTCTCTTCCATAAAGGAATCAAGGTATTATCTCTCTTCTTCATCGACGAAGTTGCCAGGTATCGGCAGTATGGCGATTATGAGAACCAGATAAAAGGTGAATATGCAGAAATATTTGAAGAAGAATACTTCTCTGAAGTTGAAAATCTAAAATTATCTTCCGGAGAGGAGGATTATCTCAAATACCTGAGAGAAATAAACGCGGAGATTACACACCAGGGATATTTCTCAATCGACAAAAAAGGCAGGTACATCAACAGCGCAGCAAAGGGAGCAGAGCAGGCCTCTGATGATGTCGACGCCTACGACCTAATCATGAAGAACAAAGAGCGGCTCCTTGACCTCAAAGAGCCGGTCAGGTTCATATTTTCACACTCCGCCCTCAAGGAGGGGTGGGATAACCCGAATGTCTTCCAGATCTGCACACTAAAATCAAGCAGTTCTGAGGTCCGCAAGAGGCAAGAGGTGGGGAGAGGGCTTCGACTGTGCGTGAATAATAATGGCGAGAGGATGGACACAAACGTTCTTGGCGTTGATGTCCACAACGTTAACGTCTTAACCGTCATCGCCAACGAAAGTTATGATAAATTTGCTAGGGGCCTGCAAAGCGAGATGGCAGACGCCGTTGCAGATAGGCCGCGTGTCGTCGATGCCAGGTTGTTTGAAGATATGCCCATTACAGGTACAAATGGTGTTAGCCAGGCCATTGATCAGACCCTTGCAAGAAAGATCAATAACAGCCTTGTAAGAAATGACTATGTCGATGACAACGGCGCACTCACAGACAAATATTATGATGACGTCAAAGCGGGAATATTCAGTCTCCCGGGCGATATAGCAGAGTATTCGGCCTCAATAACCGCAATACTTGGCAATATCTACAATCCTGATGCACTTAAACCAGAGGATGCAAGGAGTAGGAATGTCGAACTGCAAATAATTGATAATAACCTAGAGAAAGAGCAGTTCAAAAAACTCTGGGAAAAGATAAACTCCAAAACAGCATACATCGTCGACTTCGATTCCGAAGAGCTCGTAAAGAGATCTATCGCTTACCTGGATGAAAAACTCAAAGTTCAGAAGATATTCTACAGGGTTGAATACGGTGTACAAAAGGATACCATCGCCGATAAGAAATCCATCGTTGACGGTGAATCCTTTGAGATGGGTGTGAGTGAAAGTGCACCTGCAGAGGCAAAAGCAAATACGGGCGTAAAATATGACCTTATCGGGAAGATTGCAGAGTCTACAAAACTCACCCGGAAAGATGTTGCTGAGATATTAAAAGGAATTAAACAGAGCACGTTTGACCAGTTCAAGAGTAACCCTGAAGAATTTATCATCAAAGCTTCGAAACTCATCGATGAGCAGAAAGCAACTGCAATTGTGGAGCATATCGAGTACAACCTGCTTGAAGACAGGTACGACACAGGTATATTTACCGAACCGTCTCTCAAGAGAGGAACACTTGGAAAGAACGCCATCCAGGCAAAAAAGAGCCTTTACAATTATACCATCACAGATTCGGATACCGAAAGGAAGTTTGCAGAGGGGCTCGACAACGATAAAAGCGTTGCAGTATATGTCAAACTGCCAGGTGGTTTCTATATCGATACTCCAGTTGGAAAATATAACCCCGATTGGGCAATCGCGTTTTATGAAGGAACTGTAAAGCACATCTATTTCGTTGCTGAGACAAAGGGAGATTTATCCTCAATGCAGTTGCGTGAAATAGAGTCCTTGAAAATTCACTGCGCCAGGGAGCATTTCAAGAGGATCAGTTCGGACTCGGTAAAATACGAGGTTGTTAAGGACTACAATGGATTGTTAACCGAAGTTATGAAATAAAATCTACAATTTTTGCACAACATGAACGCTGATTTACGAACACGCTCTTGCGATAAACCCTCATCCTGGTTGGCGTTATAATTTCTTCCCACTAGAATTCGATACCCAATACTTAATAAAAGAGGAGGAAAACTACTATCAATGACCCACTGGATCGCCTCCTCCAACCGCGACAACGCCAAGATCCTCGAAAAGAAGCACATCTGGGGAGTTCCAAAGCGGAACAGATCCCTCATGCAGCGGGTGAAGCCCGGCGACACCATCCTCGTATACGTCCGGCAGGAGAAAGAGGACGACACGATCCTCCCCTCCGCGATAACCGGCGCCTACGAGGTCGTCTCCGAGCCCTACGAAGACCACACCCGCCTCTTTGTCACCCCGCCGCAGATGGGCGACGAGGTCTTCCCCTTCCGGATGAAGGTCCGGCCGGTCGCGGTCTTTGCCGAACCGCTTGAGTTCAAGCCGCTGATCGGGGATCTCAAATTCATCACGAACAAAACGATGTGGAGCGGCCACCTCCGGCAGGCCATGCGCGAGATCCCGGAGGAGGATTACCACCTCATCCTCAAGCGGGCCGGGGTGGAGGCCTGAACCATGCTCGAGTGAAGACCCCGGCCTGAAGGCCGGGGATGAATTGCACCCCAGATCCGTTCACTTTCACCCCGCACGGCTATTCTTTATGCCCAGGAGAGCCCAATATGCCTGTAGAGCCGGGTGGGGCACACCCGAATCCACGCTTGCGGAGATCGGGACCGTTCCACCGCCGACCCTGGCGGTGCACGTCCCGGTCAACGAACCCGGAATCTCCCGGGCTTTAGCCCGGGAAGAGTGTCAAGTAGTGTATCCAGTGTTCGGAGCTCGACTTTGAGCAGATCGTCCCGGCTTCGAATAGCCATCCCCCCTCAGGTGGCGGCCGGGCCGTTAGGAGAAGGCGTTTCTGCCATCCTGACAGATATGAACAAGGAGTGCATCGTGAACCGCCATAGAAGATCCGGGGATCACAGAAGAGAAAGCCCGACGTTCGGCAGGGTCTCCACAATATCGTACGAGCAGGGGTGGAACTATGAGCGGAGATGAGAAGAAACTGATACGGAACAGCACGGTTGAATTTTTGCTATTTACCTCGGCCGCCGGTGAAGACTCAATCGAGGTCAGGTACGAGGACGAAACCATCTGGTTGAGCCAGAAGATGATGGCGGCGCTCTTCGATGTGACTGTTCCGACAATAAACGTACACCTGAAAAACATCTACGAAAGCGGCGAGTTGACCCGTGATGCAACTATTAGAAAATATCTAACAGTTCAAACCGAGGGTGATCGTGAAGTTTCACGGACTCTTGACTACTACAACCTTGATGCCATAATCTCGGTTGGATACCGCGTCAATTCCCGAAGAGCCACCCAGTTCCGCCAGTGGGCGACTCAGGTGTTAAGAGAATTTGCCATTAAAGGATATGTACTTGACAAAAAGCGGATGGAGAACGGTACGTTCCTTGGGGAAGACTACTTCGAGCGTTTACTGGCAGAAATTCGGGAGATACGGCTGAGTGAGAGACGATTCTACCAGAAGATCACGGACATATACGCTACAAGCCTCGACTACAACAGGAATGCACCAACAACACGCGAGTTTTTCGCAAACGTTCAGAACAAATTACATTTTGCGATACATGGGAATACTGCGGCTGAACTGATAATGGCGCGTGCCGACAGCAGAAAGAAGCATATGGGCCTTAGCACCTGGGAAAAAGCCCCTGACGGGAAGATACTCAGAACCGACGTATCGGTTGCGAAAAACTATCTGAACGCAACAGAACTTGAATCGCTCGGAAGAATCGTCAACGCCTGGCTTGACCTTGCTGAAGAGCGTGCCAGAAGAAAGATCCCGATGACTATGGAGGATTGGGCAAAACGCCTTGACCGGTTCCTTGAGTTCGATGATCGCAAACTGCTCGAAGACCGTGGAAAGGTCACAAAAGAGATGGCAAAGGAGTTCGCAGAGAGTGAATTTGAGAAGTACCGGGTTGTTCAGGACAGACTTTTTGAGAGTGATTTCGACCGGATGCTAAAGGAGGCCGCCCCGGTCGAAGAAGAGGAACGGGGTAACACAAAACAATGAGACTACTGGGGACCTGAAATAAAATATTCCGTGGTGGGCGGTACCAGACGGGAGGAATAATGCCCGGAGAGCGATCGAATCGATCAACTCGCAGCAAGTGAAGCAAAACATTATCCAATCCCGAACGCCAGTTGATGAGACTGAGTAACAACTCTTTTGAGCCAGAAGGGACGCACCCCTGTGGACAAATTGTCAATTCGATCTACAATCTGTCTACCTGTGTGCAGGGAATGACTTACCTGCCCTACATCTTAACGGGGACATCCACGATCAGCGCCGGGGCCGACGGAGTGGTGGCGATGATCTGCGGGTGGCTGGGAGGGGGATGATCCCATTAAAAAATGGCAGATATTGGAGATTGTGGAGATCCAAGGATTTAGATCCGGTTAAAAAGGGTTGGAACGGGCATTTTGATCCCATTATGATCCCATTCTGGGCCTACGTTGATCCCTTGCTACACATCCTTCTTCACGTATGTCAGGGAATAACGCACGCCCGGTCCGGTCGTTCCTTCTTTGCGGAGAATGCCAGTTTGAACCATCACCTTAAGATCTCGCGTTGCGGTCGCCTTCTTCGCATTATTGAGTTGTTGGTACACCTGGTTTGAGATAGAACCCTCTCTCTTCAGGTAGTGTACGGCAGCAATCTGCCGCTCATTAAGCCCGAGGGAATCGAGCCACTCTCCATACGCGGAGGACGGTTCTCACACCCGTGGTTATGGAAATAGTTATCTTTCTCCCCGGCGACCGTAGAATCATTGAAATGAAATAGTACTCCGGTGGAGGCTACTTAAATGAATTTGCGGCTCACTGATGATGAGATCGATGCGTTACTCAGAGAGGCCAAACCGCTGCCGGGAGATTTCTCCAGGAGATTTCGCCCTAAAGAGAAGGGCGGCCATAAGGAGTACGAGATCGGTATAGAGGGTGCGAATCAATCCCGGTTCAGGTTAATATTTCGGCAAAGTCTATTCAATTCGCTGGACTTCTCCGTGATCCTCGGCTATATCATTCCAAACACAAACCAGGTGTTCCGGCTACGCCGATATAACGGGAAAAGTCACGAACACACGAACAGGCTTGAGCAGGAGAAGTTTTATGATTTCCACATCCATACTGCAACAGAGCGCTACCAGACCGCGGGCTGGAACGAGGATGGGTATGCGGTTCCGACAGACCGGTACTCGGATCACCACGGCGCGCTGAAGAGCATGTTCAACGACTGCGGGTTTGAGGGTTCAGCGGTAACCATGAAGGATCTTACCGACTGGGGGATATAACCAATGGCAATCGAGGCGATCGAAGAGGAGTTTCGGAGGAAGGTCTGCAGCCAGATCCATCTCCGCCCGGAGGGTATCAACCGGTATCGGGTCTTCACACCGTTTGTCTTTGACGATGGGGATAACCTCGCGATCGTCCTGAAGGATGAGGACGGCGCCTGGACGCTGACGGATGAGGGGCATACCCTCATGCACCTGACCTACTCGATCGACGCAAGGGAGTTAGAGCGGGGAACCCGCCAGAAGGTGATCGCGAGTGTGCTGTCCCGGTTCGGGCTGGAGAACAACCGGGGCGAGCTCGCTATTCGCATCACGGGCGACCGGTTTGGGGATGCCCTCTGGAGTTTCATCCAGGCGCTGATCCGGATATCGGATCTTACGTATCTGTCGAGATCGCGCGTTTACTCCACGTTCCAGGAGGATCTCCGCGCGCTCATCGAGGAGGCCGTCCCTGAGGGGCGCAGGGAGTTTGACTGGCACGATCCCGAGCATGATCCGGACGGGAAATACACCGTTGACTGCAGGATCAACGGCATGCAGAGGCCGATCTACATCTTTGCGCTCGCGAACGACGACCGGGTCCGTGACGCGACGATAAACATACTGCAGTTCGAGAAGTGGGGGCGGCCCTTCGTCTCGGTCGGCATATTCGAGGATCAGGAGGAGGTCAACCGCAAGGCCCTCGCGAAGTTCAGCGATGTCTGCGATAAGCAGTTCTCAAACCTGCCGGGGAACAAAGACCGGATTATGCAGCACCTCCGGGATATGGCCGGGACGGCTTCCGGCTGAGGTTGCAGCGGCGTCCTCCTCTGCCCGGGGGAGGAATCCCCCTTTCATCACGTGATAAAACCCCCTGACCCGGAACGCCAGGCTGCTCCCTCCACGATTGCGATCTTCTCCTCGGTGAGCCCGTAGGGTGGGTACGCCAGTCGGTCGTGAGCGGCGGGGTGGTGGGCGGGGTGGGTTACTTCAGCATCCCGTCCCGCCAGAAGAAGGTCTTGCCGGGATCGCGTTCGTATTTTTCAAAGACGCTCGGGAAGATCTCCAGATATTTTGCATCGTTGAGGGGAATACAGAACATCGTTTCCGGATTTTTCGGGCTGCCTCCGACACCGACCACCACGAAGACGGGGATACGGTTTGACCGGGAGTAGGCATTGTATCTCTTGATCTGGTCGGGGGCCGCCCACTGATCTTTGCGCTACTATAAAACCTAGAGTGGTACTTGCATTGGACTAAGAATCTAGGCAAGATACCCGTCAACTATAATTGAACTTGTATAACTCTCGCCTCAAGTTCATCCAGTTGCCACCTTTTCACGGGGTTCTGAATCTTCTCGCAGATCATGATATCCTCAGAAGGGCTATAATAGACATGATAAATGAAATATCTGTCACCGGATTCTTTAGCCAGATCCCACTCATTCCTAGACACCATAAACGCGTCTCGTGGTTTAATTGATGATTTCACTTCGATATAGATCTCCTTACCACTTTCAACGATCTTGATATCGTGACCATATCCTCTATCATTACTTTTACGGCCCTTGTTGTGCCAAATAACTTCAATCGCTATATCGCCATTATGAGAGAGGACAAACCCATCTTCGGTATCACTCATAGATGCACCAGGATAGCGTTTTTGCATTTCCTGTTTGAGATCCTGATATACAACTTCCTCACCCCAGTGACCGATCTTAAGTCGCTTATCCTCCTTATACCGCTCTGATTCGGGGATCTTTTCTTCAGACTCTGGCCTTTCAGGCATTTTATTCGTCTTCAAATCATTGAGGTTACCCTTTCTTTGGCGGGGAGAGAAGGCGACATGGACTAATCGGACAAAATCCGGGTTTTTGTTAGTTAATATATCTATATCCTCATTTTCTGGCTCAAAGGAGCGGTCTTCGACATTTCGATGGTTTGATGGCTCTTCAGGGTGCGATAGTGTTCTGGGTTGCCCCAATTGTGATCGGGAGGGGACCCCACCTAAATCACTATCATTATCTCTTGGGGGAGGTGTTGGTGGGATACTGGAACTTGGTGGAATAGACAACGGCTCTACAGCATCTGAGTTTGAGGAGGTCTCTTCAGGTAATAAGCAGTTTTTCGACGTAGTTCTGGAAATGGATGAAACCTCAGGTTCGCTCTCCAAGGATTTTTCTGTCGGTTTGACCAACGTTGGGGTATCCTGCACCTGATCTATCGTATTTAGTGAGACAAACCATTCGATCTCACTATATGGCAATTGTGGGATCTTTACTGAGTCAAGGGACTTTTCAGCGCTCTCTGCATTTTGATGCGTAAACAGATAACACATAAAAATATCAAGATCTTTAATAGGACCAAAGAATTTTGCGAACTCGATAGGGACTTTGGATTGATCGATTTTGCCGATATAGAGGATGTTTCCATCAAGTAAAATATCTCGGGTAGTTTTTACAGCCCGGTTTCTAAGAACGTACTCTACATCGATGCGATCCAACGATACACAACGAATGTTTTTAAGATTACTTAGTTTATGACTAATCTTTAAACGATCGTAGTCGTCTGGATGCTTATTGTAGAGATATCGCAGAATATAGGGGGTTAAATTCTGTATATGCCGAGTTAATTCAGGTATGTCTTTGAGAACCTGATGATCGTCATCTATAAGGACGCATTTCACTGATTCCGATAGTTTTGAGATCTTTGCATATCTGACGAAGTATTCTAGATTCCGGAGGTCGGTATCATCTACTGCCAGGGATGCAATGTCTTCCCATTCGACAAATAGATCATAGAGCGCAGGATCATCATTAACAAAAACATCACCGTCATTACGCCAGAACTGCTTTTTGTTAACCCACATCAAGAACTTACCCGTGAAATCCTTCCACCATGAAGCATTTGAATTTCCCGGATATTGTTTTAAAAGTGCATTAAATTCTTTGTAGATTGTGATAACCTTTCTTTCATCAACCTCCGATCGCTCCATGTTTGCTGAAATTTGCTCGAGGGTTGTTACGAGATCCTCGGGGGCAGGACTTACTTTCACAACCAGACCGTCAATAAACAGGCCACGACACTCCGAATACCAGGCTCTCAATGAGGGCAAGTATTCTTTGAGATCGTCAAATTTACAGTCCCAGAACACGTCATCCGCAGTGAAATACTTCTGATCAGTTTCGGGGATAAAAATTAAACGTCCTTCCCGAAATGCATGCAAGACTGGAAGCGGATTCTGTTTCGGTGGAGGGATTAAGTAACTTCCCGGATACGTTCGTTTAGGGATCGAATCTTGGAGAAGCGAATAGAGATATTTAAACTCTTCAACGTTCTCGGATCCAGAACGCACCTTACTATCAATCACTTCGATTATTTCGTTGATGTCTACACTTGTCCGTATCTCTACATCGTTGATGAATTTGGTATGTTGTTTCAGATCTACATCAAAACCAATGTACTTTACGGAACTTTCAAGAGTCCTCCTAATATCACTGCTATTCAAAAAAAGGCCTTTTAATGGGGCAAAAGTTCCGTCCGTGGTAATAACCCATGGGAACGTCTTCAGCTTAAGGAGGAAGGTTGTTTGTGTTTTATCGTACTTCCATCCCCGCTCACTTAGATAACGGTGGTAATATCTGCATTCAAGGCACCCTCGATAGTCGTCCCAGTTATCCAAAAACAGCTTAAATAGCATAAAACTGATGTCTTTCTGCTGTGCTGGGGCGGACTTACAAAAACAGCCAAAAATACGATCTAAATCTGTGCTAATGTAATCGTCCTCAATAAAATATGCTGATTCCGTGTTCTTCCATCCGCTGGAACCCCAGAGCGTGTTTTTAAGATCATACCGATAGATTCTTTTCTTTGTCACCACATTATTGGCTTTCTCTCCACCCTCATAACGTTCTGTCCCAGGATCGAGTGAAACAGAGATGCTCTCATGAACACCAAGAGCCATTACAAATTCCTTCCAAGAGGATACGACCTCCATCTTTCTTTTACGATAAGGCTCAATTTGTTTCTGAATCTGCAACCGCTTTTTTGCCCGTTTTCCCTTCTTTGGCTTTGACTCCGCCAGGATCTGTTGGATTTCCGCATCGATATTTTTCAAATCGCTTCTGATATAACAGGGATGAAGGGAATTCTCCAGGAAGAAGGTTTCTCCGGCAGCAGCCATTGTAGAAGAGAGGTGATATCTGCTTTCGTAGTCATCAGACAGATAGATCTGATCAGGATGTCTGTACCCACTTTGGCCCTGTTTACCGTTAACTCTAAGGCAGATCGTTTTTCCGATGGTTCCAATAAGTCCCTCAACTTTTTGTAGTCTCTCAAAATGATCTTTGATGAAGTGGATATGTCCCTGAAGGATCTCAGGAGGTTTCCCCCTCCAGGTTCCTGTAAGGTATTGGGGTAAAATGTGCTGATTAATGATATTACCGGGATCAGGATTAATCACATTTAACTTTTTAAGAAATTCGATGAGATCTTTGGCATCTTCCTCACCCTTGACAGCACTTCTGAGGCTAACATCAAGTACCCTGAGTGTACTTTCAAGATCTGATTCAAATTCATATTTCTTCCCGGTTCTTTCGAGATCCAAAAAGACTTGGCCGCTATTTGCTGAGCAATAATCACCATTTTCGAGTTTAATGATAGGCAACTGAACAATATCATCCAAAGTTAAATTGTCCGGTTTTGCCCTTTTCAGTTGCTGTGCACAATACCGGTACAACATAACAAGCCATGCATCGGAGCGCTTCTTTACCCATTCAGGACGTTTAAGACATTCAACGAGGTGCTTAGGTGTGAAATCCGCGATGCCGAGCAGGTCGCGTAACTCTCTTTTCAAATAGAAGGTATTTGCAACATACTCTTTCCCGAAGTTAGATCGAAGTTCATCGTTGGAAACAAGATCCTTAAGATCACCCTCTGCATAATAGACATCGCAAGGGTTTTTCCATGAACCTGATTCAGTAAGAATGCATTCAATACCACTTAATGCCTGAAATATTTGATGCATGAGTGGGTTGAAGAACTCATCAGTAATCTCTTCAGGGAGCGAGAGATACTTGAAGAAATCCGTGCTTAGTTTTTCATCTTGTTTAAACTCTTCAATGGCTTTAATCAAGACATCGGGTATCTTAGAGCGTAACCATTGATTCCACTGTGAATCCTGTAAAATATCCTCCCGGTTTGAGGTGAGAAGAAAATCTGCCTGAATAATGAAATTAAAACCACACGTTTTTACGGGGAGGAATGCAAAAACATCAGAATTTGACATGTTTTGGATATTAATAGGGTGTCCAGCTTCACTCACCGGGAATGCGAGGACTATTTCAGTGCTTCTGACATCCTCTCTCCGGGGCACCTGATCGGTTATCTCCTGTGGTACCTTGAATGTAGCACGGATTACCCGCCAGTACTGATTCTGGTCTTGGTAATCAATCGTAACAAGACCCTCACTCCCTGATTTCGTTACCGTTTTGAGGTTATCATTGACTTCATCGATAATTTCTATGCGTTGTAATTTGCGCAGGAAGAGAATAAGTGTCGGATCAATCTCATCAAATAAGTTTAACCGTTCACGAGCGTCAGCACGAAGAGGGAGGATGATATTCGTTACACTTGAATTTGCGTACTCCGGAATTGAAGGCAACCAATATGGCACAATGTAGCCAAGGTTACTCCCATCTGAACGTCTGAACTCAAACTGGAATCCATTCGAGATGATTTTTGGGGAGTCACTGATTTTAAAAACAGATTTAAAGCCAATGCCCTTCTCACCAATGTATCCCTCACCCTTTTTTTTAGCCTTGATAGTCTGTCCAACGCTGCAAATTCTCTCAACGTCTCCGGCAGTGAAGCCTTTCTCGTTATTATGTATAACCAATGTATCTGATTTTATAGAAAACATAATTGAAGGCTGAACAGCTGGATCGTAGGTGTTGTCCTCAGCATTTTGGATGAGTTCCATGACGAAATGGGTTTTCTTTCTATAGAGATCTTCAGATAGTTTTTGCAGCGCACTATCGAGATCCCGGTTTTTTTTGCTCCAAGCTTTTTTAGTTCTGGGATCGCTAAGACCTTCTAATCCTTCCCCTGTATTCTCGTTATGAATTTCTTTAATTATATTTCTTGCATTCAGAGAAGAGTACACACCTAATCACTAAACGAAAGTGTGCAGAACACCATATAAGGCTTTGCAAACCATCTATGCTCAATTAGAGTCAGTTATCGCTAACACGTCCCTTACCCCCTCCAAAAGCGATTTAACTAGCAATCTAACTAGTTTTTAGTACTTCTTTAAAATGATCTTCTTGTAATTAACTTAAGGGTGTAATCCTTCTTCAGAGAACAACTTCAGAATCTTTGCAGATGGATATGTGGACAATGAAGCAATCCCATTGGCGAGTTCTATGGGTAGGAGCGCTCCCTCATACCGATTGCTCAAAATTGTCGGGAGCGTGGCAAATATTCTCTCCCATCCGATGAGATCTTCCGGTCGGGGGTTTTGGGTGTACGATCCGAACGGAACATTCAGGACCATCATATGATAGTTGTTTAGTTTAACAAAGACTTTTGCACCGTAGTTTGTATCCTTTCCATATGGCGCACCGTTTTCTGGGCGGCACTGGATGTGCCTCTTGATGTAGAGGTCTTGCAGGATAAGAAAACTCATCGTGGGTGCATCTTTACCTATAAACTGCAGATGATCATAGAATGTCCCCGACTTTTCCTGCCCAATGATATGTATAGGATAACCGTCCTCTTGCGCATAGGCAAGGAATGACCGAATTGGTTCAACGAGTTTTGAATACTGGGCACGAATTGAAAGAGGGCCATCTTTCAGGAAGAGGCACTCTGTCAACAACTCGCGATGGTTCTCCCAAAATAACCTAATAGCAGTGAATAGGAGAAGTGTTTCGTGCAAAATCATATAAGTGGAGGCAATTGTTGGTGAAGCTGCTTCATCTCCCATGTCGAGATGGAAGCCAAGAAAATCAGTGATGTACACTTCTTTTCCACATGTAGGACACCTGCCGCTTTCAGCATTGTAGGGGAGAGTGGTCAGATGTTTGCTCCCTTCGTGCCTGTGGGGACATTCAAATTCAGGCAGACCTCTCCTAGTTTCCTCCCATTTCCGGTATGCAAGCCACTTAAGAGTCTCAAGAATTTGGCCATTCATTCCAGAGGAGGCGTCACAGATCGATTTGTAAATCGTTTGGCGAACCGTATCGTAGATAGTACTTCCTTCGTACCATGTGTTCCGCAGTGGAAGCAACGTTGCATGGAATATTACCGAATCTCGCAGGATGTCACGTAACTCAAATGGATGTGGATTTTCCTTATCCACCCTGGCAAGTGCATGGGTATCAAGTTTTATCATGGCTGTTTTGATGAATGCTATGGAGGAGTAAGGAACGGTATCATGGTCGATCCTCTGTAGGGATCCGTCCACTGCAAAGATGTACTTGAGTGGTTCTCCAGAATCCGGCATCTCTTGCCATTCCACGGCTCGACATTCATCAGGCACATACTGGCGTTTGAAACTCTCAAGTAACTCGTTAACCAGCGGGTAATCGAGTATATCAAGGTGGCCCAGTCGGCTGGCACGTTCCCCTGGAAGTCGTGAACCCTGCTGATATGGCATCTACACACACCTTCGAGAAGAGGGTTGGGGAGTAAACTTGTTTGCCTGGGCAGGAATCACAAAACGGTGCGACCGAGTGAGCATGCGTACATACCCCTGCGTTTTTGTTTGAAGTATATCTTCAATAAGATCCTCGTATGCTACGTTCAAATTTGCGAGTTTAGTGACCTCCGGCCGCGAGGAGATATGGGTGACAAAGAAATTCTCTGTTTGTGCAAGGAGATCTCGGCTGATGGTTGACGGCGACTGTGTGGAATATACCATACCGAGGTGATATTTTGCTCCTTCTTTTGCTATCCGGCTGTAAATATCGACGATTTTCTGTTCATCTGCAGGGAACAGATTATGGGCCTCCTCGAAGTACAGTTGGATATAGTGATCATTGAGCATGTTTAATGAGAATAAATCAACCTGATGAGCAAAGATCTCCTCTGAGAGCCATCGCGAGAAGTAACTCATAACCTCAGGATGCGCATTGCTTAAATCGAGGATGACAGTCTGTCCCTGATCAACAAGTTGGATTATGTCGGTCACAAAGTTTGTAGCGTTCGGATCGTGGTAGATCCTATAGTGCTGGATTTTCCTTGGGCCGCTGGCGGACCTGGATCGCGGGGCTAAGAATCCAAGCAGCGCTTCGTCATCGGAGTCAAAGAGGTTATGATCCCCAGAGGTTGAACGAAGCCTGCCACCTTCGCGATCTTGTTGCGCAAAGAGCTCAAATTCGTGTGCGAGTTCTTCAAGAGTGCTTATTGATGGGGGCGGGGTTTGGTCCACCGATTGATACACAACGGTTCGTATCTGTTGTGCAAACCGTGGATTTACGCCCCCTAACTGTTGAATTGTTACCATGTTCGGGGTGAAACCGGCCCGATGGAGGATGGCCCAGTACATCAGGATCTTCCTTCGAGCACGAATCTGATCTCCTCGCCCCTCCATCCCGCCGATCTGTTCAAATGAGGGGATTTCTACCGAAAGGAAACTGCTGACGTAGTCAGAAGGATGTCGTTCCTGTTCACGTATAAAGGTGTTGAGGATGTGATGGGAGATATCAGGATGCGCGTAGAAATCCAGCCGGAGCGGGTGTGACGGTGTATTAGCCTTGGGTGTGATGGCATAGATCTGGCACTCGTCTGCGTGCGCCGTTGCCAGAGATGCACTTTCGTCCTGAGGATTATCGTTGGCATACTCGCCATTGATATCGAAGATGACCTGTCCTACAGTATGTGTCCGAGGATCTTCGCCTGTGGGTGTCCGTTGGGTTGTTAGGATGACACTCTCGGCAATGATTTTTACAATATTGCTTTTACCTGTACGGGTTTTCCCAAACATGGCAGTTCTGGTACCTTTGAAGTCGTTTGTGGATATTGCCACGGGGACGGTGTGCATAGTTTGCCCCGGAAGTGGCAACCGACATTCGGTCAACCGTAATGTCCCAATATTGCACCTGTTTTCCGGTGGAACCATGGCGTTTACGATGAGATCGAGAAGTTCATCGCTGGGAGCATATACGAGGTATTTGTGGGCGCTCACGATGTTATTGAGGTCTCCGGAAAGTTCAATCGCATTTGATCGTTCGGGGTGAGGATAATACATTCCAAGGACTGCCGTCTTCAATGCACCCCACTGGAGCTCGCTTTGGGTGAATACATCCAGTTCCGGCATGGACTTTTTATGCAACTCGAAGTAGGTCTGCTGTTTCTCCTGTTTCAGTGGTTCATCCGCTGTTTCTAGGACCCGTAACAAAGAGAAATGAGGGGGGTATTTTTCGTATTCGGTGGGGACCATGATAAGGAGCGAGTTCCGAGGGATGCCTCCAACAAGAACTTTGAATGCATCAGATGTGATGATGGTCGCCGTAGTGTAGCCGATTTCGAGTACGTATCCCACAAATCGAGAACTTCCATAATCCCCGCTCGTGATCTTTCGTTTTTCTTCCATTAAGAAATCTGAGAGTCTCCGTAGCGGGTGCTCCTGCATCGCCGCACTGCTGCAGAATGCCTGCATGTTCATCATGAGGGCACCTCGTTTACGTGGGAGATCACCATTTCCCCAGGATCCGTTGTTATCTGTCCGGGGCTCGAACCGGTTCCTCTGTCGAGCCGGTACATAGAGTAGTCTTCGTATAGCGCGAGAATGTCCGGATGAGACGAGTTTGTCATGACCCACTGTACTCCACGCTCTGTAGCCTCACGAAGGCACGATGCAAGCCTCTTGTGATCCTCGAAGTTGAACTCGCCGAACATGTAATGAGCATGCAACTGTTCGCGTTCACCCGGGCGGTATGGGGGGTCGAGGTAGAGAAAATCCCCTTCACGACATGAGGCAATAGTTTCCTCAAAATCGCAGCAAAGTAGAACTGCGTGCTGGAGTCGCTGTGCCACCGCACAAAGATCATCAGGCCCTATTACCCAACGTCGCTCCTGACCACCATATCCCACATTGAATTCACCGTTGTTGTTATGACGCCACATGCCTTTGAAACAAGTTCGGTTCAGGTAGAGGGTTCGCGCGGCTCGCTCCAAAAGATGAAGGTCATCACGGTTCAGGCTCCTTATTTTATAGTATCCTGCCTTATTTGCCGGATACCTGCTGTAGAGTTCCCAGACAATATGGGGATTTTTCCTGATACCCAAGTAAAGATCAACGAGTTCTCTGTTGATGTCAGAAAGGATCGCCTTTTCGGGATTTACATGGAAAAAAACTGAACCACCCCCTAGAAAGGGTTCGACATATGTCCGGACGGATTGGGGTTCAAGAGGGAGGAGATGAGAGAAATAACATACATACCTCTGTTTCCCTCCAGGATAACGCAATAGTGAGAGATTTTTCTCTATACTGGCAGTCTGGGCTATCATAAATTTGGCTCCTCTTTTATGTAGCATATAGCAAATGTGCTCGACTAATGGTGATTATGCAGAGTCGGCATAAAAAGGATTCGTAACAGCCCCGATAGATGAATGTATCTGGATCGGATGTCCGTTTGCGCTTTCGGCTTGCAAATCAGGATTTTGCAGCATTCAGAATTGTCTGGTAGTCCTCCTCCGGAATCACCCGCATCGCCTGCCGTATATGCCCGGTCCACATCGTCTTATTGGTGATGAATTTCAACTTCGGGATGAGCGGTTTGAACTCAACTGGAGGGTCGAAAACTTTTACGGGCTTCAGTTTTATCCGGTACGGGAAGACTTCATCGCCCATCTGCTCGGGTGCGACAAACACCTTCGTTCGTTCCTCGTAAGGCTCAGATGCTACCTCGAACGCTCCGGTCACGGCCGACGGAAGCAGATTGTCGCCATCTTTCTGCTGCGACACATAGATGAGAACCGTATCGCCGGATTTCACCCGTCCGATGATGTTTTTATTGCGCTGAGGGACACCCCAGATATTTTTCTTCCGGGTGATCTCCCAGTTTGTCCGGTTGGATATTGCAAGCCAACGCGTCATGCAGAGTGATTGTGGGAAAAAGACGTAAATGTTTGGTTTGATGGTTCTCATGAGAGAACGAACTCAAACAGCTCTTGAATGAAATCAGATTGGTAAAGCGAAAGGACGTGGTGCTTCTTCCGCTGCTCTTTCGTTCTGTAAAGAGATGTCTCAGCAACCGCGCCCGGCTGGCTTACGGAGATGATGAAGGAGTCGAGCGAGATTCCACAGTCGATGCCTTTATTCTGGTACTTTGCATTGACTTTCCGCTCGATCGCCTTGATATCCTCTGCAAGTTGCACCTTTTCATCTTCAGGCCCGGGACTGAACACCATCCCATGTGGCTCAAGGAAGACGATATGCTGCTTGCTGCCATTGACTACCCACATGATGAAGTCCGGGTAGAACCACGAGTTTTTGTAAAAACCTACACTATTTTTCGGAATATTGCGGAGCAGGTAGACCTTTTTTCCGTCGAAGAGATCTGTGTGCTCATCGATGTATCTCTTAATCCCCTGCACCAGTTTTTCTTCACCCTCATTGAGCCCTTCCGGGGAGATTGCAGCGATTTTACTCGACGTCTTACTGGTCTTTGCGAGGAGCGGCTGGTACAGGTGGTTCTGGAAGAAAACATTGGTGACGAATTTTGTGTTCCCGTCCGCATAAATCCGATCGACCTGTCGGACGAGCGCATCGATTGCCTCGATTACGTCTGTTTCGTTTTCACGAACTTTCACGACGTACTTCTTGAACTCGAAGTTCCCATGTGACTCCGAGAGGCGTTCGATCCGGATGTTCTCCATCATCCATGCGTTCTTCTGCCGGCTGTACGCTGCCTGGAGCGATTTTTTCAGGACAAGCACGATGACGTCCTGCAGTTTCTGCACATCCTCAAATGACTGGGGTCTGACAACGTGGTCTGCACAATACAGGGTGTAGCACCCGGGGTCTTCTATGATCTCCCGCAGCAGGACTTTGTCGAAGACCATGTTCTTCCAGCCCTTGCTGCTCTTGTGCTCGAGGAGGGTGAAGTAAACCGCGTCCCAGTCAATGAGATCCAGGTAGCGCAGGTCGATTGAGACGGGGTCGGGACGGGAGTCGGCTTCCAGACCCTCGTAATACCGGCTATCCTCACTCTCCACTTTGGCGAGGAGATCAACCTTTACCGGGACGATGTGATCTCTGGTCAGGACGAATCGCCGTTTCCTCTCGAATCCGGTCTTCTCCCAGTGGGGGATGAGCAGACCTTCGCTGAGGTGATCCTCACAGACTTTGATTGCGATCTGGCGTTCAACGGTCTTGTAATCATCAACACCTTCGATGGTGAGGAACTCACGCAGGTAGCCGATGTACTTGGCGTCGACCCCGAAGATGTTGAGCGTTTCCAGAAGCGGGAGGTTCGGGGGCTGGTCGCCGGCATCGTTGGTGCTGCGTTTGAGAGAGTTGTTCCTGCCCTTGAGCCGGACCCCGCGCCCGAAGAGCTGGATGATCTCGGTGCCCTCGCTCTTCCCGATATTGATGAGCCCCATGCAGGAGACCCGGTAGCAGTCCCAACCTTCGATGAACTTCTTTGCACCGATGAGCACGTTCACGGTGGAGTCCGGGGCGTCGATGGCGCGGAAGAGGGAGGGATGATCGATCTTCTCGATATTGATCTGCGGCTCGTGCTCTTCGACGATCTTTATGAACTTCGTTGCGTCCCCGACGTAAATATCCCCAAAGAAGTCGTTGTCGCCGCTTTTGAGGCCGATCTCCCCGTCGGTGTTCTTCAAGAGCACGAGGGTGAGACCGGCGGGTTCGGCGCAACGGAAGATGCGGCCGAGCATGTCGCCGTAGATATCCTCCGCGCTCAGTCCACGCTCCCTGAGGTAACGCAGGCGCTGCTCGGGGTAGGCCGGGCTGAAGAGGTCGTGCTTGGTTTTTTCGTGGAGGAGGCCGGATTTCCCCTGGAGGAATTCATCCGTGGTCCGGACCATCCAATCCCGCTCAGTGAGGACTTTCTGCAGGAACCGGACGACCGTGAGCACGTCGGACTTGGTGCCGGAGACGTTGACCTTGCTCCCCACGAATATCCAGAGCGGGTCGGCGATGTTGTACTCGGCGGTGGCGACGTCTTTGAGGTCCTCGAAGACCAGTTTCTGCTCGTAGTAGGTGAGGAGGTTTGCGAGGAGCACCCGGTCCGTTTCGTACGTGGATTTGTTGACGTTGAGGATGCGGTACTCCTTGCCGTAGCCGTCGTTGTAGAAGTGCGGGTAGGAGTAGTCGACGAGGATGGTCTTGGCAAATTCGGCGAGGTTGTCGTTATCGCCTCTGGAAGCCGCCGCCTGCCCGAAGGTGGCGCTGTACTCGAAGGTGAAGCCCTCACGGGCAACTTCACGCCGGAACATCTTCCACTTCTCGCCGCCGCTGCCCTTGTGGGCTTCGTCCACGAAGACGAGGTTCTTCCTGCCGAAACTCTCGATGTCCACCCGCTTGAGGCCGCCGTCCTGCTTGTCCTCGGTGAACCGCGTGATCTCGATGACGTTCATGGCCTCCTCGGACTGCCGCTGGAAGTAGCCGCCGAGACCGGTGGCGTCGAACTCGGTGCAGGGAATGCCGCTCTTCTGCATCTCCCGGAGGTGCTGGGCGGTGAGGTCACGATTAGGGGTGATGAGGAGAATGCGGTCGATGTCCAGCCGATGCGGTCCTTTGTTGTAGTGCTGGAACTGGAAGTAGGCGAGGTGGATGAGGAAGGTCTTGCCCGAACCGGTCGCCATCCAGTAGGCGCACTTACGGAGGTCGTCCATGCCGGGCATGTACCGCTCGTAATACTCATAGGGATCCAGGACGGACGGAAACGCCTCTTTGATGTACTCCTTCACTGATTCCTCGACCAGGGAGGCGAGTCTCCCGGGGCTCTGGAAGTAACGATCCAGGTAGGCCTCGGTGAAGAGGGCGGCGAGCCACTGGTAGTACTTGAGGTTGATGGGAACGTCACGATGGGTGTTGATGCGGTGCATGTGCCGCACGATGTTGTCGTCGTAGTTCCGCAACTCGTCGAGTGCGACGCCGGCGTCTTTCCGGAACCGGGTGTCGCTCTTGAGGACGTGGTAGTAGTGGGTGTGCCCGTCCTCACCCTCGCCCTCCTCGACGCCGGCGAGAGTCCCCTGGAAGTCCTGGAAGGACTTCATCCCGAAGAGACGGTACGCGAAGGCGCATTTGACCAGCCACGGCCGGAGTTTCCCCTCCTTCGAGGATTTTCCCGGTGTTTGCCCAATCTTTCGTCCCCGCTGTGCCGCCACGCCCTCACGCTCCCATGCGCTTCTTGAACTCGGGCTCGATGGGCGTTGCCCGGGGTGCGAAGCAGTGGCCGTTGACGTAGAGCACGCCGGTGTCGGGGAACTCCCTGAGAATCTCGTCGGTGATGAACGCCGCGTCCGCTTCGAGCGCCTGCTCGTGCCCGGCGGGGTTCTTGGGGGAGTTGCGCCAGACGATGGTGGCGACCTTACCATCGGGGAGGGCGCCGTGGACGACCCGGTAGGTGAGACCGCCCTGGTGCCGGACCACCCGGCGCCGGACGTGCAGGCCGAGGAGATAGTTGAAGGTCTCGACAAGGTCCACGGTCACTTCCCGGAACCCGTCCTCGTCGACCGGGACATGGTTGAACCCCACATCGCGGCGGATCCGGAGAGTGTAGGCGAACGGCGTCGCCAGCCGATCCACGTTCAGCCGGCAGAGGCTCTCCCGGGTCTCGACGTCGAGGAAGTAGCGGAGCATGTAGTCGCTCATGCCGAAGATGGTGGCCTGCACGTGGCCGTCCCGGTCAAGGAACTCGATGTTGTTGAGCGTGTCCTCGTATTGCTCGAGTTCCATGTACTTGAAGATGTGGCTCTGGCCGTCGGCGTCCTTGGGGTTGCCGTCTTTCCAGTTGGAGGAGTACATGACTTTCTGGATGCGGGGTTTGATGATAAAGTCTAAATAATCCCCTAATTCGATTAAAACATATTTACGTGTCGATGTTTGTGTTTTATTAATCTCTAACACGGATTGCCCAGTAGTGCCGGATCCTGCAAAAAAATCCAGAATGATATCTTCTTCTCCCGACGAGATGTGAAGGATATCCTTAATTAATTCAGGAGATTTTGGATTATCAAACTGAACCTCTCCCAACAGTTTTTTATATGCATGTGTTCCATAGTCGCTGGAATATTTTGTGTCAAGCCAGATGGATTTTGCTTTTGTACCCTTTTCCTCACCATCTATTAGCAGATAGTCCTTTTGAAAAACGTCGTATTCATCCCGTGTAGATACCTTTTTTATTAAAATTTTTTGGATATTTTCGCGGACGGTTTCTTTTTTCCACCTCCATCGACCATCCGAACCATCTGAAAGTTTTGGTAAAATTTTGATAAAGCTGCCATTTCCCTCTAATGAGATTTCTTTATTACTTGGATTATAGTAAATAGGATAATACAAATTTGGTCTATCTTCTCTTCTAGCACCAGCTCCTCTCTTTCTCAAACCTTGTAAACGATAAGGTCCATTATCGTCCCTTTCAGCATACTCTTGCCGATAATTATCAGGCAGAGGTAAGTCAAATGCTTTAAAATCGTTTCTAATATACATTAGGAGATTTTCATGGGCAGTAGCGATGTTTGCACGATCACTCCTACCTTTTAAATTGTTAACGACTGAAATAGTTGATATAAAATTTAAAGAGCCAAATGTAGAATTCATTAGGGATCTAAGGTTAACTATTTCATGGTCATCAATGCTCGAAAATAGTGCCCCATGATTGGATATTATGGTGTGCGCGAGATTTAACCGATCCCCCATCATACTCAACCAGCTGCTGTGCTGGTAGTTATCCCGATAGATGAACTCGTCATTCCCCGTATTATACGGCGGATCGATGTAGATGCACTTCACCTGCTCCCGGTACCGCTCCTGCAGCAGATTCAGTGCCTGCCAGTTCTCGCTCTTGATCATCAGCCCGCCGACAGCCTCGTCCAGGTCTTCCACCGGCGTGCCGTCCGGGTGCTGCAGATGTTCGAGCAGCCGGTCCGTGAAGTCGTTGTCGAAGAACGCTGTGTCGATGACAAGGTAGGGATGGCTCTGCAGGAACACCTCATCGACCCGGTCGCCTGCAAGCGTCTTCTGTCCACCCTTCGCCTCCTCGATACCATAGAGGTTCCGCCACTCCGCCAGTTGCCCCTCATTTGCCAGGATCTCGGGGTAGAACTCCTCCAGCACGTGATCAAGGGTCATGCAGTAGCCAGTCCGCAGGACGAACTTCTTCTTCTCCCAGAGTGTCTTCTGGAAGTCCTCCAGCTGCGCCAGGAAGTCGATGATCCGGTGGGCGATGGACTTGAGCACCTTTGCCCGCTTCACGTAGCGCTCCACCGCCACCTCGTTCTCCGTCCCGAGATCGTCCAGCCGGAAGACCTCGTTCTTGATGTAGAAGTCCAGCTCCTGCCGGAGGAACCTGCCCAGGTCCTTGTGAATGAAGAAGTCGCTCGTGTTCTCCCGCGTAAAACTCATCACGTGCTTGTAGAGCCGCGGGTTCCTGTCGGTATCCCGCTCATTTGTCTGCAGGGCGTCGGCGAGCCCCTTCGGTATGCCGTTGCCCCGCAGGATCTCCGCCACCAGACCGCCCACGATGTCGTCCTGGTTCGGCTTCTGGCGCCCGGCCCCGGGCGGGAAGCGCCTGAGGAGGTCGTCGTCCGAGAGGGGCACCTGGGCGAACCTTGCGGTGAGCAGGTGCTTCTCATCGTCATACGTCACCGCATCGTCACCCGCGAGCACGAAGTACCGGCCCGTGCTGTTGCCGTTCGACTGCCCCTCGACCTGCACCACCTCGAAGAGCACCCGGTACGAACCAACGTCGAACCCGTGGCTCTTCAGGAACCGGTCCGTCTTGATGTAGTACTGGTCCTTGTTCGCCCAGTGGAGCAGCACCTCCTCGCCGTTGTAGGGCACTGCGTACTTCTCGTTCGCCGCATACCGCCGGAGCGACAGGAAATCGCCGTCCTTGTAGTAGCGGGAAAAGAACTCCTCCAGGTGAGCGAATATCTCCGCCTTCTGCAGATCGCTCATCGAGGCTTCTTCTGCATCGCGGTGGAGCTGCTGCCACTTCTCATGAAGTTCTCTGCCCTTTGCCGCCTTCCGGTACTCTTCCTTCAGGCCGGCAGCATCAAGGGCATCGTCTCCGTATGTGTTGCGGATGGTCTGTTCGAGTTCCTTGAATTCTGCTATTATCTGGGTGCGGGTCTCTTCATCGCACTCCCCAAACTTTTCATCGACAGCCTCGACCAGGTCCTTGTCCATGAACCGCGTGATCTCGTCCCGCTTCTGGTTCATGATCCGGTAGACACCAAAATCAAGGTCCGGCGAGTCTATCTGGAATAGTTCGGTAAGTTTCTGCTTCAACTGCTGTTTATGTCGTTTCAACCGTTCTTCCTGGTGTTTTGCCATCTTCGGATCCGTATCAATCATGCTCGCCACCTGCAAATACCCTGATAATCACACCGCTCGCAGACCTCCCCCGGGCACGCTGTAAACTCGCCCGAGAGAATCCGCCCGATATCCTCCTCCACCCGTGCCACCGATTCTGCAACGGCCTGCTCGGTCACATCCACAGTGTCCACAGCAGCCTCCTCGAGGAAGGCCACCGAACCCCGGGAGACGGTTTCGCCGAGCACGCAGAGGCCACGGGTGTAAAGTTGCACCTGGAGCGCCGAGTCCTCGGGAGTCGTCGCCGTGTCGGAGGTCTTGTAGTCGCGCACCTCCACAGCATCCCCATCATGGAGGATGACATCCACCTTCCCGGCTACAATGGCGTTCTGCACCGGGAATTCGACCCTCGTCTCCACTTCTCGGATTCGGAGCATATCGTCGCGGTACTTCTCCGCAAATCTCATTAGATGGTTCTTCGCTGCGTGCTTAATCTTCTCCATTCGTCCCTCGGTCATGAACGGCATGTAGAAGTTCCGGTCCACCGCCGTTGCCACTGCAACCATTGGAGACAGATCCTCGTTCTTCATCAGGTCCGCAGCTTCCCGGAGGCAGAAGTGCAAGGTCTGCCCATATCCAAGGTAATCAGTGAGACCCGGCTCGTATCCCCAGATATGCCGAAGCCTGTAGAAGTAGCCGCACTTCCCGTAGTCCACAATCTCACCGGCAGAGAAGGTACGCAGCTCGTCCGCAGCGCCGCCGGTTGCATAATCATGATCCGGCAGTGTGTCTCTCTGTGAGAGGGGCTCGACGTGAGGCAGATCCTCGATGTCACCCACAAAAGCGCTTCGTCCTTTTCGTCGCCCGTTCATGGACGTGAAGTAACTCACCACGGCCACGTCCTTCGCCCGGGTCAGCGCCACATACATGAGTTTGCGTTCGCTCTCCAGGTCCCCCTCGTACTTCGCCACGTCGAAGAGCTCCGGGGATATGAGCCAGGTTCTCCCCTTGCCCACCATGCTTGACGGGAACCGTTGCCGGACCATGCAGGGCACAAACACCAGCGGCCACTCCAGACCCTTGCTCTGGTGGATCGTCACCAGTTGCACAGCGTCCACGCCACCGATGTCGTCGCCGGTCTGTTCCTCGTACTTTGAGGACGCGTAGGTGTTCAGGTACCAGCACAGCCCTTTCAGGTCGGCCTCCCAGTTCCTGCGCCGCCCCCCAAGCATAATTGCCGTTTCGTAGTCGGTCAGGAGTGTGTTGAACCGGCCCAGATTCGCCATGATGACCGCATGGCGTACATCGTCAGGATCGAGCTCATGGTACCTGAGCAGGACGAGCAGTTCCCCGAAGACTTGAGAGAAGTTATCGTAGGTACTGTTCAGCACCGAGTCCTTCCAACGACGAAGGTTCAGTACATCGGAAGCCTCCAGTGCCAGATCTGGAATACCCTGGTTCCAGTTCACCACTGCCTCTTCGAGCAGATCCTCGCCTCGGAGAGCAGGCAACCTTGACCACTTGCCCTGCTGCCAGAACCCATCTTCCCACAGCCACGCAAACAACTGCCCTATGCCCAGGATCTCCGGGCGGCGGAACAAGCCCACTTTTCCGCCAACGACAAAGGGTATATCGCGGCGCCTGAACTCATCGATGAAGGGGGGCGCCGAGGTGCTTACACTCCGAAAGAGGAGCGCAATGTCGCTGTAGTTGCATTTCTCTTCTCTAACAAGCGCCTGGATCTGATCCGCAATCCAGTCTACCTCGGTTATATCACTCTGCATCTCTGCCAGATACGCCCCGCCCTGCTCACGGCGAACCGGATCCATGTGGTCGTAGTGCTGGTCCTCAAACGTGTCCGAGAACCCGTTAGCCGTCTCGATCACCGCTACGGTCGAACGGCGGTTCTCGGTTATGTGGATGGTGACTGCCTCCGGGTACCGCGTAGTAAACTCCTCGAAATACTGTTCGTCGGAGCCACGCCACTGGTAAATTGTCTGCCGCGGATCGCCGACAACGAAGATGCTCCCCCCCAGCCCTATCAGCCGGATGAGTTCATCCTGTGCGTGATTAATGTCCTGGTACTCGTCGACAATGAGGTATTTCACGTGTTCTGCCACTTCAGGACGGCGTTGCAGGTTCTCCACCGCAAGCTGCACCATGCGGTTGAAGGTGAGCCGCTTGTGTTGATCCAGTGACGCCTCGTAACGGCGCAGTTTTTCAAGAAATTCTCTGTCTTTCTTTTTCCTTAGAGCCTCTTCCGGGATCATCTCGCCGTAGTAAACATTCAGGGTATTGATGAAATCCTCGCAGTTGGTGGCATAGTAGCCGGATCGTCCGAGCCCCAGAGCCCATCCGACCCGCATAAGGTACGCCATCTCCTGTTTCTCATCGAGCACACCCCAGTCCCCATACCCGAAGTGCTCCTCCAGCAGACGATAGCAGTAGCCGTGAATGGTGCCAATGAACATCTCCCCGAGACGGGCACAGATATCATCTCCGCCGAGGTGCTTCACACGCTCGTACACACGGCTCTTCATACTCTGTGCTGCTTTTTCCGTGAACGTGAAAGCAACAATTGCAGACGGCTCTACCTGTTGTACGAGGAGGAGATAGACAATCCGTCGGGTTAGAGTCTCAGTCTTTCCAGCCCCTGCACCTGCAATAATACGGATGTGAGTGCGATCACAGAGAACGGCACGCCGTTGTCGATCAGAAAGAGGTCTGGGTTCGGTGAGGATTTTTTCGGTGAGTTTGTCAGGCGAGAGGGGCATAATACGTCGTATGAGGAATAGCCGATTACACTATTTATTCGTGCTGATTTTCATTTCTGAGGCTTACTGTGCCCTTACTTGACGATTCGGCGGCTATTGGTTTTCAGAAGAATATGCATTATATAGTGCTATCTCCTACACTGAATCATGCCCGAGATCACCGGCGTCACCTTCCCCGTCCCAAAACACCTCATGCCCCGGTTCTTTGCCGAAGGCAAGACCGTCTTCATCAAACCCGCCACCGTCTTCAAAGAGCTTCGCAGCGGCATGAAACTCGTCTTCTACCAGTCCCATGAGGATACCGGCTACGCCGGGGAGGCGACGATCAAGCGGATCGTCATCAACGACGACCCCCTCGCGTTCTTCGAGACGTTCGGGGACGCGGTCTTCCTCACCCGGGAGGAGGCACGCGCCTACGTCGAAAACCAGGAGCGGTGGCAGGGGGTCAGGAAGGAGGCGCCCCGAAAGCGGCCCTGGATGGCCCTCGAACTTGAGAGGATCCGGAAGTACGATACGGTGAAGAAACCCGAGCGGTTTGTGCCGGTCGGGGGAAGGTATCTGAGGACGTGAACCCATGGGCGACATCCGTATCTTTCGTACAGACGGGGCGGAAGCCTGCGAACTTAAGGGGTCTTCGGTCGCACTCGAAAAATCCCTCCAGGTCTACATCGAGAAGAACCTGGAGCAACTGCTCGGGATCACGTTCCTTGAGAGCGAATACTCGACGGGGAAGACGCACGGCGGCCGCATCGATAGCCTGGGGATCGATGAGAACGGTTTTCCGGTCATCATCGAATACAAACGAGCCATCAATGAAAACGTCATCAACCAGGGTCTCTACTACCTGGACTGGCTCCTCGATCATAAAGGCGAGTTCGAGTTGATGGTTCTCAAAAAGCTGGGCAAAGCCTACGACGAGAAGTTAGACTGGAGCAACCCGCGGCTCCTCTGCATCGCCGGTGACTTTACGAAGTACGATGTCCACGCAGTCCAGCAGATTAACCGCAACGTCGAACTCATCCGCTACCGGAAGTTTGACGACAACCTCCTGCTGTTTGAACTCGTGAACGCGACCGCTGCACAAAACGCCGCTACTGCCCTGAGTACCACCACAAAATCCAGTGAGGGCACCGGGCTGAGACCGGCCCGCACTGCACCGTCATTCTCTGAAAACCTTGAACGGTCTGATGTAGTCCTTCGGGACCGCGTCGAGGCGTTGAAGGCTTACATCGAGGCGCTCGGGGACGACGTCCAGACAAAGGTGCTCAAGTTCTATGTGGCCTTCAAGCGGATCAAGAACTTTGCCTGTATGACCATAGGCGTCCAGAAAAGAGAGATTGTCGTCTGGGTGAAGGTCGATCCTGATACAGTTGAAATCGAGCCGGGATTCACCCGGGACGTAAGAGAGATCGGTCATTACGGCACCGGGGACCTGGAGATACTGATCCGCTCCGATGCAGACCTGGAGAAAGCGAAACCCCTGATCCTGCAGAGTTACGAGGCGAACTAACCAAAGAAAAACGGAGGTGCTCAGCCGGGAATCTCCGGGGCACAGACTTCCGGCCGGCACCCGTGCTGAACCCGCCCCGCAACGTTTTTCCCGGGCGCCATCAGGTTATTCAGCGTAGATCTCACCAGCGGCAAGCTGCCTACCCTCAGCAAGGTATTTTGCGGCGCGGAGAATCAACTCTCCACGGGTGCGGAGGAACGCTTCAAAATCAGCCTTCAACTTCTCGTTCTTCTCGGACTCCTCAAGATCCTCGTAGCCCCCGTTGGCGAGCTCCCGAATGGGGATAAGATGCGATTGCAGCCGTTCACAGACGATAGTCTCTGATGTCCAGGCATACCGGTCCTTGAGATATTGAAGAGGGTCTTTCCGGCCGATGCTCATATTTGTCGTATCCGCGATGAGTGCGCAGTTCAGAGCGAGGAAACTGGGAATCTCAGCCTCTTTCAGCAACGCATCGGGATAGATATGGTGATAGTGCCGCTTTTCTACGGTGCCTGCATCAAGGTGTTCTCCGGTTGCGAAGTCGAGGGCTCCCAGCCGGCAGGCGACGGCCAGTACGCCGCGGCCACGGATGGTCGCCCTTTTCGGCCATTCGGCGGTCATGAGTTCTTCTGCTTCCACAAAGGCGTGATCAGCGAAGATGGGGACGTCCTCAATGCTATAAAGAGAGCCGTCAGGTTTGCGCTCGCCGGTGATGATCTGTTTCAGTCTGTTGAAATCAACAAATGCACGGGTGGCGGCTGCGTTTTCATAGCGGTCGGTGAAGAAAGCGTACCAGAGATATCTCTTCAGCAGGAGCTCATCCTGCCCCCGCTTGTCGCCGGATTCAGGGATATATGCATACAGGGCGGCAATGACGGCGAGCACGGCATTCGTCGGCAGGCGCTCTCTGTCGTAGATGCCTTCACCTTTCAGGAATGCAGCCATGCGATGCAGACTGTACGCCATCGTCTCCCAGTTCTCGACCATCAGCGCCTTGTCCATCTCCCATGCCCCCCGCTGGTTCGGGAGGTGCCCCTGAAGAAGAGCAGAGGTGGTAAGGATCTGGTCTGAGAGCGGCGAATACCGGGCGATTTCCGGATATTTTGCATCGAGTTCCGTCTCGAGATCGTGAAGGGACTGCTCCATAACACTCTCCACTTCCGCGACGATGATGTCATATTGTGAAAGCGGCTTGCTGTTGGTATTCATGTTGATGAAGACGTTCAGGGCAACGGTCTTGTCGGTATGGGAGGGGAGAGAGAGGTAGGGGAGGTTATAGTTGGCTATGATCGAACGAAGGTCCTTGATCCGGTCGCTGACCCGTTTCTTATACTCAAAGAACCTGAGCAGTTCCTCTTTTTCTCCAGCAGGCTCCAGTGGCTTTGTTGCCGTCTCAATCCACTCATCGATCTCGTTCTGGATGTCTTCCGGTCGCATGAGGTTGGTAGGGATCATGCCACGCTCAAGACACTGCGCCGGGTCATCGCACCAGAGTGGATAGCGTTCACCATTCTCCCGGTAGTAACGACTTCGACAGAACACGGTGAGATTCTCGCGTTCCGCATCCCCTTCATACTGGTCGAGCTCCTTGAGATAGATGAAATAGGTCTCATTCTCGTAGTTGTTGTGAAAAACCCGCCAGAGTGCCGTAAGGCGCTGCTGGCCGTCAAGCAGGTGCTCGTAGACGCGACTATCCGTTCTGGGAGCGGTCATGAGGTACCGGGAGATGAACTTCTCGTTGTCACCGACCTGCAGAACGAGCGTAATACCCAGGGGAAGGTTATGAATGACCGTCTCCACCAGGCTGCAGATGCGCTGCCGGTCCCATGCCTCGAAGCGTTGAAACCGCGGTAACTTAATCTGGCTGTGCTTTATCTTGCCGTACCATTCGTCCAGGTTTCTGTTCCGTGCTTGCATGCTCCTTCCCTCCCGATTGTTCTTCAGTCTTGGATCGATCCCGATTGCCTTCAGTTCCAGAATGTCCACCTCGCCCACGCGGATCTGAGCAAGTCGCAAGTTATGGAAGAGCGAGGATATATTCACGAAAACGGACGGCCTGTTCGGAACACAATGATAACCTGTTGCCCGGACATTCTATAACACCTCCGGTTTTTGTTTGCTTTTTCGTTGTTCTATGTGTAGCAGATATCGGTTTAGGCTTCACATCTGAGTGCTCGATCTTGCTTCTCCTGCCATCCATCCATATAACCGGCGTTTGCTGAGATATTAAGAGGGCTCGCCTCAGCCTCCATTCACTACCAGATTCTCTCTCTTCCCCCCACCCAATTCATCAGACATAACCAATCACCGATACTACCCAATCTTTCCCCAGGTGAATCACCAAGCGACTTCCACTCAACATCCTCAACCAAAACCAACACCCATATCTCCCCGGCCCCCGATCTCTCCTGCAACAACAATGGACCTCGCCCAGTACCGCCGGATCAACACCATCATCGAGCGCGACAGCGCCGACGCGACCTACAAGTATGTCCTCCTCCGGGGTGTCATCGAGATCTGCCAGCAGTCCTCGCACCTGCGGGAGGAAGACGGCGATCAGGTCTCGTTTCCCGCTCGAATATGAACACTATCACCGGCGTCACCTTCCCTGTGCCCAAACGTCTCATGTCCCGGTTCTTCAATGACGGCAAAACCGTCTTCAAAGACCTCCGGAGCGGCATGAGACTCGTCTTCGGCTGGCCCCGGGAGAGACTGATCGATAATATTGGCTGCTTTCCGGTATCCCCGGGCGTCCTGGTGTGAACTACAAAAGAATGGATGGATTGACCAGGATGTCTTCTGACGACATCCCAATCAGGCCTGCTCACGCCCCGGAAATATCCATCACCACTGCATCAGGTGTCGCCTCAATCAGATCCGTGACCGTCTGCGGGTGGCAGGTGAAATAGAGGACCTGGCATGTCTCTGCGAGGTTCGCGATCGCCTGACAGGCATTTTTTCGACGTTCCGGATCGAAATTGACAAGTATATCATCAAAGATGACTGGCACCGGAAGAGACGAGGTTGCATAGTCGCAGATATACCCAAACCGCAGTGCAAGGTAAAGTTGTTCGGCAGTCCCCCGGGAGAGTTCGTCAATCTTCTTATGGGCGCCTGTCACCTCCTCGACATAGGGCTCAGACCCGTCAAACGGCTTGACCACCCGGGTATACCTCCCACCGGTGATCTCCGTGAAGAACGATTGAGCTTCCCGGAGGATCTCGGGCTGACGCTCCCGTTCGAAGGTCTCCACCGCCATCTCAAGGAGACTGGACGCCGCGGTATAGACCGCCCACTGGCGGGAAACCTGACTGACCTCTTCCTTTAATGCAGCCTCACGAGAGAGGAGGGGGGTGAGTTCATTGTCACCCTCGATCCCGGAGAGCCGCTCTTTAAACGTTCCGATTTTCTGGTGGGCATCCTTGATTGTACCACGGATCTCCCGAAGTTCGTTCTCCCTCTCCTGAAGACGGACCTGCATCAGGACGGGATCATACTCCTGTAGCGCCATGATGAAGTCATGGTAGCGCTCTTCCCCGCTGATCCTCCTGATCGCAGATTCAGCATCCTGGATGCTCCCCCTAAGCCTCTGCCTCTCACGTGACAGACGCTCGAACTCACGGTACTCCTCCGGCGTCTCTACACCACGCTCCTTCAGCATGGCATCGAGACGCGCTTTTACTGCGTCATACTGAGCAGAAATCCTTTGGAGTGCCTCCCTCTCCTCATTCAGCCGATTGGAGAGCGTATTGTATCTTCTCTTTGCCTCTTCCTCATCACGAAGCATCCGGATAAGTCCCTCCAGTACAACATCAGGAGAACCGCTCAGAGATTCGTTGCAGGCATTGGCGACGGCGGCGATCTCCTCTTCAAAAGATCGAACCTCCTCAGATAGTTCTTCTTGCCTCTTTCTCGTCGCTCCAACCTGTACATACAGGCCGGCAGCCTGCCTGATATCGGCGATGAGATCTGAGATGAGGTCAGGATTCATCGTTTCAGGAAGATCCCGTTCCCGACACCATCGTCTCCATGCAGCCTGAGCATCTTCACGTTCAGAGAGGGCAGCATCCATCATCTCCTGTGCCTTATTCAGCGATGCATCTGCGCTGCCAGAGAGGTCCTGTGCACGATCAATCTCCTTATCGAGGTCGGATGCCCTATCTGCCTCCCTGACAGCATCTTCGTGTGCGTGGACGAGAGCCTCGACGGCCGTCCGCGTGGGGAGGGAATCACACCCAAGCGATGCCGCGCAGGACCGTATCTTCTCTTCCCTCCTGGAACGCTCGTGCTCAATCTCTCTTCGCTGGAGAGCGAGCGTCTCTCCCTCTCCTTCATGATGAGCGGCATCCACTATATTACTCTCTTCACCCGCCTTTCTCCCGGCAAGGAAGATACCGGCTGCAGCAACGAGCAGGATAAAGGCGATGATCCCGGCAATCTCGAGTGTCCCGGTAAGAGAACCCCACACAAAGATGAGGAGGGCCGAGAGCGCAACCAGGATACCCGGCCATGAGGGAATCGCCCGGACAGAGTAGATTGATGCTTTGATCTCCGCGGTTCTCGCCTCTTCCTGCCGGACTGAGAAAAGCCGCGTCTCAAGTTCCTGCACATGCTGAATCTCACTCAACATTTCACGGGAGAGACCGAGTCGTTCCCGGGCGGTGCCCGGGTCTGCGACATCCCCGATGTCATCCCGACGTCTCTGCAAGTCCCTGAGACTCCCCTTCCTCTCTCCTGCCTCCGTCTCTGCCACCTCGAGCCGTGACTGTTGCACGGCACAGTCGTTTGCAGTCTTTGCGAGGCGATCGCGGAGCTGTTTAGCATCATCCTTGGCGGGAACCGAGGTGTCGAACCTGGTGATACGCTCCTCATCCCAGTCTCCCCCAAGAGCCTTCAGCATCGAGGCAAGATTCGCCCGCTGCTGCTCACCCTCCAGTTGAGCCCCCTTGAGATCGTTTGCCCGGGTCCGATACTGCTCAATCTTCCGTTCGAGTGCGTGTATGGTGTCAGCCTGACCGAGGACCTCCCCCCTGACCACGCAGCGTTCAAACTCCTCTTCTGTATGGCTGTGTTTTTCAGTCAGATCTCCATACTCCACCTCAAGCCTCTGGACGTCAGCCTCTATCCGGCTGAGTTTCTCAAGTGCATCGGCTGGAAATGGCTCGATATTGGGGATTTCCTGAAGAGCGCCACATGATTCGTCTCGTTTGACATACACCCCCCATGCCTGCCCAAGCGCTTTGAGGTAGGCAATCTCTTCTTCGACAGCCTTCTGCCTCTCCTCCGCCAATCCAACAGACTCGCTCTCCCGGGCGATTGCCTCGTTGATCTCATCGTATTCCCCCTGCCTCTTCTTCACATCGCGGATCTTCCCCTCGACGTCTTTCAGGTCTGAGATCAGGTCATTGATCTTTTTCTTCTTCCCCCTCACCACATAAATCTCATCTGCAGATTTCTGAAGCGAGGTTGCAACCTCCCGGATAGGGAGATTCCCGGCACCTGCAGCAGCCAGCCGATCTCTGATCTCATCTCTCCTGAGTGTCGAGATCTCCTGCAACTCATTGAGTCCGATTGCACAGACGTTCTCATAAAAAACCTGATCACATGGACCCAGCAGGGATAGGGGTTTTAGCCCTCTTGCAACGGTGCCGTCGGCATAGGTGAGAGAGGGGTTGCCCCGAACCCCGTTACGGGAGAGGATGTACTCCCGGCCGTCCCCTCCCAGGATCTCCAGCCTACCACCGATCTTTCCGCCGTTGACAGGAGGGTAATGGTTCAGGTTCTTCCTCCCGTCCGGAAATCCGTAGAGCATCCGGCGGATGAAGGCAAGCAAAGTTGTCTTTCCTGCCTCATTCGGACCGACGATTGCTGTCAGGCCTTCGCCGAACCCGGTGGACGGCTTCCAGTCGTGGAATTTCCCAAAACCATCGATATAGAGCGATCTAATCTTCATTCTTCCCCTCCTTCAGAGAGTTGGGAGAGAAGCAGACCCTCGGCTTCACGGATGATGGCATCGAACTCCTCGTCATCCGGCCCACTTGTGTATACCTGGGCATATGACAGATAGAGAGAGGATATCTCATCTCTCAGGCGGTTTCGCCCGTTCTCGCTGGATATCGCCAGATCGCTCTGTCTGCAGATCTCTCCGAGGATGTCGTCGCGGGCAAGGGCCGCATCACGGTCGATGACAGGGACCGTCCGACATACGATCCGTTCAGGATAGAATGGGTATCGGCCGGTCGGTGGATCCTCAATGAGTCGATCTTCGAGCGCAACGATCCCCCCTTTCGCTACGAGTTCACGGTGAAGTGTCGTCGCACCGGCGAGGATAAGCCGGCCGACGACAGAAACTCCCTCTTCTTCGGGAACCATCGCAAGATTCCTTCGAATCTCTTCCTCAAGGATTCCGAGGTCTTCAGAACCGCTGACATCAATCTCGATCTCTTTCCAGAGATGCCCGCAGGTTCTGACATCTTCAACCTCGGCGACACCATCAGCACCGACCGTCACGAGACGACACCCACGCTCGCCGGTCTCTCCCATATCACGTCCCTGCGGATTGCCGGCATAGACAATGTATGGATCTCCAGAATCAAGGATTGTGGGCTGATGGATATGGCCCAACGCCCAGTAGTCATAACCGCATTGCCTGAGGTCCTGGATACTGCACGGAGCATACGGTTCATGGCCCCGGGCTCCTCCAACGCTACAGTGGAGAAGACCTATCGTGTAGGGCCATTCCGTCTCACGTTGAGGAAACTGCTCCGCAAGATTATCGCGGATATGGGCTGTCGCAAAACTCATCCCTGCGATTGCCGCAAGAGGTCGTCCATCCTGGTCGTGATGGATGACGACCTCCGGTTCTTTAGATGAGAAGATGTAGGCATTCTCCGGCATCGCGATCGATCGCGACCATGCATCATCCGGGTCGTGATTGCCACGGACGATGTATGCGGCGATGCCATTCTCGCCGAGTCGTTTAAGCCCTTCTTTGAACTGGAGTTGCGCCCGGATGTTCTTGTCTGCGCTGTCGTAGACGTCACCCGCGACCAGCAGGAAGTCGACTGCTTCCCTTATACAGAGGTCTATTATCTCCCTCCAGGCACCGTAGGTTGCATCGGCCAGATCAGCCGAAATTTTCTGATCTGCCCGAGGGAGGCTCATGACCCGGCTTCCAAGGTGGAGATCAGCGGTATGCACAAAGCGAAAGGGGCGGAAAGCGCTTTGGGACGGGGGAGGCATAAGGGAGTATTTATCAGGGGTTGATATAAATGAATCCATTCCGTCTCCCTGATCGGATATCCCCAGGATTTCCGCGACCGATTTGCTGTTTCGTCCGATTTCAGTCTCCTGATACCTCACATCAGTTTAGTATCAATGATCCAGACCAACGGAGGCGTATAAGAATATTTTTCGCCTCCCCACCGAATAGTATTCTATTAGGAGCAATGTAATGGCAGATTTTCTGGACGCATCCGGGGTAAGTGCAGCATTCATCGAGCTCATCAAGAACGCTGAGGAGCAGATCTCGATCATCACTCCTTACATCAGCCTGACCCCGCACAACCTGAAGTATCTTCAGAGCATTGACAGCAAAAAGGTCCCAATCGACATTGTCTACCGGAGCGATACAACCCCGAACCCGGAGGATCTGGCGTTTCTCAAACAGTTGCAGAGTGCCCGAATCTACAAGTGCGACGACCTTCACGCCAAATGTTACATCAACGAACAGTTCGGCGTCATCACCTCGATGAACCTCTACAAACATTCACAAAGCAACAACTGGGAGATGGGCGTCCGGTTCTCCCGGGAGACAGATCCCGACCTCTACGCTCAGACCTCCGAAGAGGTCGACAGGATCCTGCAGGCAAGCAGCCCGGAGAACAGTGACCGGACGGCCACCGCGAGTCAGCGGACCTATGAGCCGAGAAAGCCCACCAGAACCATATCGCCGAAACTGAAAGTCCCTCCGAAGAAAGGATTGCTTGAGAAAGCGCTGGATTCGGTGCGGGGAGAGGTAGCATACTGCATCCGGTGCGGTGAGACGATCGATTACAACCCGGAGAAGCCGTACTGCCCGAAGTGCTTCGCTTCCTGGGCCCGCTTCAACAACCCGGACTACAAGGAGAAGGTATGCCACAAGTGCGGGAACAAGCATACGACGACAAAGACCCGGCCAGTCTGCAATGACTGCTATAAGACCTACTACCGGTGACGGCCAGACTATGGGAAAAGAGTCTCCACCGGCAGGCAACTGCTGCAACGACCTCTTCGATGCGTTTGAGTTCACGCGGTTTCAGGACGCAGAACCGCCGAAGCGAAAAGGGGTCTACGTCATTCGGATTCACCAACGCGGAACTCCGGCAGAAGAGGTCCGCGAGAAGACTGTCGGTCTTGCCGAGTCAATTGGCTGGGAAGTGGCAGGCCGGTTTCTCTGTAGCCGGCTTGACCGGCTCCTGGCAATAGGTGACTGCCCGACGATCTACATCGGGTCGGCAGGGACACACGCCGGGAGCAAGAACACCCTCCACGGCCGATACCTGGAACTTGCGACCCGCCACACCGCCCAGTACCCTATATGGGCGCTCCTCTCCTCCGGGTGGGAGCTGCAGTACGGGTGGATGGTCGTCGGCGAGCACCCGGGAACTGCCGAGGAAGATTTGAAAGAGCAATACCAGAAGGCGCACGGCGGAAGGCTGCCTGCGCTGGTGAATCGGTGAGCGGGGATCTGCCAACATGAACACCCCACCTGGACATTGGCTTCCGCAGATACGCCCGGGAAGCGATCGAGTCGATCAATTTGCAACAGATGAAACAAAACACTGCGAAATCCCGAACACCGGTTGAAAAGACAGAATAACAACACACGTTTTCCAATTCCTCAAAATAACTCAGTTTTTCACAAGAGAGCAAAATATAGTATCATTTTATCATACTGGCAGTTGTATTGCCACATATGAAACTTCAAATCGAATTAGTTCCCTCAACATCATGGTATTCAAACCTGAGAAAGAAAATTCCGACGAAAGAATGGGATAAGATTAGGAAACAATGCTATGCCGATGCAAACTACAGATGTGCCATTTGTGGCGTTAAAGATAGGCTCAATTGCCATGAAATCTGGGAGTATGATGACAAAGAACACATTCAAAGATTAAAAGGCTTCACGGCCCTATGTGATGACTGTCACATGATTAAGCACATAGGATTTGCTGAAATTCAAGCATCCAAAGGACTTCTTGACATGAATAAACTGATAGAACACTTTATGAGAGTCAATAACGTTGATAGGAATGCATTCGATAGACATCATAAAGAATCGTCTAGAATATGGAGAGAGCGATCTCAATATCAGTGGACAACTGACTTCGCTCAATGGTCTAGTTTAATATCCGATCTTCAGAAGTAGCATAGTCGTATACTCCTTCCAAAAGCGCCTCAAAGACTACCTCATCCACGTCCGGGGGTACGCGGCATGGACACGCTGACCTGCCCGTTCTGCAACCCTCAAAAAGACGAGATCGTCCTCGCAAACGACCTCTGCTACGCCCGCTACGATAAGTACCCGGCGAGCCCCGGCCACCTCCTCGTCATCCCCTTCCGCCACATCCCCGACTTCTTCGACGCGACGGACGCGAAACTTGCCGCCCTCTTCGCCCTCGTCCGGGAGTCAAAGGGCTTCCTTTTTACTCCATCATTACAACAGACAGATACCAGTGGACAGGCTAACCAAACCTTTTAGCGCGGCATAATTAGGTAATTCGTTTTCTACAGAATTCGACCTAATCAAAAGACATATAAGATTGATTAATCCATAGGAAAACTAATTAAAAACGGTTACGTCGGAGTTGAGGATAATTGTGCAAGAAATTCTCGAGCAGCATTGCTTAGAAAAGGATACGACGGGGCTCCTTCTCCTGAGCATGCCCACTGGTTTTGGAAAAACACATAATATACTCGATTTCATTTACAAACATTACAGGGATTTTGCAGAACAGAAACGAAAGATATTCTTCATAACCAACCTTAAGAAAAACCTCCCCGTTCTTGAACTAAAGGAACGATTCAAGGCTGACAATGCTGAAGATGACTACGATAAACATGTAATCTTCATCAACTCAAACTCTGATTCTGTCATTAACAACCTTTTATCTATAGATTCCCAGATCCCAGAGCGGTTTAAAGTCAAGAGTTACCTTGATCTAAAATCTTACGTTGAAACTTTGAAAAATAGCGGAAGGATGGACAAAAAGGTAAAAACAGCCCTTAGTGAACAAATACGTAAGGAGCTCGAACCGAATTTTCGGAAAATCATCACCAAACAACTGAACCAAGAGTTTAAGACCAAAGCAGAAAAACTTGATGCGGTCAAAACCAATCCAGATTATCAGTGGATAGGGGACCTGTATCCTGCTGTCTTTACCGATGAGAAGATTATTATCTTTCTCAGCATAGACAAGTTTGTCCGCAAGAACACTCCCATCATAGAGGGTTCATATTATTTCCAGAAGCGGTTGATCGATGGATCATTGATCTTCATTGATGAATTTGATGCGACCAAAGAAAATGTACTCGAGAGCATTATAATATCAGGTCTTGATTCACGGGTAGATCTCCTCGATCTCTTCCTTAATATCCACAACCACCTCATGGAAAACGAATGTCCTGAAATTTTATTGCAGGAGTCTAAACAGCGAGAACGTATGGCTTCTGAAAAGGGCTGGCCATCACTTCACGAGATAATCACAAACTTCCAGAAAGAAGCGGACCTGGTATTCAAGAAATACAACCTTCAACATACCTGTAAATCATCATCCAACTTTTCTTCGAATAAACGGAACTTCCTCTTTTACGACTATCAGTTTCACCATGTTCTGGATGCCCAACGTAAAAGGATCGAGGTGGTGCAGGATACCGAAAACCGTACCAACTGGATAATGGCTTTAGAAGGAGATGTAAGATGCTCTGGGGTAAATATTCGTTCTCTGCTCCGTGAAATTGCTGGATTTCTAACATATTTCCAGAAAGGTGTCGAATATCTGGCTGAGAACTACTGCCAGCTTAAAAAAGAAGACGATGCAGTTCAAGAAGTTTATCCATTAGATATCGCCGTAAAGACGGTTCTAAACAATTTCCATCTTGATTCAGGCACTGTAAACTTTCTTACCAACAACATAATGGAACATAATATCCCCTATGAATTACGCGGCAAAACCAATGCAATCCAGGAACATGGGTTCTACAATGCTGGTTTCAGTTACTATGACATTGTAGATAGTGACGAGCATGACACACTTTCAAAAATTTATATGTGTACCTTTTCAAGGACACCTGAATCGTTCTTGGTTGAAATTTGCTCGCGAGCGATGGTTGTAGGGATGTCTGCTACTGCGGGATTGTATACGAATATCGGGAATTATGATCTGGAATATCTACGTTCACAACTTGGTAACTCATTTGTTCGACCTTCAGGGGCCGCTTTGCAAAGAATAACTGAAGCCATTTCTGAGACTACCCGGGGATACGACCGGATATCAATCAGGACAGAGTTCATCCGTATAGAGAGTCTTGAAGATAGTTTAACGATGCTGGAGTCGCTGCTGGAGGACTGGGAGGCTGCAAATGCACTATTGACTGTTGTGAGGCGAAGCAACCCGGAGGAGCAGGATCCTAGTTACATCTTCTCCCGCTATGTGCGTGCTCTCACGGCATGGAACTATTTTTTGGAGAAACCAGAAATTCGTGCATTCCTCTGCTTCTTTAATGCGTTTCCAAAACGGTCAAACCCTAGTTTTGATCTAGACACTCTCTATGAATACGCACGAATGATTCAAAGTAGATATCCATCTGTGGAGGGAAAATCTCACTTAAACACAATCGTTGTATTGACTGGTGATAATTTCGATGAAAAGAAGCCAGAGTTACTGGAAGCCCTGAAATCTGGCGAAAGACGTTTTATACTCTCCACATACCAGACGATCGGAGCAGGACAAAACCTGCAATATGCAATCCCTGAATCTACACACCCGGTAAAGATTAACGAGTTCCACGATCGTGGATTGATGGATATCGATGCTATATACCTGGACCGTCCGACGCATCTCCTTGTAAACATCAACTCAGACGATCTCAAAAATGATGCTTTCATAAAATACCTGTTTCAACTCGAATTTCTCGTCGAAAATGGTTCTATCTCCCCCAAAACTTTCGAGTTTAAGTTGGATGAAGCTTTTTCACGATTGGTCGGCAGATACAAGAAGAAGAAGCATGTAGAAGACTTTGTCAGCCTCTATCAGACAGAGGCGTTCACCCGCTACCTTAATAAAATGGTAATTCAGGCTGTCGGAAGGATTTGTCGAACAAATATGAAAGCTCCGACAATTCATATCCTCGCTGACTCATTTATCATGAGGTACTTGGCGCAATGCACTCTACCTGACGATGTGATTCCCGTCAGAGAATATACTGCATTACTGGAGTCTGCCAGAGGAAAAAGTGCCAAATCAGACGAATATGTTGGATTTCAGAACAGGGCATCAAACCGGAGCAACTGGTCTGCTACATTTATACATGGTTTCTTGAAAAACCCCTGGAACAGGAGTAAGGTAGAGTTATGGCAAAATCTGCGAGAGCAAACCCTTAAGCAACCTTCTATCCCTTCAAAAGATGACTGTGATCCTAAGTGGCATCCAATTTATGTTGAACTCCCATCCCCTGCCCGCTCATACAAGTACATTCAGGAAAATGATTATCAGAATATAGAGGTCTTCTTTTCGCCGGATAAGCAAACACAGGAGGTTAGTGAGAGAGTTGCAAGACTGCAGGAACTAATGGCAATAAAGTCCCTGTATAACCTCTTTAATGACAGAGGGTGGGCAACTAGGTTCGCTGAAGGTGAGCTGATGCTTACCCCTCCCATATTTAACAACATCTACAAAGGAGCGCTGGGCGAGGTATGTGGTCGCTATATTCTCCAAGAACAACTAGGGCTCCCGCTTGGAGAACTGGATGTATCCAAGTATGAATTGTTTGATTTCAAAATGGGGGATAACATCTATTTTGACTTTAAACTCTGGAACGCTAACATTGCTGTTCCCGCAGATAAAATAACCCTAAATATCAAAGAAAAAATGAAAAAATGCAGTGCTGACCGTGTTTTTGTGATCAATATCCTAGGAGAATCTGGGAAAGAGTTCCACCCAGTAGTGTCCTCGGATAGAAGAATTGTCGAGATCCCCTTTGTTTGCCAGGCTGACTCTTTGAGTGACAAGGCATTAGAATTTATTCAGGAGGAATTGTTAAAATGAACATTGAGACGAGTAAGCTGGATATCAAGTTTGATATAGATGCTATCGAGCACGATTTTGCATTTATCCGGTTCAATAGAGAGTCTAAAGGTAAGTGGAAAGGCGCACACCAGTTAGACCTCCTGCTCGGCGACGACTACAAAGCAGATGCTGTCCTGTACCAGTACAGTTCATTCGCATATGCCATGTTCAAGCGACCGGTGGATATATATAAATTGATTTCGCGAATCAGAAAAGATAAAGAATTTTCAGAGGATGCAGTTGTTGAAGCCAAGCCCAGGACATTCAGGACTGAAGCGGATAATTGCATATGTGAGGCCTGGCTCGCCCAGATTCTGATAAATTCGCTTGCATCTTCGCGGTCACGGTATGAGGAGTTCCATTACTGTAACCTGACGGGAGCGTTTCTTGTTGTTCCCGGCCAGGATGGCAAAAACAAAGATTATGTTGATGCTTTTGAGGTTGCTCTCGATAGGGATTATCTGCTCAACGTGGAAGTCAAGCGTCACCGGACGCTCTATTCAATTCAAAATGATCCAAAAGTAAATAGATCTGCTCTTAACGGGAAACCCAAATACGTTCTGCATGAAGGAACAGGCACCTTCCGTAGGTTGTTGCCGCGTGACCCAAAGTCCGACCCTAAGATGACCTATATCCAAATGGGTCTTACAAACAAGAGGGCGCACGCTCATTTTGTTGACTTCAGTTCCTGCACAGCGTATGATAGAAGTCGGGCAGGTGTCTTGCATCAGGTTCTGGACAATATTCAGGAACGTCTTTCCAAGTATATGTCCGTTAAACTGTGCGTTTTAGACCGGCCGCATACCGTCGAATTGAAAGAAACAATTTTGAAGAAGCCAGAACACCTTCGAGCCAGACTCAATGGACAACCCGTCCGCATAGTGGATCAAGTTAGGTCAGAAGAATCTCAGGAGATGGTTCGATCGCTAAAGAAGGGGCTTCTGGCCCACATGGAGGATCCAAAACTGCTTACCATCGGGAAACGTGAAAAAAGGGAGGCTTTCAATTATCGAATCATACACGATGCTGCTTATTACGAGGAAAATAACCAGAAGGATGAATATCTTGCTTCGGATTCCAGCGTTATCAGGCAGAATATAACCATAGAGGGCGTAAAAGAGATTTCAGATGCCATAGTGAAGACACTAATTAAAGAACAGTTAATTAAGCGAGATTTACAAGAGCGAAATTTGAGCCTCTTTGACTGGAGCAGGTTGAATGCAACGGGGATGTGGACATTTGCTGCGTACGATAGTGCTGAAAAGAATATCGTCTTCATGGATATCTTCCCTGACGGTCACTTCGAATTCCGGAAAGTAGATCCAACTTCCCTTGATTGGTATGCAAAATATCAAGAATATGTCGAGATCCTCAAAGGAGCAAAAGATAGCAAATGGCAGACGCATCTCTCACCAGAGGGTCTTGTCGTATCAGAAGCGGGCGACAAGAATTTAATCTACCGCACTGAGGAAACAACTATCCCTAACCTGAAGGAGATCAGGAACATCATCAAGGAAGTGGATGACGAGCTTCCCGAAGGGATGCGAACGGGAAGCGATCTGGCTTTTGTTGTCAAAGAGTGCTTTGCCGGAACACCTCAAGCTGGGAGCGAAAAGGTGTCCACATTGGTAGAAGACCTGAATGCGTTAGGGCATCAAGAGATCTCAAAGAAGGCTCTTAAGGGCATCCTGAACCTCTGCCTTGGGAAGGGTTCAAAGGCAGTGGCAGATCTCAGGGATGCCCTATACGAGAAGTATAGAGTGAGACTCCATTTCTCTAAAAAGAAAGAAAATATGGACGATCTCTTCAGTGCTTCACTTAATATCAAATACTTCGGAGCGAACGAATCTGAAGCCCACTACTTTGTAGGAGATCGTCAGGGGGCAATCCAGTTTTCCATTAACAATGCCTGCCATCTCCGCAAGATAGTAGCGGTCAATGGTTCAAAGCTAGTATTCAAAGAGGTTCTCCCCACAATGGACGTTGACTTTGTGCGAACAGGGCAAAGTACAGTTCTACCGTTCCCATTTAAGTACATCCGTGAATATGCAAAGTTTGAAAAATAAAGACAACTGGCACTCAACTCTTCATCAGGAGGCTGCAACCGGGGAGGGGTACAATCCGCTCGTGCGCGATTATGAAAAACGGCTACAAGGGACCGATCCATCAAGACCGCAGATAACAAAACCAACACCCATATCTCCCCGCCCCCTCAACCTCTCCCTCAACCAATGGACCTCGCCCAGTACCGCCGGATCAACAACATCATCGAACGCGACAGCGCCGACGCGACCTACAAGTACGCCCTCCTCCGGGGCGTCATCGAGATCTGCCAGCAATCCTCGCACCTGCGGGAGGACGACGGTGATACAGTCTCGTTCCCCCTCGGCCTGCTCGTCGAGAAGTGGCTGCTCTACTACTACCCTATCTTTGCGGCCCCGGCGTTCATCCCGCAGAAGAACGGGGAGACCCCGGACCAGGACTCCGGCAAGGTCGTCTCGTTCCGGAAGCACTTCGTGCCGGTCATCGACTACTACCGGGACCGGGGCGGGATCTCGGTCTTCTACAGCGACTATACCCGCGGCACCATGCCAGCCGAGGTCCGGCCCGCGTTCCGGACGCTGGTAAAGGCGATCCGGACCACCATCACCCGGATGCCGATGAAACACCTCGGCTACTCGCATTCGAAGGAGCACTACTCGGTCTTCGATTACGACCGGCCGCTCTACCGGCTCTCCGGGGAGAGCCCCGCCGACCGGGCCTCCCTGATCGAGAACTCCGGCCGGTTCTTCCTCTCTCGCGACCTCTGCACGGTCTTTGAGCACTTCGGGGGGTTCATCTCCGGGGAGGAGTGCCTCCTGAAGAAGTGGGCCGAGTTCACCGCGGCCGCGGACAAAACCGGGACCATCACCGAGGAGTGCATGCTCTCGCTCCTCACCAGGACCCCGACGACCGAACGGGCGGTCGCGGACGCCCGGAACATCTACCGGTCGGTCTTCGAGGAGGAGGGAGCGCTCGCCTGTGTCTGGTCGGGGAGGCCCATTCGCTCCCCGGAGACGATGCACATCGACCACGTCCTCCCGTTCTCGGTCTGGAAGAACAACGACCTCTGGAACCTCCTCCCCGCCCTCGATTCCGTCAACGCCAACAAGCGCGACCGCATCCCCGACCCCTCGCTCCTCGAGTCCCGGCGGGACTGCATCATCGGCTACTGGGACCTCCTCCACGACCACGCCCCCCGCCCGTTCGAGCGGGAGATTGCGGTCTCCCTCCTCGGCCTCGAAACCCCCGGGAGCGGCTGGCAGGACCGGGCCTTCGAGCACCTCACCGAAAAATGCGCCTACCTCATCCACGTCCGGGGGTACGAAGCATGGGCCCTCTGACCTGCCCGTTCTGCAACCCTCCCGCCGAGGAGATCGTCCTCCAAAACCCCCTCTGCTACGCCCGCTACGATAAGTTCCCCGCGAGCCCCGGCCACCTCCTCCTCATCCCCTACCGCCACATCGCCGGCCTCTTCGACGCGACGGACGCGGAGCAGGCCGCCCTCCTCGCCCTCGTCCGGGAGGCGAAAACCCTCCTCGACGACCGGCTCCACCCCGACGGCTACAACGTCGGCGTGAACGTCGGCACCGCCGCCGGCCAGACGGTGATGCACCTCCACGTCCACGTCATCCCCCGCTACGCCGGGGACGTCGAAGACCCCCGGGGCGGGGTCCGGGGAGCAGTCCCGGAGAAGAGGGTGTATCGAGAGGACTGCACAGGGTGCCGGGAAGAATCAGTAAACAGCAGGAAAAAGCAGTGTTCCCAGCGGCCGGAGAGGTCGAACTGCCCGGATTCAAGAGGAAACGATCGAGCCTATACGGTTGGAGCAGGGACCCCCGGGTTCTGTGACACCGTCCCTACTCATCCCCTGCCAGGAGATCCCGCACTTCGCTCGAAAGCACCGGCAGGTACCTCTCGACGACACCCCAGACAACCTCATCGGATACGCTCGCATACCCGTGAATCAGTCGATTCCTGAACGCAATGATCAGAGATGCATCGGAGACCCTCTCACCGAGGCCTGGCTCCCTCCGGAGGAGCTGGTTCAATGCTTCGCCGATGATCTCGAACTGCCGCTCGACAGCAGACCTCAGCATGGGATCGGTACGATACTCCTCAAAAGATCTTCCGGCGGTGAACTGCGCGATATAGTCGGCGGCCCCGGCAATATCGTAGAGATACTTCTGTGCTTCACGCGACGGCATAGACATCTTTGCAGGTTCCTTCCACGGACTCACGGAAGATCGGGTTTCTGATCGCCGATCGCTCGACGAGATCAATCTTGCGGCAAAAAAGCCGGGCCAGATCGTCTGCGAGACCAAAATAAGCCTCTGCATGCTCCGCTGGAGTCATCGGTTCGAACTCGACGACAAAATCGATGTCGCTTGCTGCAGGGTCGAACCGGTCGCTCGTCGCCGAGCCGAAGATCCCAAGCCTCCTTACACGGCGGCGTCGAGCGACGCGGGCAATATCGGAGATCTTCTCACAGATGAGAGGGTGCATCGGACAACTCTATGATGATTTACCATCCAGGGGGCATTATCTCTTTCGGATCGGCGGATGCCGTTCTCCTCCATCGGGCGACCGGTGTATATAAACCCGGAGGAGGGCTACCAGTTCATCAAGGGTCAAGGAACCCACCTCACAGAGGCAGAGGATCGTCACCCCAACAAGTTCTCTGGGCGCTTTCTGCAGAGATCTGACCGGTTCCGCAATCTCGTGCAATATATCCGGATGTTCGAAATCCCCGGCAAATGTTCGGAGTTCGGCTTCGAACAAATCGCCCCGGCCACCTCCTCGTCATCCCCTACCGCCACATCCCCGGCCTCTTCGACGCGACGGACGAAGAACAGGCCGCCCTCCTCGCCCTCGTCCGGGAGGCGAAAACCCGCCTCGACGAACAGTTTCATCCCGACGGCTACAACGTCGGCGTCAACGTCGGCACCGCCGCCGGCCAGACCGTGATGCACCTCCACGTCCACGTCATCCCTCGGTATGCCGGCGACGTGGCGGACCCCCGGGGCGGGGTGCGGGGGGCGATCCCGGAGAGGAGGGTGTATTAGAGGGGATCTCTCCGCCCCTCGCTCACCACCATATTTATCGGTTCTCCCTCCCATCCCTTAATCATCAGGTGAAGCCTATGGCCGATGTTACCATTACCGTCCCCCAGGATATCGTACAGGCGCTCCGGCTTCCTCCCGATACCGTTGCCGCTGAGTTGCAGCGGGAACTCGCCGTGGCGCTCTACCAGCGGGGCATCCTCTCTTCCGGGAAGGCGGCGGCGCTGGCGGAGATGAGCCGGTGGGAGTGGGAGGAACTGCTCGGGGCACGGAAGATCCCCCGGCACTATGCCGATGAGGACCTCGACCAGGACATCGCCTATGCCGCTCGCAGTTAGCAATTCCTCACCTCTGATCCATCTTTCACTCATCGGCCGCATCGACCTGCTCCGCCGTTTTTCGAGTATATGTATTTCTCCCGCAGTCTGGCAGGAAGTCGTAGAACAGGGCGGCGATCGTCCGGGCACAACCGAGATCCGGGCTGCCCGTGAGTCAGGATGGCTGCGCGTGGTCGAGCCCTCGAACAGGGCCCTGGTCCGCCTGCTCAAACAGGAACTCCACGCAGGCGAAGCGGAGAGCATCGTCCTTGCCATCGAGACCCGGCCCGACGTGCTCCTCCTTGACGAGGCCGAGGCCCGCCGCGTAGCGAGACTCTATGATCTCCCGGTCACCGGCATCATCGGCCTCTTGATCCAGGCAAAGCATGAAGGGCTGGTCCTATCGCTTGCAGAGGAGATGGACCGGCTGCGGGAGCAGGGGCATTTCTGGATCCACGATGATCTCTACAGACGTGTCCTCAAAAAAGAGAAGGAAGAGTAAATCAGAGGAAGAATGCCCCCTCTGCGTCGATGAGGTCCGGATCGGAACCCCACCTCCCCGACCTCTTCGACGCGACGGACGCAGGATTCGCTCCCACCGGGAACAGCAAGATCTCATCCAACCTCTCTAAACCCCTAAGCAGACGAAACAACAATTCATATCCTCCTGCCCGCAGGTATCAACAACTACCGCCGTCCGCTGGTGAAAATACCTTTATACTCAGAGCGGTTTGTAGAACATACCATGTATCCCCGGCCGGAGCGATTCCAATACTTCCACGGCCAGTGCGAACTGCGAGCGTAGCCCATGAAGAGACTCCGCCCGGACGAGATCGATTATCTGGCGCACCCCGAGAGGTTTACCTTCGGCTACTTCCAGTCAAGGACCCTCGATCTTCTCCCCGAGGCCGCAGCACTCGGCATTGCGGACGAAGAACTGCTGAACTACTACGACAACCGGTACCATAGAGATGCTCGGTTCGTCCTCCGGCTTGACCCGAACGACGGACATTACGCGACTCTCGAAGAATGGGTGGCCGGCGCCGCGTACCGGATTGCCGGGGAGCGAATGGGGGACCTAGAAGCATTCCGGAGGGCAGCAAAGGAGTTCACTGCGTTCAGGGTCGGTACGATCAATGCCTTCCATCCATACCCGGAGATCCAGAAGATCCGGATCCTGAAAAAGATCGCGCTGGATCTCCAGATACAGCCCGCCACAATCGATGAGATCGCCCATCTCTTCTCGGTCGGGAGTTCGGTCTTCGCAATGGAACTCTTCACCCAGCTGGCCGAGTCGGGACACCTCGAGACGTTCGCAGGCCGCCTGTCCCGAACGGAAGAGGAACTCGCACGCCTCTCTACACGGCCGATGCTGCTCTATACCCTCTGGGACCACCAGAAGATGGCGTTAGAGGCCTGGCAGAAGAGCGGTGGAAAGGGCATCCTCGAGATGGCCACCGCGACAGGAAAGACGATGGTCGGCCTCGCCGCTGCCGAGAAACTCTTCACGCTCCATGGATCTCTCCGGGTGCTGATCCTCGCCCACTCACGGGCGCTGCTCGACCAGTGGCGGCGGGAAACCATCGAGAAGCTGGGGTTCGTGGGCGACCCGAACGGCGACTACAGGAACCCGCTCAACTATGACGACAGGTTCGTCGTAGAGTTCGATACGCTCCAGATGGTCTACAAAGATCCCGGGGCATACGCAACAGACCTGCTCATCATCGACGAGGTTCACCACGGGGCAGGACTGCAGTTCCGAAAAGCGCTCGAGGTGCCGTGCAAATGGAAAATGGGGCTTTCAGCAACGGTCGAAGGCACCGAACGAGGGCAGGTCCTCGACCGGCACCTCGGAAAGACCGTCTACACCTTCACGCTCAAGGAAGCCCGCGAACGGGGGATCGTGCCGGACTTCAACCTCTACGTCCACAGGACCTTCCTCGATATCGCGGAGGACGAAGAATTCAGGGATATCTCGGAGTATATCAGAAAACTGCTCAACTACATCAACACGAACGACCAGAGACTCATCCAGATCCTCTCCGGCTACAGGTTCAGCCGGTTCGAAAGCCTGGGAGATTTCGTGAAACTCATGAAGAACTCCCGTTACTCGGAGACCGAAGTCCCCGAAGAGTGGCAGAAACTGATCGGTCTCGTGTACAGGCGGCGGCTGATCATCCATCGCTCGGCCCCCAAGATGGAGCAGGCGATTCGTCTCGTCAAGCAGCTCGGGAACCAGAAAAAGTGCGTCGTCTTCTCGATGGACATCGAGACCTGCGAGCGGATCTACAGGTCGGTGAAGGACTCTGTACCTGCATACCGCGTCCATTCAGACCTGCACCCGGACGACGTCAAGCGAACGCTCACTGCGTTCCGAAACTGCACCACCGGTGTGCTCATAGCCCCGAAGATGCTTGACGAAGGCATCGACGTCCCCGACGCCGAGATCGGGGTCAACGTCGCGTCGGCGAAGACCAGACTGCAATTAGTCCAGAGAATGGGGCGGATACTGCGAAACAGGCCCAATAAGAAACCCGTGTTCCACCACTTTGTCGCCCTCCCGCGGAACTTCGTTGGGGCCGAGGATTCGTTCTCCTACATGAACGACCTCGCCTGGATCCAGGATATTGCCCTGAAGCTCGGCATTGCACTGGAACTCTACGATCCAGAGAGTAGTGAAATCATCGACCTCGAGAAGCAGTCAGAGGAGATCGTGCAGTCCTACTACAGGGCCCGGGATTGCATTGTCACCGACGACTTCGGAACGATTCACATCAGGAACATCGTTGATTCGATCAGGAGCGAGGCTCGGGAGCAATTGATCGCGCTGCTTAAAACCCAAGCGGGTGCCATCACGAATGAACAATGGCTCCATCTGCTCCGGAGAGCTTACGGCGATGAGTCGATGATCAATATACCGAATCTCCGCTGGCTTCTCATCATCTCCGGAAGAGAACCGCAGGCATTGCGATCCCTGCTTCTCATGGGAAAGCGAGATCTGCACCCCCCACCACCGCCGACGAAATCGCTGGACACTCCGAGGATTTACATCCCGGAACATACAACAGATGCGGCTGACAGAAGGGTTGGCGAACTCATCGCAGGGCTCAAAGCCGGGAAGGACCAGGGGAAGCAGGACCGCGCCGCCCAGAGCCTGATGAATATCGGGCCGCCTGCAGTCGAGCAGCTTATTGCGGAACTGAAAAACGCGGATAAGGGGATGAAGTTGCGGATAATCCGCATTCTTGGGGTCATCAGGGATCCGAGGTCAGTCTATCCCCTCACGGAATGCCTGCGGGATATAAACCGCGAGATACGGAAGGGCGCTGCTGATGCATTGGGGAAGATCGGTGACCCCCGAGCACGGCTGGCTCTCATGCAGACACAGAGAGATAGGGACCCTGCTGTGAAAGCAGCGGTTAAACGAGCTCTTGAGAGACTGCGGGAAGATCAGTGATCGGGACGAAGTAACACTTCGCCAATCTTTCGATCGTCACCTGCTCATATCGTCTTCTCCAGCACCCACCCGACCAGTCCCGCATCCACGACCATCGCAGAGAGTTGACGGGGAGGGACCAGCACCACCCCCGAGTCCGCGGGCACCTCGTATGCCGCCAGGGCGTCGTCGGGAGTGTGGACGACATAGAAGAGTTTCCTGAACTCGTCCCGGTTGAACTGACCCGCATACTCAAGAAACTCGTCAAGGGTCGATCTCGATTTCACCTGGACCTGGTAGTACTCCCTGTTGATGGTATCTTCAAACTCGATATCCGCAAACTTCATCGTCTTGCCGATGACGCTCCTTCGCCTCCAGCCCGCCCTCTCAAAGACCAGATCGGCGAGAACCTCGAAATCTCTCCAGTGCAGGTGCCTGATCAGGGTTTCGATCCGGCAAACAAGTTCCACCCGTGCTTCGACGACCGCGGTATGCTCGGGCGTATGCTCGTCGTTTATCAGGCGCCTGAGGGTGCCAAGCGACCTGACCGTGCAGGAGGTTGCCCGGAAGGCCTGCAGCTGGGCAATATTGCCAGGCAGGGTGTTCGTCAGGAGCACCTTCCCCCCCATGCTCCTATCGTGCCAGCCGCCGTCGGTCAGGCGGTACTTGGACACCCCGTCCTCGAGGATCGGACCGTCCTCAAGCCGGCACCACCAGAGCTTCGAGTCGTAGAAGGTGATCCAGACATCGGTGTGGTTTGAGCTGTGGATCGTCCGAAGGGAGTTGAAGTCGTGGGTGGCGCTGCCCGGATTCTTGACCTTCTGTCGGATTGCTCTCTCGATTCGGTCCCATCTCTCCCGGTGGAGATCTTCAAGGCTGACGTTGGTCCAGCCGATCCGCATCTTTCCTTCTTCGATGCTTGACTGTTCCCACATCCCTTTCTCCCCCAACTTGATGTAATGGGCACGATCAAAGTCTATCCTCTCCATGGTCCCCCCACTGTAATACGAAGCGTTACAGGACTCCGGGATGTAAAAACGTATGTATACCCCTCTTGTGAGGGTGGTTGCCTGCCCACAGCTCTTCCTGGCAGGTATCACTCCCGTTCTCCGCCCGATGCCATTGCCGGGTGACGAGATCACCGGATTTTCCCGGAAAAGTGGCGATCGGAGGTGCTTCCACGGGCTTCCCGGATCACATTTCCCGCTGACCCTCGCAGGGCTGTGTCTATATGGACAAATTGTAAATGGCATTTACAATGTCCAGCCCGATGCCGGGAATGATCCGGCGGGAGGCGGAGGAGAAGATCCGGTCGCTCGCCGGGGGATTTCCGGCAGTGGCCGTCATCGGCCCCCGCCAGTCGGGAAAGACGACGCTCGTCCGATCGGTATTCCCGCAATTGCCCTATGTCCTACTGGAGGATCCGGACACCCGGGCCTTTGCCGAAGAGGACCCGCGCAGTTTTCTTGCACACTACGAAAAGACCGGAGCGGTTCTCGACGAGGTGCAGAGAGTCCCGGAGCTCTTCTCGTACCTCCAGGGCATCCTTGATAAAAACCGGAGACCGGGACAGTTCACCCTCACCGGCTCGCAGAACTTCCTGACGATGGAGAGGATACCCCAGTCGCTCGCCGGCCGGGTCGGGATCGTCAAACTCCTCCCCCTCTCGATGAGGGAACTTGCCCTTGCCGGGATTGAGCCCGAACGCTACGAGGACCTCCTCTACGCCGGCCTCTTCCCCCGCCCCTACAGCAGCGCCATTCACCCGGCGGACTTCTACTCGTCGTATATACAGACCTACCTCGAGCGCGATCTCCGCCTTCTCAAACAGGTGCAGAACCTCTCGGCATTCCAGACGTTCATGAAGATGTGCGCCTACCGGTCCGGCCAGGTGGTGAACTACTCGTCCCTCGCGAATGACCCGATCATTCTTCACCTTCCGACCCCATACCCCCTGCCATGCCCGACGACCGGGAGATCACCAAGACCGCCCTCAGGCGAGCACTCGCGCTCGGGGCGGACGTGGCGGGCGCCGTCCCGGCAGCGAGGCTCGTCGGCTGCCCTTCGGCGGTCGCGGACGGAGCGCGTGGCTCGCAGACCGACCGGGGGACCTACATCGTCCTCGGCCTCTACCACGACCCGGAGCACCCCGGACTCGACCTCTGGGAACCCGACCGGGGGACACCCGGCGACCGGCTCCTCGCGAGGATCGGGAGAGACCTCGCCCGCTGGCTGGAGGAGACCTACGGGGTCCGGGCCCGGGTCATCCCCTACCGGCTCCAGGACGGCGGGATCTACCTGAAGGACGCAGCGTGCATGGCGGGGATCGGGAGGATGGGGAGGAACAACCTCGTCCTCGTCCCCGGCTACGGGCCGAGGGTCCGGTTCCGGGCGGTCTGGGCGGACCTGGAGGCTCCCGGCCGGGATCTGCCGGAGGGCGACCTCCCCTGCGCCGGGTGCGAGGAGCCCTGCACCCGTGCCTGCCCGATGGACGCCTTCTCCACCGGCAGGTATAGCCGGGACCGGTGCATGGCGCGGATGGACGCCGACAAGACCGCGGGGAGAGGCCGGATCGACCATTGCCGCGCCTGCGAACTCGCCTGCCCCGAACGGGGAATAAGACCCGTCAGGCCCCTGCGGTGAGACTCTCGAACTTCGCGAGCACCGCGGCCACGTGCCCCTTCACCTTCCGCCAGATGGCGGCGACCTTCCCCTCCGGATCGATGATGAAGGTGCTCCGCTCGACACCCATGTACTCTCTCCCGTACATCTTCTTTGTGACCCAGGCGCCGTAGGCCTCGATCGCCCGGCGATCGGGGTCCGAGAGGAGGCGGACGGAGAGGTTATGCTTCGCGGAGAACCGCCTGTGGCTCATGACCGGGTCGGGGCTGATGCTGAAGACCGCCGCCCCCTCCCGGGCAAACGCATCCGTCGCGTCGGAGAAGGACCGGGCCTCGAGGGTGCACCCCGACGTGTTGTCCTTCAGGTAGAAGTAGACGACCGCGTAGGCGCCCCGCAGGTCAGCGAGGCAGACCATCTCTTCGTCCGCGTCCGGGAGGCAGAAGTCCGGTGCCGGCATGCCCGCCGTGAGTTCACTCATAACCAGTGAATCTCACCCCGGAGGAAAAAAGAATGCCGAAACGGCCTCTTCTCTCCCTTTCGGCAGTTACCGGGGAGGTTTCGGGGGCGGCGGCAGAAAGCCGGTGCCCGGGGGGCGAACCGGCCTGGACAACCCGGGACAAAAATGGGATTACAGTCTCAAAAGTCCTTTTTCGCGCAGATAATTACCCGGACCCGTCGTCGCATACATCGCTGTCAGGATCTCTTCAAGGGGAACGAGAATCGAAGTCTTCGATTCAAATGCATCTGCAAGCGCCTTCAGCCCGCTCTGGATGCGGTCAAAATGAACGGGTTCAAGTTCTACCGTTGAGTCTCCCGAGCGAATGCGTTTGAACCGTTCCATCAGCCCGTTATAACTGGTGTTCAGAACAAAGTCGGCCAGAAGATAGTCTTCGGTAAACGAATATCTGAGCGTCCGGCTGGTGATCCCATACGCTGCGGAGAAGTAGTAGATCTTCTTCTCTACCTTCTCCTCCTTTCTCATCATCAGTTCGACACGCCGCAATTCTGCGACCAGCTCTTTTCTGAAGAAGTCATCCTGCGACATGTTATCTCCTACTGGATATATCCGGGAAATCCCTTCTCATATTGATCCGCCGTTGCATACGGAGAAACGGGGTATGCCAGACCGGGTTCGCCAGCGCAACACCCGTCACCGGCACCCCAGCCGTGACCCCCCGACACCATCGGTTCCACCGGGAAGGTCTTCCATTCCTCTTCGGTTGATGTTTCCCTATCCCGGGGATCGGCTGCAGGCGCATGCTCCCGGAGATAGTCCCGGATTTCCTGGACCTTTTCGTCACCCAGCATCCGACCGATCAACGCATTGTTCATGATCTCAAGTGACCGGACGATCGGAGACGCCGGATTAATAGAGTATTTGGGGATCCGGTCATTGGTGGCGATGAGGATCCCCCATTCGACGAACTTCTTAACCACCCTCCCGGCCGTGACCCGGCTTACGCCTGCTTCTTCCGAGAGTTCGGTGACGTTGAACTTCATGTCATAGAGTGGCAACAGGAATTCAAGAAGTCGTAATTCACAGGTGTTCCCAAACACTCCTTCAAAGGGACGAGTCATACCTTTCACATCTTTAGATTTTAATCAATCATTTCATGGAGTCGCTCTACCGCGGCGACAATGCATACGTATTGTATGGTGATAACTTTTGTTATCGCTTGTGATAAAAATATTTTGTATTGGCCCTGTGGCCAGGCGCTACAGGCCGTCAAGGGTGATGTATCCGTGGCATACCAGTGTCTGGATCGCTTTATTCATGTCCGAAAGATAGTATTTGTCTTTCTTTTTCCTGATTTTTGTAATGTATCCTTCGTTGAGCAGTATTTTTATTGCTTCTTTGCACGAGAGATATTCCCTGGCGGAAAATTTATTGCCGTATAATTTGCACAACAGTTCCGAATGATACCCTTTATCTATGTTTACACATCTCCTTTTGTAGAGCAGATTGAGAATAAAGAGAGTTTCTTCGGTGAGCTCGCACGACATAGGGGCCTATGAACGTTTGGATTCTCATATTATATAGTATACGTGGCACCGATCCGTGTTCCGGGAGTGTGGCCCTGCCGGCGCCGGATTCCAACCAAACGGGTGCACGCCGATATTGCGTCCAGTGAGGGGACGGGTCACACGAACTGCCGGTCCTGAACGGGACCGTTCACCCCCACACGGAGTTCCCTCCTCCCCCCTGCGCCTCCCTGGAACAGGTTCCTGATCGCCCGGGCCCCTGGCACCCCTCGCACTCCGCCGTCAACCCCCCTCCTCGATCCCCCGGACCGCCTGCTCGATCGTAGCAAAAACCCGCTCCTCATCCACCGCAACCTCCACCCAGCGGTCAGCGTCGACGAAGTAGAGGTACGGCGTCACCGGCTGGCCGAGGATCCGGGCGGCGGCGTGGTGGTAGACCGTCATCTGGAGCGCGTAGTCCTCGACACCCCCCGGTGTCCCGGTCTTGTAGTCGACCAGGATCCAGGCGCCGTCCGGCCGCTGCACCAGCCGGTCGATGGACCCCTCGAACGAAACGCCGTTCACCCGCGCCAGGAACGGCACCTCGCAGTGGTCGCCGATACGTCCCTGCATCAGGGGCGACGCACGGAACCGCTCGTAGAGTTCCCGGTACTCCGCTGCCCGGCCTGCGTCCATACCGTACCGCCGCAGCACCGCCGCGGGATCCCGGCCGCGGAAGACCTCGTGGACGACGAGGCCCCGGGTTATCGGGTCCGGAGCGGCGGCGATCCCCGGTATCCGTGAGCAGCGCCCGTACTCCGCCGGGCAGCGGAGGTAGCGCTCGATCGCGCTCGCCGAGTAGACGTGCTCCCCCGTCCCGTCGGGGGGAGTGGCCGCCGGACCGGCCGCCGGGACATTGTCCGGGACCGTGATGAAGACCCCTGCGGCCTCCTCCACCTCGACCGGGATCGCCGCCGGATCGAGGGTGAGCGGGATACGGAGCGCCCCCAGGGCGGCTTCGCCCCGTTCACAGACCTCTTCGGAGAGCCCGAGGCAGTGCGCGAGCCAGGCCATCCGGGTCTTTGCGGCCGCCAGGGTCTCCGGGGCCCCGGCCGGCCTCTCCCCGCAGAGGACCAGGTGGTCCCGCGCCCGGGTCACCGCGACGTAGAAGAGCCGTTTCTGCTCGGCCTCCCCCTTCTGCCGGTATTCGGCCTTGAGAACCTGGAGGATGGGCGTCTCCTCGCGCTCGTGGTCGTTTGCCGGGTTCGGTATCTTGACCCCGAGCCTGAGCCCGTCCTCGACCATGATGGTCGCCCCGCCGGCCCGTGGCGCCTCTGCAAGGTCCGGGACGACGACGACCGGGAACTCGAGCCCCTTTGCGGCATGCACCGTCATGATCGAGACCGCGTCTGCAGACGCTATATCGATCTGCGCATCCCCCTCCCGCTGACTGTCGTCGATAGAGCGCCCGAGTTCCCCGACCAGGTCGGCAAGCGTGGAGCAGTCGGCCTCCCTTGCGATGGCGATGAACTTCTCGACGTTCGCGGCCGCCTGCTCGCCCCCGACCATCCCGCCGAAGACGACCGCGATCCCTGAGGCGTCGACGATCCGACGGATGAGACGGGCGGGCGGGAGCCTGCGGGCGTACGAGAGCCAGGACGAAAGGAGCCGGACCGCCGCCGCGGCGTCCTCCCCAGGGGCTCGCTGCAGCCGCTCCCAGAGGGAGGTCCCCGCCCCGGCGATCGAGAAGAGCCGGGTATCGGAGAACCCGAAGTAGGGCGACCGCAGCAAGCCGTAGAGCGCCGCATCGTCCAGGTCGTTTACGAGGAACCGGAGTATGTTGTAGAGGTCGTAGACCTCCTGGCGCTCGTAGAACCCGAGCCCTGCATGGACATGGTAGGGGACGCCGTAGCGCTCAAGCGCCCACTCGTAGCAGGCAAGGTTCGTCCGCCGCTCAAGCAGGATGGCCACATCGCCGTAGCCCGCCGACCGGACCTCCCCGTCCCGGTAGACGGGCTTCTCTCCCTCTTCGACGAGGTGCCGGATCTTCCGGGCGACCATCTCCGCTTCGGCACGGCGGCCGGCCGACCGGTCCTTGACCTTCGGGCAGAGGAGGAGTTCGACCGACCCGGCATCGTCGCACCGGTTCGCGCGCAGCGGTTCGTACAGGAACTCCCAGGGCTCGCTGCACTCCGCCATAAGAGCGCCGAATACGGCGTTCGTGAACCCGACGACCTCAGGCGTGCTCCGGAAGTTGACGTCGAGCGGGACCGCCTCGCCGCCGAGGTTCTGCTCGATCAGGTCGCGGGCGTGCGAAAACTGCGTCACGTCGGCCTCCCGGAAGAGGTAGATGGACTGTTTGGGGTCGCCGACGATGAAGAGGTTCCCCGGCTCCCGGGTGAGGATCGCGTGAATGATGGCGATCTGGACAGGATCGGTGTCCTGGAACTCGTCGACCAGGACGAACCGGAACCGGTCGCGGAAGTGTGCCGCCACGATATCGTCGTGGTCCCGGAAGAGCCGGTGGGTACGGTTGACCAGGTCATCGAAGTCGAGGGCGTTCTTCCGCCGTTTCTCAGCCTCCACCGCACCGATAAATGCCCCGAATACCGCACCAAGATCGCGGAGGAACGCAAGCGTCGCCCGGGTGAAGGGGTCCGCCGGGTCGATGGCAAGCGAGAGCGCCCCGGCGTGGTCTTTGAAGCACCCGTCGAGGACCCGGTAGGCCGCCCGGAGGTTAGCAAGGTCGTCGCCGGCCCAGTTCGCCTTCCTTCCCATGTTTGCCCGGAATCCCCCGCCTTTGTGGACCTGGGCGAGCGCAGAGACCGCGCCCGGCGTCCCGGAGAGGTGCGGCTCGACGGCCCGGAGGTAGGTCTCGCCCGGGTCCCGGTCACCCGGGTAGCGGGCGGCGAGGTCCCGGAGCGTCTCAATCGAGGGGCCGGCACGGCCGATGAAGGCCTCAAGCGCCTCCGTCCTGTGCCGCTCCACGACTGCCTGCCAGGCGGCGAGCACCCCCTCCTCGCTCTCCGCGAGGGCGGCAAAGAACGCCTCCGATGCCTCACGACGCGAATACAGCCGCTCGATGTAGTTCTTCAACTCGTAGGCCCCGACCGCCCGGAGGGCGCCGATCACCGCATCCCGGTCCTCCTCCGGCGGCTCGCCGTGGATGAGAGCGTCGGCCACCTCCTCCCGGAGCCGGGCGGCCTCCCGCTCGTCGAGGACGGCAAAGGCGGGCCCGACACCGGCCTCGATGGGGAACTCACGGAGGACCCCTGCGCAGAAGGAGTGGAAGGTCGAGACCTTCGCCCAGAGAAACTCGTCGCGGATCGCGTCCCACCGCCCGCCCTCCTTCTCCGCGAGGGCCTGGCGGACCCGGACCTTCATCTCGCCGGCCGCCTTCTCGGTGAAGGTCAGGGCGAGGATGCTCCCGACGCCGACACCGTTCTCAAGCAGGCTGATGTACTTCTGCACCAGGACGTGCGTCTTTCCCGTCCCCGCCCCGGCGGTGACGCATTTGCTCTTTGTGTGGTCGAGCGCTGCTTGCGCCTGGCGTTCAGTCAGTCCCATCGACATCCACCTCCCCGCCGGCGGCAAGCAGCCGCAGGCCGTCGAACCGACAGACGGTCCGGAATCCGCAGTAGGCCGGGCAGGGGCCGGCGTCAGACCGGGGCGGGAAGCACCCGCCGCGTATACCGGCGAGGTACTGCTTCACCCCCGCGAGCGAGGTCTCGACGAGTTCCCGGACGTCCTCGACGCCGCTCTGCCGCGAACCCGGGAAGCAGGTGAAGCAGTCCTTCAGGCCCGCGTTCCAGAAGATCGGACGGTTCCGGACCTCCCCGCGCCTGAGGGTGTAGCAGGTGCCGGCGACCCCCTGCATGCCTGTCAGGGTCTCGACCGCCCGGATGTAGAGCGGCAGCTGGAGCTCTTTCCCCGCGACGACCTCCCCGAGCGTGGGGCGCCGGTTCCCGGTCTTGTAGTCGGTGATCATGAACCGCCCGCCGGGCAGGAGGTCGACCCGGTCGATCCTGCCCCGCAGGTGGAGGATCTCCTCGCCGAGCGGTATAGCGACCGCATCGGGGATCGAAGCGGCATCGGCCTCCCCCGATGCCACCGGGAGGCCGAACGAGACCTCGAAGGCCTGCGGGAGAAGGCCGGAGACCGCGACCTCCGCCTCGTGCCGGAGGAACCGCTCGAGCAACCCCGGGCCGGCCGCGGCCGACCCGAGGAGGTGCTCCTTCCCGGCGACCCAGGCCGGGCTTTCGAAGGTGAACCGGTCTGTCTCTTCCCGGCCGGTTGCGAGGATCCGCCGGAGGGCGTCCGGGTACGACGCTTCGGTGACTGCCCCGTTGCCGTCACGCCTCCAGCCGGAGTAGAACCGGAACGCAATCCGGTGGACGAGACTCCCCCGCTCCTGTGCTGTCAGGTCGGGGTCGGCCGGGGGGAGCGGCGCAAGCCCGAGGACCTGCTCCAGGTAGAACCGAAACGGGCAGTCCGCGTAGGTCTCGAGCGCCGTCACCGAGAAGACGGCCTCTTCGCCGAACCGTTCGGCGAGGGCAGGGTCGCCCCCGATCAGGCCGTCGTATGGGGAGTCGTAGCCGCCCTTCCGGTGGTAGTTCTCGATGTTGAGCCGGCGGACGGCTTCGGCGGCCGTGAGCACGGGCGGGCTCGCAGCCTCCCCCCGGGCGAGGAGACCGCCGGCCCGCCGCGCCGCCGCGAGCCGGGATGCCGGGAAGTCGCCGTTCCCCCACGTCTCCGGGGAGAAGGCCTCCCGGACGACGTCCACGAACCCCGAACGGACAAGCGGTGTTGCGCCGTCGGCCGCGGGGTAACTGAGGTAGACCCGGGTGCGGGCGGAGAGAAGCGCCGCGATGAAGTGGTAGCGCTCCTCCCGGAGGATGTCGCTCTTTGAGCGCGTCTGAAGGCGCCGGGTCTCGAGATCGGTGGCGAACGGGAGCCGGGTGGTCAGCCGCGGCATCGTGCCCTCGACGAGGTCGCCGATGAAGAGGTACGGGACGGCGAGGTGGGCGGTCTCCCGGACACCGATCACCTGGACGGCGTTTGCGTTCCGTCTCCGGCCGGCCCGGGTTCCGGCGACGAGGATGCCGAGCAGCGAGAAGAACTCTGGAAGCGGCATCTTCTGTTCAGGGAGGAGCCGGGCGAGATGTTCGAGCGTATTGAGGGCCTCCGCGAACCCCCCAAGGTCGCGGGCCTCATCCTCGAGCACCCGGGGGTCGCCCTCCGCAGGCATCGCCGGAGCCTGCCAACGGTCGAGGAGCGAGCGGTAGGCGGCGATATGCTCCCGGACCGTCTTCTTCCCCTCGAGCACCGCGAGGTCGGCGAAGAGCCCGTGGACCTCTTCCCGGGCCGCCTCGATAGAGGCGATCTTCGTTGCGAGCCGGTCTTTGGCGGGCTCCGGTCCTGCCAGATCGTCCTCGAGGGCGCGGGCGAGCGCCGCGAGCCGGTCGTCCCAGGCGTCCGCGCCGGCGGTGATCCGGGCCTCCCGGGAGAGGATGTCGATCCCGGACCCCCGGGTGAACGGCAGGTAGGGGGTGGTGAGGAGGCCGATGACGTCCTCTCGCCGGTAGCCGCGGGCCGGGACGGCGAGGACCGAAAGAAGCGTCTGGACGAGCGGCGATGCGGAGAGCGGCCGGCCCGCGGAGACGGCGTACGGAACCCCGAAGTCGGGGAAGACCTCCTCGACGTAGGGCACCGCCGACGCGAGGTCGGGGAACGCGACGGCGATCTCCCCCGGCCGGACCCCGGCGGCGGCGAGGTCCCGGATCTCCTGCGCGATCGCCCGGACCTCGTCGAGCCGGTCCCGCCGTTCTGCGAGCCGGACGAGGTCTACCCTGCCGGTCTCTCGCCGGGAGAAGAGGCCGGCGACCTCTGAGGTGCGTTCGCCCGCGACGACAGCGTCCGGGTGCAGCCACAGGCCCTCGTCCGCAAAGGCCGCCGGGTTTGCCGCGTAAGGTATAGCGTAGTGGAACTCCACCGCGGACTCGCGGAGGGCAAGGAGGAGGTCGCGTTCGAGCGGCACCGGCTCGAAGAGCCCGTAGACGGAGACCGTCCGGAACTCATCCGAGCCGGCGAGCAGCCGGGTTGCCCGGGCGAGGAGGGTGCTCTCGTCGACGAGGCGGTGCTCGTCGAGGAACCGGCGGTAGGCATTGAGGAGACGGCCGATCTCGGCGCTTTTAGCGCTCGCAAGGTCGCCGAGGGCGGCGGGGTAGTCGACCTTCCGCGTGATGAGGACGGCAAAGAGGGTCGCGAGTTCGTCGACGGCCCCGATCCGGGCGATGAGCGGGTAATCGCCCGCGGCCAGCAGCCGGTCGATGATGAGCCGGGACCCGGCCTCCGGGATCAGCGTCTCCGCTGTGGCGTGCTCGATAAAGACCTTCCGGGCGAGGCCGGGAAGGGTGGTGATCGCGTCGGCGACGAGCGGGGCACCCTCCTCCCCGATGCGGCGGACGATCTCCCGGGCAAGGTGGGAGGTCGGGACGACGAAGACGGTGCCGAACGGATCGCGGGCGGCGGCCTCCCGGAATTCAGCGATGAACCCGGGGAGGCCCTCTCCGGGCAACCGGCGGTACAGAACGGCGGGGGACATCGGATAATCTCTCCAGAGGAGAGATTGGGGGCGGGGGAGGGATGAGGATTGTTATTTGGGGCGGGGAGGAGCCGGCGGGCGACCCGCCGCTGTCAGGCGCGGACCGGAACCGTCTTTCGGGAAGGCGGCCAGGGGATTGTCATGGACAGGATCGGCCGCTCGCGGTCTCGCGGGACGGGGGCTGGAACGGCTGGATCGCGTTCTTCCTCCACGCCGTCGAGGAGCAGGCGGGGGCGAACGGCCGGAAAGCAAAGGCGATCCTCGACCTGTATGACGAAATGAAGCGGACGGTGCCGGAGGTGACCCGGTCCGGCATACTCAATAGCAAGGCCACCTTGGATCCGCTTCCTGCGATATCGTCGTCCTTTCTGCTGTTGAGACTTCGTAATTCATCCTCGAGTACGTATCGGTATACCGGGTTACCGTCCGGTAGCCGCAGTAGAGCTCTTCCGCGTATATCGTCACCGTCGCATGCGTCGAGTTTATGGCCACACTCGGCATCTCCGGGGATTCGAGAACGGTCTGCTGAGGCCATCCTATCCTTGCATGCCACCACGCACCGATCGCATACAGTTCCCTGAGAAACACTGATGCTTCGAGGTACGACTCGGGCGAGTCATCCCCCTCAAGATACCGCGAGATATTCTCATCTGCTTCCTCCGGCAGGAGCTGGGTCCTGTTTGCCATTGGCAGAGCGGTTACGTTTTCTTCTACGACAAACGGGATGATAGACGCCTGTGAATAGCTAGATACCCAGTATCCCTCGATCTTGTATCCTTCTCGCAGTCTGATATGATCATAGGGCTCAAGAGCGGCAGTGAGATTATTTAGATACTTTATATCGCTGCTACTCCCAACGTAGTCTGAGTCAAACCCGACGCTTACATTTCGTGTCGCATTTCGAAGGTCGCCGATCCGGCCTGCAGGGAAATACACGACCGTAGTGCCGTTGCTATAAGAGTTCACCGTGGGACCGGCATCCGAAAGCGTAACGGTGCCTGACCCGGCGGCCGACTGCTCTGCCTGAGGTTCAACCACGCCTGTATCCCGTGCATCGGCAATGCCCGGATACCCACCTGCACACGCCACTGCAACGAGAAGCATTCCGACGGCGTACATGGCAGCGCCGCAGACTCCAATTCTTCGCATATCCTCCACGTCCCTCGACGGGCTGCCCCTGGGATCCGGGAGATTTAGCCTTTACTGCCGTGCACGGGATCTCGTGCCGGGAAAAGGATACGGGATGCAACGGCACGTTGCAGGCCCATATCCGGGAAGAGGGCGCCGTCAGCCTTCGTGCAGTGATGTCTGCCATGTAAATATCAGACCCGTTCGTCTCCTCGTATGCACAGGTCGTGCCGGGAGCAGGATAAGATCCGGCAAGACCGGTATCCATGCACGCCCCTGGCCCCAGGATGCAGGACGGCGTGCGCCGGAGTGGTGGGCGGGACCGCCTGATCACTGGTATCAAGGCCTACAACAACCTATAGGAATTAACATGCCCTCCACCACAGTCTGGATCACCCCCGAGAACAAAAGCCGCCTCGCAGCCCTGAAGCGGCACCCAAAAGAGTCCTACAACGACGTCATCGCCCGCCTGATCGATATGGCCGTCGACGACGAGCCCCTCTCGGAGGAAGCTATCCGGGGCATCGAGGAGGCCCTGGAGGATATCCGGGCCGGCCGGCTCTACTCTGAGGATGAGATCGAGAGAGAGTTCGGTGTAGAAGAATGACCTGCACGGTCACCTACACCGCCCGGGCCCGGCGGGACCTCACGGGGCTCCCCCCCGAGGCGGCCCGCCGGATCATCCGGGCCGTCGCCGGACTCCGGGACGATCCATACGTGCACATCCGGAAACTGGCCGGATTCTCCAGAACGCCGGTCTACCGGCTCAGGGTGGGCGAGTACCGGGTCGTGCTCGCCATCGAGGACGAACGCCTCCTGATCCTTGTGCTGGAGGCCGGGCACCGGAGCAAGGTCTATCGGTAAAGGTGCTCGAATAGTTCCTGCTCATGGACACGAACTTCTGCCGCCACTACACCGGCGATGGCACGCCGCCGTCGAACCGCCACTGCCGGGTCTGCCCGCAGGCAGCCTGCGACCAACTGTGGCAGCGGGTCCTCGATCTGGCCGGGTCAAACGGCGGGAAGCCGGTCCCGCTCCCACCGACGCGGGCGGTGCTCTTCCCGAACCTGAAGAACCCCGACTTCGTCCGGCTGCAGGTCAACTGCCGGTGGGGCCTCCCGAAAGAGGATTTTCTGCACTACATCGCCACCGGTCACGCGGGGATGGGGCGGCGGGGGCAGCGGAGCGATCCCCGGGCGTCGCCGAGCTGCACCCGGCAGGAGCCTTACATACAGGCGATCGTCGAGGTGCTCGGCGGGATGGATATACCGGAGATACGGGCGGTTCGGGAAGTGCAGGGCGGATGAACCGGGCCATAGTGGCGTCATCTCACCCCCAGCCAAGCCCGTACGCCAGCACTACGACCAACAACACCATGACCCCGTTCCGGAGCGCCGTCGAGACGAGCATGATCTCCGTTCCCGTCCGCACCCCGAAGATCGCGACATATGAAGAACCGAGCCAGCGGATACTCCGCGTCACGCTGGTAAGGACGTTGCCGACAAGCAGGGTGAGGACGATCTGCTGCCAGGTCATATCCCCCGCGGCGAGCAGGGTGGACGCGACGCTTGCCCCCGCGACGAAACTGCCGAATTGGGCCGCGATGATGGCGAACCCCTCCGGCGGAACGGGAAAGATCCCTCCTGCGCCCTGCATCATCCCGGCGAGCCGGTCGAAGGCGCCTGCGTTGATGAGGAACGCGACGACGACGATGGTGGGGACGGTGACCGAGAGCAGGCGCGTGAGGATCTTCCTTGAGGAGGTGCACGCGATCCGCAGCGCATCGGGGAGGGTGACAGCCGACCCCTCTGCCGGAGGGGCTGACGTGCGCGGCGCGGGGGTGAGGACCACCCGGCCGAAGAGCACGATGACCACGGTCTTTGCGAGGCCGACGAGCATCAGCAGCCCGAAGTAGATGAGGCCCGGGACGCCGAGGAGCGGGATGTAGACCGGGAGGAGGTAGCGCCAGTGCATGACGACCGTCGGAAACGAGTTCATAGTGGCCGCGATGATCAGTTCCTTCCGGCCGATGATCGCCTTTGCATGGTAGTCCATCAGCATCGCGTTCGCGGCCGGCGGGGAGACGAAGGCCATCAGAAAACTGGTGCCGCACTCCTCGTTTAAGCAGGCAAACGAGGTGAGCGGGCGGGAGAGGGTGGCAATCCTCCCGGTGATATTCAGGGCGACGAGCACCTCGGCAAGGAAGACCCCGGCGACCATCATCGGGACCATCTCCCCGAGCAGACCTGCGGCGAGCGTTGCCGTCAGAACGATACCGTCGTACATGGCTCCCCTGTCCGGCAGCGGTGTCACGGAGACTGTGGCGCCCCGGCGATATGATGAACATCACCCGGAGAACTCATAAATGATCTGTTTCATCCTCATAAATCTCATAAAATGTGATCTAACGCAACATTAGTAGCACAAGGCCGCGAGGACGCGGGCCGTCGTCCGTCACCTCCCGGGGATGTTGCACCATCCGCCCGGACGCCGGGCATCCCCCTCCGGGGACGTCAACCGATCTTTGGACCCCCGGCGGAGGCGGCCTTCTGCGTACAGGGGATGCTTCCTGAGAGCCCGGCCGGCAAAACCTATATCCCCGGGGCGGAAAAAGAGGTCGGTATGCCGGCCTGCAGCGACTGCGCCCTCTACACGAAGAAGACCGCGGCCGATGGGGAATGCAGCATCAACGGCCCCGTTCCCGCCGACCGGGATGCCGGGCGGTGCCCGTCACGGACATTTCGGCCGCGGGGATAGTGCCGCCGTACGGCCCGGATGCTCCCCCGGAGCGGACGCCGTTCGTGCCGGCCGCGATCCGGAGCGGGATCGCCGGGACGTAGCGTGCATTTCCTGCCCCCGGGCGCCGGGAGACCGGGTGGACGGGCGTTCAGAAACAGAACCGTTTTCTCCCGACCGGGCGAGAGTTATCCCGCATGGATGAAGAGACAGCCGCGATGCTCGACTACGTCCGGGCGGCGCTCCAGGGGTCTGGAGCCCACGGGTTTGACCACACCCTCCGGGTCGTCGGCCTCTGCGAGACGCTCGGCGCCCGCGAGAGTGCGGATATGACGATCCTTATCCCGGCCGCCGTCTTCCACGATATCGCCCGGCCAGTCGAAGAGGAGACAGGCGTCCCCCACGAAGAGGAGGGGGCGCGGATGGCGGCGGCGTACCTGGAGTCCATCCACTACCCGGCCGACCGTATCCCTGCCATCGTCCACGCCGTCAGGGCGCACAGGTACAGCTCGGGTATCGCCCCCGAAACGCTCGAGGGCCGGGTGCTCTCGGACGCGGACAACCTTGACGCGATGGGTGCGGTCGGTATCGCGAGGACGTTCATGCAGGCCGGCGCACAGCACAACGGTATCCCGGACGCGGCCGATCATATCCGGGCAAAACTGCTCAACCTCAAGGATCTCATGTACACGGAGAGCGCCCGGGAGATTGCCGGGAGGAGGCACGCGCTCCTTCTCGCATTTCTCGCGGCTCTGGACGACGAGGTAAATCCCCTGCCCCGCTCCGCGTGATAAAGAAACGGTTAACAGTTCTGCGGGCAGAGTTCTCTCATGGACACCCGGATAATCGTCTCATTCCTCATCGGAGCCATACTTGCCGCCAGTGCTGTCCTCCTCGCGACCGGCATGCCGGCACCGGAGAGCAGCCCGGCCATCCTCGCCGGGGTCCCCGACGTCCGGCAGGCGGAGTACTACTCCTGCGGCGCATCGTCGATGCAGGCGGTGCTCTGCTACTGGGGCCTCGACGCCTTCGAGACCGACCTCCGCGCCCACCTCAACACCACCCCCGTGCACGGCACCTACCCCTGGGATATGGTCCGTGTCGCGGAGACCCTCGGGCTTGAGGCAGAGTGGAAGGAGAACCTCACCATCGCTGACCTCGAGGCCTCGCTCCGGGACGGCGTCCCGGTCATCGTCGACGCCCAGCGCATCAAGGAGCCCAACAAGACCTGGGAAGAGACCTGGGACTTCGGGCACTACATGGTCGTGATCGGGGTTGACGACCGCTCCGTCTACCTCGAAGACCCCGACCTGCTCGGGACGAGGATCGTCATGGACCGCGACGAGTTCGTGCAGGCCTGGCACGACTACGAGGGCGAACTCCCCTCCGGTCCGGAGACGCCGAAGTACTACGGCCTCGGTGTCTTCATCCGGGGCGATGCGCCCCCAGAGCGCCCGGCGTTCGTCAACTGGGACATGCTGCCGACCTACGTGCCGCCCGTCGAACAGCCGTGAGCGGGAGGCCGGGGAGACCCCGGTCCCCGCCCTTCTTTTACAATGATGACGAACCGGGGTGAGAGACCCCTCTCACGCATCCGAACAGAGTTTCAGCCCCACAATCCCCGACACGATCAGGAGGATGCAGAGGAGACGAACGATGCTCCGCGACTCGCCGAAGAGCACGATCCCGGCGATGACCGTCCCGACCGCCCCGATACCTGTCCAGACGGCATACGCAGTCCCGAGCGGAAGGTCGGAGAGCGACCGCGAGAGGAGGTAGATACTCCCGGCCATCACGGCGAGGGTCGCCGCCGACGGCCCTACCTTCGTAAACCCTTCGGTATACTTCAGTCCGAGCGCCCAGCCGGTCTCCAGGAGCCCGGCGAAGAACAGGGTTATCCAGGCAATCTCCCGCATGGGTGAACCCCTTCTTATTTGGCAGGGCGGGCGATATATCTTGCCGGCCTCCCTCCCCGCGGGTATAGGCGGCGTCCTGCCCCCTCCCCTGCCGAAGAACGGGCCGCTCTCCCGGGGGAACCAGGGGCCGCCGGGCCGTCACGTTTAAGATATGGGAGGACCTTCCCGAGACCGAGACGGAGGAATGGAGAGTGGTGAAGGTTACCATCGACAGGCCGGGCTGCATCAGCTGCGAGTCATGCTGGACGCTCTGCCCGGATATCTTCGAACAGGACCCCGGCGACGACTTAAGCTCGGTCACGGAACAGTACCGGGTCAACGACAACCCCGCGGAGGGCGAGGTGCCTGATGACCTTGCCGACTGCGCGACGGAGGCTGCCGACTCGTGCCCGGTAACAGTCATTATTGTGGAAGAGTGAGGGGATTCCGGCGGCGCACCGTTGCCTCCCGGAGGCGTGGACCCTGGAATAATGGTCATGGTTGTGGTAAAACAAAAACTATATTCTTTGAGAGCTACAGGGGTGTTTGCCTGAGAGGGGGATCAACCTGAAGGCGCATCAACATGATGCAGCGGGTTCACAGACCAGGACGGTTAAGGCCTGTGAACAAAAAAAGACACTGTGCCATGGGCCGAAATGCGCCCGGGCTCGGAACTTTCTCTCGGGCACCCCAATTTTCCCGGCATGTGCTTCTTACAGGCGCCGGTCCCTCTGCTATCCCTCCGCATTGAGTAGTGCCCTACGAAACAACTGGTCACCTGAGATCCCATCCCGGTGTTCCCGCTTGCATGCAATCCGGGGCACGGCTTTCCC